>Ga0306926_10001611_pt1 | contig 22559 bp, 19 predicted proteins | sample flu12Cox44000178_FD_203759 | JGI IMG/M metagenome (GOLD analysis project Ga0306926, IMG submission 203759) | Lab enrichment of tropical soil microbial communities from Luquillo Experimental Forest, Puerto Rico - flux8day.12C.oxic.44.000.178 (v2)... | ecosystem: Environmental > Terrestrial >...
AGCGCTGCCGACACGAATGGCCTCGCTGCGTCGTGCACAAGAACGAAATCGGGAGCGTGGGGCTCTAGCGCTTCAAGCCCGGCGCGTACCGAGCCCTGCCGGGAATGGGCCCCGTGGACAGGGGCGGCAAGTGGCAGCCCTTCGGCCGCCGGGCCGTAGAGGTTCCCGTCGCCGGGATGGATGACGGGCTGGACCAGAAAAATTCCAGGGTGGGTCGCGAAAGCGGCAAGTGCAGACCTGATCACGGGCGCACCAAGAATCTCTCGATACTGCTTGGGGACGTCTCCTCCTGCACGCAGTCCACGTCCGGCTGCTACAACCACCGCTGCGATCTTCACCGCATTGTCCCTCCCAGACCCTTCGCACGCTGCGGTCGACCGGGCTTAACCACCCCCTGGCCCGATCGCAAATCCTGGCGGTTCTAAGCTGACGACGGAGCCTCCGAAAGCGGGGATATTTTGCAGTGCAGCACTTGCGCGAGTTCCCGATATGGCTAAACTCTATGCAGCCATTATGCGCGCCTAATAGATGGGCAGGTGCTCCTAAGTGACGTATTTTCCGACGCTTTATGCCGTTCACCCGCTCGTCATTGGGAACGTGGCGCTGCCGAATCGGGTGCTCCTCGCCCCCATGTCAGGCATCACGGACGCCCCAATGCGGCGGCTCGTGGCGCGGCTCGGGGCGGGGCTTGTCACCTCGGAAATGACCGCGAGCGCGGCACTCGTCAAGCAGCGCCCGGACGCACGGCTGCGCGTCGACGGGGAGGGGCTTCGTGTTCATGCGATCCAGCTGGCAGGTTGCGAGCCCCACTGGATGGCGCAAGCAGCGCGCATTTCCGAGAGCGCAGGCGCGGCCCTCATTGACATCAATATGGGCTGCCCGGCGCGCTATGTGACAGGTGGACAGTCGGGTTCGGCGCTCATGCGCGATCTCGATCAAGCGCTTCGCCTGATCGAAGCGACGGTCAATGCGGTCTCCGTGCCGGTGACGCTCAAGATGCGTCTGGGTTGGGACGATCGCATCAGAAACGCTCCGGAGCTTGCCCGGCGGGCGCAGGATGCTGGAGTGCGACTCCTCACGGTGCACGGCCGAACGCGGTCGCAATTTTATGACGGTCACGCCGACTGGGAAGCGGTGCGCGAGGTGAAAGAGAGCGTTTGCATCCCCGTCGTTGTCAATGGCGACATTCGGACAGGCAACGATGCGCTTGCGGCGCTCGCAAGGTCCGGCGCCGACGCTGTCATGATCGGGCGAGCGGCAAGAGGACGTCCTTGGTTGCCCGGCCAGATCGGCCGTTTCCTGGCGTCCGGCCGATCCGAGAGCGCGCCCGCGCTCAGGACGCAACTGTTGATGACCGAGGGACTCTATGAAGAGATGCTCACGCACTACGGCAGTTCAATCGGTTGTCGCTATGCGCGCAAGCATCTGGGGTGGGCGCTCGATGCGGCTGCCGCTACGGCGGGGGCTCCGCAGTTCCTGCTGAAGATCTATCGGCAGCGGGTTCTCACCTCGCATGAGCCGGCTGCAGTGCGACGCGGTCTCGCCGAAGCCTATGGCGCGTTTGCGGAAGGCGCGAGGAAGGCGGCATGAACCGGCCACAGCCGATGACGATGCTTCCCTCCGGCACTGCGGATGCCATCCTCGACGCATTGCCCCACCCCGTGATCATGGTCGCGGCCGACGGGCGGATCGCCAATGCCAACGCCGCTGCAGAATCCTTCTTTGAAGCTTCCCTGCCCGTTCTGCGAAGGCACGTGCTGAGGGATTTGGTCCCGTTCGGCAGCCCGCTTTTGGCTCTCGTCGAGCAGGTACGCGCGCGGGGGGCGGCAGTGAACGAATACAAGGTCGATCTTGGCACGCCGCGCAATCCGGGCGAGCGCCTGGTCGATCTCCACGTCGCACCGCTTGCGGAACGCGCCGACCACGTTGTTGTGATGCTGCAAGAGCGCACAATTGCCGACAAGATGGATCGCCAGCTCACGCACCGCGGCGCGGCACGATCGGTGATCGCGCTGGCCGCAATGCTGGCCCATGAGATCAAGAATCCACTGTCAGGCATCCGCGGCGCGGCGCAGCTGCTCGAGCAATCGGTTGCCGACGACGACCGCGGTTTGACACGGCTAATCTGCGAGGAGGCTGATCGCATCGTCAAGCTTGTTGACCGGATGGAAGTCTTTACCGATGAGCGCCCGGTAGAGCGGGAGCCGGTCAACATCCATGTCGTGCTGGAGCACGTCAAACGGCTTACGCATTCGGGCTTTGCGCGCCATATCAAGTTCGTGGAGGACTATGATCCCTCCTTGCCGCCAGTGCTGGCAAACCGCGACCATCTCATTCAGGTCTTCCTTAATCTCGTGAAGAATGCCGCGGAGGCAATCGGAGACAGCGCCGGCGACGGGGAAATCTCGCTTACCACCGCATTCAGGCCGGGAGTGCGGCTTGCGCTTGCAGGCAGCAAGACGCGGGTCTCGCTGCCGCTCGAGTTCTGCGTCAGGGACAACGGACCAGGGGTGCCCGAGGATCTGCTACCGCATTTGTTTGACCCCTTCGTGACCACGAAGCCGTCCGGATCAGGGCTTGGCCTGGCGTTGGCGGCGAAGATCATCGGTGATCATGGCGGCATCATCGAATGCGAGTCGCAGCCGCGCCGCACGGTCTTTCGCGTGCTCATGCCCATGTATGCAGGCGCGCCCGCCGAGCCGCGCGATATGACCTAGAGGGAGCAGCGATGCCTGCTGGAAACATTCTCGTAGCCGATGACGACGCGGCGATCCGCACCGTGCTCAACCAGGCGCTCTCACGTGCTGGCTACGAAGTCCGCTCGACCAGCAACGCCGCGACATTGTGGCGCTGGGTCAGTCAGGGGGACGGTGATCTCGTCATCACCGACGTGGTGATGCCGGACGAGAATGCCTTCGACCTGCTGCCGCGCATCAAGAAAATGCGTCCTGAGCTGCCGGTCATCATCATGAGCGCGCAGAACACATTCATCACCGCGGTGCGAGCGTCCGAAAAAGGCGCGTACGAATACCTGCCAAAGCCGTTCGACCTCAAGGAGCTGATCGGCATCGTCGGGCGCGCGCTGTCCGAGCCCAGGGAGCGGGTGCGCCCTCCAGCCAAGTCGCAGAACTTCGACTCCATCCCGCTCGTGGGCCGCTCCCCGGCCATGCAGGAAATCTATCGCGTGCTCGCGCGTCTCATGCAGACCGACCTCACCGTCATGATCGCCGGAGAATCGGGAACCGGCAAGGAGCTGGTTGCGCGCGCATTGCACGACTACGGCAAGCGCCGCAGCGGTCCTTTTGTGGCCATCAACATGGCGGCGATCCCGCGCGACCTGATCGAGTCGGAATTGTTCGGCCACGAGAAGGGCGCCTTCACCGGCGCAAATGCGCGCAGTTCGGGGCGCTTCGAGCAGGCCGAAGGAGGCACCCTGTTCCTGGACGAGATCGGCGACATGCCGATGGAGGCGCAGACGCGGCTCCTGCGCGTGCTTCAGCAGGGGGAGTACACGACTGTTGGTGGCCGCACTCCGATCAAGACCAATGTGCGTATCATTGCAGCCACCAACAAGGATCTTCGCATCCTGATTCAGCAAGGGTTGTTTCGCGAGGACCTGTTCTTCCGCTTGAATGTTGTGCCGTTGCGCTTGCCGCCGCTGCGTGAGCGCAGCGAGGACGTCCCCGACTTGATCCGCCATTTTTTCGATCAGGTCGAGCGCGAAGGGCTGCCCGCCAAGCAGCTCGAGCCAGCCGCGACCGAGCGGCTCAAGCGCCACCGCTGGCCAGGCAATGTGCGCGAGCTTGAAAATCTCGCACGTCGCTTGGCCGCGCTCTATCCGCAGGAAATGATCTCGGCATCGGTTATCGATGCCGAGCTCTCACATCCAGGCATCATGGCCGCCGAGGAGGGGGCAAAATCGGACGATGGGCTCTCGGCCGCAATCGAGCGCCACCTCGCCTCGTATTTTGCCAGTTTCGGTGCGGAACTCCCCCCTCCCGGGCTCTACCACCGTGTGTTGCGCGAGATCGAGCACCCGCTCCTGTCAGTGACTTTGGCGGCCACACGGGGCAACCAGATCCGCGCCGCTGATCTGCTCGGCGTCAACCGCAATACATTGCGGAAGAAAATACGCGATCTGGATATCCAGGTATTCCGCGGCGGCTGAGCGCATTGATGCCGATCGGCCACATGTGCGCGTCCCTGCGCCCTTGATTTGTCGCAATTCGGCAACATTGTGATATAAAAGCATCAATAGAGGTTGGGCGCCCAAACCACGCGCGTTTGCCGGTGGCGGGTGAAACTGCGTCAATGACCAATGTCGGCCAAGCGGCAACTGCCGAGATGGTAATCACTGCCGCGGCCCCGGCCTCCGGCTGGCTCGCGCGATCGCTTGGCGTAACGGCTGTCGCAATCGCCCTGCTTTCGGCCCTCGTGACCTTTGTCGTGCTTGCCGACCTGACGCCGATTGCTCCGACGCACGAGGTCGTGGTCACGCTTCTCGCCGCCAACGGCATCACCGTGCTGCTTCTGACGCTGTTCATCGCGCGCGAAGTGTGGCGCGTTGTGCAGGCGAGGCGCCGCGGACGTGCCGCCGCGCGGCTGCACGTGCGCATTGTGGCCCTGTTTTCGGTGATTGCCGCATTGCCTGCCGTTTTGGTCGCGGTCGTTGCCAGCATCACGCTTGATCGCGGCCTTGACCGGCTGTTCTCGCAACAGACTTACTCCCTGATCGAGAATGCGACCATTGTCGCGGATGCCTACGTGCGCGAAATGGACCAGCTGGTGCGGGCCGACAGCATTGCACTCGCGGTCGAGCTCGCCCGTGCAAAACCGCTGTTCGACAGGTCGCGAGAGCAGTTCCATCAATTCCTGACCGTGCAGGCCTCGATTAGAGGGCTGCCGGCAGCGTTCCTCCTCGACAAGGAGCTCAACGTCATCGACCAGATCGATGCGCGCATTACGCAATCTCTGGTCAAACCGACGCCCACCGAGCTCGCCAGAATCGATGATACCGAGCCGCAGGTGAGCATGCTTCTGGACGACAATTATGTGGCGGCCATCATCAAGCTGCATGATTATCCCGACACCTACCTCTACATCGCACGCGTGCTCGATCCCCACGTGCTTGCGCAGCTGCGTGCGACGCAGGTTGGTGTTGCACATTACGCCGATCTTGCGGCGCGCCGGATCGGCATTCAAATTGCCTTCGGGTTAATGTTCACTGTCATCGCGCTTGCCTTGCTCCTTTCGGCGGTCTGGATCGGGCTCAATTTCGCGAATTATCTGGTGGCACCAATCCGCCGCTTGATCGGCGCGGCTCAGAGCGTCGCCAGCGGCAATCTGTATGTTCAGGTCCCCACGCGGCGGTCGGAGGGAGACCTTGCGCAGCTCGGTCAGACCTTCAACAAGATGACACAGGAGCTTCGTACCCAGCGCGACGATATCGTGCGCGCTCGCGACCTCATCGACAGCCGCCGTCGTTTCACAGAGGCGGTATTGGCCGGGGCGAGCGCCGGAGTGATTGGCGTGGATGCGGAGAGCTGCATCAGCATTCTCAACCGATCAGCCGAGCGCCTGATCGGTCTCTCCGAGGCGGAGGCCCTCGGTCGGCCGCTAGCGGAGATGGTGCCGGAGCTTGCGGAGCTGTTCACGAACGCACGCATGAGCCCGCAACGCCTGGTCCAGGGACAGGTCACGATCAATCGCAGCGGCCGCGAGCGCAACCTTTCGGTCCGGGTGACGAGCGAGCAGTCCGGATCGGCCGAGCGTGGCTACGTGGTCACGCTGGACGACATAACCGAGCTCGTGACCGCGCAGCGCACATCGGCGTGGGCGGACGTGGCGCGCCGCATTGCCCACGAGATCAAGAATCCGCTGACGCCGATCCAGCTCTCCGCCGAGCGGTTGCGCCGCAAATACGCGGCCATGATCAAGGAAGACGGCGGTATTTTCCAGCAATGTACCGACACCATTGTGCGTCAGGTCGATGACATCAAACGCATGGTGGACGAGTTCTCGCGCTTTGCGCGCATGCCAAAGCCGGTGATGGCCCAGGAGGATGTCGCCGATGCGGTCCGCCAAGTGGTATTCCTGCAGCGAGTCGGAAATGCGGACATCGATATCGATGTCGAGATCGCGCAGGATCCCATGCCGGCGCGGTTCGACCGTCGGCTGATCTCGCAGGCGCTCACCAACATCATCAAGAACGCAACCGAGGCAATCGCGGCGGTTCCCCCCGCCGAGCTGGGCCGCGGCCGTATCCGGGTATCGGCTGATCGGGACGGCGAGGACATCGTCATCGACGTGATCGACAACGGGATCGGGCTGCCAAAGGAGAACCGGCGCCGCCTGCTCGAGCCCTATGTCACCACACGCGAGAAAGGCACCGGCCTCGGACTTGCGATTGTGGGACGAATACTCGAGGAACATGGCGGCCGCATCGAGCTTGCCGACGCCGCCGAAAAAATCCCCGCACAGCGGGGAGCATGGATGCGACTGCGCTTTGCCGCGGAGACCGCGGGTTCCGGCGAGCCGCATTCCGAACGTCAGTCGCCCACCCCTCAACTCGCAGCGAATGCATAGATCATGGCCGAAGACATTCTCATCGTCGATGACGAAGCCGACATCCGAGAGCTGGTATCCGGCATCCTGCAGGACGAAGGTTACATCACGAGATCGGCACGCGACAGCGATGACGCGCTTGCTCATGTCGCCAGCCGAAGGCCGAGCCTCGTCTTTCTCGATATTTGGCTGCAGGGCAGCCGGCTCGACGGGCTGCAATTGCTTGACGCGATGAAGTCGCAGCATTCCGAGTTGCCCATCGTCATGATATCGGGACACGGCAACATCGAGACCGCGGTCGCTGCCATCAAGCAGGGTGCCTACGATTTCATTGAGAAGCCGTTCAAGGCCGACCGGCTGGTGCTCGTTGCGCAACGCGCGCTTGAGACCTCCCGTCTCAAACGAGAGGTCAAGGCCCTCAAGCAGCTCTCGCCTTCGACGCTGGTCGGCAAGTCCTCGTCGATGAATCAGCTGCGCCAGACGGTGGAGAAGATCGCTCCAACCAACAGCCGCGTCCTGATCGTGGGCCCCGCAGGCGCCGGCAAGGAGCTGGCCGCGCGCGCAATCCACTCCCATTCGGCCCGGGCCAATGGTCCATTCATCGTCATCAACGCCGCTGCCATGATGCCGGAGCGCATGGAAGTCGAGCTGTTCGGAGTTGAGCAGCCGACCAACGGTCAGGGGCGCAAGGTCGGCGCGCTGGAGGAGTCGCATGGCGGCACGCTGTTCATTGACGAGATCGCCGACATGCCGCGCGAGACGCAGAACAAGATTTTGCGCGTGCTCGTCGAGCAGACGTTTCAGCGCGTCGGTGGCACCAACAAGGTCCAGGTCGACGTGCGCATCATCTCCTCGACCGGGCGCAACATCGAGGCCGAGATTGCGGCAGGCAAGTTCCGCGAGGATCTCTACCATCGGCTTTCGGTGGTCCCGATCCGTGTTCCACCACTGGCGGAGCGCCGCGAGGACATCCCGCATCTGATCGAGTATTTCATGGAGCAGATCTCGCTGGCGACCGGCCTGCCGCGGCGCCTGATCGGCGAGGACGCCATGGCGGTACTGCAGTCGCACGACTGGCCCGGCAATGTGCGCCAGCTGCGCAATAATGTGGAACGGCTGATGATACTGGCGGGAGGCGACCCGGAAGCGCTGATCAGCGCCGATATGCTGCCGCAAGACGTCGGCTCCATGGTTCCCTCGATGCCGGGTGGGGACGGCGGCGAGCACCTCATGGGCCTGCCGCTGCGCGAGGCGCGCGAGGTGTTTGAGCGCGAATATCTGGTGGCGCAGATCAGCCGTTTCGGGGGCAACATTTCGCGCACCGCCGAGTTCGTCGGAATGGAGCGCTCGGCACTGCATCGCAAGCTCAAGGCGCTTGGCATCGATTGACGGATGTTGCGCCTGCTGAGGGCCGCCGCAGTTCTCTTGGCTGCGCTTGCCGTTGCTCCTCGGCCGCTCGCGGCACAGGCTCCGGCCGACGTGCAGAAGCTTGCCCGCGAGGCGAGCCAGCGGCTCCATTTGCAGACGGAGTTCCCGCGCGAGCCGGAAAAACCGAGCGTCACCACCTTCAAGCTACCCCCGGAGTTCCTATGGCTCGTGATCGCGGCCGGCTTGGGGCTGCTGCTCTATTTGCTGCTGCCGTTGCTGCGTGCGCGTGGCGGGGAAGGAGGAGAGCAAGCGTGGATCGCCGAGGATGGTGGAGCCGGGTCACAAGCGGAGGGTCCGCCGGCAGCCGCGCTGGGCACCGCCGACGAGCTTGCCGCGCAGGGTCGCTTCGTCGATGCGATGCACGTCCTCCTGCTGCAAGGCCTCGCAGAGATCCGGCGGCGGCACCATGACCAGCAGTTTGCCGATTCGCTAACCAGCCGCGAGATCCTGTGCACCGCCCGGCTTTCCGAGGCTGGCCGCGCTTCGCTGCGCGACATCATCCATCGCGTAGAGTGGACTTATTTCGGCGAGCATCCGGCGGCGCAAACCGACTATGCCGCTTGCCGATCAAGCTTCAACGTCCTGGCGCAGGCACTGCGTGCAAGAGCGCCGGCATGAGCAATGAATCCATTTTCTCAAGCCGCGTGCTGCTTGGATGGATTGCCGGCGCGGCCGCGCTGTTCGCGCTCTCGCTTTACCTCATGGGCGGGGGCGAGACGGCCGGCACTGATAGCGTCGGGCCCGGCACGTTTTCACGCTCGGCGATCGGTCACGCCGGGATTGCGGAGGTGCTGACGAGGCTCGGCATCTCCGTCGTGAAGAGCCAGTACAACTCGCTGGAAAAACTTTCGCCCGGCAGCGTCCTGGTTATCGCTGAGCCCCGATCTGGCAGCCAGTCCGAGGAGCTGCTCCGCGCGCTGCTCAAAGCCAAAACCATCCTCCTGGTACTGCCGAAGTGGACCGGGCAGCCCAGTGAGCAGGCCGTGGGCTGGCTTCGCCAGGCCAACGAGCGTTTCATGGGTGATGCGCAATCGCAGCTTAAACTGGTTGCGCCGAGCGCCGAAGTCGTGCGGGTCGATCCTGCCACCATCTCGGCCGGTGGTTCGTGGAGCGTCAATTTGCTGGGTCCCATCCCTGACCTGGCTGCACCGGCTCAGCTCGTGCGCGGGGCTGGTTTGCGGGCACTCATGGCCAAGGAAGGCAGGATGCTCCTGGCGGAGGTCAGAGACCCGGACCGCAGGATCTGGGTTCTCTCGGATCCCGATGTCATTTCCAATCATGGCCTCGCGCGCAACGCGGAGCTGGCCGTAGCCATTATTCAGCGGCTGCGCACCGGAGACGGGACCATCGTATTCGACGAGACAGTGCATGGCCGTCTGGCGCGACCCGCGAGTCCATTCATGCTGCTGTTCCGGTTTCCGTTTGTGATTGCAACCGTGCAGGGGCTGATCGTGGTCGCTCTGCTGCTGTGGGCGAGCTTGGGGCGCTTCGGCGCGCCGCAATCGGCACCGCCCCCGTTGCGCGCCGGCCGCGAGGGCCTGCTGCAGAATATCGCTAAGCTGATCGAGCATACCGGTCACCAGCAAGCGATGATCCGACGCTACATCGCGGAAACGCTGCGTGATGTCGCGCGCCAGCTGCACGCACCGCGCGGGCTGTCAGCCGAATCCCTCATTGCCTGGCTGCAGCGGGTCGGTGCGGCGCGGGGAGCAGGAGTGGACTGCGGGGCAGTCGTTCGCCAGCTCAGCGAGATTGGCGACGAGCGCCGCCGCGATCTGCCTCAGCTCGTTGGTCTCGCACGCGCCATTCATCGCTGGAGAGCGGAGGTCCTGCATGGACGTTCAAGAGATTCGAACGATCGCTGAGGGATTGCGCGAGCAGGTCCGCAAGGCCGTCGTCGGCCAGGACGAGGTCTTCGAACTCATGCTCACTAGCCTGCTGGTCGGGGGCCATATCCTGCTCGAGGGGGTTCCCGGAACAGCGAAGACCCTGATCACGCGCGCTTTTGCGGCCGGCCTGGCGTTGCAGTTCGGCCGCATCCAGTTCACTCCTGACCTGATGCCCGGCGATGTCCTGGGCACGAACCTCTTCAACTTCCAGACCAATGCTTTCATTTTGACGAAGGGGCCGATCTTCACGCAGCTCCTGCTGGCGGACGAGATCAACCGCACGCCGCCCAAGACCCAGGCGGCGCTTCTGCAGGCCATGAACGAGCGCACAATTACGATCGACGGCAAGGATTATCCGCTCGGCGACGAGTTCATGGTGGTGGCGACCCAGAACCCGATCGAGCAGCAGGGAACCTATCCTTTGCCCGAAGCGCAGCTCGATCGTTTTCTGTTCAAGATCATCATCGATCATCCAAGCCGAGATGAGGAGCGCGAGATCGTCCGCCGGCACGGCCATCGCTCGGCAATGCCGCGGCTTGAGGATTTTGGATTGCAGCCGGTCGCCGACGCGGCAACGCTTGCCGCTGTTCGCGAGGCCGTGACCCTGGTGCGTCTCTCCGACGAGATCATTGACTATATCGTTGATGTGACCCGGGCGACACGGGAGCATTCCTCGCTGGAAGTCGGTGCGTCGACGCGGGCAGCCAACATGCTTGCTGCCGCCGTCCGCGCATTCGCCATGCTGCAGGGCCGCGAGTTTGCCATCCCGGATGACGTCAAGGCGCTTGCCCTGCCGGTTCTTCGGCACCGGCTGACCATGTCGCCAAGTGCGGAAATCGAGGGTCTCATCACAGACCGCATCGTGCGCGAGATCATCGACCAGACGCCGGCGCCTCGATAATGCGACCGACCGCGCGTACGGTTTTGATCTTTGCCGCCGGCATTCCGTTGGCGCTGTTGATTGTGATCTACAATCCCGCCCTTTGGCTTCTGTCATTGAACTACGGGATTCTGGTGCTGCTGGCGGCTGGCACCGACCTGCTGCTCTCCTTCCCGCCACGGCTGCTCGATATTCAGGTGTCGGTACCGGAGCGGCTCCATATCGGCGAGCGCAGCACGATCAATGCCACGATCAGCACGACCGCATGGCGCAGGCCCACCCGGTTCGAGCTCATCGTCGACCAACTCGGTGACCTCGATCAGGCGCAGGTGGTCGCCGGCAACCTGCAGCCGGGCGCTGAGCTGCGTATTGCCTTGCCGATCGTTCCTCGTCGTCGCGGGCGCGTGAGCATCGATCGCCTGTGGGTGCGCTGGCGCGGTCCGCTCGGGCTTTGTGAATACGTCCGCAACATTGCGCTTGATCGGACAATCGATGTTCTGCCGAACGTGCGTGGCGTCCAAAGCGCGGCGCTGCAATTCGTTGCGCAGGAGGCACTCTACGGGATCAAGACGCAGCAGCAAAGCGGGGAGGGGAGCGAGTTCGAGGCGCTGCGCGAATACACTCCCGGCCTCGACAGCCGCTTCATCGACTGGAAGCACTCCGCGCGTCATCGCAAGCTCTTGTGCAAGGAGTTCAGGACCGAGCGCAATCACCAGATCATCATGGCATTCGATACCGGCTACCTGATGCTGGAGCCGGTCGACGCCATCACCCGACTCGATCACGCGATAAATGCCGGGCTGATTCTGGCATGGATCTCGCTGCATGGGGGCGATCTGGTCGGCACTTACGGCTTTGATGCGACCGTGCGGCAATATCTCGGCCCGATCCGCGGCATATCGAGCTTTGCCCGCATCCAGCGCGCCACCGCCGAGCTGGGATACCATCATCAGGAGACCAACTTTACCCTGGGTCTCGCCGAGCTCAACGCGCGGCTCAAGCGCCGTGCCCTCGTCATCCTGTTCACCGATTTCGTCGACACGATCACCGCCGAGCTTCTCATCGAAAGCATGCAGCGGATTGCGAACCGACATGTTGTCATGTTCATCACCCAGCGCGGCTCGGTGCTGCAGCGCGCCGTTGACGCCGCGCCGGCCACCTTCGCCGATGTGGCACAGGCCGTCATCGCGCACGATTTTTTGCGCGAGCGCAGCATCGTATTCCAGCGCCTGGAACGGCTCGGCGTGCACTGCCTCGACGTCCCTAGCCGCGGCCTGTCGGTTGCTCTTGTCAATCGCTATCTCCTGATCAAGAAACGCGGGTTGATATGACGGTCATCGAAGCATCGCTCGAGCGCGCTCTGCCAGGATGTGGAGCCGCCGGCACCGAGATCATCCTCAAAAGCAGCGAATTCCGCAGGGGGCGGGAGCAGAGCTGGCGCGAGCTTGAATCCCTCATCGACCGGGCGGAGCAGCGCGGAGTGCACGCCTTATCGCTTGAGGAGATGCAGCGGCTGCCGATCCTCTACCGTGCCGCGCTCTCCTCATTGTCGGTCGCGCGCGCCATCGCCCTCGACCGCGATCTCCTGCTCTATCTCGAAAGCCTTGCACTGCGGTCCTTCCTGTGGGTCTACGCGCCGCGGGTAAGCCTAATCGAGGCGCTGCGGGCATTCTTCGGCCGGGAGCTGCCCGCGGCCGTGCGCTCCGCGCGCTGGCACATCCTGCTTGCAGCCGTGTGCATGGTGGTGGGAACAATGGCAGGCTACATGCTGGTTGCGCAGGATGAGTCCTGGTTTTCATCGCTCGTCCCGTCGGGGCTTGCCGGGGGGCGAGGTCCAGCCAGCACGCAGGCGGATCTGCGCGACAAGGAAATCTTTGCGCCCTGGCCTGGCGTTATCGAGTCGTTCGGGCTCTTCGCCAATTTCCTCTTCAGCCACAATACGACCGTCGGTATCCTCGCTTTTGGGCTTGGCCTGGCGGCGGGGATACCGACAATCATCCTGACCGTGTATCAGGGCCTGCCGCTTGGGGCCATGCTGGCGCTGCATCATCATCGCGAGCTCGGGCTGGATTTCCTCGGCTGGCTCTCGATCCATGGCATCACTGAGCTGGCCGCCCTCACGCTGTTCTCTGCAGGCGGCCTTCTGATTGCGGAGAAGATCATATTTCCGGGGCGCTATTCCCGGATTAAGAATCTGTCCCTGCACGGCCGGATCGCGGGGCAGATAGCAGCCGGCGCTGTTGTCATGCTGTTTGTGGCCGCAATTCTGGAAGGAGGGTTGCGCCAGCTGGTGCAGAGCACCCCATGGCGGTTCGTGATTGGATTCAGCGTTGGCATTCTTTGGCTCGTCTATTTCTCCTGGAGCGGAAGGAGTGCACGGCCATGACGCTCGCCCATGGGCGTGCGGCGGAATTCTTCGAGGGAGCGCGGCGCACAAGACGGCAGATCGTCACCCCGGAGGGCGTTGCACTCGCGCTCGACCTTGCCGATCATGGCGAGAGGATCATTGCCTTCGTCCTCGATTTCTTCATCTGGACGGTGCTGACGCTCGCGATCTACATCCCCATTATTTCTTTGGCTGGTACAGGCAGCACTAGCACCCTGATTGCGGTCTCGATTGCATTATTTCTCGGGTTTGTGGTTCGAAATCTGTATTTTGTCTTTTTCGAGCTGGCATGGCGAGGCGCCACCCCCGGCAAGCGCTGGACGGGTCTGCGCGTGATTGATCGTGCCGGCGGGCCTTTGCTGCCGTCCGCGGTCATAGCGCGCAATCTTACGCGCGAGATCGAGATGTTCATCCCGTTGGGCATCCTGCTGAGCTGGGGAAATACGGCTGGAGGGTCGCCTGATTGGGAGAGCCTTGCGATTGCGCTGTGGGCGCTGTTCTTTGCTGCCCTGCCACTCACCAACCGCGATCGCATGCGCGGTGGGGACCTGATCGCCGGCACGATGGTGATCTGGCTGCCCCGGCGTGCGCTGTCGCGCGATCTCGTCGAAAGGACGATGCGCTTTACGTTCTCCGAGGAGCAACTGCGCGCGTATGGAGCTTTCGAGCTCCAGGTGCTCGAGGACTTGCTGCGCCATCGCGACAGGCCAGAATCGGTGCGGCTTTACAACGAGGTTTGCGACAAGATCTGCCGGAGAATCGGCTGGACGCAGGCCATCCTGGCGGCTGAGGTGCCAACGTTTCTGCGCGACTTCTACACCGCCGAGCGCGCCTTCCTCGAGCGCGAGAAGCTCTACGGCAAGGTGCGCGCCGACAAGCACGCGCAGCCAGGACGAAAGGGGGAAGGGGGTCCACCAATAGCATTACGAGAGAAACGAGCAGGCCCCCGGACATGAGAATGTCGGGGGCCTGGATCCTATCGTCAGTGCTGTGACTTACTCGAAGACCGCCGCAACCTGCTCGACGTCAATCCCCTCCTTTGCAACGCGCAGCTCGTAGTAGGCGACGACCGCAGCAATGGTGCTCGCGGCCGCGACTACGCCGGTCCAAAGCACGTCGCCGACCAGCTTGAGGTTTTCGCCTCCCATGGCCAACAAGCTCCCACCAAGCATCCCGCTTCCGACCGCGTTCAAGATTCCGAGGCAGATCGCCAAGCCGAAAATCTTCCACCGATGGCCATTGGTGAGATCCGAGCTGCGGCCCATGCTCTCAATGGGTCCGCGCCGCTCGATGACACAAGCAGGAATCGCCAGGTACCACATACAGCTCAGCATGGTGGGAACGACGATGGCGGGGACAGTAATAATCTCGGCCAAAATCGTGCAGATCCAGAGCAGGACGACGGGAAAGCATCGACTCACCGCAACCCGCAAGGCCTCGCCAATATCCACGCGACGGCCACGCAGGTAACCGAACGTCCCATAAATCACCATCAGCTGGGCGAGCGTCGTAAGCGGAAGGCTGATCAGCCCAAGACCGAGTAAAGCCACAATCTCTTGAGTTGCGGGCGAGTGATGATTGCTGAGCAAGGAGGTCCACTCCCTGACCAGCAGGACGCAGGGCACCTGTCCGATCGCCATCACGAGTAGAAATGCCGGGAAATTGCGTGCCAGCACCGATGCCGTGCGCTCCAACACCCGACCGACGCGAAAATCGCTCGTCGCTCGGTCAGCTTCCTGGGTGGCGCGGAAATCGGTCCCGACATGGCTGGTGGGCAGGGAAATATCGGTCATGGAAGCCTCCCATCGTTTTGACCGGTTCTCGCCCACGCTAGGGTGCGAGCGCGCCTGCCGCCGTGATGCCCATCACAAAATGCACGATTGTTGCTCACAGAATGAGCCCGCAGAATTTCCGGCAGCGATTGCATTCTATTCGATCGTGTTACAGTCGCGCGGTAATGCGCTGCCTGACGTCTGAAGCAGCTCGTTTTCTGGTCGGTTGTGCTGCTGCTACAACATCTGTTGCTGCAAAGAGAGGCGCGATCCTAACTGGGCTGAAAGGCAATTGCCCTGACCGGGAAAGAGCTGGTAAGCACGTGCGCAAGCTGCCGAATCCTGGATCGGAGTGTCCATCTTGCTGCGCACCGCATACGTGAATGGCCGCTACGTGCCCGGTCATCTTGCCATGATCCACATCGAGGATCGCGGCTATCAGTTCTCCGATGGGGTCTACGAGGTCTGCGAGGTGCGGGACGGCTGCATCATCGACGAGCGCCGTCACATGGCGCGCCTGGCGCGCTCGCTTGACGAGCTTCGCATCGCGAGGCCGATGCCGGCGAACTCGCTCTCGGTCGTCATGCACGAATGCCTGCGCCGCAACCGGGTACGCGACGGCATCGTCTATCTGCAGATCACGCGCGGGGTGGCGCGCCGCGATCACGCCTTTCCGCCAACTGACACGCGGCCCAGCGTGGTCGTGACCGCCCGCAGCATGAATTTTGCCGAAAACGAGCGCATCGCCGCCGAAGGCATCGCTGTGATCACCCTACCGGACAATCGCTGGGAACGCGTCGACATCAAATCCGTATCGCTGCTGCCAAACGTGCTGGCGAAACAGGCCGCGCGCGAGCAGGGCGCCCGGGAAGCATGGTTCGTGGATCGCGAGGGGTATGTGACCGAAGGCTCGTCCACCAATGCCTGGATCGTCAGCCGGGAAGGGCGGGTGATTACCCGCCGGGCCGAGCGGGGAATTCTGCGCGGCATCACCCGCGAGGTGCTGGTCGGTGTTCTTGCAGCCGAGGGACTCGAGCTTGAGGAGCGCTCTTTTACCGCCGAGGAAGCCTATGGCGCCCGCGAGGCCTTCGTGACGTCGGCCAGCCAGCTCGTGCTGCCCGTGGTGCGGATCGATGACCGGCCCGTCGGCAACGGGGCGCCGGGGTCCATTGCAACGGCTCTGCGGGCCAAATTCCACGAGCATGCCGAGCGGAGTTGAAAAACGGACAGTTTGCCGGCGGAATTGGCATCAACTTATGCTTGCGCGCGCGCCAGACCTACAATGTAATGGCGGAAGCCAAGCCCTGTTCGAGCAGAAGGCTGTGGGGGCAGAGGCTTGGTGCAACAAAGGCCCCGGGGCAAAGCGACCCCGAGCAAGAATGGACAACGACAATGGCGGCCGACCGCGCACAGAACCTGCAAGACACCTTCCTCAATCACGTCCGCAAGAACAAGACACCGCTCACGATCTTCCTGGTGAACGGGGTCAAGTTGCAGGGCGTGGTGACCTGGTTCGACAACTTTTGTGTTTTGTTGCGGCGCGATGGGCACTCGCAACTCGTCTACAAGCACGCCATATCCACCATTATGCCGGGTCATCCAATTCAGCTTTTCGAAGGCGTCGAGGAGCACGCGGCCGGGGATAAGGCGTAATTGGAGCCTCGCCGACTCACCCAGAACGCCGACCGGCTGCGCCCGCAGGCCGGATCCGAGACCGGTCGGGCCCTCGTGCTTGAGCCGCAGCTGCGCGGGGCAGCCGCTGCGCTGATGCGCGCCCGCGGCGTGCCCGCCCCAGCTCCACTGCCGCCTGCGCCCGACGCAAGGCTTGACGAGGCGGTCGGGCTTGCTCGCGCTATCGATCTCAACGTCGTCTCCTCCGGCATCGTCCCGCTCGGCGGCATCCGCCCGGCGACGTTCATCGGCAAGGGAAAGGTCCAGGAGATCGCGGGTCTGGTGAAGAGCGACAACGCCGGCATCGTGGTCATGGACTGCGCGCTCTCGCCGGTACAGCAGCGCAACCTGGAGAAGGCCTGGGGGGCAAAAGTGCTCGACCGCACCGGCCTCATTCTGGAAATCTTCGGCCGACGCGCCCGCACGCGCGAGGGGGCGCTGCAGGTGGAGCTGGCGCATCTCACCTATCAGAAGAGCAGGCTGGTGCGCTCATGGACCCACCTTGAGCGTCAGCGCGGCGGCTACGGCTTCCTGGGCGGGCCGGGCGAGACGCAGATCGAATCCGATCGGCGCCAGATCGAGGAGCGGATCGCACGCATCGAGGCAGAGCTCGACAAGGTCAAGCGCACGCGCAAGCTGCATCGAGACAGTCGCAAGCGAGTGCCATACCCGATTGTGGCGCTGGTCGGCTATACCAATGCCGGCAAATCCACATTGTTCAATCGCATGACGCAGGCCAGCGTGCTGTCCGCGGACATGCTGTTTGCCACCCTCGACCCGACTCTTCGCGCCGTCGATTTACCGAGCGGACTGCGCATCATTCTATCCGATACGGTGGGCTTCATCTCCGAGCTCCCGACCATGCTGGTCGCCGCTTTTCGCGCCACCCTCGAGGAAGTCGTGGAAGCGGATTTGATACTCCACGTCCGTGACATCTCGCGCGAGGATAACGAGGCGCAGGTGCTCGGCGTCGAAAAAGTCTTGGCCCAGCTTGGCATTGCGGCGCACGATAACGCACGTCTGATCGAGATCTGGAACAAGACCGACCGACTCGGGCACGAGGCGCGCACGCGCAGCGAAAACCTGGCGGTCCGCCGGCCCGCCGGATGCCGCCCGATTCTGATCTCGGCGATGACCGGGGAGGGCCTCGCCCAGATTGCCCACGAGATCGAGGCGCGGCTCGCGGGGTCGCGCGAGACCCTCGAGATCGAGCTTGCGCTCTCCGATGGTGCGGGACTGAGCTGGCTCTACCGTCATGCGGAGGTCATCGGCAAGCGGCTCTGCGAAGAGCGCGGCCTCGCCGTGACGGTGCGCGCGGATCCGGGCAATGCCAAGAAGATACGGGCCAGGTTTTCCCGCGCGACCGCAGCATCGGCGGCAAAATAGTTCCCGTGCTTCGCTCCCCGAAAACGCGCATCGCCGTGGCCTTCCTGGGCTTCATGCTTGCATGGTGGCCGTCGCCCAGCTTCTCCGAGGTTCTCACGATCAGGTACGGCCAGGCCTATTCCGCGGCACGAAGCATCTTTTCCCTCCCGATCTCGGTCGCAACAGGGGAGGGATTGTTCGCGCGCGAGGGGCTTAACGTGGAGGTTCTCGTTCCCATCCCCGGCGGGGCCGACAACATGATCGCGGCGCTGCATAACGATAGCGTCGATATCACCCATGTCGCTACGCCCTTTCTGATTCGGGCGGCATCCGGCAGCTCCGATGCGGCGGCAATCGCGGCCGAATTCAACAACCCGATCTACAGTCTCATTGCCAAGCCCGAGATCGCAACCATCCTCGATCTCAAGGGAAAGCTGGTAGGGCTTGCGGATGAGTACGGCACAATCACCCTTTCAATGCGCAAGCTCATGGAGTCACACGGGCTACGGCGTGGGGAGTTCGGGGCGCGGATTATCGAAGGCACTTCAGCGCGTTGGGCCTGCCTGCGGCGGGGGGATTGTGATGCCGTCGTGCTTGGGCAGCCGCAGGACCTGATCGCGCAAGAGCAGGGGTACCGCTTGCTCGGCCACTCCACCGAGTCGGTTCCCGAGCTGCTCTATACCGTCACCGCTGCCCGGCGGTCGTGGGCCGAGGAAAACAAGCCCGCCCTGGTGCGCTATGTGCGCGCATTGGCGGCCGCGTTCAGGTTCGTGCGCGACCCCCACAATCGCGATCATGTCGCTCACGTCATCATGCAGAGCACAGGCTCCTCCGAGCCTATCGCTCGACAAACGCTTTCGCTGTTTCTCGAGCCGGACCGCGGCGTCCTGCCTAAGCAGGGGGAAATTGGTCTTGACGGGCTCGGCAGAGTGATCGCGCTGATGGGGGAGGCCGGTGCATTGAAGGGACCGCTGCCCGCGCCAGACCGTTTCGTGGACCTGCAGTACCTGCAAGCCGCGGGCGTACAATGAGGAGGGGCGCTGCAGCTGAGTTCATGCCCCCGATTCTGGGTCGCCCCCTGCGGGCTTTGCCAGCTCCGCTGCCTTAGCTGCGTTCCAGAGTTCGTCCATTTCCGAGAGCGTGGCTTCTGCCGGGCTCTTGCCATGGCCTGCGAGAGACTGCTCGATGGCTGCGAAGCGACGCTCGAATTTCTGGTTGCTGGCGCGCAGCACGGCTTCGGGATCGATTGCCAGATGGCGGGCTAGGTTGACCGCCGCGAACAGAAGGTCGCCGACCTCGGATTGCGCCGCCCTGCGATCGCCCCTTACGAGCTCCGCTTCGATCTCGTCTGCCTCCTCTCTGATCTTCGCAACCACAGCCATAGGATCATTCCAGTCGAAGCCAACCCTTGCCGCCTTGACCTGTAGCTTGAGGGCACGGGTGAGTGCGGGCAGTGCAACAGGAACGCCTGCCAGGGCTCCTTCCTTATCGCTGCCGTGGCGGCGAGACTTTTGACCCCGTTCCTGCCGCTTGATCGTTTCCCACAAGCCTTCGACCGCGCTGGGCGTAAGACCTCGTGCCTCGCCGAACACATGTGGATGACGCCGCAGCAGCTTCTCGATCAGGCTCTGGACCACATCATCAAAGCCAAACGCGCCTTGCTCATGGGCCATGCGGGCGTGAAATATCACCTGCAGCAGCAGATCGCCGAGCTCCTCGCGCAGATCGGAAAGGTCTCCTCGCTCGATGGCGTCGACAACCTCATAGGCTTCCTCGATCGTATACGGAGCGATGCTTGCGAAATCCTGCTGCAGATCCCATGGGCACCCCGTCACGGGGGTGCGCAAGGCCGCCATGATCTCCAGAAGGCGTGAGACAGAGGCATCGGGCATGGGAGAACAGACGGGCGGGGCGGGCCGAACTCTGTCCCGCGTCATCCGCCATGTGTCAATCGCGCCGGCTGGGGTTCGAATGTCCAATTCGCATAAGAAATATTATGGAACTTTTTCCTTTGAAACCATTCACGTAAAAGGTCGCACATAGTCAAGCACTTGCAAGCCATTGCTAGACCGCCGTCGCAGCCGTCGCAGCGCCCAGTTCGATCGTCAGCCCGTCATAGGCAGGCTCGACATGGGCTGGCAGCCGGCGGCGCAACTCTTCGTAATCAAGATCCGAGTGCAGGTTCGTCAGGATGGCGCGGCCCGGCTTGATGCGAGCTATCCATTCCAGCGCATCGTCGACGCTAAAATGGCTCGGGTGCGGGCGGTAGCGCAAGGCGTCCAGCACCCAGACATCCACGCCCTGCAAAGCCGTGGCGCTTGCAGCGGGCAGCCCGCTGAGGTCGCAGGAATAAGCAAGCCGGCCAAACCGAAAGCCGAGCGAGACGATGCCGCCATGCGCCTGCAGCAAGGGCAGAGCGGTGAGCGCCCCCCCTTCCCCATTGACCGTCACCGAACGACCCGCCTCAAGCCGGTGCTCGGTGACAATCGGCGGATAGTCGCTACCGGGTGGCGACCGGAAGCAATACTCGAAGCGCGTGCGCAAAGCGGACGCGGTCGGCTCATCCAGGTAGACATCGATCCTCCGGCGGTGCCGGATGACGAGAGCGCGCAGATCATCAATGCCGTGCGTGTGGTCGGCATGCGCATGGGTGAAGAGGACCGCATCGAGCCAGTCCACATCGGCGTCCAGAAGCTGCTCGCGCAGATCGGGGGACGTATCGACGAGAGCTCGAGTAATGCCGGAATTGCCGCGGCGCTCAACCAGAAGCGAGGTCCGGCGGCGGCGATTTTTGGCGTTGCGCGGATCACAATCGCCCCAACCAAGCGCCGGACGCGGCACGCCGCCTGACGAACCGCATCCGAGAATCGTAAATTTCAGGGTCATACGGCGGTAGCTGCGGCGGGCCGCGGAACCTTGCCGAACAGGCGAAAGAAATTGTCGCTGGTCTGCGTGGCGATCGCTTCGAGCGAGCTTCCGCGGACCTCCGCCAGGACCCGCGCCGTCTCCACGACATAGGACGGCTCGTTACGTTGGCCGCGATGCGGTGATGGTGCGAGATATGGAGCGTCGGTCTCGACCAGAATGCGATCCGCTGGCAGCATTTTCGCAATCGCACGGAGATCGTCGGATTTCCTGAACGTCAAGATTCCCGTGAAGGAGATAAACAGGCCGAGCCCGATCGCGCACTCGGCCAGGTCGCGACCGCCGGTATAGCAGTGTAGAATGGCCCGGAAGGCGCCGTGTGCGGTCTCCTCGGTCAGAATCGCCATCATATCGGCATCGGCTTCCCGCGAATGGATGACCAGCGGAAGACCGGTTGCCCTTGCGGCGGCGATATGATTTCGAAATCCCTGTGCCTGCGCCGCGCGCTCGCTCAATCCATAATGATAATCGAGCCCGGCCTCCCCGATCGCGGCTACCTTGGGGTGGCGTGTGCGAGCGATCAGCTCGTCGACGGTGATGTCGAGCTCCTCATGGGCGTAATGAGGGTGAGTCCCGACGGAGCAGTAGACTTGCGGAAACCGCTCGGCGATCGACAGCACCTCGGCATGACGTCGAATGCGCGTGCAGATCGTCACCATCCGCACAATTCCGGTCGACTGCGCGCGTGCAACCACGCCATCGATGTCTCGGGAAAATTCGGGAAAATCGAGGTGGCAATGGCTGTCGATCAGGCTCTGCGCTGGCGCAGATCGACAAGCCTCTGCAGTGCTCGACGGCATCGGGTTGGAGGGCAAGCTCAAGCGGGGCGCAAACGTGTCGACCGTTGCCCGGCAAATGCATTCCACGCGGTCGTGGCTTGGTCAGTGCCGCATATCGGAGCCGGGAGCATTCGCATATTCAGCTTCAAACCTCGAGATTTCACTCATCAGATCTTCCACAATTCGCTGGCGTAGCGCCGCATCGGATCCGCTGGTCAGCTCCGCCACCGTCTTGCCCAAGGCGGAAATGATCTCGTCCATGTCAATGGTATCCTTCTCACCGCTCTGGGAACCGTACTCCGCGTAGAAGTCATCGATCGTGTCCGCAATCAGGCAATGCAGGCAGGGCCGTTCTTCGTTCGATGCTGGGGTATCCGACATGGCCGTCCTTTCGATCGAAATGTGCAGCAGACCATGAGTTTTCTTCTTTAGCAAAGGTCCGCCGCTACGCCGAACCTTCACTATTCATCCGTCTGCGCACTGCCTTCGCTATCAACATAACGCGGAAACACGGCGTTTGGGGCCGGAAGCCGCGCGCCGGCGGCAATCCGCCGAGCACCCCCAATATCGCGAAACTGACGTTCGGCGAGCGGGACCGCCAACAGGTCGAGCAGCCTGGCCGCCGAGGTCGGCATGAACGGTATGCTCAGGATTGCAACCTGGCGAAGCACCTCGGCCGTCACGTACAGCACCGTTCCCTGCCGGGTCGGATCGGTCTTGGCGAGGGACCATGGAGCTTCGCCGGCAAAGTACCTGTTTGCTTCGCCGATCACCGCCCACACGGCATTGAGCACCTGGTGCAGCTGCTGCGTCTTCATGGCCTCGCGCGCGGTGCCAATCACCCCGTCCGCGGACGCCATAAGCGCCTTGTCGGCAAGGCTCAAAGCACCCGACTTCGGC
>Ga0306926_10001613_pt1 | contig 22551 bp, 16 predicted proteins | sample flu12Cox44000178_FD_203759 | JGI IMG/M metagenome (GOLD analysis project Ga0306926, IMG submission 203759) | Lab enrichment of tropical soil microbial communities from Luquillo Experimental Forest, Puerto Rico - flux8day.12C.oxic.44.000.178 (v2)... | ecosystem: Environmental > Terrestrial >...
GCCAGCTTGTCTAGAAGGTCCCATGGTAAGTCGATTGGGCCTTCACCTGACATATCCCAGTTTTCATATGCGGTTTCACTTCGATCTAACAGTTTCATGGGATTTGCCTCTTGTTGCCGCTCGACACCGCGTCGAGCGAGAGGCCTCCCACTATCGGCACATCGCCGCTGTTGTCGTTAGTCCACCGTGGCCATCGTTGATCGAACGACAATGTCCTAAATGTCCTATTTGTCCCTTAAATCATTGACAATACGTTGGATTTGCTTGTCGCTGAAACCAAACGGAGGCCGACCTTTAGCATCCAAACGAGCGTTGCATTTCTCACGAACTCGGTTGCAGAACGTTTTCCAATCGACGGTGCGTGGGGGGATGTGGCCCTCGGCAATCATTGCAGCGATCACAGCTTCACGGTTTGATGTCTGGGGCATGGGTGACCAATCTGTGAGGTAGGAACGAACGTCATCAGCCAGGACAAATGCAGGCTTGCTGTAGAAGTCAGCGATGGTGCACTCGTCTTCGTCAACGAGTTTTCCCTGATTATCGACCCACCGAACATTCGCAGTTGCACAGAGGCCATAGAGGATCATTGTAGCCGCCTCATGTTCGATATTGAGAGCCTTCCCTATTTCAGTAGCAGCGTCAGAAAAGGTAAGCGTTTTGCTAGACGAGGCCTTCTTCTTCATGCGCCCAACAATTGCAGCAACAGCGTTCTTACTGTTCATCGCTTGCTCCCAATCGACACAACATCAGCGCCACCAGACATAATTCCTTGAAGTCGGTCAGCCCACAACTCAAGCGCAGCCCGTTTCTCTTGTTCGTATTCGTACTGGACGTAAACGCCAAGCGTTACACCTGCTTTTGTCGTCGTACGATGGTTAGCTATGTGACCAAGCACAATGGGGGCAACACCTAGTTGCGCCATCTTGGTCAGTACTGTTCTGCGGAGGTCATGGGCAGTCCATTGAGATAGATCGAACTGATTGTAGTAGACGGTAACCGAGACAGATACTCGACCAACGCCCCACAAGCCTGCGGTAGAAGATCTGACCTCAGGGGCTTCTCTAATCAGTTCAAGCGCAAGATCTGTTAGCGGAACGGTATGAGGATGGCCGTTCTTGGTACGAGATCCAGGGATGTTCCAGACCTTACGGTCAAGGTCTAACTCAGTCCTTACCATGCCAGCGACTTCACCAATTCGTTGCCCTGTCACTAGCGAGAACTTGATAGCTCGACCAACTGAGCCCAACTCTGGCAATCGCTGCCATAGAGTTCTGATTTCATCATCGGTCAGAACTCGCTGGCGGGCCTTAGCTCCCGGAGGGCCTTTCATTCCGTCGATAGGATTGTGATCGAGGTCGCCTCGACTAACGGCAAACCGGATCATTGCCCTGACATCCTCGAATGCCCGTCTAGCAGCTACAGGAGCTTCGTTGAGCTTAGTGTCGATCATGCGGGTAATGTCTCGACGGTGAAGTTCTCGAAGTTGGATATGACCGATGATCGGCAGGGCGTCTTTCCGAAGTCTCCGTTCGATCTCCTTAGCTGATCGATGGCCGCTGACACTCTTTATGTAGGCCTCTGCTAGCGCAGCAACCGTTCCAGATGTCCGGCCATCCCTTGTCTCGATTGCGGCGGTCCTAGCGGCTGCTAGTGACAGTGCGGGGTATCGGCCAAGCGTCACCCGCTTGCGTGGAATGCCGTAGAGGAGGGTCCAGCACTTCGTTCCCCGACTGGACACCCGCAGGGCAAGTCCCGGAACCGTTTCATCAAAATAGTCGGTCTGCGCTTCGTCCTGAGATCTGGCATGAGCGCAGAACCTATCAGTCAATTGAACCCGCATCGGATCGATTTCCTCGTTTACCTAGAGGTCGTCGGGAGTGTACCTACGGCCCCGGTTTATGTACCTAAAAGGTAAACGAGCAGGCGCTTGAACGCAAGCATAATCGGCAGAAAGCAACAAGTTGTCTCGATGCCATCGGCATAACCTGCATTGCAGGCTGTCTCAGACGATTGCAGTCGATATCAAGCTGTTTAAGACAGAATCTGGCTGAGGAACAGCTTCGTGCGCTCATGCTGGGGATGGCTGAAGAAAGCCTCCGGCTCGTTGACTTCGATGATCTGCCCGGCATCCATCAACACCATCCGGTTCGCCACCCGGCGGGCAAATCCCATCTCGTGGCTCACCACCACCATGGTCATGCCGTCGAGCGCGAGGCCGACGATGGTGTCGAGCACTTCCTTGACCATTTCCGGATCGAGCGCGGAGGTAGGTTCATCGAACAGCATGATCTTCGGCTGCATGCACAGCGCCCGCGCGATCGCCACCCGCTGCTGCTGACCGCCGGAGAGTTGGGCGGGATACTTGTCCGCCTGTTCCGGAATGCGGACGCGCTGCAGATAATGGCGCGCAATCTCGTCGGCCTCTCCCCTCGGCATCTTACGCACCCAGACCGGAGCAAGCGTGCAGTTCTCGAGCACGGTCAGGTGCGGAAACAGATTGAACTGCTGGAACACCATCCCGACCTCGCCGCGCACCTCATCGATGGTCTTGAGATCCTCGGTTAGCTCCGTGCCGTCGACGATCACGCGGCCGCGCTGCCAATCTTCGATGCGGTTGATGCAGCGAAGCAGCGTCGACTTTCCGCTGCCCGAAGGGCCGCAGATGACGATGCGCTCTCCACGCGATACGTTGAGGTTGATCTCCCGCAGCACATGGAATGTGCCGAACCATTTGTGGAGGCCGATGATCTCGATGGCAACCTCGTGCGTCGTCGTGCGCATCTCGAGCGCGATGCGCGAGTTCGAGCCTTCTGGTCCTCTTTTTTGATCGCTGTCGCCCAACGTCTCGGCCTTGTCTTAATGCCGGCGATCGATGCTCAACCGCCGCTCCACAAACAATGCGTAGCGCGACATGCCGAAGCTCACGACAAAATAGATCACCCCGGCGAAGGCGAAGCCGGTGAACAGCGTCACAGGAGTGGCCCAGCTCGGATCGGCAAAAGCCGCGCGCAACTGGCCGAGCAGATCGAAGATCGCGACGATCAGCACCAGGGTCGTATCTTTGAAAAGCGCTATGAAAGAATTGACGATGCCGGGGATCACCAGCCGTAAGGCCTGCGGCAGGATGACAAACCCCATCATCTCCCAATAGCCCAGTCCGAGCGCCATCGCCCCCTCGAACTGGCCGCGCGGGATCGCCTGCAAGCCGCCACGCACGACTTCCGCCATATAGGCCGCGGCAAACAGCACCACCCCGATTAGCACGCGGGCAAGACCGTCAAGTCTCCAAGCATTCGGCAGGAAGAACGGCAGCATGTACGTCGCGAAGAACAATACGGTGATCAGCGGCACGCCGCGCCAGAACTCGATGAAAACCACGCAGATCGTGCGGAGAAGGGGCAATTCCGAGCGCCGCCCGAGCGCGAGCAACACACCGAGCGGGAGCGAGAAGATGATGCCGGTGAACGAGATCACCAAAGTGACGAGGAGCCCGCCCCAGACGCGGGTCTCCACATGCGGCAAGCCGAGCACGCCGCCGACCAGGAGGAAGAAGGCAACGATCGGAAAACCGACGAAAAACAAAATCGCATTGAGCCCCTTGAGAGGCGCGGATGGAATGAGGAGAGGCCCGAGCAGGATGGCGCCGAGCGCATAGGTGAGATTGGCTCGCCAACGCTCGCTAGCGGGATAGAAGCCGTACATCAACTGGCCAAGCTTGGCCTTGACGAACGGCCAGCAGGCGCCGACCTCGTGTCCGGCCGTTTCCGGCAGACAATCGACCCGACTCGAGCCGGTCCAGACCGCATCGATGAATAGAAACTTCAGCGTGGGCCACACAAGTGCGACGACGAGTGCGGCGCTCAGCACCGTGAGCACGGTGTTGAACACGCCACCGAACAAGCGCGCACGCGTGCGAGTGAGCATGTCCACGCTTGCCGCCGGCGGCGGCTCGGGTTCGACCAGCGCGCCGCGGATGTAGGATTGTTGCGAAGTCGCCGCCATCAGCGCTCCGCTATTCGGATATGGGCGTTGTACCAGTTCATCAAGGCACTGGTGATGAGCGAAATGGCAAGATAGACGGCCATGGTGATGGCGATGATTTCTATGGCTTGGCCGGTCTGGTGCAATGTCGTGCCGGCGAAGACGGCGAACAGGTCGGGATATCCGACAGCCACCGCAAGCGAGGAGTTCTTGGTCAGGTTGAGATACTGATTGGTGAGCGGCGGCACGATCACGCGTAGCGCTTGCGGCACGATGATGAGTCGCAGCGTCAATCTCGGCCGCAGACCGAGTGCAGAAGCGGCCTCGCTCTGGCCGCGCGGGACTGCAAGCAGACCAGCACGCACGATTTCGGCGATGAACGCGGCGGTGTAAGTCACGAGCGCGACGAGAAGTGCGACGAATTCGGGGAGCAGGCGAATCCCGCCCACGAAGTTGAAGCCGCGGAGCTCGGGTCGCTCGAGGCCGATGGGAAATCCGGTGGCGATCAGCGCAATGGCGGTCGGCACGGTCAGGAGTGCCAGGCAGGTCCAGAACAGCGGCAATTGCCGGCCGGTGCGGACTTGGAGGCGCGTTGCCCAAAGTCTGAGCGAAAGCGTCGCCATCACACTCAACGCGAAGACGGCAATGACCCCCCCGGCGCCCTTTCCCGCGAGCGGCGCGGGGAAGATGATCCCGCGGTTGTTGAGAAAAATCTCGCCGAACAGCGAGATACTTTGACGCGGCCCCGGCAGCGTGCCCAGCACGGCGAGGTACCAAAACAGGATCTGGAACAGGAGCGGCAAGTTGCGGATCAGTTCGACATAGGCCTCCGCCAAGCGTGCAAGCAGCCAATTGCGCGACAGCCGTGCAATGCCAATAACGAAACCGAGGATGGTCGCCAGCACAATTCCGACCCCGGCGACCAGCAGGGTATTGAACAGACCAACGAAGAACACGCGCCCGTAGGTGTCGGATTCGTCGTACGGGATGAGCGATTGGTTGACGCCGAAGCCTGCCGTGTTGTCGAGGAAGCCGAAGCCGCTGGCGATGTTCTGTGCGTCGAGATTGGCCTTTGCGTTGAGGATGAATTCGTAACCGAGCCACGCCAGCGCTGCGACTAAGACGAGCTGATAGAAGGCAGCACGGGCCTTCGGGCGGTTGTAGATTGCGACCCGCGGCGGGGCCAAAGCATGCTGGATTGGCATCGACACCAGAACCGCCTGTCCGTCTCGCTGTCATCACCCGCGCAGGCGGATGACCAGTGACCGCCGGTGTTCTTCACCGCAATGTTGCGGGTTAGTGGCTCTCCGCTGTCGCCGGCAAGAAAGTCGTGAACATAAGTCGGCAGCGCCTCACGTGATCGCAATCACCGCACCGGGGGCGCGTACTGAATGCCCCCTTTGGTCCAGAGCCGGTTGAGGCCGCGATTGATACCGAGCTTGGAGCCGGTTCCTACGTTGCGATCGAACACCTCGCCGTAATTGCCGACCTGTTTGACAATGCGCACGACCCAATCCTTGGTCAGCCCGAGCTGCTCGCCAAAATTGCCCTCGATCCCCAACAGCCGTCTGATCTCCGGCTGGTTCGACTTCAACGCGTCGTCGATGTTTCTGGAGGACACGCCGAGCTCCTCGGCATTGAGCATGGTAAAGAGCGTCCACTTGACGACGTCAAACCATTGATCGTCGCCATGCCGCACCATCGGACCGAGCGGCTCTTTGGAGATGATCTCCGGCAGGATGACATGATCGCTGGCATTGGAGAGCTTGAGCTTCTCCGCATAGAGCTGCGAGACATCGGTCGTGAACACGTCGCAGCGGCCTGCTTCGTAGGCTTTCACGGTCTCGTCCGCGGTGCCGAAGGCGATGACCTCGTACTTCATGTTATTGGCGCGGAAAAAATCCGCGAGATTGAGCTCGGTCGTGGTGCCGGTCTGCGTGCACACCGATGCGCCATTGAGCTCGAGCGCCGAGTTCACCTTGAGCGACTTGCGCACCATGAACCCTTGTCCGTCGTAATACGTCACGCCCGCGAAGTTGCCGTAAGCAGCGTCGCGGGAGAGGGTCCAAGTCGTGTTGCGCGACAACAGGTCGATATCGCCGGTCTTGAGCGGTTCGAACCTGTCCTTGGCCGAAAGCGGCGTGAACTTGACTTTGGCCGCATCGTTGAAGATCGCGGCAGCGATCGCGCGGCAGAAGTCGACATCGAAGCCGGTCCAGTTGCCCTTGTCGTCGGGATTGGAAAATCCCGGCAGTCCCTGACTGACCCCGCAGATGAGCGAGCCGCGATCCTTCACCGCCTTGAGCGTCTGGGCGGACGCGGTATCGAGGCACAAGCCGAGCGAAACCGTCGCAGCGAAAAGAAAGAGTGCACGTTTCATGAAGCAGCCTTTCCTGAGACTGTCCGTATCGACTCTTGACCGCAGCTTAGGTGATTTGAGAGGATTTTTTAATGTCGCTCTACCGACGTGCGCCGGCGTGCCGGCCGGCATCGTGCCCGCATGCGCGGATCTCGCGTTGGTCTATTTGCCATCTCAGAACGATCGGCTATTCCGGTCAAGGGGTTGACGGTCGCAGCCCGTGACGCCATGACGCGTGTGAGGCACTTGTCCTGCGCACAAGATGATGCGCGGCCAGTGCGCAATGCCCTAGAGAGAGAGCAAGGCATGAGCAAGAAGACGGAAGCCGATACCCGTCCACCGTTGAAGGCGGCGACACGGCTCGTGGTCGGCGGCCGCGACGCCAGCGCCAATCATGGTTTCGTCAATCCGCCCGTCTATCACGCGTCGACGGTGCTTTACCCCAGCGCCGAGGATTTTCTCGCCCGTCGCTCGCGTTACCTCTACGGGCGGCGCGGGACGCCCACCTCCGAGGCGCTCGAAAACGCATTGCGCGCGCTCGAAGGGCCGGCTTGCGCCGTGGTTGCGCTCCTGCCGTCCGGCCTTGCGGCAATTTCGACGGCGCTGCTCGCGGTGCTCAACGCCGGCGATCACCTGCTGGTCACCGACAGCGCCTATCAGCCCACGCGCCGATTCTGCGATAGCGTGCTCCGGCGCAACGGCATCGACACCACTTATTACGACCCCCTGATCGGCGGCGGCATTGCCGCCCTCATGAAGCCCAACACGCGCGCCGTGTTCGTCGAGGCGCCGGGCTCGCTCTCCTTCGAGATTCAAGACGTGCCGGCGATCGCCGCCGCCGCCCATGCCAAAGGCGCGGTCGTGTTGATGGACAATACTTGGGCGACGCCACTGTATTTCCCTGCTTTCGACAGGGGTGTGGACCTGTCGATCCAGGCCGGCACCAAGTATATCGGTGGACACTCCGATGTGATGCTCGGCACCGTATCGGCCAACCAGGCAACTTGGGAGCGCCTGAGCGAGACGGTGCACGCGCTGGGTCTTTGCGTCGGACCGGACGACATCTATCTCGGCCTGCGCGGGCTGCGCACGATGGGCGTGCGGCTTGCGCACCACCACCAGGCGGGATTGAAGGTGGCGCATTGGCTCGCCGCGCGCCCGGAAATCGCCCGCGTGCTGCATCCAGCGCTCAAGAGCTGTCCGGGCCATTCTGTTTGGCGGCGCGATTTTTCCGGCGCGAGCGGACTGTTCAGCATCGTCTTCAAGCCGGTCGCGCAAAATGCGGTGCACGCGTTCGTCAACGCGCTCGATCTGTTCGGCATTGGCGCGTCGTGGGGCGGCTTCGAGAGCCTGGCCATTCCATTCGACTGCACCAGCATCCGCACGGCGACGAAATGGATGCCGGGCGGGCCGACGGTTCGCCTCCACATCGGGCTCGAGGATGTCGACGACCTGATCCGCGACCTCGAATGCGGCTTTGCCGCCCTTGCAGCGGCGCGGTGAACACGCGCTTCACCGGTGCGCGGTCGATGCCGCCGCTTAGACCGCGGCCCTCGCGCCGCCGCGGTCGCGCAACTCGAAATAAAGATTGCGCGCATAGACGAAGACACCGAACCCCTGGCCCAGGATGAAGACCGGGTCGCGGATATACAGCGCATAGGAAAATAACAGCAGGCCGCCGCCGATCGAGAAGAACCAGAAGGCGATCGGCATCACCATCTTTCCCGCGCGTTCGGAGGCGATCCACTGCACCAGGAAGCGCATCGTGAACATGATTTGCGCCACGTAACCGAGCAGCACCCACCACTGGAACTTGGCCACAAAGACGTCGTGCAGGTAACTGCCGATCGCCTGTGAAAGATCAATCAGCATTCCGTTTCACCTCCAAAACGTTTGCAATGCGACGCCTGCGGATGAGCCACCACACGCCGAAGAGATCGAGAATTCCGATCCAAAGCCGGTCCCACATGCCGTAGTTCGACGTGCCGGCGCGGCGTGGCCGATCAACGACGTCGACATAGGCGATGTCGTAACCTTCGCGCCGCGCCAGCGCCGGAAGAAACCGGTGCAGCCCGTCGAAATAAGGCAGCGCGAGAAAAAGATCACGGCGAAATGCCTTGAGGCCGCAGCCCGTATCGCGGGTGCCGTCACGCAGCACGACGCTGCGCACGGCATTGGCAATACGCGATTGAAGCTTTTTAAAACCGGTCGCCTGGCGGCCGACCCGCTGGCCGGCGACGAGACCTATATGCGGCCCCTTCGCCATCGCCCCGAGCAGCGCCGGAATGAAGGCGGGATCGTTCTGGCCGTCACCATCGAGGGTGACGATGATCGCTCCGCGCGCGTGGATCACACCGCTCGATACCGCTGCCGACTGGCCGCATGACGTCTCGTGCTTGATCTGTCGCAGCCACGGACGACTCGCCATCAGCTCAGACAATTGCGCTTCCGTGCGGTCAGTCGAACCATCGTTGACGTAGATGAGCTCGAAATCGAGGTTCTTGTCGAGCACGGCGGCGATCTCTTCGACCAGCGGCGCGATGTTATCGGCTTCGTTCCGAACCGGGATTACGATGGAAACAGCCGGCGCGGTCCCGCTTGCAAATGTTTCGCTCATGGCTGTGCCCGATATGGCCGCGCAAGGGGCCGCTATTTGGAATGCGCGTGCTTCTTATGGGGCGACAAGCTGCCGGGCAACCCTTTTGATGCGTGCGAAGGATGGGCCGGGCCATGGTCGGACGGTTCCATCGGCGCAAATCACGAAGGCGAGCCGCCGCGCCGCATACCAATCGCGCACCAATAGCGCGCCGACCACTCCGACCACGGCCCCGACCATGACATCGCTCGGAAAGTGCGCGGTGAGCACGACGCGGCTCACGGCGATGACGACGGCATAGGTCCACATGAAGGGGCGCGTCCGTGGCCAGAGCGCGCCGATCGCCATGGCGGCGGCGAAGGCGTCGACGGCATGGCCGGACGGCAAGCTTGCATATTCAACGTTCCAGCCGAACGGCCGGTAGATGAGCGGGTTCGCAGTTCCCTCGACGAACGGTCGTGCGCGGCCGACCAGGCGCTTGCCAATCGTGAAGACCAGGCCCGGCAAGCCGATCGCGAAAAACAAGAATCCGAGCCGCACGGCGATCGCCGCGAGCACGCGCTGAGACATGCGCGGCAGCGCCGGCGTTGCAAGCAATGCGATCATGGCGAGCGTGAGCGCGATCGGTATCAGAAACCAGAAGGACTTCCCGAACTCCGTGACGTGATCGAAGATCTGGACCAGCCATTCTGGCGCGCGCTGCGCCGCGGTCACTGCCGGGGCGTCGATTACGATCATAGTTGCCGCAATAACGGCAATCCCGACCACCGAGCCGACGGCGAGACAAAGCAACGCGCGCCATACCGGTGTCGCAGCAAATTTCCGCCGACGCCCCACAAGTGCGAACGACCAAGCGAGGTTGGCGCGCACCCAATGCAGCCGCGTGGCCGCGCGGTCCGCCGGCGCCTGTTTGAGTTGGTCACCCACGCTCACGATGACCCCGCCGAGCGAAAGACCGCGATCGTGATCGGCCGTCCGGTGCTGATATTGATCGCGTCGATGCGAGGGCCGGCGCGGTAGCGCAGCCCGATAGCTTCAGCGCGCTGGGCAAAGCTCCTCTCCTCGCGAGCTTCGACAAAGGCGAAGCGGCATTCACCGCCGCGCAGAAACTCGGCGGCACCGGCGGCATCGGCGAGGCGGGTCGCGGTCCCGGCGAGGAACACCAAGCTCGGCTCCTGATAGCCGACCGCCGCGGCTTCCGGTTGCGCGCACCCGCTCTCGCGCAGGATGCGGGCGAGCAGCGGGCTCGGAAACAGTTGGCCGAGCGAGGGGACAATCAGGCCGAAAGTGGCAATCGCAATCAGAATCGCGGCTGCGACGGCGCGCAGCAACGCATGCTCGGCACCGTCGGCTTCGTAGAGCCGCCAGGCCAAGAAACCCAACACTGCGGCTGCTCCCATCAAAGGCCACACCAACAGTCCGAATTGTCGGCCGATGACCGCGAGTGCAACCACGCCGGCAACGCCCGCCACCATCGGCACCACAAACCACCAGATCGTCCCCCACTCGAGGAAGGGCTTGCGCGACAACGCGCGCGCATCGATTACGCCGGCAATCAGGATGGCGATCGCGGGATAGAGCGGCAGCACGTAGTGCGGCAACTTGGTCATCACCAATTCAAAGACCAGCCATGAGGGCACGAGCCAAGCCAGCAAAAATTTGACCGCGGATTCACGCCGCGTGCGCCAAACACCAGGCGTCGCCAATGCCGCCAGTGTCGCGCCCGGCCAGAAGGTCACCCAGAACAGAATGAAATAGTAGCCGGGCGGAGCGCCATGCGATTCCTGACCGGTAAATATCTTGGCGAGCAGGTCCTCGCCAACCGATTGAGCAAGGAAAGCGTCACCGGAGCGTCCAACGATGGCGACAAACCAGGGCAGGACCAGGACCGCAAACCAGATGACGCCGGCCAAAGGCTTGAGCGTCAGCAGCCAAGTCGCCGAGCGATCGACGACGATCAGCGCAAGCGCGGCCAGCCCGACCACCATGATGATCAGCGGCCCCTTCAGCAACACGCCCGCGGCGAGTGCCGTCCAGAATATCGCAGCAACCGTCCAGGCGCCGGCGGCGTCCAGGCGCTCGCGCTGTGGCGGGAGATAGGCGCGCGCCATGGCCCCCATCGCGGCGACGACGGTCATGAGCAACATGGCATCGGTCTTGGCGAGGAGCCGCTCGATGCCCAGAAGCACGCAGCTTGCCATCATCAACGCGGAAAGCACCGCGGCACGGCGCGGGACGAAGGCGAGTGCGGTCCAATAGGTCAGTAGCACCGCAGCGATTGACCCGATGAGCGAGGGAATTCGATAGAGCCAGATCGTGCTCGCAGCACGCGGGAAACCGAGCACGCTCGCCGCGTTGACGACCGCAGCTTGCACCCAGTAAACGCCGACCGGCTTCTTGTAACGGACCTCGTCTTGAAAACGGATGTCGACGTAATCGCGGCTCTCCACCATCTGTTTCGTCGCCTGCGCGAAGCGCGCCTCGTCACGGTCGACCGGCGGAATGCTGAAGAACCCAGGCAGGAAGCCCAAAAGCGCGACCGCGAGCAGCACCGCCGCGGCGCGCGCATGGGAGCCAATGGCAAAGTCGACGATCGTCTTGAGGCTGCGCGTGGAAGCCCGCTGATATCCCTTGTTATCGGCCGTGACCACCATGTCCCCTGCCCGCTCGGGCGCGCTTCTCAAGCTTGAATGGAACTGTTCAACAACGCCCAGATCCGCGCGTGTCGGCTTAAGCCGAGTAGAACGCCATAACTGCAGTTGCGGGTCTATTGCAACCGCACCAGGATGCTGTCGCTCGCACCGCGGCCGTCCATCACGGTGAGGCGCACGAAGCCAGGCCCTTGCGGCTCGAAGGATAGGTTGTGCCGTCCAGCCACGGCCGGCAATGGCAGGCCGTTGACCAGCACGGTCAGCGGCCCGCTGCCGCCGGTCACCTTGAGCGCGATCGGGTCGGACTTGCCGGCGCCATCGTTTGCAAGTTCGAGCCTGGCGCCATTGGGCGGAAACATGATCCGAAGCTGCGAGTTGGCGCTCTCGCTCGCGAGTGGGCCTGCGCGGTAGCGCCGCAGCGGCGGCGGCAGCTTGTTCGTCGCCATCACGAGCACGCCTTTGGGCGCCGCCGGTAGCGGCGCGGGCCTGCCGGCGCGCGCAAAGGCGTCAAACAAGACCGGAGCCGCGGCAACGCGTCCCACGAGGCCGGACACCGGCGCGCCGTCGGGACGGCCGACCCAGACGCCGATCGTGCGTTTTCCGTCGAAACCAACGGCCCATGCGTCCCGGTATCCGTAAGATGTGCCGGTCTTGAAGGCGATCCGGCCGCCGACGGCGTTTTCAGGCGGCGGCGTACCAATGAGGATGCTGCCGACATACCAGGCGGCCGCGGGATCCAGCAGCCGGCGCGCCGGTGCTGCCTCTTCGCCCCTTGCGCGGCGCTCCGTCAGCGGCATCGTAGTGCCGAGCCGGGCCAATCCCGCATAGAGGGCAACGAGATCGTTGAGACTGACCCCCACGCCACCGAGTCCGATCGCGAGCCCCGGCACTTCGCCCGGCGGCAGCACGAACGGTCCGCCCGCCTGCTCGAGCCGTGCGGCGAAGCGGCTCGCGCCAACGCGGTCGAGCACGGCGACCGCCGGCACGTTCAGCGAAAGCTGCAAGGCACGGCGTACCGTCACCGTGCCTTGGAAATTGAGATCGAAATTCTCCGGCGCATAGCCGCCGAAACGAACGGGACGATCCTCGATCAGGGTCTCGGGATGAATGAGGCCGTCCTCGAAGCCGAGCCCGTAGATGAAGGGTTTCAGCGTCGAGCCCGGCGAGCGCACCGCCGCCGTCATATCGACCTGGCCGGCGCGGCGCGCGTCGAAATAGTCGGCTGAAGCGACACGCGCGAGCACAGCGCCGCTCGCATGATCGACGGCGAGGATGGCAACCGAAATATCGAGCCCGAGCGCGCGGGCGCGCTCGCGTGCAAGCTCCTCCAAGCTCTTTTGCAGCGTCGCGTCGATCGTCAGCCGATGAAGGTTACGCTCGGGGGCAGCGGCAACCGCCGCGTCCGCCGCATGCGGGGCCAATATCGGCATGGGCCGGCGTGCGACGGGTACCGGCTCGCGCTTGGCGCGCTCGATCTCGTCCGGAGGAAAGATGCCGGCAGCGCGCTCGAGCACGCGATCACGCGCTGCGCGCACGGCAGCGGTCGACCGGTCGGGGCGGCGCCGCTCCGGCGACTGCGGCAAAGCGACCAGCATGGCGGCCTCGCCCAGCGTCAGGCGGCGCGGTTCCTTGCCGAAATAGGCGAGCGACGCCGCGCGGATGCCTTCGAGATTGCCGCCATAGGGCGCGAGGCTCAGATAAAGCGCGAGGATCTCGTCCTTGGACAAGGCGCGCTCGATCTCGACCGCACGCACGATTTGACGCAGCTTTGCCTTGAAGCTGCGCTCGGCGCGGGGTTCGAGCAACCGCGCGACCTGCATGGTGATGGTGGAGGCGCCGGAGACGATGTGCCCGTGGGTGACCAGCTGGGCGAAGGCACGGCCGAGCGCGAGCAGATCGATGCCGTGATGCGCGCTGAAGCGCTTGTCCTCGTAGGCGAGCAGAAGCGACACAAACCGCGGATCGACGTCCGCACGCGTCGCCGGCAATCGCCAGCGCCCTTCCGGCGTGGTGTAGGGCCGCAGCAGCTTTCCCTCGCGGTCGACCACGGCGGCAGAGAATGCAAGCCCCTGCCCCAGCGGCGCCGGGCCGAGGGAAGCGATCCAATAGGTGGCTGCTAACCCAACCGCCACGATTGCGGTCGATGCCCCGACAAGGCTCAGCCACAAGGACCGCCGCCAACGCGGCGGACCCCCTCGCAGCGGCGAGAGGGTCTCGCTCCGGGGATTTGCCGACGAACTCATTTCGCTGCGATCACCTCGATCGTACCCGTGCCAGTGCGCCCAAAGCGGTCGGGCCGATACATGTCCTCCACATAGGCCTGCGGGTGCACATAGCGGCCGGGTGAGACGGCGCGCACCACATAGGCGACGGTGAACACGGAGGGATCGCCGTCCTTGCGCTCGAAGGCCGCGCTGAACCGGTCATCACGGAACTCGGCGTTCACCGTCTCCTGGGCATCCTCGATCCAGGCGAGGGTGCCGGTGTCGCCGGAAGATACCAGGCGCGGATTGTCGATCTCGAATCCGGCCGGCAGGTAATCGGCAACGATGATGCGTCCGAACTGCGGCTGCGCTTCGGTGATTTTCAGCACGACCGCGAAGCGGTCATTCTGCTTGGCCTGGGTTGGATCAGCGGGCTTGCCGGCGAGCGTGTAATATTTGCGCTCGATGGTGAAGCCCTTTTCGGTGGCGGGCTCCGGCACGACCGGCGCACCCGACACGGTGACGACTGCTTGCACGGTGTTTTCGCCGGCATTTGTGAGCGTGAGCGGCTGCTGCAGGTCGCTTGGACGCAGGTTGCGATTGAGCACGCCGTGTGCCTTCTCGCCGCCGACGTCGAGCAAGATGGTCTGCGCATCCTTCGCCAGCGCGCGCGCCGCCAGCACCATCCATGCATTCTCCTGCGTCGACGTATAAGGGGTGAGGTTGCGTGCGGCCTCGACGCGTTCGACCGCGCCGGTAACGGTCGCGCGCGGCGCGCCGCCCTCGGAAGCAAGCGTCACCACGGCCGCCGCATCGCGCAGCGCCGAGCCATAGTCGCTGCGGCCGTAGTCGAGCACCGGGCGCGGCGCGATCGACGCAAGCACCGCGGCATAGACGCGCTCAGCACGCGCGCGATCGCCGAGCATGCCGAGCGCGGCAGCGATCTGCGCCTTGGCGATCGGGGTGGCAAATGCGTCGAGTTTGGTATCGGCGAAGTAGCGCAGGTCGCCGATCGGTGCGGCGCTGTTCCGCGCCAATACATAGAGCGCGTAAGCGAGATTGCGGCCACCGTCCTTGGCGGGATCGTCTGCGTTGCCGACGAGGTTTCGCAGCCGATCGAGCACGAGCTTGAAGCCGATATCGGGCACCGCAAAGCCACGCTCGCGCGCGCGGGTCAGGAAATCGGTCACGTAGGCATCCAGCCAGACGTCATCACCGCCCGCAGACCACAGCCCGAACGAGCCGTTGGAGCCCTGACGCGCAAGCAAGCGGTCAATCGACTCGCGGATGCGCTGGTCGACCGCGGTGTCGAGCGCAAGATGGGCGCTGCCCGCGAGATCGTTGACGTAAAGCAGCGGCAATGCGCGGCTGGTGATTTGCTCCGAGCACCCGAACGGGTAGCGGTCGAGGGCCGCCAGCAACGCTGCCGCATCGAGGGCGTTGGAAAGGCCGACCGACAGCGCGACGCTTGCGCTCCCGGGCACGAGATCGGCGAACAGATCGTTCGAGAGCGTAAGGCTTTCGCCCTTGGCGAGCGGCTTGACGGTGCGGCGCGCAAGGATTTGGGTCGCAGGCCGTACCGCAAGCGCATAGCTGCGTTCGAGCGCAAAGCCGCCCGGCCCGCTGACGCGGACGATCACCGTGGCGTTGCCCGCGGCGGACGCCGACAGCGGCACCGTCGTGGTGCCGCGCTGTTTGGCGTTGAGCTTGAGCGTCTGCGGCGGGACGTTGCCGACCACGTCGATGCCGACGCTCTTCACCTCCAGGCGATAGTCGCCGCCTTGCCCTGCGACGTTGTCGAGATCGAGATGCATGGTGCCGCGATCGCCGTTGAGTAGGAACCGCGGCAGCGTCGCCGTGAGCACGACCGGATCGCGGATGGTGACGTCGCCGACGGCGCGGCCGACCTTGTCCTTCGACCAAGCCACCGCCATCACGCGGGCGGTTCCGGCAAAATCCGGAATGTCGAACACGACCTCGGCTGTGCCGTCGGGCTTGACGGCGACGATGCCGGAATAGAGCGCCAAGGGTTTTTGCGTGGGGGGCGAAGCCTGCAGCTCCACCGCGCCTGCATCGCCGCCGGTCTTGATCTGCCCACGTGCACCCTGCATGCCGTCAATGAGCTGGCCGTAGAGGTCGCGGATGTCGGCGGTGAGCCGGCGCTGGCCGAGATAATAGTCGTCGGGCGCCGGCGGCTTGTATCCGGTCAAATTGAGGATGCCGACGTCGACTGCGGCGACGACGATGCGCGCCGCCTCGCCGGGATTGAGTCCGCCGACTTTGATCGGGACGCCCAGCGCGCTGTTGGGGCGCAATAGCGCGGGCAACGTCATGTCGAGCGCGAGCGTGTGCGCTTTGCGATTGATCGAGAACCACTGCACGCCGATTGCCCGGCCGGGCATCCGCTCGGCCGCCGTGTCGAGCGGCCGCCGCAGCGTAGCTACCACATAGGCACCGGTGCCCCAGTCGTTGCCAACGGGGACGCGCAGCTGCGCCGTGCCTGCCGCCACGCCCTGCGTCACCGTAGAGACGAGTCGGTCGCCGATTACATTGAGCGTGACCTTGCCGGCGGTGCGCGCGGTCACCGCGACCGTCATGCTCTCGCCAGGCGCGTATTCCGGCTTGTCGAGGGCGATTTCGAGCAGATCCGGCGTGTCGGCGCTCGCCTCCGCGAACCAGCCCGCGTCGAAGCTGAGCGAGGTCAGCGGTCCGCTGCGATCGCCGGTCGACACTTCAAGGCGATAGCGGCCCCATTGCACCGGCAGCGAGATGCGTGCGGGCTTATCGGCGGCGACGTTGACCTGTCCGTCGGCCACGCGCCGCGTCGTCTTCATCGGCTCGAAATCCCAGACCCCGTCGCGGCGGTACCACTGGTATTTGGTCTCGACCTTGAGCAGCTCGTAGTGCAGCCCGCTGCGCGCCAGCGATGTCCCATCCGGCGCGGCGACCACCACGTCAAAGGTTGCGTTCTCGCCCTGGCCAAGCGAGCGGCCGGAGAAAAGCGGCTTGACGCCGATCATCGGTCCGGCCGGTATCACCGGCAGCGTCAGCTTGCGTTCGACCGCGCGACCGCCGGCCTCTGCCATGCGCACGACGATTTGCGCCTCGACCGGACGCGTTACGTCCGGCTCTTTGTCAAGCGTCACGGCAAAGCTTGCCTTGCCGTTGTCGTCGGTGTTCGGCAGTTTTTCGAGTGGCTGGCGGGTGGTCGGCACATCCTCGTCGTCGAGCCCGAATTGATAACGGGCAAAGCCGGACCGCTCGCTCGCTGGCGAAACGATAATCTCGCCTTCAAGCTCGAGTTTGGCGGCCGGCGCGCCGTAGAGAAAACGCCCGTCCACCGTGACCTGCGCCGCGCTGGTGTTTGAAAGGCCGCTCGCCTTCGAGCTGAGCTCGAATTCAATCCGGTCCGGCACGTAGTCCTCGACCATGAAGGTCGCCTCGCCGAGCGGCGGGCGCTTCGGATCGGCGAAGGCGCGAACACGCCACGTCCCGCTCGGGGCGGATGACACCAACGCAACGGACAGCGCGCGCCCACCCACACCTTGATCGGGAACGACGGCGCGGCGGTATTCAACGCCGTCCGGCCGGTCGACCACGAGGGTGAGCGGCACATCGAGCACGGCCATGCCTTGGCCGTCGCGCAACAACGTCGTGACCTGCACCGTTTCCCCGGAGCGGTAGACGCCGCGCTCGGTATAGACGAACGCGTCGCGGCCGGCCGGGACTGCGCGGCCTGACACGCCGCGGTCGGTCAGGTCGAAGGGCGGCGCTTTCAGACTCAAGAAGGCATAATCGCCTCCGCTGTCGCTTGCGATCAGCATCGCCGGCGCCAGCGCGCCCTCGCCGCTCGCCAGATTGGTTTCGAACTGGACGTGACCGGAATCGTCGGTGCGTTTGCGCGCGAGGACTTCGTTGCCGCGCGAGAGCAGCCGCACCTCGACCGCGCCCTTGGGTTGCGTGGTCTCCAGCGAATGCACGAAGGCATGGATGCCGTCGTTGCCGGAAAGCGCGGTCAGGCCCATGTCGGAGACGATGAACCATTGGGTCGCGAGCGAATCGAATTCATCCTTGGGCGCGCCCTTAGGCTGCGCCGCCATGACATAGACGCCCGGCGCCAGCGCGCCGACGGCCTCCGCGACGGGAAAAACAGTGGTCACGTCGGTGTTGAGGCTCTGCTCGACCGCCATCTCGCCTTTCCAGACCGGCGCGCCGCGCGCTTCGGCAAGGCGCTCGAGATCGAAACGGTCGAGATTGCGCTGAAAGTCGCGTCCCACCACCGTCTCCAGCAGATTGCGATCGCCGATCCGATAGATTTCGACCGCGACTGCTGCGGTATTGACGCTCACCACCGGAATGCCGCGCTGGCCGGTGCGCGGCAGCACATAAGCCTTGCCGGTGAAGTGCACCATCGGCTTGCGATCCCGCACGTACACATTGAAGTCTGCGGATTTCGGCAGCGTTTCGTTGACCAGCGAGGGAATGCCGGCGCGCAACGTGATCGAGTAGCGCTCGCCGTGCTTGAGGCCCTCGACGCAGAGCTGCCGCTCCTGCACGGACAGGGCAGGCTTGTCCTGGCCGGCGACGGATACGAACGGCGAGAAATCGGTGCGCTTGCTCGGCAGGTCCTCGGAGAACTGGAAACACGCGCGCGGCGAGGCTGCATCCGAATCGACCGTGTAGTCGAGCAGCCGGAAGCCATGGTCCTCACGCATGCGTTCATATTGCTGGCGCACGTCGGCGGCCTCGCGCAACGCGAGCGAAACGCGCAGCGCATCAAGCGCCGGACGCCACGTCTGCCGGTCCGCATAGCTGCGCGCGATCACGACCAGACTGTCGGCCTCTTCGGTGGGATTGCCGGAACGCTGATAGGCGATGTAGGCGGCCGCGGCGGCGCGCTCGAGCAGCAGGGTCTTCTCGCGGTAATCGCTGGGCTGGATTTGCCGCAGGTCCCCGGCGAGCCGCAGCCAGGTTACGGTGCGGTCGGGCGCGACCGTGACGATCTGCCCGAGGATCCGCACGGCGCCGCGGTCGTCGCCGCGCTGGAAGGCGGCGTCGACCTCGCGCCGCAGCTCGGCAATGGGTTTCGTCACCTGGCCCGATTCGGCCCTGATCTGGGCTTCGAGCTTGATCGCCGCGTCGGCGAGATCGTCGCGTTGGAACGGCTTGCCGGCAGCGATGGTGGGGATGGACAACAGCAGGACGAGCGCGGCTGCGCAGGCAGCGCGAACGAACGCGCGCATGGGGGGACCTCCATTCCCGCCGGCGTGGGGAGTCCGGACGGGGCGGGCAAGATCAACGTCAAAACATGTCGAGGTCGTGGCCGAGCCGCGTCACGATGGCCCCGGCGGCAAGTGAGCGCATGCTTGAACGACGTGCCTAAATGTCTGGCCCGGAAATCATTTTGATCACCGCGTGGTGATGCTTACTCCACCGTCTGGTAGCCGCGGATGATCCGTTCCGATCCAAATCCCCAGTAGTTGCGCAGCGTATCCGGACCCCAGACCTTCGGCCGCTGCGGCCGATCCTGGTGCCACGGGCGCGGATCGAAATAGCCGAGCGCCTCGTCCTTCATCTGGTCCATCTCGCAGAAGAACTCGACCCGCACCTTGTCGGCATTGCGGTGGTAGATCGCGATGTTGTGACCGATGATGTGACGGCCGGGACCCCAAACAAGATGGATATTGTTCTTGGCGAGCCATTCGCAGGCTCTTTGAATCTCCGCCCAGTCCTTCACCTCGAACGCGATGTGATGGAGCTGCGGCACCTCATCGACCACGAAATTCACGGTGTGATGATCGGGGCCGCAGCGCAGGAACGCAAACGTCTCGTCGCGCCAGTCCGATACGCGAAAACCCAGCACGTCGGTATAGAACTTCACCACGTGCTGCACATCCTTCACGCGATAGGCCACGTGCCCGAGCTTGATCGGCATGACGCCGTCTTGGCTGCGGTCCTCCTTGGCGAAGGCGTATTCGGAAAAAACTTCGATCAACGTGCCTTTAGGATCCGCGAACACGATGGCATCGCCGACCCCTGGCGAAACGCAGCTTCGGCGTTCGCTCGTGACTCCATGCTTCGTCAGCTCGCGCGCAATCTCCACAAGTTCGGTTCCCGGCGCCACCTGAAAGGCGAGGCGAGAGAGCGCATTGGGAGCGCCGGGCTCGAGCGCGATCGCCTCCAGGCCCTGCTTGGTCGCAAGGAATACGCGGTTGCCCTCGCGCGCGACGAGCGTGAGACCGACAACCTGCGTGTAATAGGCGATCTGCCGGTCGAGATCGGGCGTCGTCAGCGTGGCATGGCCGAGCCTGCACACCTGTATCATCGGGGCGCCCCCGATCGGTGAGTCGCGTGCGGCGCTCTCGCGCGTGGCGTCGCGTTGCTCGCGTCGATGCTTGGTCTCATGGTTGCGCGAAGTTACGCAGTTTCCCAGCGGGCGGGAAGGCCGCCAGATAGGGCTGTCGTCGGGATTTGCGGGTCAATTCCGTGATCTGTGGCAGGGCACGCCTTTGCGCCGCTGGTAGACCGAGGCCATCTTAGGTAAAAGCTTGCGGTCGCGTCCCCGTAGCTCAGCTGGATAGCAGCAGCGGATTTCTAATCCGCAGGTCGCAGGTTCGAATCCTGCCGGGGACGCCAGCCCGTTTTGTTCTCATTGAAAGTTCAAGATTTTTCGTTCTGATTGGCTAACCGGGTATCAAGGTTAGCCACTTCCGTTCTGGCTTTGAGCTTGTCTGCGGCTTGCAACGCAAGCCGTTTCCGGTTTGCCGCTTTTGTGTACCGCTGCACTTCTTTCACAGAAGTCCATCCGCCCCAGGCCATGATTTCGTGATCAGTCGCCCCGGCTTCGGCGAGGCGCGTTGCGCCCGATTTCCGCAAACCATGCGCGCTGAGATTTGAAAGGCCCGCCGCATCGCACTGATCGCGGAACCAGTTTCCAAAACCCGCTGGCGTGAATGGCTGGCCGCGCTCAGTGACCAGGAAGGTCAAGTGTTCGGCCTTTGGCATTGCATCGATTGCGGCTTGCAGTTCAGGCAAAATTGGTATGTCGACGGGATTGCCGGTTTTTTGTCGCCGGAACGAAATTATGCTGGCCTGGACGTGCTGTCGCCCGAGCTGCACCGTGTCGGCGCGCGCTCCCATCGTGTTGTAGAGCAATTCGAGAGCAAGCCGAGCGCGTGTACCGAGTTGGTGATGCGCCCGATATTGTTGGATGCTCGTTTGCGGCCAAGTCGTAAAGCCGCCGGTGTCCTTCACTCGGGCAAGCTTTACTCCTACTGTTGGATCTGTGTCGATCAGCCCTTCGGTGAGGGAGAACGCCATCAGTCCGCGCAAGGTCTTCATGAAGTTTCGTTGGACCCAAGGCCGAAGCCTCCCGAGCAAGCGCGCGACGTGCTCAGCCTCCAAATAGCGCAAACGCTTGTCGCCATGCTCTGCGCGCAACCGTTCCAGGATGCGACGACGCATTGCCTGTGAGGACGGGGCAAGCTGTTGAGTAAAGGCGGCAGATCCGAGATAACGTGCAACAGCTTCCTCGACCGTGCCCGGTCTCGTTCGACTTGCACCGATGATAATTGGCAGCGCTTCATTCAAGGCCGACTCATATGCGGCCGTGAAGTCGGGCGACGAGGGAGGCGGTAGAGGCACTTCTTTCCGGCCACGTCGGCGCAGGTAGTGCCGCGGCTTGCCATGCCGATCCAGGTAGCCATGAACGTACTTGGGTAGACGGCGCTTTATACGCGGTCCCATTCGTTTTCCCCCTGCGCTGCCGGATCTTGCGCACTCTCCGCACCCGTTACAACCTCGATCATTCCCTGTGGAGAGATCTTTACGCCCGCCACGTGGAGACCGGCTGCGATCACGGCCTTAACGGCTCGCGTCAGATCACGTTGCCGGAAAGTACACGGGCCGCGCGCCATCATGTCACCCCGGCGTACCAGCAGCCGCGGCGTTGACCACACAGGTCGATAGCGCAGGAGCGAGGCTCAATGTGATGACGACCGGCAGAGCCATTGGTTAGTCTGCTTTCGCGACGGCTGCGTTCATGACACCCATGGCCGCACCCGTACTCGCCCCAGAGGCGATGGCTTGGCTTGCGGCCAGCGATACCCGCCTACGACGTTTATTGGGAAACCGGCCGATTCGATAAGAACGTTTTCCGACCCCTTATTTTGTTGGGTTTCTTGGGCCTCTAGCTGTGACATTTCGGGTCCAGGCATGGGGGGTAGCTCAGACCCAAATTTGTCACGGCTAGCTGCCTTCCGGCACGCTGGCGAGCAGTAGAGTGCATCGGCGCGAGCACGCTTGGAGAGGTGTTGGCCACAGCCCGGTCGGGCACAGGGACGACCCACGTGCTTGACCGGCTCGTGGCCGCGGCGCTCTTCGGCCGGAAGGGCCATGCAGGCCGGGCAATACGCCCAGCCCTTCGACTCAAACTCCACGGCGCAGGCACGGCACTGGATGAACCAGCCAACGGGCCCGCGACGCATCCGCGTCTTGACTAGGTAACCAGGATCGCCGCCAGCAGTGACGGGCCAGCGAGTGAACGCGAACGGATCGAGATCCGAACCCTCGACATTCGTTCTGCTCACTGCGGCCTTGCGCGCACTGCGTTCCTCGCGATCCCGCAAGATCGCCGCGGCAAGGCGCATCGAGCGCGTTTTGTTGATGGGTCTTGGGGCGGTCATGACGATATCTCCGAATTCGCCCGTGACCTGATGTTGCTAGGGAAAATGCGTCGGTAAAAAATTTTGCAAAAAATTT
>Ga0306926_10001615_pt1 | contig 22527 bp, 20 predicted proteins | sample flu12Cox44000178_FD_203759 | JGI IMG/M metagenome (GOLD analysis project Ga0306926, IMG submission 203759) | Lab enrichment of tropical soil microbial communities from Luquillo Experimental Forest, Puerto Rico - flux8day.12C.oxic.44.000.178 (v2)... | ecosystem: Environmental > Terrestrial >...
CCGTCCCGGAGGGCCGGGGTGAAGCGGCGTAAGCTATGTTTGGCACGAAAAACCGCGAAGCTTGGTTGCTTTTTCTCAGCTAAGCTGGTTATTCGGATCATCTCCAAGCCCGATGGCTCACCCCGACCCTCCGGGGCGGGCCGATTTGGAATCGTCAGTAACCGGCGCTGAAGCGCCGGCCTATTATCAAGACGTCCCTCCGGGACGCTATGTTTAGGGGTTAGAAGAGGGACTCGGTGCCCTCGATATGGACCGCCTGGAGCTCGTTGGGGTTGAGACCGAGCAACTTGAGGATTGTTGGGGCGATCTGCGTCGTCTCTACCGGATCTGTGACGTTTGTGCCACCGACCGCTCCGGGCCATTCGACCAGGATGGGGACGTTTCGGTCCTCGAGGTGATCACCGCCATGTTCGGCGATCTTTTTCGTCCCACCGGTGTAGACGACCCCGTACTGCGCGATTCCGACCACATCGGGTACCCGGGGATCGCTCTGATCGACGCCGAAGAGCCGCGCCGCATCGGCACCCGCGTAGATCTGCGTAAGACCGGCAGACGTGAAGGGTTTGTGGTCGAGACTATCCGTCCCCATCGAATCGTTATACTTCACGAGGAAGTTTTTCGCGAAGTCGGTGGCCGTTTTGGACCGGTCGCTGAGCCAGAGGAGCATGCCGTCGTCATCGGTCCCCTGGGCGACCAAATCCGGGGCGCTTGCATTTGCGCCCGGCCCGGAACTCCACGCCGTGTTGAGGGCCTTTATAATCGGGCCGTCTTTGATCCGGTTGAGGGCAGCGCGGTTCATCGGCGACTGGCCGTGTTTGGCCGATACGATGATCGCGGTGTGGTTGTAGAGCCCGCGGGCATTGAGGGCCTGCACCATACTTCCAAGGGATTGATCGACGAACTCGAGCGCCTTGGTCAGGACCGGCCCGGGAGTCGCGCCATCGGCCAGGTAGCCGCCTGTTTCGGTTCCCGACACAAGAGTTGGCAGCTTCTGGGCTGTCGAGACGCTCTGGAAGTTCATGCCAAAGATCGCCGGCGTTCCCGGGTTACCGGAGCCATCGTGGCTTTGACCATTGATCCAGTTGAGGACGGCTTGGACCTTGTAGCCGTCGTACTGCTGGGTCTTGAGGTTGTCAGTAGTCCAATCCGGCTGGTTCGGATCTGTCGGAGCGTTCGGGTTCGCGCTGCTGTTGATCTCGGGTGTAAAGTAATCGTCGACACCTTGCCCGGACGGACCGGACAAGATGACGTAGGCGGGATGCTTGTCGGACCACGCGGTCAGCAGATGGTGCCGATGGGCCACCTCGAAGATCGTGTTTACGTGCAGATATTGGTTGGGGTAGATCGGCTGGCATGTCAAGGGGTCGACGGGGAGATTCATGGGATTGATCACGTCCCTGGGGTTGCCGGTCATGTGCAAAATGTTGACCCAAGGATCACTGCCGGGGGCCGGGACAATGCCCTGACCTGCGTCGAGGGCGCCCAGGTTCAGGTCAAGGGCCTCGAAGTAAGTGACCTCGGCGCCCGGCGCGGGGCCGACGCAGTTCTTGGTCCCTGGTGGGAACACATCATGGTTCCAGGTGTCGTCATAGTAGATGCCGGTGGACGAAGGGTTGCCGCCGGTCACCTGGCCGACCATTCCAGGGAACGAGTCCGACGGGAAAGGCGTGCTTGCATTGGAGAAGTCGACGCCCTGCGCCATCAGCATTGCCAATGTAGATTCAGGGTGGGTCTGGACGAACCAGGCCAAGTCGGACTGATGCATCCCATCGATCGACACCAGCAGCACGTGGTCGACCTTCTCGCGCTCACCGTGGTCTCCGTCACGCTCATCGCGGTCTCCGGCCACTGCGGGGGCCACCAGCAGAATGCCGGCAACGGCGGCAGCGAGCATCGCTGTTGTGCATCGAAGTTGTTGGCCCCACGGACGCGAGAATCCGAAGGTGCTCTTTGCGTTGTTAGACCGATTGATACGTAATTCGGTGTTCACAGGAATCTTGCTTTTCATTTTTCTCGTTTTTATGTCTCGACCCCGAGCCGTCAGTGGGTTGTGATCCTTCCTGCCCGAACGTCTCGTGTTAGCCATTCCATGCGGGGTAAGTTTCCAGGTGACGTACCAGACCGTGCATTGGAAGACAACGCGACGATTGTGACAATCTGTCGACAAAGACGTAGAGGCCCTGGCCCCGCATTTCTCACGCCCCCAAATTCGGTTCATGCGGTGGATTGCCTCGGGCATTTTCGCCGATGTTCGCCTTTATGGTTCCGAGTCAAATGCTCTGGCAATTCGAGTTCGAGTTCGGACGAGTTTTAAGGATTTGGCACCGCAAGCCGAGGACGAAAAGGCAACGCCAAAGGTGATTGAAGTCAGAGTCAGCTGATACGAAGGTTCCCCGGGCAAACGAGAGGAACTCTCGGGGTCCTAAACGGCACCGGGAGCTTCTTGCCAGGCCGAGATTTAAAAGACGAGCAGATCGTATTGCAAACGGAGCCTTTTATGGAGATACCAACCAGACTCATCAAATTTCTGAATGAAAGTAAAGTTAGCTACGAGATTCTACACCATCCCGAAGCGTTTACCGCGCAGACCATTGCGCAAGCAGAGCATATTAAGGGCCGGCATCACGCCAAGGTTGTTATAGTCAAATCCGGCAGCGAACACTTGATGACGGTACTCCCAGCCGATCATCGGATTGACTTGGAAAAACTTGAACAAATAACCGCTGGAACGTCTTCAGTGGAAAATGAAGAGAATTTCAAGTCCCTGTTTCCGGACTGCGCGCCAGGGACGATGCCGCCCTTTGGCAAACTCTACGGCCTGCCTACGTACATCGACAGAACTTTAGCTCAGCAAGATTATATAGTTTTTGAAGCGGGCACGCATACCGACGCTATTAAACTGAGCTATGGCGATTACGAGCGAATCGCCCAGCCGACTGTTGAAGATTTCGCTTTTAAGATGCAGTCCACCAAGCCAGGCACAAGCTGACAGCAGAACGGAATGTCATATCTCAACCTCTAAGCAGTCTCAGACAAGGACCTTGCCAGCAGCCTTAAGTAGTTGCTCCGGTGTCATGAACTCGTGCTGGCCCGTTAGTGGATCGTAGACGAGGACAGTCAAACAGTGAACCTTTACTTGTTCGCTCGACCCGCAATAAAACTCGACTAATGAAATCCATGCATCCTTTCCACCGATACGCTTTGCGAAAAACGGAGTCGCAGCCTGTATGGAAAGGTATGGTGGCTCATCAAGGTATTCGTAAATCGCACTTTTGATGTACGCCTGCGCTGGGGCGCCATCTTGGATGAGAGCGGGCTTTTCCTGCGCGCCTTCGGGCGAGAACTTGGCCAACGCGTTCATCGCTATAAATAGTAAGGCCAGAGAAAGGAACTTCATGATCGTTCTCCATGTTTGGTGTTTCCGCCATAACGTTGTCACCTAGATCTGAGATCGATCCATAAAGCGCTGCCGATCGTAAGGGGTTTCCCGGATCGCTAATGTACCAAAAGCACTACGTGCACCTTAGTTGCGGGTAGGAAAACCCATCCACTTTCAACCAAAACCGACTCGGGATGCTGACGCGAACTATTTTTGTATGAAAATTTTCGAAGCAAAGGTTGAGGAAAACAGAAAAGAAGACCCGGCGTCAGAGCCTGATAAAGATCGAAACACCTGGCTGATTGTGGGCAAATTTGCGGATGACATTCCGAACTGGGACACTGCCCAACTCGATTTTCGGTCTTCGGAGATTGGAGCGGAGTATTTTGAAGGCAGCAGTTCAGGGCCTGATGCATTTACCCTGCGGACGCACGGCGAGGCACCCTTGAGGAAAGGAGATGTCATCCACGTGGAAGTCCGCTAGCAGTGAATTCAAGGCAAACGGAGGCAGCGAAAGCGAAACGCTGTGGAGATTCGCACCCGGGAAGGACATGCCATTCCACAGGATACTGGGGATCAGGGGGGTGGCCAGAACTAAAGCCAACACACGTAAAACTTCGTGCAACACCAAAGCTTCGCGTTGAGCGAATTACGAATGGGTCCGTAACGTCAAAGGACCTGATGAGCGATTACGCTTTCTTTGAGTATCGGGCGACGATCACTAATTTGACACACGATGAATCTGAGGGTGAATCGGTGCACTGTCTTATTAGAATCAGAAGCGTTGATAAGGACGGTAAACGCATGCGCAATCTGGAACTTGAGAAACAAAGCTGGAGATGATGTTCTCTTCGTCCTTAACCCCGGCCCTCATCGGAAGGTAAGTCATTCCAGCATTTCCGCCATCAGCGAAGAAGCCTTCCAAAAAGCTGGGACTCCCCTGGAACACCATCAAGTGGGAGACTGCGAGGTCCTTGTCTACCAAGTAGAAGACGATCTCCGCGCATCCAAAAGCTTGAAGCGGACAGAACCAGAGACTGCCCCAGCTACGAAATAGCGGGGAATTCCCTGAAACCATAGTCGGGGAGCAGGCCGCAGACTAACCTGGAAACGTACTATTTACATATGAATAAACTTCAATTTAAAGGTTCCTGGAACGAGGTAAAAGGTAAGCTAAAGCAACAGTTCGGAAACTTGACTGATGACGATCTGATGTTCGCGGACGGAAAGGAAGACGAATTGCTAGGTCGACTTCAGAAGAAGCTTGGAAAAAATAAGGAGGATCTCAGGGTAATGATCGAGAAAATGTAGTGCGGATCGAAAACGGACCTATTTCGCTCGCCTCCTCCGAGTGCGCGCGGCTTTTCTCGCCGATTCGGATTTCTGAGCGGAAGTGCGTTTCCGGGCCGCCGTGCGGGATTGCGTCGAAAGGGCCTCTTTTGATGCGGCTGCCCGCCCCTCGCGCTTGAGCGCTTTCAAGGTGGCCTGCGAACGGGTCCGCGAGGGTCTGCGCGTTTCGCCCTCTTCCGCCGCCGCTAGTTCGCGCTTAGCCTTCTCGCGTGTCTCGTCCGGCACGCTGCCTTTTTTCGGCACTGGTAACTTCACACCCGCCCGCCGCGCCTTCGAAAGCCCAATGGCAATCGCCTGTTTTGTTGAACGCGCCCCGTGCTCGCCTTTGCGGATCGCTTCGATCTCTTCGCGAACGAATTCCCCAGCTTGCGAGGAGGCCGATTTCCCTTCGCGCTCAGCACGATGAGCACGTTCGATGGTTGCTTTTTTTGGCATGATCGTAATTCCCAATAATCTTCGCCGATCAGGCTTTGTCCGGGCGTATTAATCGCAGCAGGGAGAAGGACGAGAGATAATTCTGCAAGATTCCATGGGGGTGCCGGGAAAGTCGCCGGTCAGCCTCTGGAGCGAATTGAGGAACATCCAATGTTGGTAGGTCTAACGAACTTTCCCAGGGTGCGATACTATTCAGATTTTTCCGAGTTGGCTTCCGGAAGGAAATTATCTGGATCGAGCAACTAAAACTTAAAGCGCAATTTCGAGCACGATGCCTCTGCATACAACTTGGCAGGACGTGGTTGTTCGCCTCGTTTTGACGATGATCGCTGGGGCGATGATCGGTTTCAATCGAGGGGTACGCGGCCATGCCGCAGGCCTTAGAACCACCATTTTAGTGGGTCTGGCCGCCTCGGTCGCAATGATTCAGGCAAATATACTGCTTTCCATCGACGGAAAGACAACCGGATCCTTTGCCGTGATGGATCTTATGCGGCTACCCCTGGGAATTCTTACCGGCGTCGGCTTCATCGGAGGAGGAGCTATCTTGAGACGCGGCGATCTTGTGACCGGCGTGACCACAGCGGCGACGCTCTGGATGATGACGGTGATCGGGCTTTGTCTTGGTGGCGGCCAAATTGGGCTAGGAATGACGGCGACAGGGCTGACCATTCTTACTTTGTGGGCGCTCAAGTGGCTTGACATGTGGATTCCTCGAGAAAATCGAGTCATGCTTGTGGTTAAAGTCGAACCGGGATCCTCCTCCATATCGGACATTCCGGCATTGCTTGCTCCAATGGGGTACAAAGCTCAATTTCGTCGGCATACCCGAGGCGATGACGCTCAGCAAGCAAAACTTTCTTTTGAAGTTTTCTGGAGGAATCCGGAAATCATGAGCCAGCCTGCGGACCTGTTGAAGCTCGTCAACGAGCGGTACCAGGTCGTTTCCTTCGAGCTAACGTCCGAGTCCAGACATTAATGAGATCTTTTTTCTTTCATCAATAAAACTAGCCGGTCTTGGCTTGTGCCTTCAAGAACTCCAAAATTTCGTTTGCTTGATCGCTCGTGGGTTCTCCCTTTCCCTCCGTCCATCCGGTAAGCGTTTGCGGAGATACTCCTATGGCCTCGGCTATTTTGGGAACGTGCTGAATGATGATGTCCCGATAGTTTCCAAGAGCCGTAAGTTGTTCTTTTGTAGGTTTCATGGGCTAACGAGTAAGGATTTTTTTCACTATTTGTTATTAGATTCGCTGGTCAAAGCCTAAAACATCTCAGGAAGTTCCCTGAGATGGCGATAAGGTGCAATCTAGTGCGTCGTATCATAGCGGCTATGAATTTAATCAGACAGTAAAAGGCGCAGACGTCTACAGCGCCTGCGCCTCGCTTTACGACATGAATTTTCTGCCGGAACGCATGACCGGCATTTGATTTGTCTAGTCTTTTTCTTTTTCCACCTTTACTTTCTTACCCGTCTGGCGATCTAAGTAGATTTCTTTCTTGCCCTCCTTTTTGAGCAGCTCGTATCGGGGCTGATTCTGTTGAATTTGCTCATACGTTACCACTCCCTGTTCTACGGGCTGTTGAACCGTTGTCGTTGTGGTAGTGGTTGAGGGAGCTGGCACCATAGCGCCCTCGGGATTCACATAGACAACCTGCTCTCCGCTTGCCTCCCGAACCGTGACCGCGTAAATACCGTTCTCGGAACGGACGACGCGTGTCACGTAGCTGGGATTTGCAATGTGAGTTTCGCGAATAACCGTGGTCTGCACGGGTTGCGGCAGCGTTGTGAATGTGACTTCGTCAGATCGGGTTATCGGAGCTAAACTAATGGTGGCTCCGAGGGCCAGAACTAAAGTAGTGATTTTATTCATAACTTGTTGTTAGACGTAATCAGGTTCGCAGTTCAGGGCGGAAATCATCTCAGGGCGTTCCCTGAGATTTGCGATAAGGCTATAAATGGGCCATTTCCAGCCGCCCGAATAGGATGTTTTGTTTTTCAAATCAATTCGCCCGCGGCAGGAGGCATGGCTGCCTGCTTATTTGAGTTCTTGCAGAATTGTGAAAGTGCAATCGGTCGCCATTGGCAAGAACTCAACTTTGCTATCGCTACGACCAGCCGAGTCCCCTGGCACGAATAGTTGATAGTGCTCCGAAAAGCAGGAGCGAAAACCGCTAAAAGGGAAAGCGCCATGTTACATTATGCCGTAATTTTTCTAATCATCGCCATCATCGCCGGGCTCTTCGGCTTCGCAGGAATTGCCGGGACCTCTGCGTGGATTGCCCACGTACTGTTTGTGATCTTCCTGGTGTTGTTCATTATTTCTCTGATATTTCGAGGAAGACCATCTATTTAGCCCGGATCATTTTGGTTAAACGATCGTTTCGACAAGTAATCCTAAAATCGCCCCATATGCCTAGCATCAGCCGCTCTTTCAGAGCTTAATCAACTATTAACCCTTCCCTGGGGTTCCGCTTCGCTCCACCCCCAGGCTTCTATTTCGGGCGCGCCTTCAGCGCTTAAGAGCAAGCGTCTTAGCGCCAAGCGCCGCGAGTCACGACAAGCGCCGAGCGCACCAAAGTGTTCATGTCGCACCCAAAAAAGGCGCGCCTTTTTTGGATTACTCGAAACAGATTTCGTGCTGTTTAAAGAGGAGACACACTGCGGATCAGGTAAAAGCTTACTAAAGCCTCAGGCACCGATTCCGGAGCCTGTTTAGACCCGAAGACCAAAGCAGAGACGAATCAGAGGTAAAACAGTTCCATTTATGAGTAATTCAATCAGCAGTGCCCCATATCCTGGCCTCGGGCATTGCACCGTGTGCGGACAGTGGAAAAGGCTAGAAATGTGGGATGACGGACTCAACGGTCGTTTCTGCGCAGACTGTTACGATTGCGTGGTTGACGCCGAAGAGTTTTTGACAAATGGGCTCCGGCCCGGAAAGCGGGTGTCAGGCGAGACAGAGTAAATGAGAAAGAGGCTGGTTCAGGCTAAAATATTCCCTTGGACTAACTCACCTGACTTTGAGGTTCTTGCGCAGGAATGTGGGGACATCCAAGTCCTGACCGTCAATAATGGTAGGTTCGCTCTTCTCGAAACGCCCGCGTGAAACCGGTTCAAATTGCAGCGTTTCCTGCTTTATTTCCGTCTTCTTGGAAGCCGGGGCTAGCGCTTTCGGCTCGGTTTTAGCACTTGTACGGGTGGACACCGACTGCGGTTCCTTTTCACTCCGCGGAAAGTTCAACTCCTGCTTTGCCGTTTCTGACTGATTGGGTGTGACCTTAATCTGGTCACCGCTGGTGAGCGCTTCAACAGGTCCGGGATTGGATGGAGGAAGCAACGCCTGGGGCCCGTGCGTCTGAACTGAAACCGAATGGATCAAGCTCTGTGGTTTGGCGGAAACCTGCTGCGCCGGCCTCGCGGAGCCATCTCCCAACGCACTCAGAATCGAGACGGAAAGCTGGTTTCCCATTCTTGGCTCGACCCCGATTCCCATAAACAAATGGGTCTGATCGTTGATATGGCGGTTCAGTTCCTCCATGATAATCTGGACTTCGCCAAGCGTTACATTGGTACCACCGCGGATATGCACAATCGCGTGAAACGCCTCCTCAAGCAGTTCACCGCGGTTCATCAGCGGATTTTTCAATGCTCTAGCCAGAGCATCGTGCGCACGATTTTCTCCCTCAGCATCTCCAAAACCAAACAGTGCGCGAGCATCGCCATTTCGTAGTACGGCGCAAACATCATCGAAACCAATGTGCAATAATCCGGGCCGTTGAAGAATCGAAGCCACCGAACGGATGCTCTGTGAAATCGTCAGATCTGCAGCCGCGAATGCTTCATGAACTCCCATGCGTGGAAGGGTGATCTCCGCCATCCGGTCATTTTCGAAACAAACGACCGCATCGGCGATTGAACGAAGCTGCGCAAGACTCTCTTCAGCTTGCGCGCAACGGCGGCGCCCTTCAAAACTGAAGGGCAAAGCAGCAAAAACGAGCACTAACGAATTGTCTTCCTTGGCCAATTGAGCCACGACCGGCGCAGCGCCAGACCCCGTGCCGCCGCCCAACCCGACACAAATGAAAATTACGTTTCCGCCCTGTAGCACCGATCGAATTTCGTCGGTTGCTTCTTCAGCCGCGGCGCATCCCAACTCGGGGTCACCGCCGGAGCCAAGTCCGCGCGTAAGATTGCGACCGAGTTGTACCTTGTGTGCCGCTACCGACGCCGTCAATGATTGAACATCGGTGTTAATTGCGACCAACTCTGCCGCCTCAATGCCGTCAAGCATCACGCGGTCCAAAACATTTGATCCTGCACCGCCGACGCCTACCACTTTTATATAAATAGGTTCGCCCGGGTTTTCCTCTCGATCATACTGCCGGTTTAGTTGCACCATATTGCTGGGTTAATTTCGAAAGATTCCTCTTATCCTCTGGAATGCGTTTTTGATAACTCCTCCGGAAGACGGCCTGTCCAGCTGCACAAGTTGCGCATACTTCACCAGGCCGAGCGCCGTTGAAAATTGTGGGTTTTCGAATGCAGACGTCACGCCGGCCATCGGCAACGCATGTGTCATTGTTACCGGCATTCCGAAAATCTCTGATGCGAGATGCTCCAATCCGCGAAGCTGACTACACCCTCCGGTGATGAATACGCCCGCACCGACGTAGTGCAAATTCTGCTCTCCCTCGATCTGACGCTTGACGATCTCCAACGTCTCGCGCAAGCGCGAATGAATGATCTGATTCAATGATTCTCTCTCAATTTCCCGACCTGCGAATCCAGTTTCATCCTTTAGCAGAATAGTTTCGCCGGGGAACGCGGTTCCCAGGGTGACGTTGCCTTCTTCAGCCTTCAACTTCTCGGCCCGCGCAGTGGGAATTTTCAGGCCAATCGAAATGTCATTGGTGATGTGGTCACCGCCAACGGCGAGCACCCCGCTCTGCTTTACAGCGCCATCCACATAAACCACGAAATCGGTCACGCCGCCGCCAATGTCGATAACGATCGCTCCAAGCTGTTTTTGATTCTTCTCAAGAACAGCCTGTGCCGTCGCAAAAGAGTTTATGATGACGTCGGCCGGCTCCAATTCCAATTCTTTCACACATCGAATCGCATTCTGAATCCGTGTCCGGATGCCGTAGACAATATGAAAATCGGCTTCCAATTTTTTCCCGAGTAATCCAATGGGATTCAACACGCCGTCCTGTCCGTCGACATAGTAGTGCTGGATAATGGTATGAAGGATGCAATCCTCCATCGGCAGACTGACCTCACGAGCATTAGTGCGGACATCGTCCAGATCCTGTTCGTCAATTTCTTCCCGTCCTTCCTCAAGGACGACGACGCCTCGGTTGTTGAAGCTCCGAATGTGGCTTCCAGTAATGCCGAGATAGACCTCGCTGATCTCTACGTCGCTTTTCTCTTCCGCATCCACAATGGCGTCGTGCACACAGCGTTTCGCCGTTTCGAAATCAACGATCTCTCCTTTTCGCACTCCGCGCGCGGGCACGTTACCCACCCCGACGACTTTCAAACTACCGTCGCCTCTCGCTTCTGCGACCACCGCGCAGATTTTCGAAGTGCCAATTTCAAGCCCTACGAAGATATTGTCTCTGGCCATCAATCGAGTTGTCTGGACCGAAGTTGATCCCAGCCGCTGTAGAAGAACCCGTCCCCTCTGCCCTCCCAGGCGCAGACGGACGCGTGATTACTCCACCCTCCCTGAACGGCTTCAACCTGTTTTGATCCGGTTTTTGTTGCGTTTTCTTTTCCTGTAATTTGAGTGAATTCGGAGCGGAATTTTTTTTCGGATGCACCGGCTCGGCTTGCTTGAGTTGTCCTGCCGAGCTCTTCGCCTTTGCATCAGGTGCGAGAGTCTTGGTCGCGTTCGACCCATTGTCCGGTTCCAGAGCTGCTGTTGGTTGAGCTTGCGGCACAAAGGTGACCGGCACGTTGCGTTGAGCCATCAGATTCACCGTCTGCAGTTCCCGATTGTTTTTATCGCAGTAGTTCAACACGGTCTCGAGACGGTGCAATTGCCATTCGATTTCATCTATTCCGAATGTGACGCTGGCACGCTGTTTGTCTGTAACCTGAAGACAATACTGTTTGGAAACGTCTATACTCTGAATCTGGAAGCGGGCTTGGAGAATTTCCGATGAAGCGCGGATTAAATCGAGTGCAGACTTCACTTCATCCTGTTCCAATGGTTGGCCCGCCTGACAATTGGAGGTCGCAACACCGATAATGAGAGGCAATCCCAGATACTCTGGCGCCAGTGATTTTGGCTTTAGTAAGATCCCGCGCTTGTCGACCAGATAGGCATCTTCAAAATTGAATGAACCGGTATTTCTATCCGGCGGAACAACCCACGCGACGGGACGACGCTCCTGGATCGAGATCACGATTTTGCCTGGAAGAATTCTTTGAATCCGGCATTCTTCAACCTGGGGAAGCGCATCAAGTTTCTCCCGCACCTTGGGTAGATCGATTGAAAATAGATTTCTGCCTTCCGAAATGTCTGCCGCGTGCAGGATCGTTTCACGGTTCAAATTGCCATCCGTTGTTATTTCAATCGTTTTCAACGAATAGTCAGAGTTTGCGAAAAACAGCGTATTGAGGATTCTCTTTGCTCCGAATGCAAACCCGCCGCAAACGGCTGCTAGCAACACAAGGGCGCAGACGGCGAAGAAGACTTTCTGAGTGCGTTGCGACGCGGCTTTTTTGGCGCGCACTTTAACATCGAGCAGATGTTGGCGCTTCCGCTGCCGGGACGTCGAAGCTCTCTTATTTTGTTTGCGTACAGACTTCTTGATGATCACGGCTTGCTCAACAGACTCCTTTCCATCGATAAGCTGACGATTCGCGCACACAACGCGGCCATTGACATGCCGGCAACTGCGGCGGCCTCAGGTAACAAGCTCGTTTCGGTCATACCGGGAATTGTATTAACTTCCAAGACCTGAGGCCCATGATTTCGGTTCAAAATAACGTCAACACGTGAGTAGACCTCCAGGCCAAGCGCAGCGTGGGCGGCTAACGCAACTTCGCGAACCGCCTTGCTTTCCGTTGGATTGAGTCGTGCCGGACATTCGTGCTCGGCTGAACCTCCCCGGTTTGTCCAGGTATATTTATTCTCGTAACTGTAAAATCCCCCTTCGGGTCTGATCTCGATGATCGGTAGAGCTGATTGGCCCAAAATGCCAATTGTTAGCTCCCGACCATTAACATATCTCTCAACCAGAATAGCTTCGCTTTGAGCGAACGCTTTTTTCAAGGCCGGTTCAACCTGGTTCCTTTCCTTCACGATATAGATGCCCACGCTTGACCCCTGGCACGGAACTTTTACAACAAATGGAAGCTCAAATTCGACCAGGTCACCTCGCCGAAACGTGAGATAGGGCGCGGTGGGCACCCCGCATTCCACAAAGCGCCTCTTGCTTTCGATTTTATCAAATGCTATCCGGCTGCCATCCACTCCCTCCCCGGTGTAGGGAACTCCCTTTCCTTCAAGTATCTCCTGAACGCTTCCATCTTCGCCAAATGTTCCGTGAAGGGCATTGAAAACTAAATCGGTACCTTCCGGAAGATCGAACTCGCCGTGGCGTGGATCAATCGCAATGGCTTCTGCTCCCAAAGTTCGCAAGGCTCTTAGAACGGCAGATCCGGACCGCAGTGAAACTTCTCTTTCTGAACTCGGACCGCCGCACAAGACGGCGATTTTCTTTCCACACAAATAGTTATTCATCATCCACTCCAACAATTTGCACTTCGGTTTGCAGTTCTATCCCCCGTTCCTGTTTGGCCAAAATCTGGATCTCACCGATCAATTTAAGGATCTCCGATGAGCAGGCATTCCCGTCGTTGACAATAAAGTTTCCGTGTATTTCCGACACACGAGCCGAACCGACACGGTGATTCTTCAGGCCAAGTTCTTCCACGAGCTTACCCGCCGGACATTCTTGCGGATTTTTGAAAATACAGCCAGCGCTTGCGGCGACAGGTTGAGTCGATTTCCTTTTCTGCATCGATTCGGTCAGTCCCCTGTCGATCTCTTCGATCGTCGCCGTTTCGCCCTTGAACACCGCGGAAACTGCGAAACGATCGCGCAACGTCGGTACATTGCGATATTGGACCTGCATTTCTACCGGGCGAAGCACTTCGAATTCACCGCGCAGACTGACGACTTGCACACTAACAACCTGGCGGAACGTCTCCATTCCCATCGCTCCGGCATTCATTCTCAGGCTGCCACCCACGCTTCCCGGAATGCCTTCCATCCACTCAAACCCCCCGATCCTATTGCTGCGAGCCGCCGCAGCAATTTGTTTCAGGCGGACGCCCGCACCGGCCTCGATATCCGTGCCTTCAACGGTGAGTCTGACAAAATCGCCACGCCCAAGATGAATCACAACTCCCGGGATACCGCCGTCCCTCACCAACAGGTTCGAGCCGCGTCCGACGACCATCACCGGCAAACGATTTGCGGCACAAAATTCCAATACGTTGGCAAGGCCACCGCGGGTCTCTGGTTCAATCCAGAATTGAGCAGGTCCGCCAACCCGCAAGGTCGTGTGCTTCGACAAAGGCTCATATAATTTTACCTCACCTGCACCCATTACCTCGCGTAATCTTTTGGCGGTCTCGAGATCCTGCACCACCTTGCTGGCTTCCTCGTGAATATCGCCCGCACCAAGACTAACAATCATGTCGCCGGGCTCAGCAATTCGTGCAATCTCGCGATACAGGAAACGACGGCCTGGCAGATAAATTGCCTTGGGATTTCCGTGGTCGCGTATCGCTGCCACAATCGTGTAGCCCGAGATTCCTTCAATCGGTAATTCACTCGCCGCGTAAATGTCCGTCACATAGACGAGATCGGCGTCTCCAAATGCGGAGCCGAATTCCTTTTGGAGAAATCGGGTTCTGGTGTAGCGGTGGGGCTGGAACATCACGACGATGCGTTTGCTCCCCAGGGATCGGGCAGTGGCAAGAGTCGCTTTTATTTCCGTCGGATGGTGAGCGTAGTCGTCTACAACAGTGTATTCCGCTGTCTGCAGCTTGATCTCAAACCTCCGCCTGGCTCCGCGAAAAGATTCCAGCGCTCGCGCTATCTTGCCGAACGGTACGCCAAGTTCAGTTGCTAGCGCGACAACCCCTAAAGCATTGCTGACATTGTGGCGGCCAGGGACACCGAGCAAAATCTTTCCGAGTTGAAGCCCGCTTCTCCAAACCTCAAAATGAGTTCCGGCCTGAGCTTCCTTTGCGTTGCGATGCTGGTACAATGCGCGCTGCGTTGCGCCGTACGAAACGGCATTGACGCGTCCTGAACAAAGCCGGGCCGAATTAGCATCATCGGCGCAAAAGATCACTTTACCGCTGACCTGATCGAGAAATTTGTTGATGACTCGCTCGATGGCAGCGAGGTCGCTGTAAAAATCCAGATGCTCTTCTTCGACGTTCAGGAGAATCGCATGCTCAGGACGGTAGAGGCTCAAAGTGCCATCGCTCTCATCACCTTCTGCAACAAAATATTCTCCGTCTGGCTCCCAATGCGCGTTTGTACCAAGAATAGGTATCTCCGCGCCAACATAATGGGAAGGGCTTAACCCACCGCAGCGAAGAACGTGCGCGGTCATGGAAGAGGTGGTGGTCTTGCCGTGCATTCCGGCAACGACTATTCCCCTCTTGATCTGCATAATCGCCGCCAGCGCTTCGGCACGACGGACCATTGCAATTCGCAGCTTGATTGCTTCGTCAAATGCCGGATTTCCGGATCTGATTGCTGAAGAAAAGACTACCAGTTCGGCTCCCCAAACCGTTTCCTTTGTTTGCGGCAGAAAAAACTTCAGTCCCAGCATCTCCAAGCGCCGTGTCTCAAGGGTGCTCACACGGTCACATCCGCTGACACGATGGCCAAGAGCGATCAGCAACCCGGCGATGCCACTCATGCCGCTGCCCGCCACACCGATCAGATGGATTCGCTTCGGAGCGTCCAGCAGAAATTTCGTTAGCTCTTTTGCTGCTTCAAACGTCATTTATACGATCTCTCAAGGATTTCCGCTATCCTGTTTGCCGCGGTCTCAGGTGCCAACGCGCGGGGACGATCTCTGGATGCATTCATCTCAGCCTCGTCCTTCAGGAACCGATCTATCAAGGAGCCAAGCGCGTCTCCTTTGACGCGTGACTCCTCTAATACTTCAGCGACGCTGCTTTTCGCAAATATTTCCGCATTTAAAAGCTGATGATTTTCAGACGCGAACGGATACGGAATCAAAATCGCGGGGAGATTGAAGTAAGAAAGCTCCGTAAGCGTCGCCGCACCAGATCTCGCGATGGCAACAGTCGCTAGAGTGTACGCTTCCTCCATGCGGTGGTAGAAGGCGCTAACAAACGCGGGAATTCCCGCAGCTCGATAACATTCTGAGACACTGTTTTCATCCTCCTTCCCGGTGAGATGGATAAATTGAACCGGGCTCCTATGAAATCGAGGAAGAGCTTTCACGACGGCCTGATTGATCCCGTGGGCTCCTTGACTCCCACCCATCACCAATACGGTCTTCCTGTTTTCATCAAGTCCCAGGTGGCGCAGGGCATCTTTGCGATCGACAGGTGCTCGCAAGCTACCGCGGATTGGAGTTCCGGTCACTTCTAAAGCAGACTTAGGAAAATGCCTGGCGCATTCCGCAAACCCAATGAGAACTTTGTCCGACAGTCTCGCATTCAAAAGGTTCGCCTTGCCGGGGATTGCATTTGATTCGTGAATAAACGCCGGGAGACCTGCCATGCGCCCCGCGAGAATCGGTGCCGTAGAGGTAAATCCGCCCATCCCAAGCACGACTCCAGGCGCGAAGGACCGGTAAATTTTCCTGCACGCATTTAAGCCTTTAAGAAATTTGGCCGCAAAAAGCAAAACGTCTGTCGAGAGGAGTTTCGGCAATCCGATGGCGGGAATTTTCGCGATTTGAAACTCCTTGCGATCTTTGACGGCCGTCGCGTCTATTTGTTTTTCGGAAATGAGCAGAAGAATATCGTGACCACGGCTGAGCAAAGCCTCGGCAACCGCTATTCCCGGGAACAAGTGGCCACCTGTTCCTCCGCATGCAATTGCGACATTCATGAGGTGGTTTTGCTTTTCAAGGAGACTAGATTCGCGAGAGGTGCCTCGCTCGCACCATCATTTTTGTACTTCCGGTTCGATCATCCTCTTTGCCCTGGCGATAGATATTGATGAGAATTCCCACGCAAACGAGACAGAAGAAGAGGTTCGAACCCCCATAACTAATAAACGGCAACGGTAGTCCTTTATTTGGCATTAACGAAGTGGTCACACCGATATTGATCGCCGCCTGAAGACCCAGAATTACCGTGCACCCCATACCAAGCAGGGTACCAAATCGATCCTTGGCGTGAAGCGCAATCAATATGCCGCAAGTAACTATCAGCAGATAGCCAAATACGATCACCAGCGTCACGCGCAGTCCCAATTCCTCGCCAATCACAGGAAATATGAAATCGGTGTGCGCGTAGGGGAGATAGAGCATCTTCTGGCGACCGTTACCAAGCCCAAGCCCCTCAACGCCTCCAGAACCAAAGGCGATCAATCCCATCCACTGCTGATGCCCCTCCTTTTCCTGGTATTGGTCCGGATGCAAAAACGCTAACAGGCGCCCCTGGCGTTCCGAAATGTGCCAGGCGATGACCAGAATGGATGCTACCCCGCCGAGCACCAGCGGGCCCAGAAATTTCGGACTCGCGCCTGCGACAAACATAACCACAAAAACCGTCCCGGCGATCAGCAGCGTCGTACCTAGATCTGTCTCAAGAAGGATCAAGACAAGAAGCGTCGAAACCAGCGCTATCGGAAAGACCAATCCCATCAAGAACCCGCTGGCCTTCGCCTCAAATTTCGTGAACCACCAAGCGACAAAAATGATCGCCGCCAACTTCGCTAACTCCGACGGCTGGAAAGTCAACGTCCCGAAATGAATCCAGCGCCATGAGCCATTGATCCGCATTCCAACTGGCCTGATAAAGCAAAGCGCCAGAAGACCTAGCGCCGTCCCAAAAAAGAAGTACCAGGAGCGTTCAAGCCAATGATAGTCCAAGAGGGCAAAAACGATGGAAGAAATGAATCCGACACCGAGCCAGAAACCCTGCTTCTTGAGAAAGCTGAACTGATCCCCGTGACTATCAGGGGCAAAGGCCCCTGTGCTGTAGAGCATCACTAATCCGATTGTTATCAGTCCCGCGACCGATAAAACCAGGATATATGGACTTTGCTTATGCATCCCGATTTCAGGGTATCAGTAACTTTTGGCCGATCTGAAGCCTCTTGGGATCTTCGATATTATTGGTTTTTAATAGCTCGGCATAACTAACTTTAAATTTCTTAGCAATTCCCGCAGGGCTATCTCCCTTTTGGACCACGTAAGTCTTTCCACCATCTCCGGCCGATTCCGTTACTCCCCCGCTCGCGGATTTTGTTCCGCTACCGGTTGTCTGGCGGGAAGAGTCTATTAATTTTTGTGCCTCCAACTTCGGTCCGGACTTCTCCGGCATACCTGATTCGCGCGCGGCAACTGGTTGAACCGTCCCGGGTTTTCCATTCGCTATCTCTGATTTTTCCGGTTTGACAGTGGCCTTGGCTGCCTGGCGATCTTTCAGCGCGCTGAAGGCGAAGATTCCGCCCACCGCAACAACGTGTAGCAACAGGACAACAACGAAAGCCCTCGATAGACGAACATTCGGCTCATCGGAAGCGTAATCTTCTTCCGAGTACTTTGCAGCTCGCTGCGCAGCGGCACGAAGTCTTTTCTTCGGCGTCGGTTTGGCAGGTTTTCTAAACACTTTCACCTTTTAATTCCCGAATGATTTCACGGAATTGATTGCCGCGGTCGGCATAGTTTTTGAACATGTCGAACGAAGATGTTCCCGGCGAAAAAAGCACTACGTCTCCTTGTCTGCTTTGTCGGTGCGCCTCCCTCACCGCCTCTCTGAGAGTGTTTGCGACCGAGCAGGGCACAATCCTTGACCAGCTATTAAAAATCCGATCAGCCATTTCGCCGATCAAAACTGCATACCTGACTTTCGTGCGAACGAGCTCTGCCAGCGTATCAAACTCAAAGCCTTTGTCCTTGCCGCCAGCCAGCAAAACAACCGGGGCGGACTGGGATTCCAGCGCCTTTGCCAGAGCATCCAGATTTGTCGCTTTGGAATCATTGATAAACTTTATTCCGTCGATTTCCGCTACCTGCTCGCAACGATGCGGGAGAAGAGTATATCCTTTCAATCCTCGCTTTGCATTCTCCCAAGGTAGATTGAGGGCATACGCTGTTCCCAAAGCCGCCATCAGGTTTTCGATATTGTGGATGCCGGTGAGATTCGTTTCGGCAAGGTGTAAAACTGGAGTTCCCCGGAAGTGAATCGTCTCATGTTTGAGCGTGAGGTCCGCATCGTTCAAATACGCGCTGAATCGAATTTGCTGCGCGGTCAAAGGGGGTAAATCATCGGCACGATTTGTAACCGCATAATCGCTTGAATTCTGATTCTCAAAGATGCGCAATTTGGCGGCACGATACTCTTCCATGCTGCGATAGCGGTCCAGGTGGTCGGGGGTAAGATTTAACCAAACGGCTACCTTGGGTCGGAATGTCGATATCGTTTCGAGTTGGAAGGAACTAACCTCTACGGTGAAAACGTCAAACTTCTCCTGTCTTTGCACTGCTTCCGCGAAAGGAACGCCAATGTTTCCGCAAGCCAGCGTTCGAAGCCCACCGGCATTTAACATCGCTTCAATCAATTGAGTGGTAGTCGTTTTTCCGTTCGTCCCGGTGATGGCGACGATTGGCCGTTCACAAAAACCGGAAGATAGTTCCAGTTCACCTATAAATGAGGCGCCCTGTCGCAGAAAATTTTGCACAATGGGAAAAGCGGGATCGATGCCAGGACTTAGCACAGCGAGGTCATAATCCGCCTCGGCCACCTCGGCGGGGAGGCCTGCGATAACAGAGATCCCGATCCGCTGAAGAGAACGCACTCTCTCCGGGTCAGGCAATCCACTATCAAGGACTGTGACCCCTGCGCCGTGAGCATGGAGCAGCCTGGCAGCGGCTTCGCCACTGCTTCCAAGTCCAAGAACGGCTGCCCTTTTGCCATTAAGATTCATCGCAACTTGAGCGTAGCAAGACCAAGGAAGGCGAACATGAGCGACATGATCCAGAAACGCACGATGACGGTGTTTTCTTTCCAGCCTTTCAGTTCGAAATGATGATGGAGAGGGGACATCAAAAGAACTCGTTTCCCTGTGAGCTTGAAACTCGCCACTTGCAGGATCACAGAAAGCGCCTCAATCACAAAAATGCCGCCAACAACGATGAGAAGCAGTTCCTGTTTGCAGCAAATCGCCACCACACCAAGCGTCCCGCCGATGGAGAGAGAACCGGTGTCGCCCATAAAAACTTTGGCAGGATGGCAGTTAAACCACAGAAACCCTAGTCCGGCACCTACCAGTGACGTGCAAAGAATCGTAAGTTCGTCGCTTTGTCGAAAAAAAGGAAGGTCGAGGTAGGTCGCGACTCCGACATTTCCCGCAGCATAAGCCAGTATTGCGTAAGTGGAAGCAACCGTCACGGTACAGCCGGTGGCTAAACCATCGAGGCCATCGGTTAGATTCACCGCATTTGAAGCGCCGACAATGACAATGGCAAAAAACAAGAGCGTGAACCAACCAAGATTGGCGATTATTGGCTCCTTGAAAAATGGAATGTAAAGTTCTCTTGCCTGTACTTCGAGCGAAGGGTTAAGCAGAAAGAATGAAGTGACGATCGCCGCGAGAAGAAACTGGCAGGCGAGTTTAACTCGGCCGGGGATACCGTCGGATTTTTTCTTCGTTACCTTAAGGTAATCATCCACGAAACCGAGACCGGCCGTAAAAATGATGGTAAAAAGGCAAAGCCAGACAAATGCATTGTCAGGACGCGCCCATATGAATGTGGATACTACTACCGAGCCCATCAATAGTACTCCACCCATAGTCGGCGTTCCTTTCTTTGCGCCATGAAGTTCATAAAGCCGGTGAACCTCATCAGCCGTGCGGATCGGCTGACCGAATTTTAGAGAGGTGAGTTTGCGAATAACCCAGGTTCCAAAAACGATGCAAAGCAGGAAGGCGGAGATCGCTGAGCAGACCGCTCGAAACGAGACGTACTGGAATACATTAAATCCTCCGCTGATGGCATTGGGTCCCTGGCTCAGGTAATAGAGATAGAACATCATCGCGAACTCCATCCCGTGTTGCCTTTTGCCGCTTCCAGCCCCCGGACCACGCGGTCCATAGCAGAGGAGAGGCTCCCTTTAACCAAAAGAAGATCACCAGGTTCCAGAAAGTCCAGCAGCGCTTCAACAGCTTGTTCGTGCGTACTTGCCTCGCGCGTCCGCTTCAGACCAGCACCGTTTGCCGCCTGCGCGATCAGCCTCGCTTCCTCACCTACAGTGATCAGGTAATCGAAAGCTAGCTCCGCAACAGCTCGTCCGACCCGCCGATGACCCGCGGCCGACTCCTCTCCCAATTCACCCATTCGCCCAAGCGCTGCTATCTTTCTTCCTCGGACGGTAAAATTTGTTGCAGTTTTCAAGGCGGCAACCATCGATTCGGGATTCGCGTTATAAGCGTCGTTAATTACCAGCACCGGCCCAAGCTTCTGCACCTTCAACCGATTTCCGGGAATCGCCGTCTTAGCCAGGCCATCTGCAATTTCTTCCAACGTCAGGCCGAAGCTGAGTCCAACCCCAGCTGCAAGGCAGGCATTCGTCACCATGTGCTCTCCGTGGACCGGCAGCTTAACCAATGCATTTTCCGATCCATGGGTCAGGAGAAAGGTTTCTCCCTTTTCGGTGTGCTGGATTTCACGCGCTTGCAGCTCGCCGCGATTGATCCCCGCGCGAACCACTCGAGCCTGAGTGCGAGAGGCTATCCAATCCGTGAAATCATCGTTTGCATTGAGGACCACACATCCTGAGGCCGAAACCGATTCAGCGACAACTGATTTCTCTCTGGCAATGGCGGCGCGTGATCCGAGGTATCCGATATGGGCTACGCCGATATTCGTGATCACGGCGAAATCGGGACGGGCGATCTCGCAAAGCGGAGCGAGCTCTCCCGCATGATTCATCCCCATTTCGAAAACCCCAACCTGGTCCGCTCCGCTTGAGCCAAGAATGGTGAGTGGAAGGCCGATATGATTGTTAAAGTTTCCGACCGTTTTGCTGACGGACAGGCGCTCTCCAAGTACGGAGGCAGTCATTTCCTTTGTGCTGGTCTTTCCATTGCTTCCAGTCACGGCAACCGCTTTAAGGCAAAGCTCACCGCGATAAGCCTCTGCCATGCGTTGCAACCCGCGCAAGGTGTCAGGAACTTCAATTTGACTCGTCCCGACCAGGTCAGGTCTAACTCGACTTACCAGCGCTCCTGCTGCGCCCGCCTCCTGGGCCTCTCCCAGAAAACTGTGTCCATCAAATTGTTCTCCGCGCAGCGCGACAAAAAAGTCGCCGCCTCGAACAAGGCGTGAATCCGTAACGATGTGGCGCACGGTAAAGCCGCTTTTGCCATAGATTTTTCCGCCAACCCAATCGGCGATCTGCTTTAGAGTCCTAGGATCCATTCTTTGATAGCTCCACTGGGTTCTGTTCCAAAGCGCGAACTGCCACCTCGACGTCATCAAAGGGGATAGTATGATCACCAAACTCCTGCCTTTTCTCGTGGCCTTTTCCGGCAATCAAAACGATGTCCCTTGGTTTGGCTACCTCGATTGCTCGCGCGATCGCCTTTTTGCGGTCGAGGATCTTTTCATAATTCTTGCGCTTGAATCCCTCCTCGATATCCCGGAGGATTGCCTGCGGATCTTCTTTGCGCGGGTTATCTGAAGTGATGATTGTGAAATCAGCCAACTGATCAGCCACGCTTCCCATCAGCGCCCGCTTTGATTTATCTCTGTCCCCGCCACATCCGAACACGAGAATCAGCCGGTTCGGATTCAAGTCGCGGCAAGTCTTGAGGACGTTCGTCAAAGCGTCATCGGTATGTGCATAGTCGACAAAGACCTGGAACTGGCGTTTCACCGAGACGGCCTCGAGTCGACCAGGGATCTGAGGCGCTTTGGCAAGGGCAGCAACTGATGTGCGGATATCAATGCCCACTGCGCAGGCGGCGGCCAACGCGGCGAGCGAATTATAGATGTTGAAGCGGCCAATTAAGGGAAGTCGTACGAGATAACTTTTTTCCTTGGCGTCGAGTTGATAGGAAGTCCCGCTCAGTTCCACTTTGAAATTGCTTGCGCGAAAGTCTGCGCGAGCTCCC
>Ga0306926_10001621_pt1 | contig 22496 bp, 19 predicted proteins | sample flu12Cox44000178_FD_203759 | JGI IMG/M metagenome (GOLD analysis project Ga0306926, IMG submission 203759) | Lab enrichment of tropical soil microbial communities from Luquillo Experimental Forest, Puerto Rico - flux8day.12C.oxic.44.000.178 (v2)... | ecosystem: Environmental > Terrestrial >...
GTGCGCCTCGGGCGCCGCGATCTTACCTACCCCGCTACCTCCATAGGCCCCCCTGCTAGGGTGCGGCGATCACGCGCGGCGCGCCGGCTGTCAGATCACGGAGAGCTTCACGGCGATCTCTCAGTTCTCATTTCTCAGCGATCTGAATTATTGCGTTGCGGTCGTTCATGCGCGCTTTGTGGTACGCGGTCAAAATGGGCCGGTCTACTTTGGCGACCGCGGAACCGATGGCAGTCTCCGAGCACCCCCTGAAGCGCATCTGGCTGGCGAGGTCGCGCCCGTCGAGCGAAGCGCAGACGGTCTTGGCCGCAGCCTCGATGCGCTGGTACAGCACCGCGGCTCCTTCGCTCCCGGTCAGGTCGAGGTCGGCGAAGCGCACGCCGATAAAATGTGCATCCTGGGGCGGAGCAGCGTGCGCGAGCTGAAAGCTCAGACCCAAGCCGAAGATCATGATCGTGGTCGTGATGCGATACATGGCAGTCTCCCTCGCGTGTTTTCATTTTCGGGGCTCACCCCCTACACGGCATGCAGGCTAGCGGCAACCTGTCCTGGAATCATGGGAATGCCGTGGGATTTCTCCGGGAGTCTGGCAAGAGTGACCGCGCTTTGCGGGCATCTGCACTGTCGCACTGCGGCGTGAGTTGCTCCGGCATTAGTCCGACACGCTGCAGAAGCTCGGTGGCGCGTGGCTGGGCCTGCGAGGCGCGCACGAGACTCGTGAGCGCGCGGAGCTCCAATCGGTGCGCTGCCTGGCGATGTGACACGCGTCACGAATACCACGCGCCCCGTTCCCTGGTGAGCTGTGATTGGCGCGAAAATGCGTGTTATGACAAGCGCATCGCTGGCTACCGTCTCGATACTGTTGTGCGGCTGCTCGCTGATAGGGCCGAGCAAACCGGAGGCCCATGACATGGGCGGTGGGCGTTATTCAGTTACTGGGACCACCTTGAGCAGCAACATCACATCTGCCCGACAGGACGCCACGGCGCTAGCTAACGCGTTCTGCGCTCGCTCCTCGCGCCAGGCGGTGATCGAGAACTTCGATGACTTCGTGCATGGTGGCCATCGGGGCGGGCCAACCAGCAGCGCAGTCTTCTACTGCAGATAAACGCACATTGTCTGATGCGGGCCGCCGCGACAGAGCAAGGCCTCATCGGGTGGTACCCGACCAGGCCTCGAGTCGTTCAGGCGCTACCGGGAAATCGCGAATGCAGACTCGCCAGCGACGTCCTCCGTGGCCAGCTCAGATCCTGATCTGCTGCTGCGGCTGCGCCGCCTCAGTCCGAGACCCAACATCCCGAGCACCAATAACCCGAGAGTTCCTGGCTCGGGGGCGCCATGCGAGGAGCCAGGGCCGACCAAGGGAGAAACGTCGTCTATGCCGCTGAAGCCGGTAAAGATCTCCACGAAGTTCGGGTGGGTGATGTCGTGAGAGCCGCTGTAGTCGAGGAACGTGATGTCGTTGTTCCCGGCGATCAGCGCGTGTCCGTGTCCATCCACGGCGCCCTGGTCGAAGTCGACATTGAAGGGGCCGCCAGTCTTGAGATCTGTGCCGGTTTGGGTGAACGTGCCGACGAAGCCGGCCCCGAACATGGTTATCAGACCGGTGTACGGGTCGTAGATGAGACCGTGCGCTGGCGTGACGCCGGTGAAGAGTCGCATCGTACTGTCCGTGGTCAGATTGACGAGTCCCAGATTACCGTGACCGTTGGGGTTGCCATTGACGTAGAACACGTTTCCGTTCGGAGCGAAGGCGAGCTGCGTGACGCCGGAGTCGCCACCCGAGATAGTGCGGGTCGTGCTGCCGCTGCCGATCGGCAACGTGAGGGTATTCAGCGGCCCCTCGAAGTTGCTGGTGTAGACCGCGGTGCCGGCCGGATTGATCGACAGGTGGTAGTTGGGCGTACCAGTGAACTGCGTAGCAACCAATTTTCCCGCGGTCGTGTACTCGTACACGTTGCCCGAGGTTTGGCCTCCAATCAGCAGGTCGCCGTTCGGTGCGAAGATGATTCCGTCCGCCCCGTTGCTGGAAGCGATGGATGTCGGGGTTCCGAGTGTGGCGACATGGGTTACATCGTTATAAGCGAAGGATACTTCCCAAACATTGACACCGCCGGTGAACAGCGTGTAGTCGAGCGTGCCGGTAAAGTCAGTAGCCTGCGCAGCGCTGGAAACCGCGGCTAGAGCTGCCACCACGGCGCCTGCGATCAGTGTTGGTTTGGTCAGCATATTCTTGCCCTCCATGTTCTATTTTGATGGGGCCGACGTTCGGCGCGTCAAAAGACCCCTGCCCGGTGGACGGCATCGTAGAAGAGCGCAGGCATGCGGTCCATTGAGTTTTGCTGCAAAGGGAGAATGTCCAAGACTCTTCGACACATTTCCTATGGCTACGCTTCCGGGCGTCGCCCCGCAGCAGATTTCGGTGCTTACGCCAGCGCCCGCGAGGCTCGGTTGAGCGGTGACCAGTGTGGATGCCGACTGTGGCCGGGGCTTTGCAGGGAAGCGATGCTGCCGCAATGCGGCAAAGGTTTGCTGGGCGGCGATAGTCGGCGCACCCCTCAAGCCATTGCCCGCGTCGCGTTTCAAGTCGTTGTGGGCGTTTTCGTTTTCCGGTGAGACAGGTGGCTCACTCGCGACAGCTCTCGGAGACCAACCCCAAAATAGCGCCGCCGATCCCTCCTGCGGCGCATGTTTTCGTCTACGTACAGGATGAAGCGCCGCATGCCGATGGGGCGGCGTTAAAATGGTGCTGAGCTCAGCCCTCGGTCCGATGGAGACGGAAAGATGAAACAGGGAATACTCATCGGCGCGGCACTCTTGGCAGTCGCAGGAGTGGCATTCGCTGCAACAGGATACTGCCCACTCTGCCTTCTGTTCTGGCAGTAGCACGCTTTGCACTGCCGACGTACGCCCCGGTTCTCGGGGCGGTGCTGTTTCTGCGATGGACCTGAGATGACGGGCAGGTGGTTGAGCCAACACCGCTGCGGAGCTTCCACAGCCGCAACTGCCGTCGCAGTCAACCCGAACCCGGCACGGCCGTTGGAATGCATTAGAAGCAACTACGGGATCCGGTTACTTGCGTCAGCGCCAGTCCAAGGTCGCCTCGCTTCGGCTCCCCGCCGCGGCACTCGCGATCAGCGTGACCCTCGCTGTCGTGTCATGCGCGACGCCCGCTTCCCGTAGCGCCTCCCCGGCAGTCCACACCCTGGCCCCGTTGCGGCGCGAGGATGCCGTCTGGCTCGAGCGTGTGAGCTTTGGACTCGACAGCGCGACGGTGGCCGATTATCGGCGGCTCGGGCGGGAGCGCTATCTCGAGGAGCAACTGCATGACGCAGCCGGAGAATTGCCGCCGGCGATCGCCGGGCAGATTCAGGAGCTCAGCACAGATCAAGCCGCGCCCGAGCAGCGCCTGCAGCAGCTGCAGGAGCGGCGCAAGGCCATCAACGCTATGGCCGACGGGCCGGGAAAGGAGCAGGCGCGCAAGCTGCTCAACGATGAAGCCGGGCAACTCGCCTACCGGGCGATCCGCCTGGAGCTGCTGCGGGCGGTGTATTCGCCCGCACAGCTGCGTGAACAGATGGTGTGGTTCTGGCTGAACCACTTCAGTGTCTCCCAGTACAAGTTGGACCTGCGCTGGCTGATCCTCGACTACGAGGAACAGGCCATTCGGCCATACGCACTCGGGCGGTTTCGTGACCTGGCGCTCGCGACGCTCGAACACCCGGCCATGCTGCAGTACCTCGACAACACCCAGAACGCCGCCGGCCACATCAACGAGAACTACGCACGCGAGCTGATGGAGCTGCACACACTGGGCGTGAACGGCGGCTACTCGCAGCAGGACGTGCAGCAGCTCGCCCGGGTGCTCACCGGGCTGGGAGTCAACGCTGGTCCCGCACCGCACCTCAAACCCGAGTTGCGCGCGCTGTACGTGCGCCGCGGCGCCTTCGAGTTCAACCCCGCGCGCCACGACTTCGGTCCCAAGGTGCTGCTGGGCCACCCCGTGAGTGGCCGGGGCTTTGAGGAGGTCGAGCACGCCATCACCCTGATAGTTCAGCAGAAGGCCTGTGCGCGCTTCGTGTCACGCGAGCTGGCGGCATACTTCGCAGGAGCTGCGCCCTCGGCACGCCTGGTGGACGCCATGACCGAGACCTTTCAGCAAAGCGACGGCGACATCGCTGCAACGCTGCGTACGCTGCTCTCGTCGCCGGAGTTCGCAGCGGCGCGCGTGCCGAAGTTCAAAGACCCGATGCACTACGTGCTTTCCTCGGTGCGTCTGGCGTACGACGGTCGGACCATCAGCAACTGCCGCCCGCTGCTCGATTGGCTGAACGCCCTCGGTGAAGCGCCCTTCGGCCGCCGCACGCCCGACGGTTATCCGCTTGACGCCTCCAGTTGGGAGAGCCCCGGGCAGATGAGCCGGCGCTTCGAGATCGCGCGTGCCATCGGGGCCGGCAACGTGCACCTGTTCGACCACGAGGACGGTAGTGCCGCGACCACGACAGGCTTTCCTCAGCTCTCGAACCGTTTGTACTACGAGGCGATCGAACCTTTCTTGAGCGCCAACACGCGCACGGCGCTCAGCCAGGCGAACTCACCCCAGGAATGGAACTCTTTCTTGCTGGCCTCGCCGGAGATGAACTATGAGTGATCTCCTCAGCCGCCGGCATTGCTTGCAGCTACTGGTGGCGGGCGCCGCGGGCGCGTGTGCGCGACTGTACGCGGCCCCTGTCAGCGGTCCGCGCTTTCTGCTGGTGTTTCTCCGCGGCGGGTACGACGCCACCAACATGCTGATTCCCTACTCCAGCAGTTTCTATTACGAGGCGCGCCCGACGATTGCCATCGCCCGTCCGGATCCCGCTGTCAGCAGCGGCGCGCTCGCGCTCGATTCCAACTGGGCCCTGGCACCGGCGCTGCGCGACTCGATTGGCATTCTGTACCAACAACGCCAGGCCGCTTTCGTGCCCTTCGCCGGCACCCCAGACCTGTCGCGCAGCCATTTTGAAACCCAGGACAGCATCGAGCGCGGCGAGCCGCTGACGGGCGCGCGCGACTACCGTTCGGGCTTTCTCGGCCGGCTGCATACCGTGCTCACGGGGGCGAGCTCAGACGGGGTTACCGCCATCGCTTTCACCGATGCATTGCCGCTGTCGTTTCGCGGACCCGACCCGATTCCCAACATTTCGCTGAGGAGCGTGGGCAAGCCGCCCTTCGATGACCGTCAGATGCGAATCCTCAGCGCCATGTATGCGGGCCATCCGCTCGAGCCGGCGGTGACCAGCGGGCTGGAGCTGCGGCGGCAAGTGGCACAGGCCATGCAGCAATTGTCGGATGAGATGCGCACCTCCAGCCGCGACGCGCTCAGCATCAAGGGATTCGAGCTCGAGGCCGAGCGCATGGCCCGACTGATGCGCGACAGCTACCGCATCGCCTTCGTGGACGTCGGTGGTTGGGATACGCACGTCAACGAAGGGGCGGCGCAGGGTGCTTTGGCGAGCAATCTCACCGGACTCGGGCGCGGACTGTCGGTGTTCGCTCAGTCGCTCGGTGCGGAGTGGAAGAACACGGTCGTCGTGGTGCTGTCGGAATTCGGTCGCACGTTCCGGGAGAACGGTAATCACGGAACCGACCACGGCCACGGGTCGGTCTACTGGGTGCTGGGCGGAGCGATCAGTGGTGGCCGGATCGCAGGTGCGCAGCAGCCGCTCGAGCGCGCTAACCTTTTCCAGGATCGCGACTACCCCGTGCTCAACGACTACCGCGCAATACTCGGGGACCTGTTCCGCTCCATGTGGGGGCTGACTTCCGGGCAGTGCACCCAGATCTTCCCGCAGACGACGCCGACGCGGCTTGACCTCGTCTGACGCATGTGACGACATCCGCCGCCACACGGGACCTCGCCATTACCAGCTGACCTGCAACGGCAGGCATGCTGTCGTTGTTAGGTGATTCTGAATGTGATGCAGCGCGGCTGCTCGCAAGGCCGGTTTCAGGGGTTGCGGCGACACGGCATGAGGCGGCGCGGCACGAACGTAAGCGTGGCTGGAAACTCGTGTTAGGTATGACGACTTGTATGTTGAGATACAGGCTCCGCGCGGTGCACACTTGGGGCAGTTGATCGGAAGGCTGTCCCTCCGGATCACCGGATGGAGTGTCGTACCAACTTGTTGCACCGTGGAGAGTTACGCAATGGATAAGAAACCGCTCATGTTAGCCATACCAACGGTCGTCGTCTTCGCGTTTGCCGCCTTGATCGGCAGCGTCGCGCTGGCAGTGGACACCGCCGCCATCGATACACAGGTATCCGCTACGCTGGATAAGTTCTATGCGCTGAACGACAGAAACAAGTCTCTCGCGAACAATGCCGCCGCGGTTCTGGTATTTCCGACCATCACGAAGGCCGGTATCGGCATAGGCGGTGAGCACGGCGAAGGAGCGCTGCTGCAGGGCGGTAAGACCACCGGCTACTACTCGATTTCGGGTGCCTCGATCGGCCTGACGCTCGGCGTAGCGCAACACAGTCAGGTGATTCTGTTCCAAACGCCAGCGGCCCGTGACAAGTTCGTCAACGGGAGCGACTGGTCGATCGGTGCCGACGCCTCGGTGGCGGTCGTGAAGACGGGTGTCGGCGGGACTTACGACACCCAGACGCTCAGCAAGCCGGTCCTAGCCTTTGTATTCGGTCAAAAGGGCTTAATGGGCGACGCTTCGCTGCAAGGCGGCAAGATCAGCAAGATCGCGACCAAATGAGTAACCGCCGGCCCGCCGCTGGTCGGCGGGCCGGCACGGCCTCGCTCAGGCGCTGACCGTCCCCACACAACTCGGCGGACAGGTCAGCGAACCCGTCCGCCGGCGCGCAAGCTATGGGAGCAGGAGCTTACAGATCGCCGCCGCGCTCGCGTTGACAGCGATCGCGCCCACTCGAGTCACTGTTTGGTAGCAGCGGAAGGCTGCGGTGTGGACGCCGGTGGGATCGGAGAATCGGGCTCGGCCGCGAGACCCACCAGTGTCGGTAGTCCCGTCGCGGCCGCCAGCGTATCCCGTGCCAGGTCCCAGTGAATCGCAGCGGTGTCGTTGCCGAGCTCCTGGTCGAGCAGCGGCTCGAGCACCTGCAGGTCCGGTTCGATCGACTGTCCCTCGGCGTCGACCGGTGGATGCACTTCGAGGAGAAGTTGCCCTTGCACCCAGGCGACCTTCACGGGCTCATTGATCAGGCGCACCTTCGTACCCGCGGGGACGAGCGGGAAGAGCGCCGCGATGTCCTCCGGGTACATGCGAATGCAGCCGTGCGTTACAGCCATGCCGACCGCGAGCGGGTTGTTGGTTCCGTGGATGAGGTAGCTTCCACCGCCGACGGCGAGGCGCATGGCGAACTCGCCGAGCGGATTGTCCGGGCCCGGTGGCACCACCTTCGGCAGGTCATCGCCTCTCTCGGCGTGCTCCTTGCGCACGGACTCGGGCGGGTACCACGAGGGCTTGCGCACCTTCGAGACGATACGGGTCTCCCCGAGCGGAGTCCGCCAGTCCATCTTGCCGATACTCACCGGGTAGGTGATGACCGCCGGCCTTTCTCCGGGTCGGGGCTTGGGATAGAAATACAAGCGGTGCTCGGGCAGGTTCACCACGATGCCATCGCGCGGTCCGGGCGGCAGGATGCGCCTTCCCGGAAGCGTGAGATGCTTGCCGGCTCCCGGGATCCACACGTCCACCGCGGGATTCGCGCGGATGATCTCGTAGTAGCCAAGGCTGTAGCGCTGTGCCAGGTCGGGAAGCGTATCCTCGTACACGGTGGTCATGCTGCCGTCTTCGCCAATGACGGTCGAGCCATCCTCGGGGACTGCATACACGCTGCCGTGCGCGGGCACACAGGCGAGGCTCAGTAAGAGAAGCAGGCTCGGCACACGACAGCCGAGGCGGTAAAGGCCCAGGATCAGATTGCTGCCCGGAAGCCTAAGGATGGGCGCGCGTTCTTGCATGCGTGGAGCGCAAAGGTGGGAAGACTACACGCAAGCGGGCCACGGAGCACGGGCCTGCGCGGTCTGCCGCAGTTCGCCCGGTCCGTGCAGGTGCGGCTCTCAGGGTTGCAGGATCAGCCGGTCAGTGGTGACCGCATCAACCGCGTGTCGGGAGTACCGGAGCGGGAAGTATTGGCCCGACCTCCACAGGGGCAGCAAGTCGTCGAAGTGCTTGCTGCCCGGCTGGCCGCTCTGGCCGGGCACATTGATTGCGACCGAGTGGTCCCAGTCGGCGAGATCCAGGATCTCGCGGTAACTTGCGCCAGAAGTCTGCTCGAACGATCCATCCGCGAACCCGGTAGCCTGCACCACATCGCTATCGCCCGGACGCTCGGCGGGTCCGCGATCGAGGAGTCCGGCAGCGCCCGGAGCGGTATCGAGCGCGTGTCGAAAATAGACCTTATGAAGCTCGCCCCATGACCACCTCCGCGGGTCCGTGCCCTGTTTTGTGGAAAGCTCCTCATAGGCGGCCTGTAGGGTGTCGCGGAGCAGCGCATCGCGGGTCGGATGCACGCTGGCGCCGAACAGCGCGGCGCGTGGCTGCGACAGCTCGAGCACTACTTTGTACAACGACCAGGTGGGCAGGACGCCCTGCATGTGATCAGGTACCGCGCGACGGGTGAGTTCGGTACGCAGTCGCGTCGTCCACACCTCATAGAGCGCCGCGCTCGGTGAGTCGGCACGCAGGTCGCCGTCCCAATCCAGGATCAGTTGCCCTGCCTGCCCGGCGTTGCCACCTTGAGCCCCAAGTGCCCGACGCAACAGCACCTGCATGCGCCGCGCGAGCGGCGAAACCACATCCAGTTGCAGAGCTTCCATGTCAGGAATCGTGAGTTTGTGTCCGGCACGCCGCGCTTCCTCGAGAACCTCCTGGATCCGTTCGAAGCGCGTCGGCGGGGCCCACTCGTATCCCATCGGGTAGGGATAGGAATCCGGTATGGTTTTCTGGTTTGCCGTCGCAATGAAGCCCGCTGCGGGGTTGTAGCTGTGTGGCAATTGCGCGTTCGGCACGAATCCCGACCACTCGTATTCCCCGGTCCCGGGCACCGGCAACAGGCCATTGAAGTTCGTGCGCAGCGGCGCAAGCCCGGTGGAATGCTCACCGATGTTGCCGTCGCGATCGGCGTAAACGATGTTTTCCGGCGGCACCTTCCAGCGTGGCATGGCACGCTCGAACTCCTGCCAGTTGCGCGCACGATCGAGGCTGAGGGCGCCGAGGTACCCAGCAGTTCCCGGCTCTGCGCCCGCCCAGCGCAGCGCCAGCGCGCGCCTGCCGTCTTCCCACACCACCGGACCGTGTCTCGTGAAATGCAGAACTGCTGGTACCTCCGCCGCTCCGCGGACACGGATGGTCTCGAGCTCCTCCCGCATCGCCTCCCAGCCGTGCTCGGTCCGGTACTGCTTCGAGTCTGCCGGGTTCAGTGTCTCAAGATACAGATCCTGCTGGTCTATTCCGAAAATGGTAAAGCCCCATGCAATGTGCTCATTGTGTCCCGCTGCGACGCCCGGCAAGGCGGGCTCGACGGCGCCGATGACATTCCAGCCCGGTGCAACGAGGTGCACGATGTAACGGAGCGAAGGTTGTGCAATCACCCGATGAGGATCGTTGGCGAGCAGCGGTTTGCCGCTTGCGGTGAGCGCTCCCGACACGGTCCAGTTATTGCTTTCCTGCAGGGTCGTCGCCGGAAAGGGAATGCGCCGGTCGCTGCTCACGATGTTCTCGAGCAGTGCCGGCGACAGTCCCGCGAAGTCAACGCCGGGCGCGGGATCGAGCTTCGTATCCGGGTCGAAGTGGAAAAGCCCGGTCGCCTCGTGAGCTCCTAACAGCGCCACGAGCTGCGCATGCCGCAGCTCATGGGAGGCGTTGCCCATCATCGCGTAGGCGGCCAGGCGGTTCAGACAGTCTTCGGGCTTCCATGGCTCGGGCGTGAAACCGGCGAGCTGGAACTCGAGGGGCAGTCCCGGGTGGCCGGAGCGCTCTGTGTCGGCAATATACGCGTTGATACCTGCGGTGAAGGCCTGCAGGATTTCCTGGGTGTCGGGGCTGTAGCTGCGGTACTCCTGCGCCATATCGCCCCGGTATCGCAGGCGCCGCGCGTTCAGGTCGCGCTGAACGGCGGATGGGCCGAGGATCTCGGCGAGGCGTCCCTGTCCCGCGCGTTTCCACAATTCCATCTGAAAGAGTCGGTCCTGGGCAGCGACGAAACCCTGCGCGAAGAACAGATCATGCTGATCGCCTGCATAGATGTGGGCGACCCCCCAGCGGTCGCGCTGCACGTGCACGCTATGGTGCAGGCCAGGCAACTTCTCCGTGCCCCGGATCACGGCGAGGCTTTCTACCGCGCGCTGCGGCCAATCGGGATCGGCGGCTCGGGCGAACGATCCGACGATGGTGGCAGTGACGATCAGAAAGGGCAGAGCCCGATGCGCGGCGGTCATGACTCCACAGTATAGGAAAAGTCCATGCCACGCCCTGGCCCGGCTGGATTCTCCAAGAAGTCTGCGGACCGCGACCGAGGATCGCGGTCCGCAGGCAGGCTCAATTATTGTGCCCCCTGGGGTTGCATCAGAAAGCCGTGTACCACACCGTTCGCATCGAACCATAGCCCGGCGATCTCACCCGGGTCGTTGATGACGAACGGAATGGTCTGGGAGCCCACGCCCGGAGCATCGAACGGCACGATCGAGCCGTCGCGATAGCGGACAAAACCGTGGGGGAAGCCATTGCTGTCAGTGAAACCGCCGAGAATCGTGCCGGAAGAATTCATGGACAAGTCGCACAGCTTCGGCAGCGTGCAGGGATTGGTCGACGTTTAGAATGGGGCCGGGAGGAGCGAACCCCTCCCGGCCGCGCGAGGCAACGACCGGTGCTACCAAAAGTTGATGAGACGATGCGGGGGTCGCTCGCCGCAGGTCATCGTGTCATCGACGCTTTGGCAGCATGACGGGTCTTCCTGCAGCGGGTGCTCGGTAAGTACGGGTTCCAGCTCGATGGACCTCCGCGGCCGCGTGACCTCGGGGTCAGGAGCAAGCTGGAGGTGCGGCCTACCCTCGAGCAACACCACCGGGCCCCGGTCTCGCGTAACTGCAGCGAGAGTCCGGTAGCCGAGAAGCGCGACGAACGCCAGCGCGAAGTCGAGCAGGAAGAACTGCATACGGCACCTGCGATCAGTCTGTCAGCCATCAGAAATCTAACGCGGGCTCGCAGCCGCTTCAGCCCCCGGCCGGGGGATCGCACTAAACGGATTCAGGGGAATCCGCACTCCTCATTTAGGGGTAGACAACAACCTGTGCAAGGTAGCTGCGGGCGGCTCAGACCCGGTCTTGCCGCGCGGCGTGCCAGCGGGCTCTTGACCTGCGCGGCCGCTCGTCAGACATTTGTCGCCGGTCGATGACGGGGGAGGGAGCGTGTTGCCTGTATCGCGCCTTGCGGTGCTGACGTGGTTTGCGGCAGCGCTCGTTTGCGGCAACTGCGTATCGGCCGCAGACCAGACGGGCGGCTCCGAGGACGGACAATGGACCATGCCGTCCAAGGACTATGCCGCGACACGCTACAGCGGCCTGTCGCAGATCACCACGCAGAATGCCAAGTCACTGCATCCGGTGTGGACTTTCTCCACGGGCGTTCTCGGCGGTCACGAGGGTCAGCCGCTGGTGGTCGCCGACACCATGTACGTGGTCACTCCCTGGCCCAACGTGCTGTACGCGTTCGACCTGACACGCGAGGGCTATCCCCTCAAGTGGAAGTATCGGCCCGAGGTCAGCCCGAATGCGCTCGGCGTGGCCTGCTGCGATGCGATCAATCGCGGTGCGTTCTTTGCGGACGGGAAGCTCATCTACAACCTGCTCGATGGCCAGACCGTGGCCGTCGACGCGCGCTCGGGGCGTGAGGTGTGGAAGACGCAGGTCGCGGATGTCGGCAGCGGTGAGACCACCACCATGGCACCGCTCGTAGTACGGGATCGAGTCATCCTCGGTGCCGCTGGCGGAGAATTCGGCATCTATGGATGGATCAAGGGTCTCGAGCTCAGTACCGGACGCACACTCTGGAGCGCACGCAACCTGGGGCCGGATGAGCAGATGCGCGCCCGAGCGGACACATTCAGGCCGCCCTACGATCGAGGCGCGGATCTCGGTACGCAGAGCTGGGGCAACGACAGCTGGCGCACCGGCGGTGCGCCGGTGTGGGGATGGATGTCCTACGATCCCGAGCTCGATCTCATCTATTACGGCACCGGTAATCCCTCTCCCTACAACCCGGAGCAGCGACCCGGCGACAACAAGTGGAGTGCGAGTCTGCTGGCGCGCCGGCCCGAGGACGGGAGTCTCGTGTGGGCCTATCAGTTCACCCCGCACGACAACTGGGACTACGACGCGACCGGAGCGATGGTACTCGCGGACCTCACCGTGGCGGGCCGCCCCGTCAAAGCGCTGGTGCACTTCGACAAGAACGGTTTCGCCTACACCCTCGATCGGGCGAGCGGAAGGGTGCTCGTCGCGCAGCCGTTCACGCCACTCAACTGGGCGCAATCGGTGGATCTCGGGAGCGGCCGCCCGGTGCTGAACGCGGCCAAGCAGACTGGCGTCTCGCGTGGCAACGTCAAGGACATCTGCCCGAGCCTCGAAGGAGGTGTCAGCCCCGCCTCGCCGCCCGCATATTCGCCGCGCACACACCTTTTCTATACGTCTACCACCAATCTCTGCATGGACTATGCGGTAAGGCACGCCCGACACCTGAAGGGAACGCCGTTCGTCGGCGTCGACAGTCCCTACAGCCCCGGGCCCGGCGGCTATCTCGGCAGCTTCATGGCGTGGGATGCGGCGACGGGCCGGAAGGTATGGGCGAACAAAGAGCCATTTCCCAACTGGAGCGGTGCTCTCGTCACTGCCGGTGACGTCGTCTTCTATGGCACGCTCGATGGCTGGTTCAAATCTGCCGATGCACGGACCGGGCGAGTGCTGTCGAAGTTCAAGGTCGGCTCGGGGGTGGTTGGTAATCCGATCACCTACCGCGGTCCTGACGGTCGACAGTATGTCGCGGTGTATGCCGGCATTGGCGGGGACTGGGCGCTGCTCGCGGGGGACACCCGCTCGGATGATCCCGCCGACGTGCGCGCGCCGGCGGATTACGTCAAGGACATTGCCCGTTACACGAGTCAGGGCGGCATCGTCTGGATCTTCGGCTTATGACGGCAACGCCCTCGAGGGCTGAGCGCCGGCGATGCGCATGGCGGCCGCACGGGCCAGTGCTGCTTTTGACCGCAGCCCTCCTGTCTTGCGGGCAGCAGCGCGCGCCGCCGCAGCCTGCCTCTGCCGTGCCGCCCGGAATATTGCACGAGTCGCACCTGGTTGCGGGGGATGTTGCTCCCGCGGCCAGCACGCTCCGCAATCCGCACGCGGGCGATGCGGCCGTTGCACGCAGCGGGGCGCTGCTCTTTACCGCCATGAACTGCGATGGCTGTCACGGAACTGGCGGCTCAGGGTGGGTGGGCCCCAATCTCGGCGACGGACGTTGGCGCTACGGCAGCGCGGACGCCGAGATCTTCAGCTCGATCTACTATGGGCGTCCCCGCGGCATGCCGGCGTTTGGTGGGGCACTCGGGACGGAGGGCGTGTGGACGCTCGTCACCTACCTCCGGTCGCTTCCCGTGCCGCCCGATGTGCCGACTCAGTCTTGGCAGAACTGAAAGCTGGAGCGATGCGGTGAGATGACCGGATGCGCCAGGAGGGCGCATAGTTGCCGTCAGGGAACGAGGGTAGGGTCCATGAAGCCGCACGTACCGTTCGAGCTCGCAGTTCCGATCGGCGCCACCGACCACGTCATCGGCGCACCACACGCCGTGGCGACGGTGGTCGAATACGGCGATTTCGAGTGCCCCAACTGCAAGCAGGCGCAGGCGGCAGTGAAGATGCTGTTGGAGCGCTTCACCGGCCGCGTGCGCTTCGCCTTCCGGCACTTTCCGCTGGAGGAAGTGCATCCGCATGCGCTCGGCGCCGCGCAGGCCGCCGAGTCGGCTGGCGGGCAGGGTAAGTTCTGGGAGATGCACGACCTGCTGTTCGCCAATCAGGAGCACCTGAGGGCGATGGACGTGCGGCGCTACGCGGAGCGGATCGGAGTCGACATGGCGCGCTTCGTCGCCGAGATGGACGATCAGGTCTATCTACAGCGCGTGCGCGAGCAGCTGCAGAGCGGGCTCGACAGCGGCGTGCGCGCTACGCCGACCTTCTTCGTGAATGGACGCATCCAGGACGTCTCCTTCGGCCTGCGGGCGCTCTTTGACGTGGTGGACGGTGTGCTGCAGCAAAGCGGGAGCCGTTAGTCGCAGCGTTGGTGTGCCTGCCGGGGGAGTGCGGCGTCGATGAGGCTGGGCGCGGAGCTGGGCGTGTTGGTGGCGTCACTTTGTGTGATGGGCGGTGCGATGGCGAGCGAAGCAAGTGCTGTGACGACGAGGCCTCACGAGGCGCCGGAGGTGGCCGATCCGTACCTCTGGCTCGAGGACGTGCACGGCGAGAAATCCATGGAATGGGTGAAGGCGCAGAATGCCCGCTCGACCGCGGCGCTGCGGGCAGACCGGGATTTCCAGTCGGACTACGACGCCATCCTGAAAGTCATGGACGCGGCTGATCGCATTCCCTACGGCGATCTCGACCACCGGTACGTGTTCAACTTCTGGCAGGACGCGCAGCACCCAAAGGGTCTGTGGCGCCGCACGAGCATCGCCGATTACGCCAGGCCCGCGCCCTCGTGGGAAGTGCTGCTGGATCTCGATCGCTTGGCCACCGAGGAGGGCGAAAACTGGGTATGGAAGGGCGCCGACTGCAGCCCCTCGCTCAAGCGCTGTCTGCTCCATCTTTCGCGCGGCGGCGGCGATGCCGTGGTCGTGCGGGAGTTCGATCTGGCGAGCCGGGCTTTCGTGCCCGATGGCTTCAATCTCGAGGAAGCGAAATCCTCCATCACCTGGCTGAGCGAAGACACGGTGCTCTTCGGTACCGACTTCGGTCCAGGATCGATGACCACGTCCGGTTACCCGCGCATCGTCAAGATGTGGCGGCGCGGTGAGCCGATGACGCAGGCGAGCACGATCTATGAGGCGAGCGTCAGCGATGTCGGCGCGAACGGCGTGGTGTTCCACGAGCCGGGCGGCACGATCGCGCTGGTGCAGCGGGATGTGAGCTTCTTCTCTGCCGAGTACCACCTGCTGACCGCGGAGCGAACGACACAGCGGCTGCCGTTGCCGCTCGGCGCGGACCTGAAAGGCGCGCAGGGGCCGCATCTCATATTCACGTTGCGCGAGGAGTGGACACCGCCGAAGGCGTCGCCGATCGCCAGCGGCGCGCTGATCGCCTACCGCGTCGTACCGCACGGCAATGAAGCACCGACCGTTCCCGTGTCAGTGCTCTACACGCCCGATGCGCGCAGCTCGATCGATGAGGTCGTGGCCGGTCGCGATGCGGTGTACGCCTCGCTCTACCACGATGTGACCGGCAGCATCCATGCCTTTCGTCCGGATGCACGAGGTGGCTGGAGTGACACGAGTCTTGCGCTGCCGGCGGGGGGCTCGACTCACATCGTGTCCACGAATGGCTGGGGTCCGGAGGCATACTTTCGCTTCGAGTCCTACACTACGCCCACGACGCTTTATGCCGATGCCGGCGAGGGACGGCCGATGGCCATAAAGTCCCTGCCTGCGCGCTTTGATGCCTCGAACCTCATCACCGAGCAGTACTTCGCGGTGTCCGCGGACGGTACCCGGATCCCGTATTTCGTCACGCGCCCGCGCAACCTCGGCGGCCCCGCGCCCACGGTGCTCTACGGCTACGGTGGCTTCGAGATCTCTGAGACCCCGAGCTACTCGGCGAATTTCGGCATGGTGTGGCTGACGCGTGGCGGGGTGTTTGCGGTGGCCAACATCCGCGGCGGAGGCGAATACGGGCCGGGTTGGCACCAGGCGGCGCTGGGAGCGAACCGACAGAGGTCCTTCGACGACTTCCAGGCGGTGGCGCAGGACCTGGTGCGGCGCGGGCTCACGACGCCGGCGCAGCTCGGCATCATGGGCGGATCGAACGGGGGGCTCCTGGTGAGCGCGAGCATGGTCGAGCGGCCGGAGCTCTTTGGCGCGGTCGTCTGCCAGGTGCCGCTGATCGACATGATCCGTTACACGCAGATCGGCGCCGGGGCGTCCTGGGAGGCCGAGTACGGTGATCCGGCGCGCCCGGCCGACCGGGCCTGGATCCTCAAGTACTCTCCGTACCAGAACGTCAGTCCCGGCAGGAAGTATCCACCGGTGTTGTTCGTCACGGCCACCAGCGATGATCGCGTGACACCGGTGCACGCGCGCAAGATGGCGGCGCGCATGCAGGCGCAGGGTCACGAGGTGCTCTTCTACGAGAATACCGACGGTGGTCACGCTGCCGCGGCGGATCACAAGCAGGCGGCCGAAATGTGGGCACTGAGCTTCGTGTATCTGAAGCAGAAGCTCATGGGACACCGCGGTGGGGGCGGTCGGTGAGCGAGGCGGTGCCGGCGAGAACCGGAGGGTGCCTGTGCGGCGCAGTGCGCTACGAGGTGCGTGGCGCGCTGCGGCCGATTGTCATGTGCCATTGCAGCCAGTGCCGGCGCATGACCGGACACGTGATGGCAGCCACCGGGGCGAGGCATGCCGACTTCCGGCTGCTGTCAGAGGACAGGCTCGGGTGGTACGCCTCATCCGCCGAGGCGCGCCGCGGCTTCTGCACGCGCTGCGGCTCGACGCTCTTCTGGCAGGGTGTCGGTCGCGACTATGTCAGCATCGCCGCCGGTACGCTCGATGACTCAAGCGGGCTGCAGATCGCCTGTCATATCTTCACGGCTGACAAGGGCGGCTACTACGAGATCGCCGATTCGGCGCCGCAGGTGAGAGATGGCAGCTTCTCGGTATCGTGGCAATGATCCTGCGCGCCGCCGATCGCATCGCCGTTCCCTGGAAGAATGGCGGTGGCCTCACGCGTGAGGTGGCGGCGCATCCGCCGTACAGCGATCTCGGCAACTTCGACTGGCGCGTCAGCCTCGCCGAGGTGGCCCGAGGCGGTCCCTTCTCCCCTTTTCCGGGTGTCGACCGTCACATGGCTGTGATCTCCGGACGGATGGAGCTGTCGATCTCGGGTCGCGGTGCGGTGAGTCTCTCGCCCGAGAGCGCGCCGCGCAGTTTCCCCGGTGAGGTGCCGGTGTACGCCGAGCCGCACGCGGAGCCCGCGACAGACCTGAACGTCATGACGCGGCGCGGCCGCTTCACGGCGCGCTTGACGTGCTGCAGCGTGGCCGCGCCCACGCTGATCAGGCTCACAGCAGACACCACACTGCTCCTCGCCCTCGCAAAGCTCGGCCTGCGCGCCGCGAGCATCGATGCCAACCTGTCGGCACTCGATGCTGCGCGGTTCAGCGCCAGCGCGGAGACCGTGACTGTGCACTCGGCGGCTGCCGGCGCCGCCTACTGGCTCGTCGAGATCCGCACTGCGTGAGGTGAACGCGTCAGGAGGAGGGACCGTGGTTCGCTCACCGCAGCGCGCGCAAACGCGCCGCCGCGACCTCGGGCGTGATGTCGCGTTGCGGACCCGCAAGCATCTCGTAGCCGACCATGAACTTGCGCACCGTCGCCGAGCGCAGCAGCGGTGGATAGAAATGCCCGTGCAGGTGCCAGTGCCCGTGCTCGCCACCGTCGGTGGGCCGCTGATGCAGGCCCATGGTGTAGGGAAATTCCACGGTGAACACCGCATCGTAGCGCGTGACCAGGTCCTTGAGGATCGCTGCCAGGGCATCGCGCGCGCCGGAATCGAGCTCGGTGATCGCGCTGGCGTGCCCGCGCGGCAAGAGCAGCGTCTCAAACGGCCACACCGCCCAGAAGGGCACAACAACCGCAAACGCCTCGTTGAGCGACACCAGGCGTTCGCCGCTGGCGAGCTCGCGTGCCAGGTAGTCGCACAACAGGCAGCTGCCGTGCTGAGCGCGGTGGCGTAGCTGATGCGCCGCTTCTCTCACCAGCGCATCGGGGACCGACTCGTTGGCCCACACCTGCCCGTGCGGGTGCCGGCTGCTCGCGCCCATGGAGGCGCCGCGGTTCTCGAAGATGGTCACCGCGTTGATGTCTGGCAGAGCTCCGAGGCTGTGATACTCGTGCGCCCAGGTATCGACGAGGCGACGAATGTCGCTCACCGCCATGTGCCCCATGCTGAGGTCGTGCCGCGGCGAGTAGCTGATGACACGGCAGATGCCCGACTCGCTGCGCGCCTGCAGCAGATCGTCATCGACGGCAGCGGCGGCGCGCTGCGGACGCAGCGCCGCGAAGTCATTGTCGAATACAAAGGTCGACTCGTAATGTGGATTCACGCTGCCATCGGCACGGGCATTGCCCGGACACAGGTAGCAGCTCGGCTCGTAGCGGGGCAGCGCGCCCGGCGCAGCGGCCTCGACCTGTCCCTGCCATGGGCGGGCGGTGCGCTGGGGTGAAACGAGCACCCACTCGCCGGTGAGCGGATTGAGCCGACGGTGGGTCGCCGTCTGTAGATCTAGGCCGGGCTTACTCTCTGCCATGACTGCGATCCGCTCGACGGCTCGCTCGAGAAGTACGCCGCGCCGTCGGCGCTCGGACAGACATAAGTTTCCGGGCGCTGTCCGGTCGCCTGCTCGTAGCGTTCGGCGATCGTGACGCGAAAGCGCTCGACCACCTCCGCGCGCACCAGATTCACCGTGCAGCCGCCGAAGCCGCCGCCCGTCATGCGCGCGCCGTAGACACCATCCAGCTCGAGGGCGAGGCGAACGAGCAGGTCGAGCTCATCGCAGCTCACCTCGTAGTCGCTCGCGAGGCTGCGATGCGACTCCACCATGAGCCGGCCGAAGCCCACATGGTCACCGGCTTCCAGCGCCACCGCGGCCGCAGCGACGCGCTCGTTCTCCGTCACTACGTGGCGGGAACGGCGATGCAGCAGCTCACCGAGCGGCGCGCGCACGCGCTCGAGGTCATCGGGCGTCACGTCGCGCAGGGTATGCACCCGGGGCAGGGCGCCGCCCAGCACGGCCGCAGCGCGCTCGCATTGTTCTCGCCGCAGGCTGTATTCGCCCGCGGCGAGGCGATGCCGGATCATGGAGTTGCAGATTACGAGCCGCGCCGGCGCACGGTTCGTGCCACCGCGCACGCGCACATCGAGTGGAACCGGGCGGTACGCCAGCGAGCGGCAGTCGAGGCACAGTGCGTACCCCTGACGGCCGAATGCGGCCGCGAACTGGTCCATGATGCCGCAGCGCGTTCCGACGCATTCGTTCTCGGCGCGCTGGCACAGCCGGGCGAGCGTCAGCGGGTCGAGCGCAGCGCCGATGCTCCCGCTCAGGGCCAGCGCGCTTGCCATCTCGAGCGCGGCCGAAGAACTCAGTCCCGCACCGAGTGGGACCTCGCTATGGATGAGGAGGTCCGCACCCGGCAGCGCGAGACCGTGCGCCTGCAGGCTCTGTGCCACGCCCCACACGTACTCGCTCCAGTGTAGTGCGTTTTCGAGCCGCGGCAGGCGCGCGACGCCCTCGGTGCACGGCAACTCGATGGTCTCGCCGAACCGGGTCGAGTGCACGCGCAGGCGGCCATCGACGCGCGCGCGCGCCGCGACATAGGTGTAGAAGCCGATCGCGACCGGCATCACATAGCCGGCGTTGTAATCGGTATGCTCGCCGATCAGGTTGACGCGCCCCGGCGCGCGGTACAGCGCCGGCTCGCCATCGAAGTGTTGCCGGAAGCTGGCACGCAGAATCGCCAGGCTCGTCGCCTCCTCCTTCCTGCCACGGCGCCTCACGATTGCACCGTCACGCGGTAGCGGGCGGCCGTGACGCAGCCCTCGAGCAGCCAACCGCCGCTCGGCCCGAGCAGAGCCGAGCCCGGCTCGACGCGCCGCAACTCGAGCTGCCCCACGCCGGCGCTCTCTGCAACCACCGGCCTCGCGTCGCCCGGTAACCACAGCTCGAGGCTGCAGTGCCCCGGCTGGGCGCCGCCTGCGGCGGTCTCGGGACGCAGGCCAATGAGCTCGAAGCGATCGCCGCTCTCGCCGAGCGCGACGATGCGACCCGGGGCAGAGCGCGCGTACGGGCGGCGCAGTTGCGCCGTCGCGGCTGCCAGGGTCTCGAGCTCATGGTTGTCCGGGCAGCTGCGGCGACGCGTGTTGCCGGCGATGTGTCCCGGGTAGACGTGCGGATCGCCGCACGCCTGCTTCCACACCCAGACGGCGGAGCCCGCCTGCAGGGCGTCCTCGGCGCGCGCCTGCCGCTCGAGGAGCTGGGCTTGCACCGTCGGGTCGCCGAAGAAGCCCCATTCTCCGATCCACAGAGGCGCTTGCAGCTGCGCGGCAGCGTCATGCGCCAATGCGAAGCCGCGCTCGATTGAGACCAGGTTTGCACCGAGATCCTGGTCCACGGTGATCGACTCGTTGTAAAGATGCGGCGAGAACACGATCTGTCGATCGTTGGTGAAATCGCGCGGCGGCAGGTTGTCCACGCCGAAGCCGCTCCAAACGATGCTCGGCTCGATGAATATCAGATGCGGAAAGCCGCGCGGCTCGTCGCCTTCTGCCGCGCGCACAGCACGTATGCATCGGGCGTAGTAGCTGGCGAGCAGCAGCGTCGAGGTTAGCGGTGGCGACTCGGCAAAGTTCGGCTCATTCAGCAGGTCGAAGCCTGCGACCGTCGCATCGGCGGCAAAGCTGCGCGCCAGCACCGCCCACGCCCGAACCAACTCGCCCTGGATTCCCTCACGGTCGAAATAGAACGACTGGAACGCGCGCGAGACGTTCGGAGCCAGGTCCCGACCGGTGACCTGGCACGGCGGCCGATCATCCATGGACGTGGCCCACGCGGGAGCCCCGTCCCACCCGGTCATGGGCGAGGTGCCGACACGGCAGCGGGTCGCGTGCGGCGCGACGACCGCGGCGCTCCAGGCGTCCTGGTGCATGTCGAGGATCACGTAGAGGTGATGCCACCGTGCCCAATCCACCGCCTGGTGGATCTGCCGCAGATACGTTTCCGAGATCTCACCGCGCCGCGGCTCGAGCCGTGACCACGAAAGCGTGAGTCGCACGGAGTTCAGGCCGAGCGCGGCGATGTCGGCGAAATCCTGCTCTGTCAGCGGCACCACGTCCTCAAGGCGCGGGTCCGCCCGGTAATACTCGTTGAGCTGATTGACGTTGATCCCGCGCAGGGTGACCTGCGCACCGTTCGTGTCGGCGATCCGCGGGCCCGTGGCATCGACCTGCACGGTGAGCTGCGGCAGCTCCTCGGACGGCTCAGGGCCCGAGCCGGCGCCAGCCGCCGAGCCGCGCGTTGCGCCGGTGGCCGTGGCGGGCGCCGCAGCGGACGTGACGTGCCCATTCAGCACGCACAATCCTGCCGCCGCTGCCGCGAGCAGCGCTGCGCCACGTGCGAGGGAGGCGCGCGCGGGCACGCCCCGTCGTTCAATCGCGGCCAGCAGCCGCACGCCATTGGCCGCGAGCAGTCCCATCGGCAGCGCCGCCACCAGTGCAAACGAGCCAGCCTCGGCCGCGCGCAGATACGCCGCGGGCAGTTGCCAGTGATCGTGGGCAGGTCCTGGGGTCGGGGCGTGCAGGAACGCGAGCAGGGTCTGGATGACGAGCAGACACATGGCGCCTGCGAGCGCAGCGGTTGTCCCGATGCAGAACCGAGCGGAAGACGATGCATCGGCGCTGAGGCCCCTGAGCCCGCGGAGTGCTGCCGGGTACGCCGCGAGTCCGAAGACGAGCAGCGCACCCGTATCGGCCCAGGCGCCCGCGGCGGGTGTCGGCGCAAACGCGAACCCGTCCTGGCCATAGATGTACCCGACCGGGGATCCCTGCCACCAGTGTCGCGCGAGCCATGGACCGAGCAGCGCGAGCGCGAGAACACCGCCGCCGGCGATGAGTCCGGCGAGGCGCAACGAGGGTTCGGGCGGCGCCCCAGGCGGTGGCGCAGCGGGGCTCGCAGCGGGCGAGTGTTGCGGCCGCCACGCCCAGGCGCCGGCCAAAGCTGGAATCCAACCGAGCACCAGCATCTTGAGCGCGGCATAGCCGCTGCCCCACAGCAGAAAGGCCAGCACCGAAGGTAGCGGCAGCACCAGGCGGCCGGCGCTGAGCTCCGGCAGGACGCTGAGGAGCGAGGAGAGACTCGAGGCTGCCGCCGTGCACAGGATAGCGATACACCACAGCTGCAGGAACACGTGCCCGCGCGTGAGGCCCTCACGGCTCGCAGCGAGCACGGCACGCGTCGCGAGGTAATGGGCTGCAAGCAACGCGGGCAGGTACACGAGGTACGGCGCCCACCACCAGAGCGCCCGCACTGGCTGCCATCCCTGCCAGGCCACCATGGCGAGGAGCTCCGAAGGGTCCGCGGCAGCGACGAGCCCCACGAGCCCTGCGAGCGCAATCGTCGTGACCCGCGCCACGCGACGCGACGCATGGGCTGTGCGGGAGGCGGGCATC
>Ga0306926_10001622_pt1 | contig 22484 bp, 21 predicted proteins | sample flu12Cox44000178_FD_203759 | JGI IMG/M metagenome (GOLD analysis project Ga0306926, IMG submission 203759) | Lab enrichment of tropical soil microbial communities from Luquillo Experimental Forest, Puerto Rico - flux8day.12C.oxic.44.000.178 (v2)... | ecosystem: Environmental > Terrestrial >...
CGAGTCCACCCCTGGCCCGGCGCCGGAGAGCCGCCCGCAGACGACGCGGGCGAGGCCGCGCAGGCCGAACGCTGGCTGGCGACGGCGCTCGGCGCGGCGGACCCCGGCCTCGCGGCGGCGCCCGCGGCCTCGGCGCTGGTGTCGGCTGCGCGCGCGCAGGCCGCGCTCGCGCGCCGCGACCGCTCGGTGCGCGAGCGGCTGGAGCGCGCGCTGCCGCTCGAGGGCGACGCGTTCCGCGCGGTGCCCCTGTTCGCCGACGACGTGCACGCGATCGAGGGTCTCGCGCGCATCGGCCGCGAGATCTTCGGAGCGCGCCGCGATGTCTGACGCGGGCGCGCGCGTGATCCGCCACCTCGCGCGCGCGTCGGCCGAGCTCGCCGCGGCGTTCGCGGCCGCCTTGCAGGCGTTCGGCGAGGAGAGCCGCGCGGCCTCGCTCGTGCGCGCGGCGCTCCGCGACGAGGAGCGGCGCTGGCGCGCGCGCAGCCCCGGCGACGCGGCGGCCGCCCGCGTCGCGGAGCTCTTCGCCGCGCTCGCGGATCTGCTCGAGCCGCCGAGGCGCGGCGAAGCGCCGGCGAAGTTTGATTCTGCTCGGGTGCAGTGGGATACTCCCGCGCGATGGCGATCCTGATCAAACGCTACGCGAACCGGAAGCTCTACAACACCGAGTCGAGCCGGTACATCACGCTGCGGGGCATCTCCGAGCTGGTGCGCGAAGGTCACGACATCTGCGTGATCGACAACGAGACGGGCGAGGAGATCACGCCGATCGTGCTGTCTCAGATCCTGGTCGACGACCAGAAGGAGAACCGCGACCGCGACTCCGCCGTGTCGGGCACGCTGCTCGCCGAGCTGATCCAGCGCGGCGGCGACGCGCTCTACAGCCTGGTGCGCCGCGGTGTAGGGGACGTCGAGACCAACCTGAACGAGATGCGCGACAACGTGAAGCGCTGGATCCGCACGCCCGGCGAGCCGCCGCGCTTCGACGCATCCGAGCTGCGCGAGACCGTGCACAACGCGGTGGAGCGCGTGCTGCGCGTCGCCGACCTGCCCACGCGCGGCGACCTCGAGGCGCTGAACAAGAACCTCGAGCGGCTGGCCGCGGCGCTGGAGAGCTTCGAGGCTCGGCTCGCGGGGCCGGCGTCAGGCGAAGACCGACCGCCGCAGCGGTAGCTCCTCGTCGAGCAGGTTCTGGATCGCGCCGCGCACCAGCTCGCGCGTGCGGTTCACGTACAGCGGGTCGGCCGCGCGCTCGACCGGCACCTCGTCGAACCAGATCGGCTCGCCGAAGCGGATGCGCCAGCGGCTCGGCAGCGGCATCAGCCCGAGCGGCCCGAGCAGCGGAAAGGTCGGCGTCACGGGCACTGGAACGCCGAGCAGCCGGCGCAGGATGCGCGGCTCGAACAGGATCGGGTGGACCTCCTCCGAGCCGATCACCGCGACCGGCACCAGCACCGCGCGCAGCCGCACCGCCAGCGACACGAAGCCGCCGCGGGCGAAGCGCTGCAGCCGGTAGCGCTCGCGGAAGGGCTTCAGCGCGCCCTTCTGTCCCTCGGGAAACGCGATCACCCAGTGGTCCTGCGCCAGCAGACGCTCCGCGTTCTCGGCACAGGCGCGCACCGCGCCCAGGCGCGCGAGCCGCGACTGCGAGAACGGCAGCGTCGCGATCCAGTCGGCCACCAGCGCCCGCGGCCGACCGTGCGTCGGGTGCGCGCGCTCGATCGCGTGCGCGATCATCAGCGCGTCCCAGGGCAGGATGCCCGCCGAGTTCGCGACGAAGAGCACGCGCGGCGCGTCGGGAATGGCCTCTTCGCCGGTGACCTCGACCCGCCACCAGCGGTCGTACAGCCAGTCCAGCCAGCGGCGTGCGCGCGCCAGGTAGCGCAGGTCGAGGCCGAAGTCGTCGACCTCGGCCGAGATGTCGCCCGCGCTCGGGATCGCGATCCGCTCGCGCAGTGCCTCGTACAGCTTCACCACGTCGATCTCTTCCAGCCGCGCGCGCACGCTCTCGCGCAGCTGCTCGAACAGGCCGCCGCGCGGGGAAGGCACGGCCAGCGCCTCCGCGGCGAGCTCGGGCCCGAGTGACTCGACGTCCGCTCCGAGCGCAGCCTCGGCCTCGGCGAGCTCGCCGGCCGGCCCGGGGTCGGGCTCCTCGCTGTCGCCGACGCCGAAGCGCTGCTCGAGCTCCTCGCGCAGCGCGCGCACCGAAGCGCGCAGCTCTGCGAGCGCCTCGGGCGGCGGTCCGCCGGCGCGCCGGCCCCGCTCGCTCACCGGTAGCCCCGCAGCTTGCGCGCGACCACGAAGCTCATCCACGCCTCCTGCGAGGTGTAGAGCGGCTCGAAGCCGAGCTCCTCGCGCGCGCGCCGCGTGTCGACCAGCCAGCCGAAGCGCAGGTGGTCGTAGAACGCCGCAGGCAGATCGCCGGTGCGGGCCAGTGACTCGAGCTGAGTGAGTCGGTACAGGAGCGGATGCGGGACCGGCAGGACGCTCTTGCCCGCGAGCCGCAGCAGCGTCGAGAGCGGCAGCACACCGTCGCCGGCCAGGTTCAACGCGCCGGGCGCGTCGCGCTCGAGCGCCAGCTCCACCGCGTCGATCCAGTCGTCCTCGTGCAGGAACTGCAGCAGCGGGTCGTAGCCCAGGAGCGTGACCACGCGCTGCGCCTCGAAGCGCCGCGTGAGCGACGAGTCGATGCTCGGGCCCATGATCCAGGCCGGGCGCAGCGAGGTCACGCACATCTCGCGGTGGCGCTGGCCGAAGATGCGCAGCAGCCCCTCCATCTCGGCGCGGTCGCGCAGCGCGTGCGCGTCGCGCTGCGGCCGCAGCGGGTGGGTCTCGGAGAGGTACCCCGGGTTGTCGGGATGGGGCCCGTAGACCTGCGCGGTGCTGGCGACCACGAGCTTGCGCAGCCCGGCGGCGGCAGCCGCGTTCATCACGTGCAGCGCGCCGACGACCTCGAGCTCGTGCGAGAGCTCGAGGTCGGGATTGGGGTCGCTGAAGAAGGCCGCGTGCAGCAGCGCCTCGCAGCCCTCCTTGTCGAGGATCTCCGCGACCAGGCTGTCGGCGGTGGGCTCGGTCAGGTCCACGCGGTGGAACCGCACGCGGCCCTCGAGCCGGCGCGGCAGCCGCAGGTCGAGCGCGACGATGCGCGGCGCCGCGTCGCTCTCGAGCAGCCGCTCGGCGACGCGCGCTCCCGTGAACGTGCCGAGACCGGTGATCGCGAGGCCCCGGCGCCCAAGCTCTGGCTCTCGCCTGGCGGCCACGATGCGCTTGTATCGTCCAGGCGCCGGGGGGTGTCAATCGCCGCTATCCTGCCCGGATGAGAGACCCCCGCCCCCTGCTCGTCCACGACGTCCGCTTTCGCGAGCACACCCCGCCGCGCGGGCACGTGGAGCGACCCGAGCGGCTCGCCGCGATCGACCGCGCGCTCGAGCCGCTGCTGCCGCGCGTGCGCGAGGTCCGGCCGCGCGAGGCGACGCTCGAGGAGCTCCTGCGCGCGCACGGGCGCGACTACCTGGACGCGCTGTTCCGCATCGAGGGCCGCAACGGCCAGCTCGACCCCGACACGTTCGTCTCGCCGCGCTCGCTCGAGGTGGCGCGGCTCGCCGCGGGGGCGCTCGTCGACGTGGCGCTCGCCGTCGCCGCGGGCGACGCGCAGCGCGCGTTCGCGGCCGTCCGCCCGCCCGGCCACCACGCCGAGCGGCGCGCGCCGATGGGCTTCTGCCTGTTCAACAACGTGGCGGTGGCGGCGCAGGCACTGCGGGCGCAGGCCGGCGTGGAGCGCATCGCCATCGTCGACTGGGACGTCCACCACGGGAACGGCACCCAGCACCTGTTCGAGGCGGAACGCGACGTGCTGTTCGCGTCTCTGCACCAGTTCCCGTTCTATCCGGGCACGGGCGCGCTCGACGAGCAGGGCAGCGGCGGCGGCCTGGGCGCGACCGCGAACTTCCCGCTGCACGCCGGCTGCGGCGACGCCGAGTACGGCCAGCTGTTCGACGAGCTGCTGGTGCCGATGCTGCTCGACTGGCGGCCCGAGCTCCTGCTGGTCTCGGCCGGCTTCGACGCGCACGCCTGGGATCCGCTGGGCGGAATGGAGCTGTCGAGCGCCGGCTTCGGCGCGCTCGCGGCGCGGCTGCGCGCGGTCGCCGACGAGGTCTGCGGCGGGCGGCTCGTGCTGGTCTTGGAGGGCGGCTACGACCTCGACGCCCTGGGCGAGTCAGTCGCCGAGGTGGTCCGCGTGCTGGCCGAGCCAGAGACCTCGCGGCGCGAGTTTCCGCCTCACTCGCCCGGTGGGATGCGAGTGGCAGAAGAAATTCGCGGCGCACTCGCACCGAACTGGCGCGCGCTGCGCTCGGTCGCTCGAGCCTGAGCACCCCCCGACCCCCAGATCTTGCGCGCTTCCAGCGCGCATCCCCTACCTGCAGTGGTGGAAACGCCGCTGCAGCGCGTCCTCCGACAGCCTCGATTTTTCTCGCATTTTCTTGCACTTCAGGGTTGACTCGTGGGATCTAGTGGGTGTACGATCCAACTCAGTGGGATAGGGCCCCAAGGGCTCAGGTGCTGATCAGGGGGGGAGCACCGAGTCTTTGGGGCCCCCTTCTCACCGGTGCGCGCGGGAGCCGGTGGACACGATGTTCTGGGGGTGCCACGAGCACGTTCTCGACGAGAAGGGGCGCACCAGCCTGCCGAAGGACTTTCGCGAGCTGCTGACTCGCGGACCCGAGTCACCCTGGCTCACCGTCGGCGCGCAGTGTCTCACCATCTTCCCGGCGGCGGTGTTCAACCGCCTGCGCGAGCGCCTGGCCGCCGAGGTGCTCAACGACGACGCCGAGGCGCTGGAGCGGCTGCTCGTCGGCAATGCGACACCCTGTAGTGTAGACCGGCAAGGGCGCATCCTGATCCCGCCGCCGCTGCGCCGCCGCGCGCGGCTCGAGCGCGAGATCGTGTTCACCGGCCTCACCGACCGGGTCGAGATCTGGGACCGCGCGCGCTACGAGGCGGCGATCGCGAGCACGCAGGAGAACTACGCGCAGCACTCGCGGCTGTTGCGGAGCCCGGCCCGGTGAGCTCCGGGCATCTGCCCGTGATGGTGCGCGAGGTGCTCGAGCTGCTCGAGCCGCGCCCGGGCGCCCGCCTGGTCGACGCGACCACCGGCCACGGCGGCCACGCCGAGGCGATCCTGGAGCGGATCACCCCGGAGGGGGTGCTGGTCGGCCTCGACCGCGACGAAGAGATGCTGGCCGTCGCGCGGCGCCGGCTGGCGCGCTTCGGCAGCGCCGCGCGGCTGTTCCACGCCCGCTTTTCGTTCCTGCGCGAGGTGGTCACCGGCGCCGACGTCGTCCCGGTCGACGGCGTGCTGTTCGACCTGGGCGTCTGCTCCGAGCAGCTCGACCGGCTCGAGCGCGGTCTCTCGTTCCGCGCGGGGGCGGAGCCGATCCCGCTCGACATGCGCCTCGACCGCAGCCACGGCGAGACCGCGGCCCAGCTGCTTGAGCGGCTGGACGAGGCGGAGCTGGCGGAGCTCCTGCGCAGCGGCGGCGTCCCGGCGGCCGGCCGGGTGGCCCGCGCCCTCTCCGCGCGCCGCCCGATCCGCACCGTGCAGGAGCTGTTGGCGGCGCTGGAAGGCGTGCGGCTCCCGCGCCGGCGCCACCACCCGGCGACGCTGGTGTTCCAGGCGCTGCGCATGGCCGTGAACGACGAGCTGGCCGAGCTCGACGCCGGGCTCGCCTCCGCGGTCGAGGTGCTTGGGCCGGGCGGCCGGCTCGCCGTGCTCTCCTATCACTCGGGCGAGGACCGCCGGGTGAAGGAGTTCCTGGCGCGGGAGACGCGCGGCTGCATCTGCCCGCCCGAGCTGCCGGTGTGCGGCTGCGGCCGCAAGCCGCGCATGCGCCTGCTCGGCCGCAGCCGCGCGCCCGAGCCGGGCGAGGCGCGGCGCAACCCCCGCGCGCGCAGCGCGCGGCTGCGCGGAGGCGTGCGGTGCTGAACGCGCGGCTGCGCCGCAGCGGTCCCCTCTTCTACGCGTTGGTGGCGCTCGCACTCGGCGCGATCGCCGCGTCGGGCGGGCTGGTCTACGTGCGCACGCGGCTCACCTCGCTGCGCTACGAGCTCGGGCGCCGCGTGGCGCAGGAGCAGGCGCTCTCGCTCGAGGTCGAGCGGCTGAGGGTCGAAGCCGCGGCGCTCGAGGCCCCCGAGCGCGTGGAGCCGCGCGCACGCGCGCTCGGCCTGGTCTACCCGCGGCCCGAGCAGGTCGTGGCGATCGACGCCACCGGGGGCGCTCCACACGCCGTCGCGGCGGGGCAGCCGCGTTGAGCCGCGCCCCGCGCTCGCGCCGCCGCGCGGGGCTTCGCCCGGGCCGGATCGATTTCATCGCCGGACTCGCCGTGCTCGGATTCCTGGCGCTGTTCGCGCGCGCGATCCAGCTCCAGACGCTCGACGCCACCTGGCTCGCCGGCCGCGCGCGCGACCAGGCGCAGGCGACGGTCTCGCTCGAAGCTCTGCGCGCCGACCTGCAGGACCGGCGCGGCAACGTGCTCGCCGTGTCCGCGACGGTGGACTCGGTGGCCGCGTGGCCGCGGCAGATCAGCGACCGGCGCGCCGCGGCTGCCGCGCTCGCGGGCCCGCTCGGCCTGCCGTCGCGCGAGATCGCCCGCCGACTCGACGGTGGGACCGGCTTCGTGTGGCTGCAGCGCTGGGTCGCGCCCGATGCAGCCGAACGCGTCAGCCGGCTCGGCATCTCGGGCGTGCAGCTCCTGCCCGAGCGGCGCCGCTTCTATCCCAACGGGCCGCTCGCCGGGACGCTGATCGGCTTTGCCGACCGCGATGGCCGCGGGCTGTCGGGCGCCGAGCTCGCCTTCGACCGGCAGCTGCGCGGGTCGAGCGCCGAGATTCCGGCGCTGCGGGACGCGCGCGGCCACGTGCTGCCCGACGTGAGCGCGCCGAAACGCTCGCGCACCGGTCAGGCCATCCGGCTCGCGATCGACGTGCGGCTCCAGCACTTCTCGGAGGGCGCGCTCGAGGAGGCGCTGCGCAGGACCGGCGCGCGCCACGCGACGCTGGTCGCGCTCGATCCGCGCACGGGCGAGATCCTGGCGCTGGCCGAGGAGCCCGGCTTCGACCCGAACCGCTTCTGGCTCGAGGACAAGGCGCTCTACCGGGCGCGCGCCTTCGTCGACGAGTTCGAGCCCGGCAGCACCATGAAGCCGTTCTCGGTCGCGCTCGCGCTCGACGCCGGCGTGGTGCGGCCGGAGCAGGTGTTCGACTGCGAGAACGGCCGCTTCCGCGTCGGCCGCAAGGTGATCCGCGACGCGCACCCCCACGAGCTGCTCACGGTTACCGACATCGTGCGGGTCTCTTCGAACATCGGCGCCGCGAAGATCTCGGCCGAGCTGGGCGCGCGGCGGCTGGTCGACGGCCTGCGCCGGTTCGGCTTCGGTGACCTGCCGGGCAGCGGCTTTCCCGGCGAGGTGCCGGGACTGCTGCGCAACCTGCGCGAGCGCCAGGAGATCGAGCGCGCGAACCTGTCGTTCGGACAGGGGATCAGCGTGACTCCGGTGCAGCTCGTGACGGCGATGGCGACCTTTGCGAACGGCGGTCGGCGGGTGACTCCGCGGCTGCTCGCGGCGCGAAGCGATGGCGAAGACGCCGCGTCCGAGCCACCGCGCGTGCTCTCGGAGCAGACCACCCGCGAGGTGGTCGCGATGCTGCGCGCGGTGGTCGAGAGCGGCACCGGCACCCGGGCCGCACTCCCGAACGTCGCAGTCGCGGGAAAGACCGGCACCGCACAGAAGGTCAAGGAAGGCACCTATTCGCAGAAGGACTTCATCGCGTCCTTCGTCGGCTTCGCACCGGCCGAGCGGCCCCGCTTCGTGATCGGCGTGTTCATCGACGAGCCCCAGGGCCTGCACACCGGCGGCGCCGTGGCGGCACCGGTGTTCCGCGAGGTCGCCGCCTACGCGCTCGACCAGCTCGGCTCCGCCGCGCCGGTCCCCGCCGAGCGGCCAGCCAGCGTCCCGGTGCAGACGCGGGCGGCGAGCGGGGGGAACGCCGGTTGAGCGCGACGCTCGCAGAGCTGGTCCGGGACCTGGACGCGCGCCTGCTCGGCGCAGCGGACGCGCGCGTGCAGGACCTCGCCTATGACTCGCGCGCGGTGCGGCCGGGCTCGCTCTTCGCCGCGCTGCGAGGCGCCCAGACCGACGGGCACCGCTTTGTCGCCGAAGCGCTCGACGCGGGCGCGAGCGCGCTGCTCGTGGAGCAGGCGCCCGCAGGGCCGCCCGCGTCGGTCGCCGTCGCCGTCGTTCCCGACACGCGCCGCGCGCTCGCGGACGTCGCGGCCCGCTTCTTCGACTTCCCCGGGCGCGCGCTCGATCTGGTGGGCGTCACCGGCACCAAGGGCAAGACCAGCACGGTGCGCATCTGCGAGTCGCTGCTGCGCGCGGGCGGTCGGCGCGCGGGCAGCCTCGGCACGATCTCGGTGCGCTACCCGGGCTTCGAGGAGAAGTCGGCGCTCACCACGCCCGAGTCACTCGACCTGCAGCGCTGGCTCGCGCGCATGCGCGACGCGAAGGTCGAGGCGGTGGCGATGGAGGTCTCCTCGCACAGCCTCGCGCTCGGCCGCGTGCGCGGGCTGCGCTTCGCGGTCGCGGTGTTCACGCAGCTCGCGCACGAGCACCTGGACTTCCACGGCGACCTCGAGAGCTACGGCCGGTCGAAGGCGCTCTTGTTCGGCCCCGAGCATCTGGCCGGCACCGCGGTGCTGAACGCTGCGGACGCGTGGACGCCGCGGCTGGCGGAGATCGCACGCGCGGGCGGAAACCGGGTGGTGATCTACGGTCGCGGCGCCGGGACGCGCGCCGACTACGTCACCACGTCCGAGCGGGTCGAGCTCGCGCGCTCCTGGCTGCGCGTGCGCGGCCCCGATGCGGAGCTCGAGCTCGAGCTGCCGCTCCCCGGCGACTTCCAGATCGACAACGCGCTGGCCGCTCTCGCCGCCGGGCGCGCGCTCGGCCTCTCCTGGGACGCGCTGCGCCGCGGGCTCCAGTCCTGTCCGCCGGTCCCGGGCCGGCTGGAGCGCGTCGGCGCCGGCACCCCGATCGTGCTGGTCGACTACGCCCACACCGCGAACTCGCTCGAGCGCATGCTCTCGCGCGTGCGGCCGCTGGTGCGCGGCCGGCTGGTGGCGGTGTTCGGCTGCGGCGGCGACCGCGACAAGACCAAGCGCGCGCCGATGGCGCGCGCGGCCTGCGCCAACGCCGACTTCGTGATCGCCACCAGCGACAACCCGCGCACCGAGGACCCCGGGGCGATCCTACGCGACGTCGCGCTCGGGCTGTCCGGGCCGCACGAGGTGGTTGTGGACCGGCGCGCGGCGATCGCGCGCGCGGTGGCGCTGGCCGGCCGCGACGACTGCGTGGTGATCGCGGGCAAGGGGCACGAGGACTACCAGATCGTCGGGCGCGAGAAGCGCCCCTTCGACGACCGCGAAGAGGCGCTCGCGGCGCTGCGCGCGCGCGGAGACGCGGCGTGAAGGCGCGGCTCGGCGAGCTGGCGCACGAGGCGGGCGGGCGATTGCTGGGCCCGGCGGAGCGCGAGATCACGAGTGTCTCGACCGACACGCGCACGCTCGGCCCGGGCGCGCTCTTCGTCGCGGTGAAGGGCGAGACGTTCGACGGCCACGACTTCGTGACCGAGGCCGCCGCGCGCGGTGCAGCGGCCGCGCTGGTCGCGCGCGCACCGGACCCGAAGCTCGAGCTGCCCGCGATCGTGGTCGGCGACACCGTGGCGGCGCTCGGAGCCCTGGCGCGTGCACGGCGCGCGAAGTTCGCGGGGCCCGTCGTCGCGATCACCGGCTCGAACGGCAAGACCACCACCAAGGAGCTGTGCGCGCGCGTGCTCGAGGCCGCGGGCCGGCGCGTGCGGCGCACGCCGGGGAACCTGAACAACCACATCGGGCTCCCGCTGTCGATCCTCGGGCTCGAGCCGGGCGACGAGGCGTTGGTGGTCGAGCTCGGCATGAACCACGCCGGGGAGATCGACGCGCTGGCGCGCATCGCCGGCCCCACGGTCGGCGCGATCACCAACGTGGCGCCCGCGCACCTGGGTCTGCTCGGCTCGATCGAGGCGATCGCCGACGCCAAGGGCGAGCTGTTCGCTCGGCTCCGCGCGGACGCGACCGCGATCGTGAACGCCGACGACGCGCGCTGTGTGGCGCAGTCCGCGCGCTTCGCCGGCCAGAAGCTCCGCTTCGGGCTGCGCGAGCCCGCGGAGTTCCGCGCGCGCGGGCTGCGCTTCGAGCACGGCGCCCCCCTCTACACGCTGGAGTGTCGCGCGGGCAGCGCCGAGGTGCGCATGCGCGCGCCTGGGCTGCACCTGGTGGACGACGGGCTGTGCGCGGCCGCGGCGGCGTTCGCGACCGGTGCGCTCGGGCCGCGACCGCTCGAGGCGATCCGCGCCGGGCTGGAAGCGTTCAACGGCGTGCCCGGCCGGGTCGCGCTGGTGCGCACGGCGGCCGGGATCCTGGTCGTGGACGACAGCTACAACGCGAACCCGCACTCGGTGGCGCGCGCGCTCGACACCCTGGCCGAGCTGCGCGGCGCCGGCCGCGCGCTCGCGGTGCTGGGCGACATGTTCGAGCTCGGCGACGACGCGCCCAAGCTCCACGCCGATGTGGGCCGACGCGCCGCGGCCGCGGGAGTCGACTTGCTGGTCGCGGTGGGCCCGCTCTCCGCGCACATGGCCGAGGCCGCGCGCGCGTCCGGGCTCGCGCGCGTGCACGCGACCGACTCCGCCGAAGAGGCCGCGGCGCTGGTCCGCGCGGCGGCGCGCAGCGGCGACGCCGTGCTGGTGAAGGCGTCGCGCGGTATGAAGCTCGAACGGGTCGTGCGGCTGCTCACGGAGTCCTGCTGATGCTGTACCACCTGTTCTACGAGCTGCTGTCATCGCAGGTCTCGGCCTTCAACGTCTTCCGCTACCTGACCTTCCGCAGCGTCGGCGCCGCGCTGACGGCGCTCCTGATCTCGTTCATCGCCGGCCCCGCGCTGATCCGCTGGCTGGAGAACCGGCAGATCGGCCAGACCATCCGCGAGGACACGCCCGACCGGCACCAGACCAAGCGCGGCACGCCCACCATGGGCGGCACGCTGATCCTGTCGGCGGTGATCGTGAGCACGCTGCTCTGGGCGGAGTGGACCAACCCGTTCGTGTGGATCGTGCTCTTCGTCACGCTGGGCTGCGGCGCGATCGGCTTCGTCGACGACTACCGCAAGGCGATCCTCAAGAACCCCAAGGGCATCAGCGCGCGCGAGAAGTTCGTGAGCCAGTGTCTGGTCGCGGGGATCGCGGCGCTGTGGCTCTACTCGCTGCCCGGCTTCGACACCGCGATCTCGCTGCCGCTGGTGAAGGGCTTCCACCCGACGATCGGCTGGCTGTACGTGCCGCTCGCGGTGGTCTTCATCGTCGGCTTCTCGAACGCCGTGAACCTGACCGATGGCCTCGACGGCCTCGCGATCGGGCCGACCATGATCACCTCGGGCGTGGTCGGCCTGTTCGCCTACGTGGTCGGCAACGCGGTGATCGCGAACTACCTCGAGCTGAAGCACGTGCCGGGCGCCGGCACGCTGGCGATCTTCTGCTCGTCGCTGATGGGCTCGGGGCTCGGCTTCCTCTGGTACAACACCTACCCCGCGTCGGTGTTCATGGGCGACACCGGCGCGCTGGCGCTGGGCGGCGCGCTCTCGACGGTGGCGATCATCATCCGCCAGGAGCTGGTGCTGGCGATCGCGGGCGGGCTGTTCCTGCTCGAGATGTTCTCGGTGATGATCCAGGTGATCTCGTTCAAGACGCGCGGCAAGCGCGTCTTCCGCATGGCCCCGATCCACCACCACTACGAGCTGCGCGGCTGGCCGGAGCCGCAGATCATCGTCCGCTTCTGGATCATCTCGGTGATCCTGGGGCTGGTGGCTCTCTCTCTGCTCAAGCTGCGATGAACCAACCGGGCCGAAACATTCTGGTGTTGGGCGCGGCGCGCTCCGGGCGCGCCGCGGTCGATCTCCTGCTGCGCGCCGGCGCCCGCGTGACGGTCTACGACCGCAGCCCAGAGGCGCTGCGCGGGCTGCCCGAAGGCGTCTTCGCGCTGTCGGGTGCGGAGGCGCCGAGCTACGACCGCTTCGACGCCGTGGTGGCGAGCCCGGGTGTGCCGGCCGTCCCGCACCCGAAGCTCGTGCCCGAGGTCGACCTCGCCGCGCAGTACCTCGACGCGAAGCTCTGCGGCGTCACCGGCTCGAACGGCAAGAGCACCACCACCACGCTCGTCGGCGAGATGCTGCAGGCGAGCGGCTTCGCCACCGGCGTGGGCGGGAACATCGGCACGGCGCTGTGCTCGCTCGTGGGCCGGGGCTACGCGTGGGTGGTCGCCGAGCTGTCGAGCTTCCAGCTCGAGCACGCGCGCGCGCTCCACGCCGACGTGGCACTGCTGCTGAACCTGGCGCCCGACCACCTCGACCGCCACGGCTCGCTCGAGCGCTACGGCCAGGCGAAGGCGCGGCTCGCCGAGCTGCAGCGCGAAGACGCCTGGCTCGTCTCGAACCGCGACGACGCCTGGGCGCGCTCCGTCGCGGCCGCGGCGCACTCGAGGCGGGCGGAGTTCTCGACCCGCGAGCGGGTCGACACCGGCGCCTACCTCGACGGCGAGTCGCTCGTGCTCGCGCGCGCGGGTGCGCGGCGCACGCGCATCCCGCTCGCCGAGCTCTCCAGCGCGGCGCGGCGGCCGGTCGCGAACGCGCTCGCGGCCGCGGCCGCGGCCGACCTCGCCGGCGCGAGCCAGCGCGCGATCCGCGCGGTGCTGGCGCGCTTCGAGGGCCTGCCCCACCGCGTGCGCGACGTCTGCGTGCGCCGCGGCGTCCGCTACGTCGACGACTCGAAAGCCACCAACCCGGCGGCCGCCGCCGCGAGCCTGCTCGCGCAGACGGCGCCGCTGATCTGGCTGGCGGGTGGGCGCAACAAGGGGCTGGCGTTCGACGAGCTCGCCGGGATCGCGGGCCGGGCGCGCGTGCGCGCCGCGGTGCTCTACGGCGAGGCTGCCGGCGAGCTCGAGCAGGCGCTGCGCGGCGCCGTGCCGGTGGAGCGGGTGAAGGACCTCGCGGAGGCGGTGGCCCGGGCAGCGGCGCTGGCGCAGCCGGGCGACGCCGTGCTGCTCGCGCCCGCGTGCGCGAGCTTCGACCAGTTCAAGAGCTTTGAGGACCGCGGCGAGCGCTTCGCGGCGCTCGCTCGCGCTTTGCCCGGTGCGGCGGAGGGCGCCGCGTGCTGAGCCGCTTCGGCACCTCGCAGCTGGCGGTCGCGGGGCTCCTCCTGGTCGGCTTCGGCCTGGTGATGGTGTACAGCGCGAGCGCGGCCCGCTCCGAGGTCGTGTTCGGCACGACGCTGGTGTATCTCGGCCGCCAGTCACTCGCCCTGGCGCTGGGCCTGGGCATCGGCGCGGTCTGCTTCTTCACGCCGTTCGCGTGGCTCGAGCGGATCGGCTGGTTCGCCTGGGGGGCGTCGGTGCTCGCGCTGATCGCGACGCTCACCCCGCTGGGAGCGTCCGGGGGCGGCGCGCAGCGCTGGATCGCGCTCGGCCCGATCGCGTTCCAGCCGCTCGAGCCGGCGAAGCTCGGCGTGCTGTTCGGGCTCGCGCACTGGCTGGCCTCGCACCAGGACCGCATGCGCGACTACCGCGTCAGCATCGGGGTGCCGGCGCTCCTCGCCGGAATCCCGGTGCTGCTGCTGCTGCGCCAGCCCGATTTCGGCGGTGCGATGCTCATCACCGGCTTCGCCGCGGTGCTGATCTTCGCGGCGGGCGCGCGGCTCGACCACCTCGCGCTCACCTGCGCGCTGGTGGTGCCGCTCGCGGGCGCGGCGATGCTCTTGCGCAGCTACCGCGTGCAGCGCGTGCTGGCGTTCGTCAATCCCTGGGCCGACCCGCGCGGGCACGGCTACCAGCTGGTGCAGTCGCAGCTCGCCTTCGGCGCGGGCGGGCTGTTCGGCGTGGGCTTCGGCGCGGGCCAGCAGAAGCTGTTCTTCCTGCCCGAGGCGCACAACGACTTCATCCTCTCGGTGGTCGGCGAAGAGGTGGGCCTCGTCGGCGTCGGGCTGGTGCTCGTCGGCTTCGCCGTGATCGCGCTGGCGTCCCTCGGCATCGCGCAGCGCGCGAAGTCGTCCTTCGCGACGCTGGTCACGCTGGGCGCGGGGCTCACGCTGTGGCTGCAGGCGATGCTGAACGCCGGCGTCGCGATGGGGCTCCTGCCCACGAAGGGCAGCACGCTGCCGCTCGTCTCCTACGGCGGCACGTCGCTCGTCGTGAGCCTCGCGTCACTGGGGCTGATCGCGAACGCGGCGCGGCCGAGCAAGCGCGGGAGAGCGGGATGGCGCTAGCGATCGTGCTGGCCGGCGGCGGCACCGGCGGACACATCTTCCCCGCGCTCGCGCTGGCCGAAGCGATCCGCAAGGCCGAGCCGGACGCGCAGGTGCGCTTCGTCGGCACCGCGCGCGGGCTCGAGACGAAGTACGTGCCGGCGGCCGGCTATCCGCTCGACCTGGTGCCGAGCGCGCAGGTCACCGGCCGCGGGCTGTGGCGCGGGCTCACCGGCATGGCGACCGCGCTGCGTGGGGTACGCGTGGCGCGCGCGCAGCTGCGTGCGCGGAGGGCGGACCTGGTGATCGGCGTGGGCGGCTACGCGTCGGTGGGCGCGGTGGCCGCCGCGATCACGCTGGGCATCCCCACGGCGCTGCTCGAGCCGAACGCGCGCCCGGGCCGCGCGAACATCCTGCTCGGCCGCTTCGCACGGCGCACCTTCGTCGCGTTCGAGGACGCGATCCCCTACTTCCCGCGCGGCCGCGCCGTGCTGACGGGCCGGCCCGTGCGCGCGCTGCCGCGCGCGGCCGTGCGGGCGGACGACGGAACGACTCGCCTGGTCGTCACCGGCGGGAGTCAGGGCGCGCGCTCCATCAACCGCGCGATCGCGGCGGCGCTCCAGCCACTGGCCGACATCCCGGGGCTGGCCATCGCCCACCAGACCGGCGCCCGTGACCTCGAGGAGACCCGCGCGGCCTACGCGAGCGCCAGAGTGCGCGCCGAGGTCGAGCCGTTCTTCGACGACATGCCCGAGCGGATCGCACACGCCGACCTCGTGGTCGCGCGCTCCGGCGGCACCGTGGCGGAGATCTGCGTCGCGGGCGTGGCCTCGGTGCTGGTGCCCTATCCATTCGCCGCGGACGACCACCAGATGGCCAACGCGCGCGAGCTCGAGCGCGCGGGCGCTTGCGCGGTGGTGCCGGACGACCAGGCCCAGCTGCGGCTCGGCAGCCTGGTGGTCGAGCTGCTGCGCGACCCGGCGCGGCGCGCGCGCATGGCCGAGGGGGCGCTACGCCGCGCGCGGCCCGACGCGGCGCGCGACATCTGGCGTCAGTGCGCGGAGCTCTTGGGCGAGCGGGGAAAGGCGAGATGAGACGTCGCGTCCAGCGCGTGCACTTCGTCGGCATCGGCGGCGTGGGGATGTCCGGTCTCGCCGAGATCCTGCACGTGCAGGGCTACTCGGTGTCGGGCTCCGACCTGCGCGAGAGCACCGCGACCCGTCGCATGCAGGAGCTCGGCATGCGCATCGCGATCGGCCACGCCGCCGAGGCGGTCACGGGCGCCGATGTGGTCGTGTTCTCCTCCGCGGTGTCGCGCGCGAACCCGGAGCTGCGCGCCGCCGAGGCAGCGGGCATCCCGGTGATCCCGCGCGCGGAGCTCCTGTCCGAGCTGATGCGCACGAAGTACGGCGTGGCGATTGGCGGCTCGGCCGGCAAGACCACCACCACCTCGATGACGGCCGAGGTGCTCGCCGCGGGCGGCCTCGACCCGACCACGATCGTGGGCGGGCGCGTGATCAGCCTGGGCGCGAACTCGCGCCTGGGCGAAGGAGAAGTGCTGGTCGCCGAGGCCGACGAGAGCGACGGCTCGTTCCTGCGCCTGGTCCCGGCCGTGGTCGTGATCACCAACATCGACCGCGACCACCTCGACCACTACGGCAGCTTCGAGGCGCTGCACGACGCGTTCGTGCAGTTCGCCAACCGCGTGCCGTTCTACGGCGCCGCGGTGCTCTGCATCGACGACCCGCACGTGCAGACGCTCTTGCCCCAGGTCACGCGCCGGGTCTGGACCTACGGGCTCTCCCCGCAGGCGGACGTCGCCGCAGAGCGCGTCGAGGCCGTGGGCATGGGCATGCGCTTCGCGGTGCGCGCGCGCGGCAAGTCGCTCGGCCGGTTCTCGCTGCGCGTGCCCGGGCGCCACAACGTGCAGAACGCGCTCGCCGCCGTCGCCGTCGGGCTCGAGTTCGACGTGCCGGTGCCGCGCATCGCCGAGGCGCTGGCCGGGTTCCGCGGGGTCGAGCGGCGGTTCGAGATCAAGGGCGAGCGCGACGGCATCACCGTGATCGACGACTACTCGCACCACCCGGCCAAGGTGCGCGCGGCGCTCGCCGCGGCGCGCGAGGGCCTGGGGCGGCGCATCGTGGTGGCCTACCAGCCGCACCGCTACACCCGCACGCGCGACGTCTTCGACGAGCTCGCGCGCGCCTTCCACGACGCGGACGTGGTGATCCTGACGGAGATCTACGCCGCGGGCGAGGAGAAGATCGCCGGCGTGTCGGCGGCCGGACTGGCCGAGGCGGTGCGCGCCTGCGGCCACCGCGCGGTCGAGTTCGCGCCCGAGAAGAGCGCGATCGTGCCGCGGCTGCGCGCGCTCACCCGGCCGGGCGACCTGGTCTTCTTCATGGGAGCCGGCGACATCGGCCGGCTCGCGGGCGAGTTCCTGGCCCCCGAGGGAGGGAGCCCTGGGCGTTGACGGCGAGCTTCTCGACGAGCTCGTGGCGCTGCTCCCGGGCGAGGTCTCGCTCGGCGAGTCACTCGCCCAGTGGACCTCGCTGCGCGTGGGCGGACCGGCGGACGCGTTCGTCCGCATCGAGTCGCGCGCCGCGCTGGCGCGCTTCTCGACCTTCGCCCGCACGCGCGCGCTGCCAGTGCTGTGGCTCGGCGGCGGCTTCAACCTGTTGGTGCGCGACGGCGGCGTGCGCGGCGCCGTCGCGCGGCTGGCCGGGCTGCGCGAGATCGCGCTCGGACGCGATGGCCGCGTGCGCGCCGAAGCAGGCGCCAGCCACACCTCGGTCACGCGCTTCTGCGCCGAGAACGGCCGCGCCGGGCTCGAGTTCGCGGTGGGCATTCCCGGCACGGTGGGAGGCTGGATCGCCATGAACGCGGGCACGCGCGAGCGCGAGATGAAGGAAGTGGTGGCCGAGGTCGAGCTGTTCGACCCCGAGGCGCAGGCGTTCCGCACGCTGGAGCGGAGCGAGCTGCGCTTCGCATACCGGCACGTCGAGCTGCCCGGCGGCGCGGTGGTAGTCGCCGCGAGCTTCGCGACCGAAGCCGACGCGCCGGAGCGCATCCGCGAGCGCCAGCAGCGCGGCATGGCACGGCGGCGCGCGACCCAGCCGGTCGACCAGCCGTCCTGCGGTTCCGTGTTCGTGAACCCGCCGGGGGACTTCGCGGGCCGGCTGATCGAGGCGGCGGGGCTGAAGGGCGCCCGCGCCGGCGGCGCGATGATCTCGGAGCTCCACGCGAACTTCATCGTCAACACCGGCGGAGCCCGCGCGGCCGACGTGCTGGCGCTGATCGAGCGCGCCCGCGCGGCGGTGCGCGCGCAGAGCGGAGTCGCGCTCGAGACCGAGGTGCGCATCGCGGGAGAGGACCCGTGACGGCGCGCCGGCTGGATGGCGCCACCCTGCCCCGCGGCGTGCGGCGGCTGCTCGCGCTGCTCGCCGCGGGCTTCGTCGTGCTCTGGGCCGCACACCACGGCTACCTCGACCTGCACGGGGCGCGCGATCTCGCGCGCGGGAGCGCGTTCCAGCTCCACCACGTCGACTTCATGGGCCTGCGCGCGCTGGACGGCAGCGCGCTCTGGCCGGCATGCCGGGTCGCCGCGAACACGCCGCTCCTGGACGTCGATCCCGATGCGGTCTCGGCCGCGCTCGCGAAGCACCCCCGCATCGCACGCGCGCGCGTGGTGCGGGTCTTCCCGGATCGGCTCGCGATCGCGATCACCGAGCGCGTGCCGGTCGCGGTCGAGTCGGCGAGCGGCGCCGGGCTCGACGCCGACGGCGCGCACTTCCCGCTGCTCGCGGGCGAGGCGGAGCACCTGCCGGTGGTCTCGGGCGACGCGCGCCGGGCGCTACCCGTACTCGCGGCGGCGCGCGCCGACGGCATACACGTGGCCAGCGTCGAGGTCGCCCGCTCCGGCGAGATGCACGTGCGGCTGGTGGGCCGGCCCACGCGGCTGCTGGTGGGCGACGACGCGCGCGCCGCCTTCGCCGACTGGCGGACGCTGGCGGACACCGAGCTCGTGGAGAGCGAGGGTGCGCAGGAGGTCGACCTGCGCTTTCGGAACAACCCGGTGCTGCGCGACCTGCGCAGACCGGCAAGGGGGGAAGATGGCGAAGCGCGATGAACTGATCGTTGGACTGGACGTCGGCACCACCAAGATCTGCGCCGTGGTGGCGGAACCCGCGGGCGAGACCATCGAGGTGATCGGGATCGGCACCCATCCCTCGCGCGGCCTGCGCAAGGGCGTGGTGGTCGACATCGAGGCCACGGTCGACTCGATCCGCAAGGCGGTGGACGAGGCCGAGATGATGGCCGGCTGCGAGATCAGCTCGGTCTACGCCGGGATCGCGGGCGGGCACATCCAGGCGCACAACGAGATCGGCATGATCGCGATCAAGGACCGCGAGGTCCGCCCCACCGACCTGAAGCGGGTGATCGAGCAGGCGCAGGCGATCGCGATCCCGGCCGACCGCGAGGTGATCCACGTGATCCCCCAGGAGTACGAGCTCGACGGCCAGGACGGCATCAAACACCCGGTCGGGATGTCGGGCGTGCGGCTGATCGCCAAGGTCCACATCGTCACGGCGGCGGTCACTTCCGCGCAGAACGTGATCAAGTCCGCGAACAAGGCGGGGCTGAACGTGGCGGACATCGTGCTCGAGCCGCTGGCTTCCGCCGAGGCCACGCTGGCCCCCGACGAGAAGGAGCTCGGCGTGGCGTTGATCGACCTGGGCGGCGGCACCACCGACGTCGCGGTCTTCGGCGACGGCTCGATCAAGCACACCGCGGTGCTGTCGCTGGGCGGCTACCACCTGACCAACGACGCCGCGGTCGGGCTGCGCACGCCCTTCGAGCAAGCGGAGCGGATCAAACGCCGCTTCGGCTGCGCCGCGGCGCGCTACCTGCCCCGCGAGGAGCTGCTCACCGTGCCCAGCGTGGGCGGTCGCGCGCCGCGCGAGGTCTCGCGCAAGATGCTGTCGGAGTTCCTCGAGCCGCGCGTGGAGGAGATCCTGTCGCTGGTGCGCGAGGAGCTCGCGCGCACCGGCCACCTCGACAAGATCCCCTCCGGGATCGTGGTGACCGGCGGCACCAGCGCGCTCGAGGGTCTGCCCGAGCTCGCAGAGGAGATCTTCGAGCTGCCGGTGCGGCGCGGCACCCCGCGCGGGATCGGCGGGCTCGTCGACCGCGTGCAGGGGCCCGAGTTCTCGACGGCGGTGGGGCTCGCGCTGTACGGCTCGAAGCGCGCCGGCCGTCCACGCTTCCGCGTGTATGACGGCTCGACGTTCCGCAAGGTGCGCACACGCATGCGCGAGTGGTTCTACGGCGAAATGCGCTGAAAAAATTGCCCGCGCCGCTACACCGCTCGACCAAAGCGAGTTACAGTGAGCGCGTTTCATGGGGGGATGAGATGATCGAGTTCGAGCAAGCGACGGACCTGCGCGCGCGGATCAAAGTGGTCGGCGTCGGCGGCGGGGGTGGAAACGCGGTCAACACGATGATCCGCGCCGGGCTCTCCGGCGTCGACTTCGTGGCGACCAACACGGACGCGCAGGCGCTGGCCGAGAATCTGGCGGCGGCGAAGATCCACCTGGGCGACCGGGGCTTGGGCGCGGGCGCGGATCCCAAGGTGGGGCGCAGCGCCGCGGACGGCTCGCGCGACCGGCTGCGCGACGTGCTGTCGGGCGCCGACATGGTGTTCGTCACGGCGGGGCTCGGCGGCGGCACCGGCACCGGCGGCGCGCCGATCGTCGCCGAGGTGGCGAAGGAGCTCGGCGCGCTCACCGTCGCGGTGGTCACCAAGCCGTTCCTGTTCGAGGGCGCGGTGCGCAAGCGCCAGGCCGAGCAGGGCATCGACGCGCTGCACGACGTGGTCGACACGCTGATCACGATCCCGAACGAGCGCCTGCTGCAGATGGCCGGACGCGACACCACCATGACCGAGGCGTTCCGGGTCGCGGACGACGTGCTCTTGAACGCCGTCCAGGGCATCTCGGACCTGATCACGGTGCACGGCATCATCAACCTCGACTTCGCGGACGTGCGCACGATCATGAGCGAGATGGGCATGGCGCTGATGGGCACGGGGCGCGCGAGCGGCGAGGACCGCGCCATCCGTGCGGCCCAGGCCGCGATCTCGAACCCGCTGCTCGAGGAGCTCTCGATCAAGGGTGCGCGCGGGGTGCTGGTGAACATCACCGGCGGCCCCGACATGAAGCTGCACGAGGCGAACGAGGCGGTGAGCCTGATCCACGAAGAGGCGCACGAGGAGGCGAACATCATCTTCGGCTCGGTGGTGCAGGAGAGCCTGGCGGACGAGATCCGGGTCACGGTCATCGCCACCGGCCTCTCGGACGTGTCGCGGGTGCGCCGCAAGACCGCGATCACCGAGAGCTTCGAGAACGTGCATCCGCTCCGCCTGCCGCTGCGCGAGCCGGCCTCGCCCGAGAGCCTGACGGAGGCCACCACGCTCGAGGCACCGCCGCGCGCGACGAAGCTCGAGATGAACGGCACCGACGACTTCGTCTCACCTTTCGAGGAGGAGTACGACGTGCCCGCCTTCATCCGCCGCTCGCGGGAAGCGGACTAGCGCAGCTTGCAGGGCTGGAAGCGGCGCGCGGGACGCGCTTCGGCGCGACGCTTCGCGCCGCTCTTGGTCCTGTGCGCGGTCGCTGCCTGCACCTCGACCGGCGCGCCGGGCGACGTCCCGGGAGAGGCACCTCCTCGCGAGCCGCCGCCCGCGAGCTCGCTCACGCCCACGAGCTTCTTCGACTACAAGCCGCTCGACCCCGGCAGCGTCCACGTCCAGCCGGAAGGCCTCACCGTGGAGCGGAGCTGGGTGCTCGACCTGTACACGCTGTTCCACTCGCGCGACTACAAGGCGTTCCGGCTGGTGCTCTCGGACGAGGCGGGCGAGGAGCTGATCGGCCACATGCTGATCCCACCCGGTGACGGCCCGCACCCCTGCGTGGTGGCGTTCGAGATCCTGGACGGGCCGAACGACGTGTCCGAGGGCATGGCGAAGGCCCTGGTGAACCGCGGCTACGCAGTGGCGCGGCTGGAGCGCCGCGCGCTCGACCTGGCCCACCAGACCAATGGCGACGTCGTGCGCGAGCGGCTGCGCGACGGCGTGATCGACGCCCGCCGGCTGCTGGACTGGCTGGTCACCCACCCGCGGATCGACACCGCGCACCTGTTCGCGGCGGGGGTATCGATCGGCTCGATCCAGGCGCTCTTGCTCACCGAGTGCGACCCGCGGATCCGCGGCGGGTTCTACCTGATGACCGGCGGCGACGTGGCCAAGATCCTCTACGACTCCAGCGAGACGCCCGTGCGCATCTTCCGCGACCACATCATGGCGCAACAGGGCTGGACCACCCGCCAGGAATGGCTCGCCGGGGTGCGCCCGAAGACCGCCGCCGTCGACCCGCTCACGTATGCGGCGTCACTGGATCCGAGCCGGCTGATGATGGCCTCGGGTCGCTTCGACACCGTGATTCCATCCGAGCGCGCGCAAGAGCTCTGGGAAGCCCTCGGCAAGCCGCGCTGGTACAAGCTCCCCTGCGGCCACTACACCGTCTTTCCGTTCTTCTGGTGGGCGGTGGCACGTGGTGCAGATCACCTGGACTCACTGGTGCGCAACTAGAGGATTCGTCGGCTCGGCCCTATAGCCGGCGCCGATCTCTTCCGAAGGAAGACTTCATGGAAGCCGTCGACCACAATCCGGAGACCGAGAGCAATCTGCGCCGCAACCTCCTGCTCGTGGCGTCGTACGTGCTTCTGATGGTGCTGATCGCCATCGGCTACAGCTGAGGGATCCGCCTCTCGTCTCTGGACTACCAGCGCGCGGAGGGCGGGCCCGGCGGCGCGCCGCTTCGCACCGCTCGGGAACGGCAGCTTGCGCGAGGCCTGCTTCTCGGCCCTTCGCTCACAATGCTCGCTACGCGCGCCGCCCCGGCCCGCCCTCCCCGCTCTTGCCGGCGCGTGCGGTCCGGATTGAGGAGTGGTCGGCGCTCGAGCTTGGTGCTCGCGCAAAGGTGGCTGTTTTCCTTTGAAGCGAGACGGCAGCTCGGCGGGGCTGGGGCGCGGCCGGGCCCGGGGCG
>Ga0306926_10001625_pt1 | contig 22467 bp, 18 predicted proteins | sample flu12Cox44000178_FD_203759 | JGI IMG/M metagenome (GOLD analysis project Ga0306926, IMG submission 203759) | Lab enrichment of tropical soil microbial communities from Luquillo Experimental Forest, Puerto Rico - flux8day.12C.oxic.44.000.178 (v2)... | ecosystem: Environmental > Terrestrial >...
CTGTACAAACTATCTTCGCACCGAGTTCCTTGGCTGCATCCAACGTTCCAATCCACTTACCCACGTCCCCGTCACCCACGTAGTTATACGGTCCATTCACACACATGTCGCCAGTGAAAAGGATCCTCTCCTTAGGCAGCCAAGCCACCGCATCGCCGTGCGTATGCGCCACTCCCAGGTGCATCAGCTCGACCCGATGCTTGCCGTCGTCGAAAATCAAATCCTTCGAAAACAGAACGGAGGGCGGCTTAAGCTTGGTGGTTCTGAGATCGGCCCGGCCTTTCGCGGCCTCCTCCCACCTGCCGGGTTTGTTGCCGTAATAGCCTGTTTCGTACCGATGCATCTCTTCGATGACGCCCGTATGGGCGACCGGCACCCCGCCGTTTTCCACAAACAGTTGGTTTCCGTAGGCGTGATCGCCATGATGATGTGTGTCAAAGGCGAACCTTATTGGCTTGTCGGTGAGGGAACGGATCTTACTGATGATCAGCTTTGCGCCCGCAGGGAAATTCGCATCGATGACCAACACGTAATCTTCAAACATGATCCAGCCGTTGTTGCAGACTGCGTCAGCATTGTCCGCCACGTTCCCCTCGTGAAAATAGACGTCGGGAGCGATCAGGTCAGCCGTCGCCGTCTCCGCCACTCCCGCAGGAACTGGCCCGCCCACAAGCTCCGCCTCTGCCGCAAGTGTTAAGAGTGCCGTCCCACCTGCCAAAAACTCACGCCTGCTGACGTCGCACATGCTTCCCTCCCCTCGTCTCTCCTGCCCGTACTGCGTCGTCTCTAAACTTTGGAGATGGATTCTACCTGAGGCGCCCGAGAGTAGCGGTAAAAGTTACCATCAAGCATCAGGGGTAACCGACTCCTCCGACATTAATGCACGCGAAGGTTCACGCGCCCCGCCGGCTTCCTGCGGCGCGATGGAGCCTTCTTAGCGAGGTGCGCGGGTCCTCCTTGGTCTGTGCAGAAGAACGATAGCAATCGCTCAATCTCCGATCGGCCTGAGGTTGGGGCAGGACATCGAAGGCAGCAGGCCGCGAAAGGGGTTCCAGTGATGACGAGTCAAGTGACTGGCTGCCCTCGGCGAGCAAATTCGAACCTTGCCCCAACACCCCTTCAGCGGATGGCGTTGCTAGCTCCACGACGCTGCCTTCCGCTGGTCGACGGTTTCACCTCTCTCTAGCAGAGACTGCAACCATCCCAGCATTCTTGGCCAACCCCGGTAGGCCTGTGCAATCTCGGGATGCGCCGCGAAGCCGCTGTGACGAATTCTCACGAGGGTTCCTTTTTCCGCAGGCTCGAGTTCCCATCGTATCTTCGTCTTTACATTGCCCGTCCAGGTTGCAATCCAGGTTGACGACAACAATCGTGGAGGGTCGACTTCCAGGTATTCGCCGGTAATTTCAAACTCGCGGCCACTGCCGTCCAGTCCGATGCTACGCCAGGCACCGCCGATGCGCAGGTCGCATTCGAATTTTGTGCAGCGGTAGATGCCAGCCTGACCCCACCATTGCACCACCTGCAATGGGTCCACGAGCGCCTGAAAAACACGTTCGCGGGGTGCAGTAATGCGAATCTCGCTGACGATCTCGTCTGAATTAGGAGTTTGTAGGGGTGCGGCCATATTTGCCTCCAGTCTTTTTTTTGTTGATGGCACTGTCCCGATGGCTTGGTGTTTCTTTTGCGTGCGCGGTTTCTACGAAGTGCTTTAGGTTCGACAACTGGGATTGCCAGAAGACACGATAACGGCTGATCCACAAATCGACTGATTTCAGCGGCTCAGGGTTCAGCTCGAAAAATCGCTGCCGTCCAACGCGACGTGCTCGCACCAGACGAGCGCGCCTCAGCAATCTAAGGTGCTTCGAAATTGCGGGTCTAGAGACGGGAAACCTCTGTGCAATTTGCCCAACTGGCAAGCTCCCCCGCAGCAAGAGGTCCAAGACGGCACGGCGCGTAGGATCCGCCAGCGCGCCGAAGGCCGCCTCTGCCGTATATGTAACTGTATGGTTACGCATAATGCGTAACCATACGGTATCACATCACGGATGTCAAGCGCCTTCTGTGAGTCTCTATACCCGGGTGCGAAGTAGCGCACGTGCGGTGAAGCCACCGGAGCTAACCGCCGCGGACTCTTCTGAACCGGAACCTTAGCAATCTGTTGATCTCCGATCGGCCCGAAGTTGGGGCGGAGTCCGTCGCACTATTCAGAAGTGCTTACGTTGCTTCCGAGTAGCCCGTAATCCATCGAGAATAGAAGCCAAGCGTGGAGATCACTTCCTACAAGCCGACTTATCGTTACTGATCGGCCCGACCTGGATAACTTCCGGATTGCCTGTGACTCGGCGCCACGTCTTCGGTTGGGTCAAACGTGACTCTCAGTCGCCGTGTTATTTTTATGTTAATGATATAATTAATTAACTTTATGCGACAGCTGAGCTGAAAGCCGTCGCTGTCGTTTTCAACGCTTGTTAATAATCGAAAAAGAACGCAGTCTGCGTCAAAGTATTTACCCTTGGCCTAGCTGCTAAGTGCCTTTGATGCCCTTGCCTTTAGCAAATCGCTTACTGCCGATTTCACTTGTTCGAGATCCAGTGGATATTTCAGTTTCGCCAGTTCCGGTTCTAAACTAATGTCAAATACCTGATTCCTGTGCATCGCCAAAAACAATAGCGCTCCTGACCACTCCATCCTGAGCCTTTCTTCCCTTGCTTCATCACTCTCCCGTTCAACATCTACCGCCACCGTGTTCCCTCTCGGGTCAATCACCCCGATCCCCTTTAAAACCTCGCAAGCCAACCGCGTGTCCTTCAATGTGGTCAGTCCGGCTTCAATCGTGTCCAACGCGAGCGGTGCGAAGCCGTTGAAACGCTCCCTCATTTCCGCGACGTAAGCTTTCATTTCGGGAGCTTTCACAATCCTCGCCACGGTGTGACGGTCGCACCCTTCTGCACGCGCGATTGCACTGTTTTTTTCACCGGCGATGTGGCGCTGTTGAATCCTCTGAATTTGTGGTGCAGGAAGGTAAGACTTCAGCTTTGTTGGTTGTTTCTGGTCAAATCTGGTGGATTTTCGCACGCTCTCCTCCAACTAAGATTTTCACCACAATCCGGCGTCCTAGTCTGGTTTGGTCTAAGCGTGCAGGCTGATTTTCAAAATCAATTCTATCGGACATTTCGGAGCAAAGCAAGGCGGGCCCGTTTGTTCATGCGAACTAATGCAATTATTGCCGGTGAACTCGGATTCGTCGGATCAGCCGACTTCGTACCAAATCACGAAAGTATCCTACGGCCGATGAGAAAACAAAGGGCTTCGTTTTAATGCCCTGGGCCAGTGTCATGCGAGATGCGCTCGAAGTGTGTCCGGATCGAGCTCTTTTTCCCACCGTGCCACCACCAAAGTTGCGACGCCATTCCCGATCATGTTGACTGAGGCCCGAAACATGCTCATGAACCTGTCAATTCCGAGAATCAAGGCCATTCCCGCAACCGGAATGGTTGGAATGACGGAGAGCGTTCCAACCAGTGCGATGAAGGAAGCCCCTTGCACGCCGCTTGCTCCCTTGGATGTTAAGAGTGCGACGGCGAAAATGGTCAATTGTTGCGTCAGTGTGAGCGGCGTATTAGTGGCCTGAGCAACAAAGAGGGCAGCCAACGTCATATATAGGCTTGAAGCCTCGGTGTTGAAGGTGTAGCCCGTCGGGACGACAAGCCCCACAAGGGCCTTGGAGCAGCCCAGTTTCTCCAACTTCGCCATCAGTAATGGCAACGCCGGCTCTGACGAACTGATTGCCAATACCAACAGGATTTCTTCCTTGATGTAGACCAGAAATCGGATGAGGTTGAAACCAGCCATCCATGCGATCGCACCGAGAACAGCAAAGACAAAGAAAAAACATGTGACATAAAAGGTTCCGATCAGCTTCGCGAGTGGCCCGAGTGAAGCCAGCCCATACTTCCCGACTGTGAAGGCCATCGCTCCGAAAGCCCCTATGGGCGCCAAACGCATCAGGATGTTTACGACTCCGAACACCGCGTGAGTGAGCGCGTCGAACAAATCGATCAGCGGCTTGCAACGCGGCCCAACTTTCGATAACGCGAAGCCGAATAGCAGCGCTACGAGCAGGACTTGTAGAATGTCGCCCTTAGCAAACGCATCTGTCACCGTGGCGGGCACGATGTGCATGAGGAAGTCTGTCACGCTTTGCGCCTTTGCCTGCCCGGCGTAGTCCGTCACGGCCTTGGCATCCAGGCTTCCCGGATTGACATTGAATCCCGCACCCGGACGCACCACATTACCAACCACCAATCCGATTAGCAGCGCGAGCGTGGACACAACCTCGAAATAGATAAGCGCCTTGCCTCCCACGCGGCCCACCTTCTTCATGTTTTCCATGCCCGCTATGCCGGTGACAACGGTGCAGAAAATGACCAGCGAAATAATCATTGAGATCAGGCGGATGAACGCATCGCCGAGCGGCTTCATGGCAATAGCTTTCGCCGGATATAGATAGCCTAGAGCGATAGCGAGTGCGATTGCGAGGAGCACCTGCACCCAGAGATTTGAATAGAAAGGCTTCCGGGATGCCGGAAGGACTGAAACAGTACTCGAAAGAGGCTGCCCGTCTCCGAAGGTTCCCATTTTCAATCCTCCTTCATCGGCAAGGTGTTGAGAAAATTCCCGACATGATCGAGAGTCAACTCAAGAAAGTTAATTGCAGTTCATGGATGATGGGGGAGGCGCAAGCGCCAGCGCCAGCGGGGAAACTCAATGCTGCACCCATTCAGCGGCGCACTGTGCGCGTAGTGTCATCACAGTAGATTTCCGGCATCGCCAATGGATTTGGCAAGGTCGTTCAAGAACTCCGCCGCGCGTACCCCGTCCACCACGCGGTGATCGCAAGAAAGGGTCAGAGTCATCATCGGCCGGATGCCAGGCTGCCCATCCACGGGCACGATGCGATCCGCAATCCGTCCTACCGCAAGGATTCCCGCTTGCGGCCGATTGATAATCGCTGTGAAGGCATCCACGCCATACATCCCAAGGTTGCTGAGCGTGAAGGTCGCGCCAGAGATGTCTGTGGGCCGTAACTTGTTTGCCTTGGCTCGCTCCGCGAGATCCCGCCGTTGAACCGCAATCTCGCCAAGATCCGCCGTATCGGCGTTCTGAATCGCGGGGGCAACTACGCCGCCCTCCACCGCCATGGCCACGCCGATATTCACATCTCGATTGTTACGGATTCCGTCGCCGTTCCAACTGGCATTCATTCGCGGATGTCGAGCCAGCGTGCGCGCCACCAGAGCGATCAGCAAATCCGTATGGGTCAGCCGCACACCTTTCGCTCTCTCAACTTTCGCGTCCAATCGTTTGCGCGCCTCCACCAGCGCTGCGGCATCTACCTCGCGCAGAACGAAGAAATGTGGCACGCTCGTCCAGCTCTGCGTGGTTCGCTCAGCCATCAGCCGCGCGATCGAACTGAGCGGTTCCATGCCGCCAGCTGAAGCAGGTACTCCAGACCCGGCCGTACCCTTTGACTCCGCCGCAGCGAGTACATCCGACGCGAGAATCTCTCCGCTGGGGCCCGAACCGTGCAGGCGGTCGATGTCTATCCCTTGTTCCCGCGCCAAACGCCGAGCTTTAGGAGAAAGTTTTGCCTCTCTCCCCCTCGCCTCATTCGAAGTTCTCGTCTCAACTCCCTCCGCCCGCCTTGCCGTCGGCGCTCCTAGCCCCTCAGCTCTGAGAGCCGGCCCGTCAGCCGGAGCTTCTTCGCCCGGCATTACAATCCACGCGATTATTTGTCCGACAGGAATGACAGCGCCTTCCAGCGCCCGGATGCCGACAAGAATTCCTTCCCCAGGCGCTTCGATTTCCACGACAGCCTTATCCGTCTCCACTTCCAGAAGAGGCTCGCCTTTGGTCACTCGTTCGCCTTCTTTTTTTCGCCAGGCGACAAGCTTGCCAGTTTCCTGCGTTAGTTCGAGAGCAGGCATCACAACGCTGATAGCCATAGATTGTTGGGGGCGGCGAACGAACAGCCGTTATTCCATCACTTCCACCCGCTCGGTTTTAGCACTGGCCTCAACCATCTCCCGTACGCGTTTGCTAGGCGCCGCCTCATGTTCACGCGCCGTCGGCAGCGGACCATTTACCGTGTGATAGTGCGCTCCCGCGACCAGCAGTTCTTCCGCGGGGAATCGTGTAATCACTTCGTGGCCCATTTCCGTAACCACAATTTCCTCTTCAATCCGCGCCGCACTCCACCCATCTGTTGACGGCCAGAACGTCTCCAACGCAAACACCATACCGGGCTTGATCTCGTGCGGATGATCGAACGAAACCAGACGGCTAATTACTGGTTTTTCCCAGATTGCAAGGCCAATCCCGTGTCCGTACTGCAGCGCGAAGCACGCCTCCTCATTTGGAAAGCCAAATTCCTGTGCCTTAGGCCAAACGGCTGCAATGTCCGCTGTCGTGCGTCCCGGCCGCACCAATGAAATCGCAGCGTCCAGGTACTCCCGACAACGCTTGTAGGCATCCACCATCGCGTGCGAGGCATAGCCGATCGTGAAGCAGCGGTAGTAACACGTGCGGTATCCCATGTAAGAGTGGAGAACGTCATAATAAACCGGATCGCCAGGCCGAAGAATGCGGTCGGAAAACACATGCGGATGCGGATTGCACCGTTCCCCTGAAATCGCATTTACTGCTTCTACGTACTCGGAGCCGAGATCGTAGAGCACCTTGCTCACAAGCCCCACGGCTACGTTTTCGCGCATCCCCGGTTTCATGGCGCGGTAGAGTTCATCATAGGCCGCGTCCACCATCATCGCGGACATGTTGAGCAGCGAAATCTCATCTCTCGTTTTTATTTCGCGCGCATCGGACATCAGGGGTTGTCCATCCACCACGGTGATGCCCTCGTGCTGCAACGCAAAAAGCACCGGCGGCTCGATGATATCGATTCCGAGCGGCTCCTTGTGCAACCCTCGCTTCTCGAGTTCGATTCGGATCTTCTTCGCCACATCTTCCGCCCGACCCATATCTGGCGACATGGCTCCGCGCAGCATGGAGATTCCCGGTCGCGAACGTTCTCCCAGCCACGGGCAGTGGAGCTGATGATGCCGTGCTGCCGAACCGAAATCCCACAAGATTGGTTCATCGTTCTGCGGCAACAATGAAAACCGGTTGGCTTTGTCTTGCGCCCATGTGCCGATGTGCGTGGCGGTCAGGTAGCGCACATTGTTCATGTCGAAGCAGAGGAGAGCACCCATCTCTGATTTGCTCAGAAGGCTTTTTACGCGCGCCATGCGTTCCGTGCGCAGCCGGTCGAAATCAATTCGCTGTTCCCAATCAACAGCCATCGTTCCGTAAGTCGGTAATGCCATGACGTCCCTCCCGTGCTTGAATTCTAGGTTCGGCCGCAAAGCTCCCGCGCCAGCTCGAACACTGCTTGTTCGTTCGGAACGGTTGCATCTTCGAGTGGAGGAGAAAAGGGAATTGGAACGTGCATTGCCCCCATGCGCTTCACGGGCCCATCCAGGCTGTAAAACGCGCCTTCGGCAATGACTGCTGCAATTTCTGCGGCGACGCCGTATCGCCCGTAGCCCTCATCAACAACAATCGCTCGCGAAGTCTTCTTTGCAGATTCGATCAACTTCTGTTCGTCAAGCGGCCACGTTGTGCGCGGGTCAATCACTTCTGCGCTGACTCCAATCTCTTCGAGCAGTTTCGCTGCTCCCAATGCGACCTGCACCATGCTGCTAGTTCCCACGATTGTGATGTCGCGCCCGTCACGCTTTACGTCCGCCACGCCGAGCGGAATCGTGTACTCCTCCGCCGGCACCGGGCCTTTCATCTTGAACATCATCTTGTCTTCGAAAAAGACCACCGGATTCTCATCTCGGATCGCCGTCTTCAGGAGCCCCTTCGCGTCGTAGGGCGTTGATGGCAACACAACTCTCAATCCCGGCACGTGGCTAAACCACGCATGCAGCGATTGCGAATGCTGCGCCGCGGATCGTCGCGCCGCTCCGAGCGTCGTCCGCATCACCATCGGGACTTTCCATTTCCCCCCTGACATGTAATGCACCTTGGCTGCCTGATTCGCCATTTGATCCATGGTTAGCGTGATGAAGTCGCCGAACATAATGTCGACCACCGGGCGCATGCCCGTCATCGCCGCGCCTACAGCCAACCCCGTAAATCCCGCCTCTGAAATCGGCGTGTCCACCACTCGTTCTTTACCAAACTCTTCCACTAGCCCCGATAACACTTTGAAAGGCGTGCCTGCCTCCGCTACGTCTTCGCCGAGGATGCAAACGCGTGGGTCCCGGCGCATCTCTTCCGCGAGCGCTTCTCGGATTGCTTCGGCGAATGTGATTTCGCGCACTGCCGCTTCAGGCATACACGTCCTGCCCCACTTCATCCAGTTTGGGATAAGGAGCTGCAATCGCAAACTCCACCGCCTTCTTCATTTCAGCTTCGATCTCCGAATGAAGTCGGGCACAGAGATCCGAGTCAGCATGATTCTGTTTCACCAGCCAATCCCCCAGGTTTTTGATGGGGTCGCGTTCCGTGATCCACTCTTGCTCTTCTTTTTTCGAACGGTAGTATTCGCGGTTGATGTCGCCAACGTGATGGCCGCGATACCGATAGGTGTTGCAAAGAATAAATCCGGGGCCTCCGCCCGCGCGCGCCCGTTCCACGAGTTCAGTGGCAACGAGATGCACCGCGCGCACATCTTGCCCGTCCACGCTCTTCGCCTGCAAGCCGAACGCGATTGCACGCGCCACAATATCGCCTGCTGTCGTCTCGGAGAAATGCGTGTATTCCGTGTACAGATTATTCTCGCAGATGTAAATCACCGGCAATTTCCAGAGTTGCGCCAGGTTCATCACTTCGTACAGAACTCCCTGCCCCAATGCTCCTTCACCGAAGAAGCACACAGAAACCTGCCCAGTCCCCAACTGCTTTGCGGAAAACGCGGCGCCGGTCGCGATTCCCGCACTGCCTGCCACGATCGCGTTCGCTCCCAGGTTCCCGGTATCCGGGTCGGCGATGTGCATCGACCCACCCTTGCCGCGGCAGTAGCCGGCTTCCTTACCCAGCAATTCCGCGAACATCCGATCCGGTGTCGCGCCCTTGGCGAGGCAATGTCCGTGGCCGCGATGCGTGCTCGTGATGTAATCGCTTTCGCGAAGCGCTTCGCAAACCCCGACGGCAACCCCTTCTTCTCCCACGTAGAGGTGAGCGAGTCCTGGCATCAGGGCTCGCGTGTAGAGCTCGTTGGCTTGTTCCTCGAACAATCGAATCCTGAGCATCTGCCGGTACATACGTAGCCACTGCTCCACGGCAATCTTAGAGTCTGTCGCAGCGTGCTTTGTGGCTGTCGTCATTTGGAAACTCCCGACATTCGAGCCAATACGTCAAAGACAACCGCGAAATCTTTTTTTTCCCACCCCATCCCTCGCGCCGCCGTCAGAAATTCGTTGCTCGCCGCGGTTGTCGGCAACGGAACATTCAACTGGCGTCCCAGTTCCATGGCCAACAGCATGTCCTTCTGCATCATGTTTACGTCGAACCAGGCCTCATCTGGCATCTTTAGCACGAACGGCCCGCGATACTGAACCATTGGCGAAGCGACCGCGCTATGCGTCAACACGTCCACCGCTGTTTCGCGCGCGATTCCACTTTTTTCCGCCAGCAACACTCCTTCGGAAAATGCCATCATTTGCACCGCGAGGCTCAGGTTCGTCGCAATTTTCATGGACAACGCGAGTCCGTTGTCTCCGACGTAGGTAACCTTAGGTCCGATGTCCTGTAGCAAAGGCTTCACGCGCTCGAATGTCTCGCGCTTTCCTCCAACCATCACCGACAATTTTCCTTCTTGCAGCGTAATCACGCTTCCGGACACCGGAGAATCCAGCATATCCGCGCCTTTTTCCCGAACCCGGCAAGCAAGCCCGCAGCTGGCAGCGGGGCTGACCGTACTCATGTCCACCAGAACTTTGCCTTGGCTCAGCCCTGCCAGAATTCCGTCAGGCCCGGCGGCGATCGCCTCCAGGGCTGCGACGTTCGTCACCATTGAGAACGTCACATCTGTCGCAGCAGCAACCGCGCGCGGTGAGTCCACCCATTTCATTCCCCTATCGATCAGCCACTGAGCTTTCGTATGTGTGCGGTTGTAACCGGTGACGATGTGGCCCTTATCGAGCAGCCTGTTCACCATTTGGCCGCCCATCACCCCAAGTCCGATGAACCCAAGATTCGCCATCTCTCTCAGCCTCCAGGTTACAATGCGGGTTTTGACAGCGCCTTGTCCCGCTCGGTGGAAGAGACCTGCGAGTCTTCACGGACCTGTTCAAGATGTGCTCGCATCGCTTCGCCTGCTCTTTCCGGATTGCGGCTCTCCACGGCTTCCAGAATGCGTTTGTGGTGAAACTGCCCGCGCTCCGGTCCTCCATCCACATTAAAAATCCGCATCCGCTGTTCCCGGAGCAACCCAACGATTGAATCGAGCAGCGATAATATCAACGGATTTGCTGCCGCTTCGGCCAGGGCCAGGTGAAAATCCAGGTCGGCCTCGATGAAGGCATCTGGGTTCTGCCTCGCCCCATCCATCACGGCGATTGCTTCTCGCATGACTGCCAGGTGCTGCTCTTCGACTCGGGTTGCTGCCAGCGCCGCAATCCCAGGCTCAAGAATCAGCCGCATCTCCGCCAGATGCACGCCTCCATCCGGTTGCCCGATTCTCATCATCAAATCGAGTGACTGCCGGATAGCCTGGGAAGTTCCGTTCGTGATGAATGTTCCGCGCCCCGAGATTGCCTCCACTAGACCCTTCTCTCGTAGCGCCTTCACGGCCTCGCGAACAGCCGTCCGGCTCACCCCAAACTTCTGCGCCAGCTCTCGCTCGGCCGGCAGTTGATCCCCAGGCTTTAGCTCGCCAGCAAGGATCGACCCTTCGATTTGTTCGATGATTTGTTCGTAGAGTCGGGAAGTGCGAAGTATCTTGTACATCGTCTCCTCTCCAGTGAGCGGTTCTTGGTAGGGCCACCATACCATAACTTGGTCAGTCATATAAATCTCCTTGACAATTTTTCGAGTATGGTGGTACAGCTGCCATACCATATGGCCATTTTCCACTAACTTCCACACTTAAATTCTCTCTTGAGGGGGTTGCATGATTTCCCTAATGCCGGACAGGAGCTCAAGTACGTGCCCCTATCGAATTGGGACGATTCGCGTTCTGGCCGCGAGCCTTGGAGGGTTGCTCCTCTGTCTTGCTCTCCGTGCGCAGTCCTATACCGGGCGCATCTTGGGCAGCGTTCATGATAAGTCCGACGCGGTGCTGGTGGGGGCCAAGGTTGACATCACCGATGTGCAAAGAAACCTCACTCGATCCCTTGTCACGGACCAAGCGGGGGAGTTCGTCGCCCCCGACCTACTCCCTGGCATTTATAAGGTCCATGCTGAAGCTAGAGGCTTCAAGGCCTATGAACGCCAGAATGTTCAGATCGACGTCGCTACTGACGTGCGAGTCGATATCGTTCTGCAGCCAGGCGACGCGTCCGAAACCGTGATCGTCAATGAGGAAGTTCCCCTCCTCAACACTATCTCTTCGACTCTGGGGGGTACGCTTAGCACTGAGCAAATCAACGATCTCCCCTTGAATGGGCGGAATTACGAAAATCTGCTACAGCTTCGCCCCGGTGTCGTCCGGTATCCCGGCGGCGGATTTTCCACCACGAGTGCGACCGGCCTCCGTGCAGAGGACAATGCTTATATCATCGACGGACTTTTCAACAGCGAACCCTTCTCTGGTCAGAGCATCATCAACGGTGCCGGCATTGCCGGAGATTCGGCGACAATCCTTCCCATTGATGCCATCCAGGAATTCAATGTGCTGGAAGATCCCTCCGCGGAATACGGCTGGAAACCCGGTGCTATCGTCAACGTGGCGCTGAAATCGGGCACGAACAGTCTGCATGGCACAGCCTACGGTTTCTATCGCGACACGATTTTCGATGCCCGCAACTTTTTCAACACCACGGATCATGCAAAAACGCCGAGAGCTCTAAAACAGTTCGGAACAACCGTCGGCGGGCCCATCATCAAAGACAAGCTCTTCTTCTTCGGCGGCTATGAGGGGCAGCGCTACAAAGTCGGCAATTCCTTCGTCGAGGGTGCACCCAACACCGTCCCGCTTCCAGCGGACCCGACCCAGACTTGCACCTTTATCCTGGTTGGCGACTGCGCGAACAGCATCCCCGACGCTATCGCCGATGTTCATGCGGCCTTTCTTGCTGGAATGTCACCCGATGTTAGTCCCGTCAGTCTAGCAGTGGCCGGATGTCAATTCACACCGCCGGCTACAACCACCTGTAACGGCAAGGGCTTCCCACTCAACAATCAGACCAACGCCCCAGGGCTCGCGGTTCTCGGATTTCCGAATACCGTCAACGCCGACAACGCCGTGGGAAAAATTGATTACCACATCAACGATCGCCACACTGTGAGCGGGAGATACTTCTTCGGCAACAATAATGGAAAGGTGGACGACGCGCAGCAAGTGCAGCCCATTTGGTTGACTCTCATTCACACTCGCGCGCAGGTGTTCGGCGTGAACTGGACCTATGTGCCCAGTTCACGCTGGGTCAATGAAGCCCGCTTTGGCTATAACCGGCTCTATCAGCCTACATTCACCGCGGATCACAACGTGCCCGCGACCGCCTACGGGCTCAACACCGGCGTCACCAATCCGCTTTTTGGCGGATTGCCGCTGATCACTATTCCTCAATTCAGCGCGCCCAATACATTGGGCGGGTTTGTCTGGCCTAAGATCCAGGGGCCCGACACGCGATTCCAGTTTGTCGACCACATTTCCTATACGCGTGGTAGGCACGCCTTCAAGTTCGGCGGCGAAATCCATCGGGACGCATTCTCCGGGGCTGCCTTTGCTCGCGGCCGCGGCCAAGTCAAATTCCTGGGGGGCCAGGCTTTTGGTACGGGCGCAGGCTCCACGCAGTTGGAAGACTTCTTCGCCGGTGCGCCAGCCAAGACGCAAGTGCTAATCGGAGATGCAAGCCGTCAAATTCACAATTGGTCATACGCAGGCTTCTTCCAGGATGACTGGCGCGTCACTAATCGGGTGACACTCAACCTTGGCTTGCGCTACGAGTTCAGCACCGTAGTGAAAGAAGATCAAAACCGCATGACTAATTTTATTCCGGACGTCGGGGTAGTTCAGGTCGGGCACGGCATCAATAGTCCGTACCATAGCAATGGCGCGAATTTCGCGCCACGAATCGGCGTCGCCTGGGATCCTTCTGGTAGCGGAAAGAACGTGATTCGAGCGGGTGCTGGCATCATGTATGAATCGATCAACTGGGAAGCTTTTCTCGCCTTCAATAATACCCTCGGCATAGCCAACAACCCGACAGCCGCCAGCACTGGAGTCCCACCGGGCACTGGAACTCTGACGAGCGGGGTCACCAATGCCGCCTACTTCGCTGACCCTGCCGCCGGCGTCGCGGCGTGGAATACCGGCCCGCTCTTTTCGGGTTCATTGAATTGCAGCAGCACGTTTCCGTGCACGATTTTCGCCATCAATCCTAACCTGGTCACACCTCGTGTTTTTTACTGGAACTTCAACGTCCAGCACGCTTTCACCAATACCCTCTTACTCGAAGTTGGCTACGTCGGCAACCATGGATCGAAACTCTCCAACGTTCGGGACATCAATCAGCCTTTGCCCGGCTTGTGCGCGCCGGGCGACAGCGGATGCGAGCAGGCAAACCGGCCAAACTTTCCAGACGTCCTCGGCGCGATCTACGAGCTCGACAACCTCTACAAGTCGAACTACAACGCCCTACATGCCACTCTGACTGCGCGCAATTTTCATCGTCTGAGCTTCGTTGCAGGCTATACATTCGCTCACGCACTGGACGATGTGGGCGCCAACTGGGACTTCGGAGCAGGGCTCGGCCTGCCCCAGGACTCCATGCATCCACAGCGAGAATATGCCAGCAGTGATTTCGACATACGTCACCGTTTCACCTTCTCGGTCAACTACAAAATTCCGGGGAAGGAGTCGTTCGCGCAGCTTCTAGAAGGCTGGGAACTCAATTCCATCGTGAGTCTGTATTCCGCGCAGCCGTGGGGGCCGATGGACACTAGCACAGACGTTAGCGGGACTGGTGAATCCGCGGCGGCGGCCACCGGCATCGAACGCTGGGATTTCTTTGGAAGCCCCTCCGACTTCAATTCCGGTCCGACGTCGATCCCATTCTCTCAGGGAGCGAGCAACCCGGCCTGTGCTGCGAAGGCACTTGCGCTCGACGGGGGCTTACCAGGAGGTCCCGCGAGTCAGTCACTCGCATCCTTTGGCTGCTATGCGAAGCGAAGCTCGATCATGATTCCCCCGGCGCTCGGTAGCTTCGGTACCATGGGCCGCAACCTCTTCCGCGATTCGGGCTTCCGCAACTGGGATTTCTCGGTGGTCAAGAATTGGAAGATCACCGAACGCTTCCAGGTCCAGTTTCGTGCTGAGTTCTTCAACATTCTCAATCATCCAAACTTCGCGAATCCCTTCGGCGGGCAGAACGGGTATGCTCACAACGATCCGTCGTCCCCACTCACGTTCGGTTGCGGCTGTGCTACCCCTGATGGGGCAGCTGCGAATCCCGTCATCGGCTCCGGGGGGAGCCGAGCCACCCAGTTTGGTTTGAAGTTTCTCTTCTGATTGCTGAATAAGCCGGGGAGCGCGAGCGGCGCCGAATTCCTGGATCGGCTCTTCCGGGCATCCGCGATCTAGTAGAGTTAGACATTCGAACTGCACGAGTGATGATACAGCTGCACAATTCCTGCCGTTTGACTCCGAAGGATCGCCGCGATCGATGGGAGGCTGATTTGAGAAGCTATTCTGGAAACTCCTCGCTGTTTTTTGTTTTGCTCGCTGTCCTCACACTCGCTTCAGCGGCGGCCTCCTCACAGGAACGCCGCGAACGCACGCTCGAAGAAATTAAATCTGAAGCCATCACTCGCGCTGAGAACGGCATGTACCCTCTCATCGGTTTGGATCCAGCCGATGTGAGCGAAGCTTTTGCTGCCATTCACACCCGAAACCCTGACGAATGGGCAGCCGGATTCATCGGCGTCGCCGACAAATATATGGCGCAGGCAAAATCGCTTGAAGCGACGGACCTAGCGAAAGCCAGCGCTCTCTACGTGCGCGCGTGGCGGCTGTATTCGTTTGGAAAGTGGCCCGTGCCCTCGTCTCCCGGGAAAAAGGCGGCGTATGCGAAAGCCATCGAAGCGTTTCTCGCACACGGCCGGTTAATCGATCCGCCCATCGAGGTGGTCCATATTCCGTTCGAAGGCTCTGAGATCATCGGGTATCTGCGCCTGCCGAAAAACGCGAAAGGGCCGGTGCCGCTGGTGCTCGCGATCAACGGGCTCGACAGTCGCAAGGAAGACCTCTCTGAGAATTTCGACGCGATCATCCCGTATGGCATCGGCTTTATTGCCGTTGATTCTCCTGGCACCGGCCAAGCTCCCATTAAAGCGGGTGTGAATGCCGAGCGAATGTTCTCTCCCGTGATTGATTACGTTCTCACGCGGCCCGAGGTCGACAAGACGCGACTCGCCGCCGACGGCCAGAGCTTTGGCGCCTATTGGGCCACCAAGCTTTCTATCGTTGAGCGCGCCAGGCTGAAATGTGTGGTCCTTCAGACTCCGCCGGTTGACGCCAGCTTTCAGAAAGAGTTCCTCTTGAACTCAATCCTCGGGAATCGCGAATACCTCTTCGATTTGATCCCAGCCTTTCTGAATATTTTCGACGGAGCGAAGTCCGTAGACGACCTGGCAGAGATTTTTCCCAAGATGTCGCTCGTGAATCAAGATTTGATCGGCAAGCCGACCACGCAGATGCTGATCATTGCCGGGGCCCTTGACACGCAAGTTCCCATCTCCGACTCATTCTTGCTTCTAAAGACCGGCGACCTCCCAAAGGAGGCCTGGATCAATCCACAAGGAGGGCACCTCGGTAGGCAGAAGGGCGTTTGGCCCGACCCCCTAATTTTCAGGAAGGTGATCGTTCCCTGGCTCGTGCGCACTTTCGACGTGCACCCTACTGAATGATCTCCCCAAACTGGTCTCCGGCGGGATGCTGTAGGCTCACCAAGTTATCGACGTGCTCGAAGCACAAGCGATAAATGATTCAAAGGCAACTAGCCGTATCCGGTTCTGTGACCTTGGCGAGAACGAGAGTAAGCAAACGGGTCAGGCGAGCGCTTATAACGCCTCCACTCCCAATAAGTGTTTGTGACAACTCCTTGACTCGGCCAGCCGTCGCCTGAGAAAGTTCACGGAACTGGCTGGCGGGCTACCGGCTCTCCGCCGGCAGGTTCGCGCACAAGCCTCAGATGCGAATTATGCGATCTCGATGCTGTTCACGACAGCAGATATGCCAGGCGCAGCCCATGCGGCCCGCTCCGCTTCTTCCCGTTCAACCAAAGACCTGACAGATCCACTCAAGATCACTTTCGAGTCACAAATTTCGACCCAGATTTTCTTTGCATCGATTTCTGCTGCACGTTCCAGCGCCTTGACGATTTGGCTCTTGACGTCGGCTGTTGAGATCGGTGGCTTCACGTCAATCCGATTGACAACGCCTCTAACGCCGACCAAACTACGAGCCACTCTCTCCGCCTCCGCCTTTTGAAAGTGACGATCCACCGCCCCATCGAGAGTGACCCAGCCGTTTTGCACAATCACCTGGATTCGGCCTAGCGGCACCGATGCGTTCCAATCCAGGGCGTTGGTCGCGGCTCGGGCAATATCCGAGTCGCCCCGCCGAAAATCACTAGAAAGTTCGACCACGATTTCGTCTGAGATCGCTTTAACTCCCTTGACTCGTTCTGTTGCACGCTCGGCTGACCACTTCTCAGAAAGGCTGTGGACTGTACCACTGAGCATCACGACGCCGGAATCGATGGATACGCCGATCGCGGCTGCATCGACGCTCGGGTCCCAGGAAAGTTCATCCATCACAAGCTGCTGAAGTTCCTTGTCGATCTTCCTTGTCGTCTCTTCTTGGAGTCTTCTTGTCATTTTCATTCCTCCGTAAGCGTGAGTTCACCTGACCAGTGCACGCAATACCAAACCACAAGCTAGCTCCTGCCTCGTCTGGCCTTATGCGGCATAGATCACAGATAAACGTGATGCTCGTCACGGCAAGAAATTGGGACTTCACATTCAATAAGGCTTCGGTGGAGGTGACATATGAAAGCCATGGAAGCTCGGACTCGGATTCAATTCAAGAATGTTCTGTTTGCCACTGACTTCTCTCCGGCAGCGAGTGCCGCGGCGCCGTTTGCCGCAGAGCTGGCGAAGCGCTATGGGGCAAAGCTGTACGCCTTGCACGTCAGGCCGCCGGTAGTCAATCCGATGACGCCGCCAGGCACATGGCGAGCTTTGGAGAAGGCGGCGCTGGACGAAGACATGCAGCACACACAAGAACTCCTAAGCGCCTTCCCTGGGCTTCGGCCGGAAGTCTTAATCAAGGAGGGAGACCTTTGGTCGAGTCTGGCAAGCGTCCTTGAGGAGAGCGATGTTGATTTGGTTGTCATTGGGACGCGGGGCCGATCTGGAATCGCGAAGTTCCTGCTTGGTTCTGCGGCAGAAGAAATCTTTCGACAGGCTCCCTGCCCCGTACTAACGGTTGGGCCAAATACGGCAGCTACCGAGAAGAAGCCTGGCGAGATCACACGGATTCTGTTTGCTACAGACTTTAGCCCGGCATCCAATGCGGCGGCGCCGTATGCTCTATCACTAGCCCAAGAATGCCAGGCTCACTTAACGCTTCTGCACGTGATCGCAAAGCCCAAACCCGGCGAACTTGTTCAGCCGAGAGATTTGGCTCAATCATGGTCCCAGTTGTTACACAAGCTCGTGCCTGACGAAGCAGATCTCTGGTGTGTTCCGGAGTATGTAGTCGAGGAGGGTGACCCAGCCGAACAAATCCAGGAAGTCGCTACGCGTACAGGTGCCGAACTGATCGTTCTCGGTGTCCATCAACCAACTGGCTTTCCGGGTGCGGCAACGCATCTGCCTATAGCAACGGCGCACAAAGTTGTATCGCATGCAACGTGTCCCGTTCTGACGATTCGAGGTTAGTACCGACATTGCTGGTAATTCGGAGTGAACAACGAAGAGGAGAAATTTATGAAAGTGAAAGACGTGATGATGAGGACGGCAGCGACATGCACCCGTGAGACAAACTTGGGAGCGGCGGTCGAGATTCTATGGGACCGTAACTGCGGGATTTTGCCGGTCGTTGATGCGGAGCAAAAGGTCATTGGCGTTGTGACTGATCGGGATTTGTGCATCGCCCTGGGAACGCGGAATCGGCTGCCGGGTGATATCACGGTTGGCGAGGTAACGTTGGGCAAAGTCCTTACGTGCGCGGCCGAGGATGATATTCGCTCGGCTCTGGCTACTATGGCGCAGGCTAAAGTGCGGCGTTTGCCGGTTTTGAGTGCAGCCGGCAAGCTTGAGGGAATCCTGTCGATGGACGACGTTGCCATGCACTCGGCAACTCGAACCGGGAAGGCGGCGAGCGAACTCACTTACGATGATGTGATGGAAACGCTCAAAGCAGTTTACCGCCCACAGCTCCCACAGGTGGTAAGGCGCACGGCGGCAGCATAGGCTCCGACCATTGTTTTCAACCAAGTGCGCCGCAGAGTCGCGAGTGATGGCGTCGCAGCCGTCGTCGCGCAGCATAAGTCTTGCGAGAAGGAGATAGATTTTCACAAGAGCAAATCTGCCGAGCTACCTTTGTCCGTTGCTGATGTAGTAGCGAAAACGATCTCGAATCCGTCCGTGACCGGCAAGGCCTAGAGTTGCCACAGGTAAGGTTGATACGTGCTACTTGTCATGGTCGTGTTCATGATCACCGTGATGTCCATTATCATGGTGGTCCCTGCCATGTTCCTTGTCCCAGTGGTGATCGTGTTCCACACGGCCGCGGTCTCCTTCCCAATACCCGGCATAATACCTTTCTCCATCGTGGCGTGGCGCAACCCAGTGAGCCCCTTCATAGGGTGCTTGAGTCCAGTAGCCCTCATGCCACTTATAGTGATTTCCCACGGGATACCAATAGCCCTCAACCCAAACGTGATCAGGGGCTGGCATTGCTGGCACAACCACAACTGCCCGAGGTGGCGGTGGCGGCGCAATTACGATTCCAACGGAAATCTGCGCATGAGCTACGGAAGCCGCGCCTAAGAGCATCGCAAGAAGCAATGTCGCCCAGATACTGGTCCTTTTCATGTGGATCAACCTCCCTGACGCCATTTTAGACACAAGAAGGCGCTCGACATTCGGAGGAGCGGTAGGTGATCACGAAAGATACATCTGACCTGAAGTACAGGTGACCTGGCGCCGAGGATGCATCCTTCCCAAGTTGTTATGGGTTATCTTCTCTCATTGAAGCCGTCGATTCTTTGCTCCGAGCAATGAGAAGCATCGGTTAGGTTAGTGGATTCGGTAAAACAACGGCCGTGAACGAGAAGCCTCAGCATCATTTTTTGTGAGTGAGGTACGATGTATGCTCGGGTGCAAAATGGAGTTATCTGATGGAAAAGGATATAGACATGACCGCACCGCAGCGGATCGAATTAAGTCCCACAGTCGTAGCCATTCTGGAAGCTAACAGCCCAAAGTCTCAACTCCTCCGGCACTTCCTGCGCTTTACTGACGCCATCCTGGCGACAGACCCATCTGGGATCGACGAAGTCGTAACACCCGATGCCCGCTTTCATGAACTCGAAGCTATCGGACTCCCGCGCGGGCCGGAAGGAATGAAGATGTTCCGGCGTCAGGTCAATGGCGCCATTCCCGACGAACATATTTTCATTTCTGCTGTGCGCTTTGAGGAAGATAACATCATAGAGGCAGACCTGGACATCAGCGCAACCCACACAGGTGTGGAGTTCATGGGTATACCCGCGACAGGGCGGAAGATTCGCTTCAACGTTTACGCTCGCGGCCGCTTTGTAGATGGCAAGATGGCCGAACGCTGGGACAGAGCCGACTTCGAGGACATCAAGCGCCAGCTCACCAGCTCCTAACCTCAGCAGTCTTCGTTTGGTTTGGGGTACCTGCGAACCAGACCACTCCTGTCTACGATAACTTCACCGGCAACCCAACGACCACAGGCTGTTTGTAAGCGTGGCTGGGTTCGAGAATGAAGGTGCCCAGCATGTTGATTGCAAAGATCGTCAGGCCTGCGAGTTCACACAGCGCGGAGACGGGCAAGAAGCTCCACGCCCATTCCGTGATGCCCTGGTAGGCGATGATTTCGCACGACACCCGCATCGTGCAGCCGAGTGTGACCAGCACAAGGCCGGCGAACATTAGCCTCGTGCTCCACAGCACTCGCATACCTGCAAACGCCGGCAGGACGCGCTGTCCCACGCAGAGAATCATCACAGCGACGAAGCCGACTGTGAGGGCATGGCGCGACGCACCCCAAATGCCGCCCGAGGTGTCCCACCGAGCTGCTGCAACGCCGAGCAGTGCCGCAACCATTAGCCAGGCATGAGCCATACGCGTGAAGAATGGCAAGCTGGAATGCACGCCTCGGACCTTCGCTTCACGGTCAGACGGCTCAAGCATTCGCAATGCCGAAATCACGATTGATACGCCCAAGACCAAGACCGACGCGCCAAGCAGAGTCAACCCTGCAAGCGTCAGTGCAAGGCCGCAGATATTGACGAAGATTGCCGGCAACAGAAGTTTCGTGCGTAACGGTTTCAAACCCAAAAACACCTGCATCCACTTCGCGCTGAATCCCCAGACGAAGGGCACCAGAAAGCCCCAGGCCGTCAACGCCAGATAACGCTGGTCGAAGAGATGTGGAAAGGCTGGTGTTGCCCCGCGCAAGGACGCGTAAAAACAGCCGACGAGGTTCGCAACGAGCATGGCCATGAATCCGATGCACGCCGTGATGACCATCCAGATCCACGGGTCTACACGGGATCTGCCGGAATCGTCGGGACGGTGTTGAGAAACAACGCGACAGAAAATAGCGAATGCGGCGAGCTCCAACACGGCTGAAAGCGGCCCGAGTGCTCGCCATTCCCACAAGTAGATGTTCGCGGCCCAGCGGAGCGCCACCCCCAACGTCCACACCGTCCAGCACGTCCAAGCCGCTGCAAAATGAGAAGTGGCCGAGCCGCGCAATTTAGGAATGGAGTAGAAACCGATTCCCATGATGAAGCTGCCCACCCATCCGAAGACTTGTGCGTGACCGTGAGCTTGCAGCCACGCTTGTGAGATGGAGGACACGCTTTCGCGTCCGCTGATTTGCAGCAGGTTCCAAACGCCCAGAAACGTCCCGGGAAAAACCATGAAGATGAGTCCGGAAGTGATGAAAGCTATCACGAGACGCGACAGCGACTTTTCGCGCGCACGCGCGATTTCGAAGACTTTCGCGGGTGATGGTGACAGGTGCGCCGCCGTGGCGTTGATCGGTTCGATGGTTGCCGGCGAGGTGTGCATGATATTTATTCCTGGTGATCGACCGCGGCTTCCAACTCGACGGCGCGCGGGAAAAGAATGTTGTTTTCCAGATGCACGTGCTGGTGAAGGTCCGCTTCGAATTCACTCAGCTCACGATAGAGGGCTTCAAAGGTTGGGCAGGCGTCGGGCGGCGCGTTGTAGTCGTTGCTCGCGGTGCGAATCTGCTTCACGAGTTCGCCCGCCGAATCATGCTCTTTCATCATCGCGCCCACAGGGTTGCGTACGCTCTGGAAGAACGGCAGTTCGAGTGGTTCGGCGGCGATGGCTGCGCGCTCGAGAGCGCCAATATACGGAAAGAGGATTTGCTCCTCCTTCTGCATGTGCGCGATCATTTCCATCGCCAACTGGCCAAAGGCAGTCTCGATGGTGATGGTTTCGGGGTGATTCGCGGCGTGCTTCGCCTTTACTTTCACCAGCATTGCGCGCACGCGCTGAATCGACTGACGCACGAAGGCATGGTGCTTCGCGCGAATGTGCTCGGTGATTTCAGCCAGCGGCGCGGACATCCAGTCGCGATACTCCGGGCGCACCTGCCTGGCTGCGTCGCGAAGGCGCGAAAGAATCTCCTCGGCAGAAGTGCCCGCATTCACGCATGCATCACGAAGTGATTTTTCACCGCCGCAACAATAGTCCACTCCCGCGTCTTCGAGCACATGCGTGGCTCCCGGATTCGTTGCAACGATATCTCGCACTCTCGTCTCGGTATTGAAATCCATCAGAATCTCCTTTGGCCCCATTGTCGGCTGCAGACATTCTGAGAGGAATCGGGCGGCAGGGCAGTGACAAAAGTCACACAAGTATTCGATGGCCTGAGGATGAATAGAAACGTCTATTCGGCGGCGGTCTGTTCCCGCTTGAGCCCTTCGAGGTCTTTCACAA
>Ga0306926_10001627_pt1 | contig 22460 bp, 23 predicted proteins | sample flu12Cox44000178_FD_203759 | JGI IMG/M metagenome (GOLD analysis project Ga0306926, IMG submission 203759) | Lab enrichment of tropical soil microbial communities from Luquillo Experimental Forest, Puerto Rico - flux8day.12C.oxic.44.000.178 (v2)... | ecosystem: Environmental > Terrestrial >...
AGAATTTGAACCGGCCCTCGACCCGAAACGCCTGCCGGCCGAGCCCCAGTTGAAAGCGCACGCCTTTCGAGCGCATCCACAATCCGGCGTCGAAACTGCCGCGGATCAGGATCTCGGTCAGGTCGGGATCGCAGCGATACTGGGTCAGCCGGCCCATATCCTCGAAATACTGCTCTTCGGTGTAGCTGCCGAAATCGACGTCGCGCAGTTCGGTCTCGTTCATGTCGGGGATCAGGCGCGCGAGATCGTCGGCGCCGTGATAGACGACGCGGAAGGCGCCACCGGTGAACGCGGAGTTGCCGGCGCGCTGATCTTCCGGCGCAATTTCCAGCATCAAGACCCGCGCGCCGTTTTCGCGCGCCGACAGCGCGGCGCAGGTCGCGGCATTGCCGGCGCCGACGACGATCACGTCGAACTCTTCGCGCCCGATGCCTTCCATGGCTTAATCCTCCGCGAGACCAGCTTCTTCGGAGCAGAATAACATGGCAGAGGAAACCGTCCGGCTCGCCGAATATGCCGCTGCGCTGCGTTACGAGGATTTGCCCGCGGCGGTTGTGCGGCAGGCGAAGGAATGCATCATCGACACGGTCGCGGCGGGGATTTGCGGCAGCACGCTGCCATGGAGCCGCATCGTCATCGATTATGCCGAGCGCACCGGCCCCGGCGGCAAGAGCCGGATCCTTGGCCGCGGCTCGGTGGTGCAGGCGCCGGCGGCGGCGCTCGCCAACGGCGCCCTCGCGCATGCGTTCGAGCTCGACAGCCTGACCCGGCCGGGCGCCGGCGCCCATCCCGGGGCCACCGTCCTGCCGCCGGCTCTCGCTGTCGCGCAAGAAAAGGGCGCGGACGGACGCGCCCTGATCGCCGCATTTGTCGCCGGCAACGAGGTGATGATCCGCATCGGCCGCGCTACCGGCCACACCAACGAGGCGCGCGGCTTCCACGCCCCGGGCACCACCGGCCCGTTTGGCGCGGCGGTCGCCGCCGGGCATTTGCTGGGGCTGGATGCCGCCGCGATGACCAACGCGCTCGGCATTGCCGGCTCGCTGTGCGGCGGTCTCCTCGAATTCGCCCGCGGCAATGGCGGCATGGTGAAGCGGCTGCATCTGGGGCGCGCGTCGGAGGCGGGGGTGCTCGCCGCGAGCCTGGCGGCCGGCGGTTTCACCGGGCCGCGCACCGTCATCGAAGGCCAGTTCGGATTTCTTCGAGTCTTTTGCACGAGTTGGGACGAAGCCGAACTGACCCGCGGCCTCGGCGAAGAATTTGTCGTCTCGACGAGCGTGCTGAAACGCTATCCGTGTCACGCGACCGCCCATCCCGCCGTGAGGGCGGTGCGCGACCTGCAGACCGAGCACGGTTTCGCGGCCGCGGAGGTCGAAGCGATCACCGTCACCGGCACCGAACGCATGATCGAGCGCCACAACATCCTGGAACCCGCCGATCTGATGCTGGCGCAATACAGCATCCCCTTCTCGGTGGGGCTGGCGCTGTGCCGCGAAGCGCGCGACCCGGAATCCTGGGACGAAACGGCGCTCACCGATCCGCAGATCCGCTCGCTCTGCCGCCGCGTCAGGTTGGTGCCCGGCAGCGCGGCGAGCACGGTCACGATCGTGCGTTCTGACGGCCGCCGCCTCGAACGCCGCGCCGAGAACGGAATGCTCGAATCCGGCGAGCTCGCCGACAAATTCCAACGCCTGACCCGCGCCGCGCGCGGCGCAACGGCGCTCTACGAGCGCCTGCTTGGATTGGAGGACGAAAAGAGCTTGGAGTGGCTCGGCTAGAGCCCGAGGCGGGGGATTTCGATCGCGGGGCAGCGATTCATGACGACGTCGAGGCCGCGGGCCTCGGCGCGGGCGGCCGCCGCATCGTCGCGCACGCCGAGCTGCATCCACACGACCTTGGCGCCGGCCGCGATCGCCTCGTCGACGACCCCGCCCGCGAATTCGGACCGGCGGAAGACATCGACCATGTCGATCGGCTCCGGAATATCTGCCAGCCGAGCATACACCGTTTCGCCGTTGATCGTGCCGCCGACCGCGTGCGGGTTGACCGGGATAGCGCGGTAGCCGCGCCGCTGCAGATAGGCCATGACGCGATGGCTCGGCCGATCGCGCCGCGGGCTGGCGCCGACGACGGCGATCGTGCGGACAGCGGTCAAGATGTCGCGGAGATAGCGGTCGGGATAGCTCTCGTGGTCCATATCGGGCCTACCGGTCGTGCCACACCGGGGCGCGCTTTTCGAGGAACGCATCGATGCCCTCTTCGGCGTCGCGGGCCAGCATGTTGGTCGTCATCACCTCGGCGGCATAGCGGTAAGCGCCGGCGAGATCGAGCTCGGCCTGGCGGTAGAACGCCTCCTTGCCGATCCTGACGGTGAAGGCGGATTTGCCGGCTATCTGGTGGGCGAGCGCGTCGACCGCCGCGCGCAGCTCGTCTCGCGGAACGACGCGGTTGACGAGACCGAGCGCGCGCGCCGTTGCCGCGTCGATCAACTCGCCTGTCAGCAGCATCTCCATCGCCGCCTTGCGGCCGACCGTACGGGAGAGCGCCACCATCGGCGTCGAGCAGAAGAGGCCGATATTTACCCCCGGCGTCGCGAAGCGGGCCTCCTCGGCCGCGACCGCAAGGTCGCAGGTCGCGACGAGCTGGCAGCCGGCAGCTGTCGCGACGCCATGCACTTCGGCAATAACCGGCTTTGGCAAGCGGACCATTGTCAGCATCAACTCGCTGCACGACGCAAAAATCCGTTCGTAGGTCTCGCGCCGCGGGTCCTCGCGCAACTCGCGCAGATCATGCCCGGCGCAGAAGGCGGGACCTGCCCCTGCAATGACGACGACCCGGGTCTCCACATCCCCGGCGGCGCGGCCGAGCGTCTCGACGAGTGTCGTCATCAGCGCGACCGACAGCGCGTTGCGGGCTTGCGGCCGATTGAATGTCAAGCGCAGCACGCCGTTCGCGCGCTCTTGCAGCAATATTGCCGTCATCGGGGACCTCTCTCAGCTAACGCATTGCTTGACCATCGGTGACCGATCGCCTACATGACCGGCTTTCGCGGGCCGGGCGGAGTTCCGGACGCTGGGCGTTCCTATATCGGGCATGAAGACCTTTTCTGCCAAGCCGGCTGATATCGACAAGAAATGGCTGCTGATTGATGCCGACGGCTTGGTGTTGGGGCGGCTCGCCTCGATCATCGCCACCCGTCTGCGCGGCAAGCACAAGCCATCCTTTACGCCGCATATGGATTGTGGCGACAACATCGTCGTCGTCAACGCCGAGAAGGTGCAGCTGACCGGGAACAAGCATTCCGACAGCATTTTCTACTGGCATACCGGCTATCCGGGCGGCATCAAAGGGCGCAGCAAAGGCGCTATTCTCGAAGGCAAGCACCCGGAGCGTGTGATCACGAAGGCGGTCGAGCGCATGATCCCGCGCGGCCCGCTCGGCCGCCGGGTGATGAAAAACCTTCGGGTCTTCGCCGGGCCCGACCACCCGCACCAGGCACAGCAACCCGAGCGGCTGGACATTGCCGCGCTGAACCGCAAGAATCGAGTGTAACGATGGCCGAAAGCGAACGCCCGCAAACCTTTCACGGCTTGGCGAGCCTGCGTCAGGCCCTGCAGCAGCGGGAGACCCCGGCCGTGCCATCGACCCCGACGGCACCGTTGCCCGAAGAACTAGCACCACAGCGCGACGCGCTCGGGCGCTCCTATGCCACCGGCAAGCGCAAGAACGCGGTGGCGCGGGTGTGGATCAAGCCCGGTAGCGGCAGGATTGACGTCAACGGCCGCGACAGCCCGGTTTATTTCGCGCGTCCGGTGTTGCGGATGCTGATCAACCAGCCGCTCGCGGCGACCAACCGGCTCGGGCAATTCGACGTGTGGTGCACGGTCAAAGGCGGCGGTCTGTCGGGCCAGGCGGGCGCAGTCCGTCACGGCATCAGCCGCGCGCTGACCCGTTACGAGCCGGGCCTGCGGCCGCTGCTGAAGAGCCAGGGCTTCCTGACCCGCGACGCCCGCGTCGTCGAGCGCAAGAAATACGGCAAGCACAAGGCGCGTCGCCGCCCGCAATACTCCAAACGCTAGAATAAAGCATTGCCTCACGACGGCACGGAGAAACTGCAACCTCCGTGCTCTCCGTTTTACGGCGGTGAAATCGGAGATGTCGCTCCGCCGATGCCGGCGGAGATCGTGGCACTGCGCGATCGCGGCGAGCCGGTATGGATGTTCGCCTATGGCTCGCTGCTCTGGGATCCGGAATCTTGTAACGCCGCGGCGTCGCCTGCCTTGTTGCGCGGCTATCACCGCAGCTTTTGCCTTTATTCTTACGACTATCGCGGTACGCCAGCGCGGCCGGGTCTGACCCTGGGGTTGGATCGCGGCGGGTCCTGCCGCGGCATGGCCCTGCGGCTATCTACGGAGGCGCTCGATCGGGTATGGTTGCGCGAGATGACCGGCCGCCGTGTATACGAGATGCGGTGGTTGCCGGTGCAGACCCGCAGTAGCGTTCTGCGCGCCCTCGCCTTTGTGGTACTCCGCAACTGTCCGGACTATGCCGGCCGACTGCCGCTCGACGAGGCGGCCCGTATTATTCTCGAGGCGGCCGGCCGCCGCGGTACTTGTCGCGAATATTTGGTGAACACCCTATGCCACCTCGAACAGCTCGGCCTCGCGGATTGCTCGCTCCGTCGCGTCGCCGCGAGGGTCCAGGCTCTGGCGATGCTGCGGCAAGAACATGGAGAATTTTGAGGCACTTGTGGCGGCCCGCAAGGCCTGTCGAATTTGCGTCGAGCGTAGCCCGGGGAAGATCCGAAGCTGCGCCGAGTTCAAGTTCGATCCGCCGGTCGTCAGCCATTGGGAGCAATGGCTCGGCCATCGCCGCCCAAAACTCCTCGTCGTCGGTCAGGACTTTGGCAATGTCGGCTATTTCGTGCGCAATCACGGACGCGACGAGCCGAACAACAAGACCAACGAAAATTTGCACAAACTTCTGACGGCAGCCGGCTTTGCCGTGACCCACCCGTCACAGCGCGATCGCAATGCGGCGGTGTTTCTGACGAACTCGATCCTGTGCATCAAGGAGGGGTCGATGAACCGGCCCATTCTGTCGAGCTGGGTCGATACTTGCAGCGACAAACATCTGTGGCCGCTCATCCGATACCTCAAACCGCCGGTTGTCGTCGGCATGGGCAGTGCGGGCTGGCGGGCGGTGCGTCGCGTCTTTGGGCTGCCTGGCGTGCCGCGGCTCGTTTCGCAAGCGGCCGGTCGCGACTGGCTTGCCGCTGACGGAACCTGCATCTGCGCCGCCGGTCATTGCGGCCCGCTCGGCATCATCAATCGACCTTGGCCGCAGCAGCTCGCCGATTGGCGGCGGATCGGCGCATTTGTCAGCCGGACGTGCGGGAGCTACGATCAATTCGGGAAACCGAACATCGTCTTCGAGGAGGGTCGACTGGATGCGCACGAGCTTTAGCGTCGATGACATGACAATCCACCGCATCGTCGAGCAGGAGGCCGGCTTTACGCCGATCCTTGAATTCCTGCCGAGCCTCAGCCAGGGGCTGTTGGATGAGAACCGGTCATGGATGGTGCCGGCCGCTCTTGATGCCTCCGGCATGGCGGTGCTGTGCTTCCAATCCTATGTGGTCAAGACGCCGCATCACACGATCCTGGTGGACGCTTGCATCGGCAACGACAAGTCGTTCCCGCATCGCCCGACCTGGCATCGCAAGAGCGACAGCACCTGGATGCAGGCGCTAAAAGCGGCCGGCGTTACCGTCGATGATATCGACATTGTCATGTGCACGCATCTGCACGGCGATCACGTGGGCTGGAACACCCGGAGGGAGAATGGCCGCTGGGTCCCGACCTTCCCCAATGCCAGATATCTCTTCTCGAAAAAAGAATTCGAATATTGGGAGGGCGTAGATCGCGAGACTCCACTCGACCCGATGAGGGACAGCGTCCTGCCGATCATCAATGCAAAAAAGGCTGAGCTTGTCACCAGCGACTATGGCGTCGACGACCACATTCGGCTGACCCCGACCCCAGGCCATACGCCGGATCACTTTGCGGTCTGCGCGGGGCGCGCCGGAGACCAGGCGGTATTTACCGGCGATCTGATCCATTCGCCGATTCAAGCGCGCTATCCAGACCTGGTCATGCGGGTCGATTACGACCAGAAGCAGGCGTCCACGACACGCCGCAATTTCCTCGAGCGCTATTGCGACACCAGCACTCTATGTTGCACTATGCACTTCCCGTCGCCCTCGGTCGGGCACATCAAGCGCTGGGGCGACGGCTTTCGCTGCGAGCCAGTTGCCGATTAGCGCGTCAACGGTAACGGCAGGAGGTTGGAAACTGCACCACCAGCCTCGGAGGGGGTCGCAAAAACTTTCAAACTTACATCGCGCTCTCCGACCAGACGGCAGGCCCGCCGGCCCTCGTTCGCAACACTAATGGACCATTCCGAGGATGTTTGCCCTGCCCGCTTTTGCCGCCCGGCTCCGCCGTATCGTCCCAATGATTACCGTCTCGGCGCTAACGGTCTCAATGCCGCTGGCGGAGGCACAACAATACCAACAGTATCCGCCGCCGAACTACCCCAGTCCCGCCCAACCGCCCGGCTATCCCGGCGCAGCGCCGCCGCCGGCCTATAATTATCCCTACCCGGGATATGGCGGGCCGGGAGCTCCCCCGCCACCTCAGCAGGAGGTGGTCCCGCCCCCACCTGGCGCCGCCATGGTTTGGCAGCCCGGGTACTGGAGCTGGGGCAGACACGGCTGGGCATGGGTGTCCGGCCGCTACGCCGGTCGCCCGTACCCGCACGCGAATTGGATTCCTGGTCACTGGAGCCAACGACACAGCGGCTGGGTTTGGGTACCCGGGCGCTGGCGCTGATATCGGTTCTCGCCGATGGTCTCGTGGCGAGCCGATTAGCTGAACTGCGGCCAGCCGCGGCACTGATAAGCGCCGTCCCAGAACAGCCATTCGTACTGGCAGGCGCGGGTGAAGACTGCCAGCATCTTAGTGCGCATTGCCGCCGTCGTAACCTCCGCGGCGTGATCGATGATCGCAATAACTGTGCGAACGGTTTCGCCAAAGCGCTCGTCGGCATAGGTGTCGATCCAGGCCTTGTACGGGTTCTGCGGGGAAGCGGAGCGCGCAATCGCACAGCCGATATCCCAATAGAGCCAGAAACACGGCAGCAGCGCTCCGGCCAGCACTTCCCACGGGTCGTGATAGGCAGAGGCAATCAAAAAGCTCGTGTAGGCGAGGCAATCCGGCGACGGCTCTCTATCGGCGATGCCGGCCGGATCGACGCCGAAGTCGCGCAAGTATCTGCTGTGCAATGCCTGCTCGACGGCAATGGCGCCGAGCGCGGACTGCGCAAAAGACTTCATCGTCGCGGTGTCGGGAGCCTTCGCCGCCGAGATCGCCAGCGCACGAGAGAACTGGCCGAGATAGATCGCGTCTTGCGTGATGTAGGTCTCGAAGCGCTCTCGGCTGAGCGAGCCCGCCGAGAGCTCGACATTGAACGGGAGCCTGTGGATCGCCTCCCGTAAGGAGGCGGTGCGCTGCCAGGCTTCTTCGGAAAACCGGGTCATTGCGCCGGCCCTAAGGAATTTACCAGCATTTCGAATAGTCGCAGCTCGTGCACTGGTCGCAGCCCTCGATGCGGATCAGCGCCGCCTCGCCGCATTTCGGGCACTGTGCCAAACGCAATGCGGCCGGTCGCTGGTCGGAAATCAGCTCATTGCCCGCGGCGATTTTCTGATCCTCGATAGCGGCTCTTTCCTTCCGAGCCGGCAGAAAACCGATCGCGATCATGTGGCGCTCGATGACGTCGCCGATCGCCGCCAGCAGAGAGGGAACGTATTTGCCGCCCATCCAGGCACCGCCGCGCGGATCGAAAACCGCCTTCATCTCCTCGACGACGAAGGAGACATCGCCGCCGCGGCGGAACACGGCGCTGATCATCCGCGTAAGCGCCACTGTCCACGCGTAATGCTCCATGTTCTTCGAGTTGATGAACACCTCGAACGGCCGGCGCCGGCCGTCCTGGACGATGTCGTTCAACGTGATGTAGAGCGCGTGTTCGCTCTCGGGCCAGCGGATCTTGTAGGTCTGCCCGGGCAGCGCCTCAGGCCGGCTCAGCGGCTGCGTCATATAAACGACGCCGCCCGCCTCGAAGATGTCAGCCGGCTTCGGCGAAACAGCGGGTGCCGGCGGCGGCAGCGGCAGTTCCGGCTGTTGCACAACAGTCCGCGCGGGCGTCTCGGGCCTGGCTGCAAGTACGGCCCCGGTTACCTCGTTCGGCCGGTAAGTCGTGCAGCCTTTGCAGCCGAGCGCGTAGGCCTGCAGATAGACGTCCTTGAAGCGATCGAACGGCATGTCGGCCGGAAGGTTGATCGTCTTCGAGATCGAGCTGTCGATGTGCTTCTGCACCGCTGCTTGCGTGACGAGATGGTCTTCCGGCGTCAGCGCCTGCGCGTCGATGAAATAGCCGGGCAACGGCGCGTGCTCACCTTTGAGGCGCCGGAACCAGCGGTAGGCGTAGTCGGTCACTTCCTCCTCGCGGCGCGTGCCGTCGGGCATCAGAACGCTGCGCGTGTGGCGGAAACTGAAGACCGGCTCGATCCCCGAGGAGACATTGTCGGCGAATAATGAGATCGTGCCGGTCGGCGCCACCGAGGTTAGAAGCGCATTGCGGATGCCGGCCTCGGCGATCCGGGCGCGAACTTCCTCGTCGAGACCCATCACTGTTTCGCCGGCAAGATAGCGCTCGCGTTCGAGGAGCGGGAAGGGACCCTTCTCCGCGGCGAGGGCGCTTGAGGCGAGATAAGCCTCGCGCTGGATCGTGCCGAGCCAGCTTTCGGTCGCCGCGACCGCCGCGGCCGAGCCGTAGCGCAGCCCGCAGAGGATCAGTGCGTCGGCGAGCCCGGTGACACCGAGGCCGATCCGGCGCTTCTGCCGCGCCTCTGCTTGCTGCTGCGGCAGCGGAAATTGCGAGATGTCGATGACATTGTCCATCATCCGGACGCAATCCGGCACGAGCCGCCGCAGCCGGCCGAGGTCGAGCCGGGCCTCGGGGGAGAACGGATCTTCGACCAGACGTGCCAGGTTGATCGAGCCCAACAGACAGGCGCCGTAAGGCGGCAGCGGTTGCTCGCCACAGGGATTGGTAGCGGTGATCGTCTCGCAATAATGGAGGTTGTTTCGCCGATTGATGCGGTCGATGAAGATGACACCCGGCTCGGCATAGGCGTAGGTGGCGCGCATGATCTTGTCCCACAACTCGCGCGCCGGCAGCACCTTCCATACCGTGCCGCCAAACGAGAGCTCCCACGGCGCGTTCTCCTCGACCGCCTGCATGAAGGCGTCGGTGACCAGCACCGAGAGGTTGAACATGCGCAGCCGGCCGGGCTCCTGCTTGGCTTCGATGAAGGCCTCGATGTCGGGATGGTCGCACCGCATCGTCGCCATCATCGCGCCGCGGCGGTAGCCGGCGCTCATGATCGTGCGGCACATCGCGTCCCACACGTCCATGAAGGAGAGCGGCCCCGACGCGTCGGCGCCGACACCTTTGACCGGCGCGCCACGCGGCCTCAAAGTGGAAAAATCGTAGCCGATGCCGCCGCCCTGCTGCATCGTCAAGGCCGCTTCGCGGAGATGGGCAAAGATGCCGCCCATATCGTCGGGGATCGTCCCCATCACAAAGCAGTTGAATAGGGTCACCCCCGTGCGCCTGCTGCCGGCGCCGGCGACGACGCGTCCCGCGGGCAGGAACTTGAAATCGGTCATCGCATCGTAAAATCGATCGGTCCATGGCTCGGGTTCACGCTCGGGCGCGGCCAACGCCGTCGCCACCCGGCGCCAAGTATCCTCGATCGTCTTGTCCAGCGCTTCGCCCGAGGGAGTCCTCAGGCGATATTTCATGTCCCAGATCTGCTGCGATATCGAGCCGACAAGCGCCATGGCCGAGAAATCCTTCTATCGCCGGAAGATTACCACGGTTCCGGATTCGTTCGGTCGCACTTTCCTTGCCACAACCGAAGCGGCGCGCTTGTTGGATATCGTCGACTGACCCTTGCCTGCGGCCGCTGGAGAGAAGCGGCAGGGCGGCGCGGTAGGCGGTCGGTCAGCCTTCAGCCGCCTGCAGCCATTCCGTGGGGATCGGTTGCGCCCGCTGATCGGCAACGAGCTTTCGGCGCCGCTCCCGTTCCTCGGCGCTGATCGATGCCGGATCCTCGCGGAACTCCGGCCCCATCGCCATTGCCTTCTTGACGGCCGGCCGCTCGCCTATTTCTTCGAGCCAGCGCTTAACGTTCGGGAATTCGTCGATGTCGATCTTCCGGGTCGCCCAGCTCGACGCCCAGGGATAGCAAATCATGTCGGCAATCGTGTACTGACCGGCGGCGAGGTAGCGCTTGTTGAACAGCCCGAGGTTCATGACGCCGTAGATCCGATGCGTCTCATTGTCGAAGCGGCGCAAGGCATAGGAAAGATCGCCGTGACCGCCGGCCTCATCGGCGCGGCGGAAATGGCCCTGCTCGCCGAGCTTGGGGCCCTGATTGGCCAACTGCCAGCCGACCCATTGGGCGACATCATATTTGCCGCGCGGGTCTTGTGGCCAGAACCGTCCAGTCTTCTCGGCCAGATACATCATGATCGGCCCCGACTCGAAGATCGAAAGCGGGGCGCCGCCCCCCATCGGCTCATCGTCGACGATCGCTGGCATCCGGCCATTCGGAGAAATTTTCAAGAAATCGGCGGTGAGCTGGTCGCCGCGGCCGATATTGACCGGCTTGATCGTGTACGGAAGCCCGAGTTCCTCGAGCAGGATGACGCTCTTCTTGCCGTTACCGGTCGGCCAGAAATACAGGTCGATCATTCGGGTTATCTCCTGTTCTGTGGTGGGAGCGCGTTAATTTTGGCTGGCACCGAGCTCGATTGTCCACCACGTCATCAATCAGCACCCCAATAGCGATATCGATCGAGGGACGTTGCAATGCGTGGTCGCGACCACCGGCGGTGCGGTCACGCTCCAAGACATATCGATTTCTCCGGCGGTAGAGGCACCCTCACCGGGGCGAGCGAAAGCCGCGCCTTTAGCGGCCGCATGACCGCGGAGACCGGACCGCAATCAAATGCGAGGGCGCCTGTCGACTGGGCAGAGCCCTATGGAGCAGCTGGGACAAAGGGCGGGGATTTCCCGCATCCCCGCGGCTTCGCAACAGCATCTTCTAGGGCGGCGCACGGCTGCTCCGTGCGCCGCCTCGTCGGTTGCGCGCTTCCGTCACCGCACCGGCGAAAAGGTCGCCGGGATCAGCAGCTTGTTTTCCTGGCGGATCGGCCGCACCCCGGCTTGCGGCGGCCATGCCCCGCCGGGCCGGCGGGATTCTTCGCGAACGCGGGTGCGCTCGCCCAAATCCTTGTAGACCCAGATGTGGGTGAACCGGTTGAGCCCGCCGAGCTCGCTCGTCCAGCAGGCCGCCAGCGGCGAGAACTTCTCGCGCGCCTCGATGGCCTTGCCCCACGCTTCCAGCACCTTCGGGATGTCGCCCGGGGCATAGGTGTAGGTGCGCATCTCATACACGTTTCCGGTGCCGTAATTACGGCTCCCCAACTGGCGCATGAACGGCGCCGGGATCACGATCTCAGCCTCCTGCGCGGCGATGAACTCGCCGCCGCCAGGCATTGCGTTGCGCGCGGCGTCGTTCGCCATTGCGGTGCGAACCCTCGTACGGTGCCCCAGGTCGTCGTAGGGATAGACATGGACAACCTGGTTGAGCGGCCCGAACTCGGTGTGCCAGAAGCCACCGAGCGGCGAGTGCTTCAACCGCAAGGGAAGCCGCTTTTCATAGCGCTCCTCGAATTCGGCCAGCGTTCCGGGCCGCAGCGTGTAGGTACGGACTTCGTAGATCATCTGCACATCCTCCAGGTGATTATTTCCTCTCGTCGTCGGCGACCGGCGTCAGATCATAGCGCTGCATCGCAAAGCTGATCGCCTCGTTCCAGCCACGGCTACGGATATCGATGTGGACGTCATCGGGTCCGAGATACTTCAGGTTGTCCGCATCGCCCATTGCGGCCACCCGGTCTTGCCGAGCGCCGTAGGATTCCGGGATCGGAACTGGCGAAAAACCGGCCTCTTTCAATTCCTTGGCGGTTTCCTTTTCATCGTCCACATAGAATCCGATGTGGTGAATCCCGCGCAGCTCGGAGGTCTGCCCTGGCCCGAGCTTGGGAGCACCGGGCTCGCCATACTTCAAAACAGCAAAATATATGTAGCCGTCGCTGAGCCAGACGCCCTTTTCGCCGGTATCCCCGGGCCGCCGATATAGCTCGGTCAGACCGAAATGTTCCTTGTAAAACTCGGCGGTCTTCGCAGGATCATCAGTGACTAATGCAATATGCCTGATACGGGCCATCTAGCTTCTCCTTCGGTGCGAACGCCTGTTTGTTGTGTAGGCCCCCTTGCGGTTAACGGTCAAGAGGCCGCCCAGAAACGCTAGCTAGGCCGCCAGTTTCCGGCGGGCCTCCCCTAGAAGTATCGCGGCACCTTTCTCGGCGATCATGATCGTCGGCGCATTCGTGTTGGTCGACGTGACGGTCGGCATCACTGATGCGTCTATAACACGCAAAGCTTCGAGGCCGTGGACGCGCAGGCGGTCGTCGACCACCGCCATTGCGTCGTGACCCATCTTGCAGGTGCAGGTCGCATGGAAGACCGTGGAGCCGTATTGCCGCGCGTAATTCAGCAGCTCGTCGTCGCTTTGAACATCGCGGCCGGGGAGGTTCTCGCCGACGACATATTTCGTGAGCGCCGGCGCGCTAAACAGCCGGCGCGCCATCCTGAGCCCACCGACGACGGCGCGGCGGTCGGTTTCCTCGGAAAGATAACGCGGGTTGATCGCCGGCGCCTCCTCGGGCCGCGGCGAGCGCGCCTCGACATAGCCGCGCGATAGCGGCCGCATCTGCCAGATCCCTGCAGTCATGCCCGGCGTGTCGTCGAGACGGCGGATCGGCCCCGGCGCAAAGCTGCCCGAGGCCAAGAGGCATTGCACATCAGGAGTCGCGGACTCTTCCAGCACCTTGACGGAAGCGCACACCAGAGAAGCGGCGTAGGTCAGCATCCCAGTACCGGCGAAGAGATAGCGCAATACCTCGCTGGCAAATGGCAGGCCGCGCGACTTCTCGTTCAATGTCTTGGCTCCGGTCACGGTGTAAGTGACCCGCGCAATGTAATGGTCCTGCAGATTCTTGCCGACGCCCGGCAACGCGTGATGAACCGGGATGCCGGCGCGGCCCAAATGGTCAGGGTCGCCGATGCCCGAGAGCTGCAGGACGTGCGGCGAGCCGATGGCGCCGGCCGCAAGAATCACCTCGCATGCGGCGTCCACCCGTTCGGCGGCGCCGTTGTGGGAGAACTCAACGCCTACCGCGCGCTTGCCGTCGAACCGAACGCGGCGGACCAGCGCGTTGGTGATGAACCTGCAGGTTGGGCCGCTTCAGCGCCGGGCGCAGATAGGTGCGCGCCGCACTTTGCCGCCGGCGCCCGCGGCGGGTCTGCTGGACCCAGCCAATGTTGTCTCCAGCGCCGGGCGGCAAATGGTTCACATCCTCATGGTATTCAAGGCCGATCTCTATGCCGGCCTCGATCATCTTGTGACAGAGGAGCGGCTTGTCGGCGGTTCGCGAGGTCAGAAGCGGGCCGCCTTCGCCGTGAAATTTATCGGCTCCACCCTCCCAATCTTCCGCCTTCTTGAAAAAGGGCAACACATCGTCCCAGGACCAGCCGCGGTTGCCGAGCTGCGCCCAGTGATCGAAATCTTCCGGCTGACCGCGGACATAGATCATCCCGTTGATCGAGCTGGAGCCGCCCAAGACCCGGCCGCGCGGGTAGAGAATGGCGCGCCCATTGGTGCCGGGATCGGGCTCTGCTGTGAAGCCCCAGGTCAGGCGCGGGTGATCCATCAATTTTATGTAGCCGGCCGGAATATGGATGAGCGGGTTCCGGTCGCGCCCGCCGGCCTCGAGCAGCACGACCTGCGTGCCGGGGTCTTCGCTCAGCCGGTGGGCGAGCGCGCAGCCCGCCGAGCCAGCGCCGACGATCACATAATCCGCCTGCATGGCTCTCTCCCTTCGCGCCAGATTATCGTCACTACCGAAACACTGAGGACACGCATGACCTTTCGATCATTCTCCGTTCCCTCGATGCCTCCGTGGTGAAAATATTGGTTGCGCCCGGCGCATGGCTCATCTTCGCAGGATAATCGTCGCTGGCACTTGCTCTAGGATGGTCGCAGAATGCCCGACCACTTCGGCGGAGGAGAGAGCATGAGCGCGCGTAAAGAGTGGCATCCGGAGAAGGTTCGCTCCCAGCTTACCCATCCGGTCATCGATGGCGACGGCCACTGGATCGAATACGGGCCGGTCTTCGTCGAGCAGGTCCGCAAGGCTGCTGGCGACAAGGCGGCCGACGGGTTGGCTAGGCATATCCGCCGCATCCCCGACGCGCTGTCGCTTTCGGTCGCCGAACGGCGCCGCCGCGGCATTGCTATGGAAGGCTATTGGGGGCGCCAGTCCACCAACACTCGCGACCGCGCCACGGCGATGATGCCGCGCATGCTGTACGACCGCCTCGAAGAGCTGGGGATTGATTTCGGCATCATTTACCCGACCGCCGGGTTGGGCATCGCGCGCATCGAAGACGACGAGACACGGCGTGCGGTGATCCGGGGCTTCAACATCGTCACCGCGGACTATTTCCGTGACCTCAGTGATCGCCTGACGCCGGCGGCGGTGATCCCGATGCACACCCCAGAAGAGGCGATCGAAGAGCTCGAATTCGTCACCAAGCAGCTCGGCTCCAAGGTCGGCATGTTTGGCAGCGGCATCCGCCGGCCGCTTCCCGCGGGCAAGGGCGTCGATCCAGAGATTGCCCGCTTTGCCGCGCATTACGACCAGCTCGGTCTCGATAGCGATCACGACTACGACCCGGTCTGGCAGAAATGCCGGGAGCTGAAAATCGCGCCGACCTTTCACACCGGCGGCCGCGGTTTAGGGCTGCGCAACACGGCGAGCAATTTCACTTACAACCATATCGGCCATTTCGCCGCCGCCGGCCATGCCGTTGCCAAGTCCTTGTTCCTCGGCGGCGTCACGCGCCGTTTCCCCGACCTCAACTTCGGCTTTCTCGAAGGCGGCGTCGGTTGGGGCTGCCAGCTCTTTGCCGATCTGATCGAGCATTGGGAACGGCGCGGAAAGGCCGGCCTCGAATACATGGACCCCCAGAAGCTCGACCGGCCGCTGTTGGCTCAGCTCGTCGACAAATACGGCTATGCCGACATTGCCGCCGAACTCAAGCGCCGCGACGGCTGGCCCAACCCGCAGGACGACGAGCTCGACGGCGGGGTCCCGGTGCACGACGACTACGCCGCCTGCCAGATCGCCCGCAAAGAGGACTGGGTGGACCTCTATGCGCGGCCGTTCTATTTCGGCTGCGAAGCCGACGACCGGATGAACGCCGTCGCCTTCAGCAAGGTTAACCCGTTCGGCGCCCGCATCAACGCGATCTTCAGTTCCGATGTCGGCCATTTCGATGTGCCCGACATGCGCATGGTCTTACCCGAGGCCCATGAGCTGGTCGAAGACGGGCTGATTACTACCGAGGATTTCCGCGACTTTACCTTCGCCAACGTTGTGCGGCTCTGGGGTACGCAGAACCCGGACTTCTTCGAGGGCACAATCATCGCCGACGCTGCTGCCGCCGTCCTCGGCAAGGCGCCCGCCCGCGCCGCGGCGGAGTAGGTCTCCAAAAAAAAAGCGGCGGCTTTTTTACGAAGCCGCCGCGCGTTCACGCCTGCCGCGGCCCCCGGCCCGGGCCAGCCTCAAGGGTGCGCCTCCTCACCGATAAGGGTCAGCACGAGTGCGCGGTCGTGCGGGGAGGCGCGATGTTCGAGCAGAAAGATCCCTTGCCAGGTGCCGAGTTGCACCCGCCCGTCGGTAATGGGAATGGTCAGCTGAGTCTGCGTCAATGCGCTCTTGATGTGGGCCGGCATATCGTCCGGCCCCTCGTCATTATGCCGGTAGAGGGTGACGTCTTCGGGGACGATCCGCCGCAGAAAGGCGTCGAGATCGCGCCGGACGTCGGGCGATGCATTCTCCTGGATCAACAACGAGGCGGAAGTGTGCGGGATGTAGAGGCTCAGCAACCCGGTCGCGATGCCTTGGCGCTCGGCCCAGTGCGCCACTTCGGCGGTGATCTCTCTGATCTCGCGCGGGGCGGTCGTGATCGACAGCCGGGTCTGGGCAATACGCATCTCGTTGCTCTCCACCGGAAGAATATGGGGTGCGCCAAACCCATCGGCGAAATTCTCTTGGGGGAAGTTCTGCATTATGATGCGAAACTCGCCAGTATGAATCACGGAACCATTGGTGGATGCGAGCGGCAGCCGATAACAGCGAAGAACAGCGAAAAACAGCGGGGCTGGCCGCTGTTCTATTCGGTGCGGTAGTGCCCGAAATCGAGAGTTTCTGCGAAAGAGAACGCGCCGCCCGCTGATAATTTGCTGGAAGAACAGCAAAGAGCAGCGAAGCTGGCGGGTCTTGCCGGGCCCGCAGGTGGCGGCGCCGACGCTCGCCGCCCTTTCGCTGCGACGCGGGCGAGCCTATCCTTGCCGTCAATGGCGAGGAATCCCCCATGAGATTTATCGGCGCGGTTGTAACAAGCTTAGCTCTGCTGGTCCTCCCCGGCCAGGTGCGGGCGCAGGCGACCGATCTGCTGCTCGTCCTTGCTGCCGACGTTTCGCGCAGCATCGACGAGACCGAGTTTGCGCTTCAGCGCAAGGGCTACTCGGCGGCGGTTACCGATCCGCGCGTGCTCGCGGTGATCCGTGGCGGCGCCACCGGCACGATCGCGATCTGCTTTGTCGAATGGTCCGGGGCCGGGGAGCAGAACGTCGTTGCCGACTGGACGGTGATACACGACGAGGAGGATGCCGGCGGTTTCGCAGCGGCGATCCTTGCCGCGCCGCGGTCGTTCATCGGGCGAACCTCGATCAGCGGCGTCATCGACTTCGCGATGGAGCGTTTTGCCGCTGCGGCGCTGCGCGCCAGCCGCCGCATCATCGACATTTCGGGCGACGGCACCAACAATTCCGGCCGGCCCGTCACCGACGCGCGCGATCAGGCGGTGGCGCAAGGGGTCACGATCAACGGCCTCGCGATCATCAACGACAAGCCCAATCCCGGCTATGCTTTTCATACCCAGCCACCGGGGGGACTGCCCGAGTGGTATCGCCAGAACGTCATCGGCGGCCCCGGCGCCTTTCTCCGCGTTGTCGAAGATTTTCAGTCTTTTGCCGACGCAATCACCAGCAAGCTGGTCAGCGAAATCGCTGCGGGCTCTCAGAGGCGTCTCGCCGCCTCGATCCGCTGACGGCAACTCGGCCCTGGTGCTGCGCAACGAGGGCACAGGTGGGATTTCAATCGGAGGTTGACATCGCGGTGGTCGGTGCCGGCGCCGCCGGAATCGGCGCGGCGCGCCGTCTTATCGAAGCGGGGTTTGTCTCGTTGCTGGTGCTCGAGGGGCGCGGCCGGGTCGGCGGGCGCGTTCATACGATCACGCCCGCCGGGTTTGCGCTCGACCGCGGCGCCGAGTGGCTGCATTCGGCCGATCGCAATCCGTTGTCGCCGCTCGCCCAGCAGCTCGGCTTTTCGATCCATTGCCGGCCGCCGGAATGGGTCAGCCGTCTGCGCCGCAGCGGCGAGACGATCGAGGCCGAGGCGGACTGGATCGCCACTCGCAAGGCACAATACCGGGCGCGCAGGACAGCGGCGGCGGAGCCGGCCGACCGCTCGCTGGCGAGCCTGCTGGTGCCGGGCGGCCGCTGGAACCAGCTGCTCGACGCGACAAGCACCTGGGGGAACGGCGCCGAACTCGACCGCGTCTCCATCAAGGACAATGTCCGTTACGAGGACAGCGGCACCAATTGGCGGCTGCGTGAGGGCTACGGCCGTCTTTTGGAAGTGCTCACCGAAGGGCTTCCGGTAGCACTCGAGGCACCGGTGTCATGCATCGACCATAGCGGGCGCGCGATCCGGCTCAAAACCGCGCGCGGCACCGTGACCACGGCGCGGGCGGTCATCACCGTGCCGACCTCGATCCTTGCCGCGGAGGCGCTGCGTTTCGACCCGCCGCTGCCCCAAAAGCTGGCCGCAGCTGAGGGATTACCGCTCGGCGTCGATGACAAGCTGTTCATCTCGCTGTCGGGGTCCCTTCCCGGCATCGAGCCCGACACATTCCTGGTCGGTTCGACGACCTCGCGCGAGACAATGAGCTACCAGGTGCGGCCATTGGACCGGCCGGCGATCTACTGCTTTTTCGGCGGCCGTTGGGCCGCGGCGCTCGAGCAGGAAGGGGAGGCGGGGATGTTCGCCTTTGCCGCCGAAGAACTCGCGCGCCTCTTCGGCAGCGACACCGCCCGACACATCTCGCCGCTCGCCTCGACCGCGTGGCTGCAGGACCCGTGGGCGCGCGGCTCCTATTCCTACGCGCAGCCCGGTCATGCCGATGACCGCGCTCAGCTCGCCGCGCCGGTCGACGATCGGCTGTTTTTCGCCGGCGAGGCTACGTCGCCCAATTTCTTCTCGACCGCGCACGGTGCCTATATGAGCGGCGTCGCCGCCGCCGAGGCGGCAATCAACAGCCTCAGGGCAACCGCGGCCACTCGTTAAGGGCGACCACGCGAATGCCTGAATCGTCGAGCCTGATCGTACTGAGCGAGGCAAGCGCAACTTCGATCCGAGAGTAAAAATCGAGCGGCATGCCGAGCGCGAAGAGCAGCCCGGCGCGGATCACGTCGCCGTGGCTGACAAGCACTACGCTACCGGACGGATGGCGCCGCTGCAGATCGAAAAGCGCGCCGACGACCCGATCTTGGACTTGGCGCCAACTCTCGCCGCCCGGGATGGCCGCGATGCTGCGGCAGTTGCTCCACATCTGCCAACGCTCGTCCTGCCGGATCTGATCGGCCGTCAACCCGGTCCACTCGCCGAAATCGAGCTCGATCACGTCCTCGCGATACTGGATCGGCAGGCCGAGCCGCTCGGCGAGGATCTCGGCGCTCTCGCGCGTGCGCTGCAACGGGCTCGAATAGATCGCATCGATCTTTTCTGCGGCAAGACGACCTGCCACCGCGGCGATTTCGGCGCGGCCCTTTGCGGACAACCCAACGCCGGGCAGGCGCCCGTTGATCCGACCGAAGACCGTCGGCTCGCCATGCCGCAGCAGATGAAAAATCGTCATGCGGCCAAGTGGTAAGAGGCGCCGTCGGCCGGGTCAACCGCGGCGTTCCGCTCACGCCGAGAATACGGTGCGGTCGAGAAACCAATAGCTGCCGAGGCCGATGATCACCACCGAGAGGGCGTAGACGGCAAAAGCGGGGCGGGCAGGGTCGCGGCGGCTTGGCGTCAGCACCCGATCCATTCCCAGCAAGGCCGGAACGACGAGGGAAACGATCGCGATCTGGCCGATCTCGACGCCAAGATTGAACGAGGCGAGCGCGGGCACCAGCGCATCCCGCGGCAGGCCGAACTCCTGGAGCGCACTGGCAAATCCGAAGCCATGAATGAGGCCGAAGCAGAACGTGTCGCGCCAGCGCTTGTCGACATTGCGCGACAAGAAATTTTCGGCTGCGACATATACGATCGAGGCGGCGATCGCCGGCTCGATGATGCTGCTCGGAATGCGCACAACGTCGAGTGCCGCGAGCGACAGCGTGATCGAGTGCGCGACCGTGAAAGCCGTCACGACCTTGATGACCGGCCAGAGCCGCCGTGCCCACAGCACGACCGCGGCGAGGAACGCGATGTGGTCATAGCCGAGGAAGATGTGTTCGATCCCCGCCTCGGTATAACGCCCGATCACTTGCAGCAGGCTGGGCGGCGGTGCGGCGGTAATCGAGGTTTCCGTGCGGTTTGCATCCAGCAGATCCTGCGCGGCGTCGGCGCCGTCGCCGATCAGCACCACCTGGCGGGCGTCGGGCGACACATCGGTGAGCACCGTCGAGCGATAGCGCAGCGGATCCGCGACCCCGGCGCATGACCAGGGAACGCGCACCACGACACCATCGCCGTCCGGCGCGACATCGCCGGCGCTCGGTCGGCACGGGCGGCTATTCTCCCCGAGCACAGCCGTGTGCGTTTCGATATAGGCGACGATCGGTGCCGCGGATGTGGCGAGCGCGCCCGGTTCGACGAGGCCGCTCGCATCGTCGAACACGCGCGTTCTGGCGACGCGATCGACATCGCTGCCCCGCATCGCGACCTCGACTTCAACTGTGCGGTCCGAGTCGAGCGAGAGGCGGGCATTGGTCAGGTTGATCTGGTGCGCCTGCGCGACAACTGCGCCGCCGAGCAGCGAGGTCAATACTACCAGAAGCGCCGCGATCATGATGGGGTGCCGGCCAGCTGCACCAGTTTCGCGATATTCCGCAGCACGTCACCGGGAACAGTCGCCAAGACATCGTTCTGCTGGATCCGGACGTAGCGATCGGAGCCATCCGTTGCAGTGCTCCCCAATTCGATGCGCGCCACCGGCCCGGCGGACTCGCGACTGTAAAGCAATAGGATAGCTGTGGGATGCTCGAGGCCGGAGCCAGTGAGCGCCGCCGTATCTGGACGGCGGGCAACGATGCGCCGAACCGGCGAGCGGTCGAGCGCTCCGAGCTCGGCCTCGATCAGCGGTACCAGCGCGGGGTCGGCGTAATGCACGAAACCACCGGGAGTGTGCACGTGCTGACCGGTATGATGGAACCAAAGCCCGGCCGGGTCGCGCTCGAAACGGTAAAGCGCGCCGCCGCTGATGATCTCGACCGCCCACACTTCTTCAATCGAGACCGGCAGCAACAAATCAGCGGCGGTTCGCTCAGCTATGTCGCGCGCCAGCCGCCATTCTTCGCCGACATCGCGTGGCAGCAGATAGACCTCAGGCCGGCCGATGATGCGGACGTATTGCGCATTCTGCGCCGGTGTCGCTTCGCCGAAGCCCAAGCGCGTGACATGGCCGTCGGGCTCGCTGAGAGCAAGTACGAAACGGGGCGGATCGAGGCCATATTCTGCGAGTCGATGCGGGCCGTATTCACTCGCCGAAAGCACGCGCCTCGGTGCGGAGTTTGTCAGCAGCCGAAGGGCAGTGTCGATGTGGTTGGTCACTGCAGGCCCAGTTGGGGCGCCGTTGGCGAGCCATCCCTCCCGCGTGTCGCGACGAAACAGATCCTGCTGCCCGCCGTTCGAAAATTCGGCAAGCGCGATCCGCTCGGGCGGGATCGAAAGGATGCCGCCCGGCTCCAGGCGGGTGCGCGGGGCGTCGACCGGCCAGCGGCCAGTGACTGCGATGACGCCGATCAGGACGGCCATCGTGCCGGCGGCCAAAATGCCGAGACTGTTCGCGAATGCGCGGCTCACCGCCGGCGCCACCAGACGACTACGCCGAACGCCATGACGCTCAACGGCAGCAAAACTTCGACCAATAAAAAGGTGATTTGCATCTGCCGGTGCGTCAGCCGCATTTCCGGCAGGCTGTAGGTTTCAGGTTTGAGCAGCGGGGTGGTGGTATCGTCGGCGAGCCAGCGGATCATCGATACCGCCAGATCGCCGTTCGATGCATAGGGGAAGAAGGCATTGGCGGCAAAGCTGGAATTGCCGACCAAGACGAGGCGGAAAGGGGGGCCGCCCGGGGCCGGCCAGGTTCCTTGAACCGCTGCTGCCAGCAGCCGCGGGCCCGGTGTGGCGGCGGTTTGAGCGCTCGCATCGAGCGGGCGCACGTAACTGTCGTTGCTCGTCGCGACCAATTCAGCTGCGGTGAGGCCCGCAATCGGCCCGCGCAGCCGGATCGGCCGCGACCCGGGAAAAACGGTAAGCGCCACCTGCTCGGTGATCGGGTGCGGCGGGTAATACGGCACCGCCGCCTCTTCCTGGTCGGTGCCGTAGTGGTTCAACGGATCGACGACGACGCCGTTCTCGACGCCGAGTCCTACGCTGGCCAGCAACCCAGCGAGTTCGGGTGCGACCGAGAACCGAGGATTGTATGCCAGCAATACACGACCACCGAGCGCTAGGTAATCCCTCAGCGCCTGGACTTCCGTGGGCGCATATGCACTGGTCGCCCCGAGATCGGCAACAACCGCGCAATCCTCGGGGATTGCTGGCAATGTCGCGGGTTCGATCGCGCGATCATTGTAGCCGATCGTCTCAAGCGCGAGCTTGAGCCGGTCCAGTCCGTCCGGAGGCGCATCGATTACGTCGGAACGGCCTGGCCGGTCGCCGCCCATGGTCTCCACGTGAGAGTAATGCACGTGACCCGGCGCATAATGCTCGCCATGCCCGATGACGAAGCAGACGGTCTGCGTGCGGCGCTGCAGCACGCGCTCGATCGCATAGGCCATCTGGCGCAGATCC
>Ga0306926_10001628_pt1 | contig 22446 bp, 21 predicted proteins | sample flu12Cox44000178_FD_203759 | JGI IMG/M metagenome (GOLD analysis project Ga0306926, IMG submission 203759) | Lab enrichment of tropical soil microbial communities from Luquillo Experimental Forest, Puerto Rico - flux8day.12C.oxic.44.000.178 (v2)... | ecosystem: Environmental > Terrestrial >...
CTGTCCATTTTTGAATTTTTGGTTTGGCACGCTTACCGCTCTCGAACGCCACCCTTACCCCGCAGGTCGTTGCGGCTTCTTTCATGCTTTAATCTTCTCCTTTGTTTTTGATCAACTCGACATCATCCTTATGGGTAAGTTTGATCATACCCCCCACATTTACAACTCGATGCCCTTTCCTACGCAAGCCACTTATTAATTTCCAGCAATGGTAGCCGTTTAGTTTTACTATCTCTTTCATGTAGCAACCACGCTCAAGCATCTCAGCTGCTCTCGACCATTTGGTTCCTTTCATAAGTCCATAACGATCCGTCTCAGGAAATAGATACCAACGCGCTCCTTCAAGTGGATGTGCTGGCCGGTATTTGCTATAGGTTTTGATCCTGATCTTTTCGCTTGCCTCATGAAGTTCTTTCAACGCTTGCTTAGCCTTCTCTTCGGCGGCCAGAAGAGCCTTAATGTTCGCGTGGTGCTCTTCGGGAGTAGCCTCAGCCTCTTCGGGTGGAATGTACTCTTCATCGTCACGAGGGTAGCGCAGTTCTTCTTTTGCTACGTCAGGCAATTTAGGCAAATCCCAATAGTGCTTGAAAGCATGAGAGGCCTCCTTATACCATTCGTAGACTTGATGGCTTACTAGATAAGTGAACTTGTCATAATCAAGGTTGTGGATCTCTCGCAGCAAGCAAATCAGGTATTCCTGATAATGTTTGTACTTCTTGCGAGGCTTGTAACCCGTAAGTCGCAGGATTTCTTCTTCACAGGCATTCATGCTTTCCTCGTTTTAACAGACAATCATATAAAACTAATATTACCCCATTTTTGACCTCAGTGGCTGAGTCTAGCTAATCTAGTAGCTTTCTTCCTCCGACGCCTACCCCCCTTTCTTAACGGCAAGCCGTCTCAGCCGCCGCTCCGCTTCTTCCTTAGACATACCGAGATGACATGCAGCGACGAAGACCGGCTCAAGTTGGCCCATCGAATTGGGTCGAAAATCTCCGGTGCGGACGATGATGCCCGCCGCCTCAAGCTCGGCCATGATCGCTTTGATTTCGTCTCTGCTCGTCATTGCGTTCTCCTCCGGGGTTGGTTGCGGCGTTGGGGTATCGTCAGCCATTTCATTTCCTCACTAAGATCGAAGAGGCAAGGCGGGAAACCTTGATAGGCACGCCGCCAGAACTGATCCGCTCGCGTGTCCAGCGCCACAGCGTCATCGCTGTCACGCCAAACTCCGCGCAGACGGCGGGATCGGGAATCAGTTTGTCTGGGCTTGTGTCGCTCGGCGGCGTTGCTGACTCATCCACCTGCGCGGGGCTGATGGGCAATTTCTGTTTGGTCATCTGAATGCTCCGTTAGCATGCGAAGCATCCTAAAATCACATTCCGCGGAGATGCTGTAGAGCAGAAACCCCCCGGGGGGTTTTTGGGGGTCTATTTCAAGGCGAGCTCAATGATCTCCCGTTTGGCTTCGTCAAGGTATTCGGCAACAAATTTCCACCTTTCCTCACACCGCTTCAAACAGGACTCGTCGATGACGGCTTCGGCGCTGATCTTGCCGCGTGCCTTCGGAATTTCGGCTTCCACCAGCTCGATGGCGCGCTCACTCAGACGTTCGACTACAGCCTTGGGTACGCGTTGTCGGCCGTGTTTCTGGCGCCACCTTCTCTTTCCGTGCCTGACAAGGTAACTCGCGCACGCGATGGCCGCGTTTTTGGGCTTTCTCGAGCCAGGTGGTCGTCCGTTTCGCGGTAGTTTCTCCTCGAGCAGCGAGGCGAGGCACTCGCAATCATCCCCGGATAGCTGGCGCGAATCAGCATTCCGAAAATAGGCGATCAGTGGGTCCGGGTTGCCTCGGAGCGCTTTGTGCACCAGCCCCTCAAAACCAGCCATCCGACGCTGCCACACTTGCCTCCTGTGTTCCCAGTCAACAGCGCCGCTCATGCTGCACCTGCCTGGCGCTGATGCAGCGGGACGACGTTGTCCGTCCCGCCGCTAACGAGTCCGGCGACGTGATCCGCCCATCGCTGCAGGGCAGCTGTGCGCTCACGACCAGTTCGATGACATCCGGCCGGATGCCCAGTTCGCCCATGCCGGTGACGGCGGTCCGCCTCAAGTCGTGCAGCCGCCACGGTTGCACGCCTGGCATCGCCGCGTCGAGACGTCGCTTCACCGCGCTGAAATCCCCCACAGGGGTGCGCCCGTTGTTCAAGGAGAACACGTAGTTGCCGCCATCGCCCTTGGGTAGCGCGGTGATGACCTCACGCACCAGTGCGGACAGAGGGACGCGATGCGGCCTTTTGTTCTTCGTGCGCGTCCCTGGCAATTCCCACATGGCGGCGTCGCGGTTCAGTTCGACCCAGGTCATGCCCGCGACCTCCTGCCGACGCGCCCCTGTGAGGAGCATCACCTTGAAGATCGCACCAAGCGGCGACGCGATCTGGTCGCATGCCTTCCAGAAGGCCACGATCTCACGATCAGCCAAGACCCGCTCGCGCGGCTCCGAGTGCTCCGGCTGGGCGACCCCACGCACCGGGTTGTCGGTCACCTCCCTGCGCGACAGAAGCCACGAGAACATCTTCGACAAAGTCGCGTGCATGAGGCGCGCCAAGATGTCGGTGTTGCCATCGCTTATGCGGCGCGTTCCAGGTACTCCTTGCTTGTGCGCTTCTTCGACCACCCCGTGGATGTCCTGCCCTTCGATCGTGCCCACAGGCCGGTCGACCCAGCGCTCGGCCAAACCTTTGGGGCGCAAGGATCCGTCTGGGTCGAGTCCAAGCATGCGCGCTGTGATAATCCAGCGGCGCGTTCGCTTGGCTGCGTATTCGCTGATGAACCTCTGCGCCGCAACCGCGAACGTCAGGCCCGCGTCGTCAGGCACGCGCCGCTTGGCCGCCATGCGGTCAGCCGCTGGGTCCCTGCCCGATGCGCGCTGGAGATCTATCTCAGCAGCTAGCTTGCGCGCGCCTGCAAGTGTCAGCGGACCTCCGATCACGGGCGCGCCCTCGGTCTCGCCTTCTGTGTGGACGGGGCCGAGTGTCAACTTGGCGCTGCGTCCGTCAGGACGGCGAAACCGCATGATCCACGACTTGGCTCCGCTGGGGAACACGATCAGGCGCAGCGACGAGCGCGTGTCGCGCACCTCGTAGCGCCTTGCCTTCGGCTTAAGTTTGGCGACACTGATCGCCGTCAGAACCGGCATGGCAATAAATCCCTCCCGTGCTTTGGGGTAAACTGGGGGTAAACATAAATGGTGGTATCGACCGTTATGCTGTGTTTTGAAATTAATAACACTATCGCCACTAAGCAACCGCACAATCAGCATAAATTTGGTAGATGTAGTATAACCATCAAAAACTCTTGGTAACATCCTCGATGAATACTATTTAAAGGGCGAGCAGGCAGAACCGATTGATGGCCGAAACTCGCCGAATCACGACTGCGCCGAGGCGCGCCATGGTGCTGGCAGCGGGGCTCGGCACCCGCATGCGGGCGTTCAACGGGCATTTGCCTAAGCCGCTCGTGCGGGTTGGCGGCAAAGCGCTCATCGACTACGCGCTCGATCGGCTCGCTGCGCAGGGAATCGAGCGCGCAGTGGTGAACGTCCATCATTTGGCCGATCAGATCGAGTGGCATCTCGCCGGCCGCCAGCGGCCGAGGATTGTTATTTCGGATGAGCGAAGCGAACTTCTCGGCACCGGCGGTGGCGTGGCCAAGGCGTTGCCGAAACTCGGCGACGGCCCGTTCTTTCACGTCAATTCCGACACCATCTGGATCGACGGCGTAAAACCCAATCTCGCCCGGCTCGCCGAGGCGTTCGATGCGGCCCGCATGGATGCGCTGCTGTTGCTGGCGCCGGCGGCGTCGAGCATCGGCTATAGCGGCCCTGGCGACTTCTCGATGGCGGCCGACGGCCGGCTTACGCGGCGCGGTGAACGCGAGGTGGTGCCCTTCGTCTACGCCGGCGCTGCGATCCTCGCGCCCGCCTTCTTTACCGGCGCGCCGCAGGGGGCATTTTCGATGTCGCCATTGTTCGACCGGGCGGCCGAGGCCGGGCGGCTCTGCGGGCTGCGCCTCGAAGGAACCTGGATGCATGTCGGTACGCCCGAGGCGATCCAGGCAGCCGAAAAGGCACTCCTCGCCACCGCGGTGTAGCGGGTCGCCGGGCCCGCGGGTGACGGGAAAATTGAGTCGCCGCGAATCACTCCTTAGAATCGCTGGATGCCCCCGGCGCCTGCTCCGCGCGTTTTCACCATCCCGGCCTCGGCGCCATTCGTGCCGACGCTCATCCACGCGCTCGTGGAAGGAAAGCTCGTGCCAGGCTTTCCCGCCGCGCACGGCCCGCTCGCACTCGCGGGCGCTACGCTCTATCTGCCGACGCGGCGAGCCTGCCGACTTGCACACGACCTCTTCCTCGACGTGACGAAAATCGACGCGGCGATCTTGCCGCGCATTGTTCCCATCGGCGACGTCGACGAGGACGAGATCGTTTTCGCGGAGGCCGCCACCGGCCGGCTCGCCGCCCGCGCGCTCGATCTGCCGCCGGCGCTCGGCGAGCTCGAACGCCGCCTGCTGCTGACGCAACTCGTGCTCAGGTGGGCGCAACGCATTGCGCCGGACCAGCCGGGCGAGGCGCCGCTGGTCGCCAACAATCCTGCCGCGGCGCTCGCGCTTGCCGATGACCTTGCGCGCCTGATAGATGACATGACCACGCGCGGCGTGGCGTGGGAGCGGCTCGACGGGTTGGTGCCCGAAGCGCTCGACCGTTATTGGCAACTCACGCTTCAATTCCTTCAGATCGCTCGCGACGAGTGGCCAAAAATTCTGGCCGAGCGAGGCGCCATCGAGCCGGCCGCGCGCCGGGACGCGCTGATCAAGGCGGAAGCCACGCGGCTTTCGATGCACGGCGACGGTCCGGTGATCGCCGCTGGTTCGACCGGCTCCATGCCGGCGACCGCCGAGCTGATCGCGACGATCGCCAGCCTCGACCGGGGCGCCGTCGTGCTGCCCGGCCTTGACCTCGAGCTCGACGCGAAGTCTTGGGACTTGATCGACGGCCGCCAAGATGCGGCTGCGCGCGTCTCGGCCGCGGTCGAGCATCCGCAATTCGCGATGCAGGCGCTGCTCCGTCGGATCGGCATCGCCCGCGAGCAGGTGGTCTTGCTCGGCACCCCCGCGGCGCACGAGCGCGAGCGCTATGTCTCTGAGGCCCTGCGCCCCGCCGCCGTCACCGATTGCTGGCAACAGCTTGCCGCTTGCGAACCTCCCTTGATCGAACGCGCGCTCGAAACATTGGCCGTGATTGAGGCCGCTAATGCCGAGGAAGAAGCGCTCGCCGTGGCGATCAGCCTACGCGAGGCCATCGAGACGCCGCACAAGACCGCAGCGCTTGTCACGCCCGATCGTGCGCTCGCGCGCCGGGTACTCGCGGCGTTGGAGCGCTGGAAAACCCCCGTCGACGATTCTGGCGGGGATACGCTGGCCGACACGCCCGCCGGGCTGTTCGCCCGCTTGACGGCGAGCGCCGCTCTCGGTGGCCTTGCCCCGGTCGCGCTCCTCGCGCTGATCAAACATCCGCTCACGCGGCTCGGCGCCGCCGCGGGCACCCATGCGCGGGCGATCGCCGCACTCGAAAAGGCGGTCTTGCGCGGGCCGCGGCCGCGGCCGGGCACGGCTGGGCTCGCGCACGCGCTCGCGGCGCTCCACGCCGACCTCGCCAAGCTACGGCGCGGGGAATCATCGGATTTGCATCCTTCCGATCCGCGCGCCAATCTGAGTGACCCAGAGCTCCGTGTCGCCGCCGCGCTCGTCGAGCGGCTGAGCGCGGCATTTGCCCCACTTGAGGGCCTCTCCTCCGCACCATTTGCCAAGATCGCAGCGCTGCACCGCGACGTCCTCGCGGTGTTGAGCGCAGACGAGACCGGTGTGCCGGCAGCCTTCCAGGGGAGCGACGGCGCAGCGCTCGAGAGTGCGTTTGAGGAGGTCGCGGCACTCGGGAGTGATGCGGATTTTGCCGTCTCGGTCAGCGACTATGCAGACTTGTTTCGCGCGATAATTTCCGACCGCGTGGTGCGGCGGCCCGGCCTGCCCGGGGTGCGACTACGCATCTATGGTCCGCTGGAAGCGCGGCTGCAAAACGTTGACCGGATTGTGCTCGGCGGTCTGATCGAAGGCACCTGGCCACCCGATATGGCCGCCGACCCGTGGCTCAGCCGCCCGATGCGCGAGGCACTCGGCCTCGATCTACCAGAACGGCGCATATCGCTTTCTGCCCATGACTTTGCGCAGGCGCTCGGCGCAAGCGAGGTCATCCTCGCCTATCCCACCAAATTAGCCGGCGCGCCGACGGTGATCTCGCGCTTCGTCCAGCGACTGGCCGCGGTCGCCGGCGAACAGCGCTGGACTAGCGTGTGCGCCAGGGGAGCGAAATATGTCGCCTGGGCGCGCTCGCTCGATCGTCCCCACGAGATCAAACGCATCGAAAAGCCGGCGCCGAAACCGCCGCGTGCGGCACGGCCAATCGCCCTCTCGGTCACCGACGTCGAAAACTGGCTGCGCGACCCTTATACGATTTACGCCAAGCACATCCTCAAGCTGCGCGAGCTCGACCCCGTCGATCTGCCGCCGGGCGCTGCTGACCGCGGCATCGTCATCCATGCGGCGCTCAGCGATTTTACCAAGAGCTTCGCGGCCGCACTCCCGTCCGATCCGACCGCCGCGCTCATTGACATCGGCGCTAAGCATTTCGCCGCGTTCAACGACTATCCCGAAGCGCGCGCGTTCTGGTGGCCGCGCTTCCGGCGCATCGCGCGCTGGTTCGCCGGCTGGGAGAGGATGCGGCGCGCCAGCGTCGCGGCGCTGGCGGCCGAGGTCCAAGGTAAGATCGATATTCCTCTCGGCGAGCGCGTGTTCACGTTGCGCGCCCGCGCCGATCGCATCGAGCGGCTCGCCGGGGGCGGCTATGCCGTTCTCGACTACAAGACCGGACAAGTGCCGAGCGAAAAGCAGGTGCGCATCGGCGTCTCGCCGCAGCTCACCCTCGAGGCCGCGATCCTGCGCCGCGGTGGATTTCCCAATATTCCCGCCGGCGCGTGCGTGGCCGAATTGGTCTATGTCTCGGTCAAGGGCGGCGACCCCGCGGGCGGCGACGCGCCCATCGATTTCAGGGAGGGCGACGCCGACTTCCACGCCGACCGCGCGCTCGAGAAGCTCAGAGCCGTTGCCGAGCGCTTCGAGGACGAGCAGCAGCCGTATCTGCCGCTGGTGCTGTCCATGTGGAAGCACCGCTACGGCACCTATGATCATCTCGCGCGGGTGAAGGAATGGTCGGTTGCCGGGCCGGAGGATGCGGAGGGTGTCGAATGAACCCGATGCGGATCGACGCCCGCGCCGTTCGCGTCATTCCCGACGATCTGCGGCGCCTGCAAGTGGAGGCATCGGATCCCGCGGCCTCGGCCTGGGTCGCCGCGAATGCCGGCTCGGGCAAGACCCACGTGCTGGCGCAGCGCGTGATTCGCCTTCTGCTCGACGGCGTCGACCCGGGGAAAATTCTCTGCATCACCTTCACTAAGGCCGCGGCCGCCAATATGGCGAACCGCGTGTTCGACGAGCTGCGCCGCTGGACTGCGCTCGACGACGTCGAACTCGACGCGGCCATCAAGCGAATATCGAATATTCACCCGGAAGCAACGCGGCGCACGCTTGCGCGGCGCCTATTCGCCATGGCGTTGGAGACGCCGGGCGGCCTGAAGGTGCAAACGATCCACGCCTTCTGCACGCGGCTGCTGCATCACTTTCCCTTTGAGGCCAATGTCGCCGCTCGCTTCACCGTGCTCGACGAGGCGGCGCAAGCGCAGCTCCTCAGCGAGATCAGCCTGGGCGTGCTGCTCGATGCGGCCTTGGCGCCGGATGGCGCGCTCGGCCGCGCCCTCGCAACCGCCATTGCGGCCGTCTCCGACCAGACCTTCAAGGACGTGGTTGGCGAAGCAATCCGCAAACGGGATGCCGTGCGCGCCTGGATCGACCACGGTGGCAGCATTGACGCGGCCATCAATGCACTGTGCGGCACGCTCGGCGTGGACGCTGATGATACGATCGAAAAGGTCGAAAGCGAGATGACGGACGGCCCGCTCTTTCCAGCGTCGCGATGGACGGCGGCTGCCGCGATCCTTGCGAACGGAGGCAAGAGCGATCGGGAGCAGGCGCAACGGCTCCTTGCGGCGTTCGCAGCGAGCGGCGCGGAGCGCGCCGCCATCTACCGTCAGGTGTTTCTCACCGGCAAGCTCGAGCCGCGCCAGCAACTCCTCACGCGATCGGTCGAGATCGGCAACTCTGACCTTGCCGAGCGCCTCTGCGCCGAGCGCATGCGCATGCTTTCGCTGGTGGAGCGGCGCAATGCCGTGGCCTGTCGCGACCGTACGGCCGCGCTCATCACCATTGCCGATGCCGTGCTCTCCCGCTACCAGACGGCAAAGGACCGGCGCGGACAGCTCGATTACGACGATCTGATCGAAAAAGCGCTGGCGCTGCTCGGCGAGGAGCGGTCGGCCTGGGTGCACTACAAGCTCGACCAAGGTATCGACCACGTCCTGATCGACGAAGCGCAGGACACCAGTCCGAAGCAATGGGAAATCATTCGCCGTCTCACCAGCGAATTTTTCGCCGGCACCGGCGCGCGCTCCATCCGTCGCACGATCTTTGCGGTGGGCGACGAGAAGCAATCGATTTTCTCGTTCCAAGGGGCGGCCCCGCGCGAATTCGAGGTCATGCATCGCTCGTTCGACGCCCTGGCCGGGGCCGTCGAGCAAGAGTTTCGCCATGTGCGCTTCCGCCACTCGTTTCGTTCCGGCCCCAATGTGCTGGGCGCCGTCGACGAAGTCTTTGCTCGGCCGGAGGCCTTTGCCGGGCTCTCTGCCGATGCGGTCAAAACCGTGCATGAGTCGTTGCCCGATGCGGCACCGGGGCTGGTGGAGATTTGGGACACGATCAAGCCCACGAGTAAGCGCGAGATCGAAGCCTGGGATGCGCCGTTCGACGAGCTGACCGAGACAAGCCCGCAGGCGCGGCTTGCGGCCAAGATTGCAAGGAACGTCAAGCGCTGGATGACGGAGGGCGCGCGCGCAGGCGACGTGCTGGTGCTGGTGCGCCAACGCGGGCCTTTGTTCGAGGCGATCATCCGCGCGCTGAAAGACTTGCGTGTCCCGGTCGCCGGCGCCGATCGGCTGGTGCTTACCGAACACATTGCAGTGATGGATCTGATGGTGCTCGCAGACGCGCTCTTGCTGCCCGATGACGATCTCGCGCTGGCGACCGTGCTCAAGAGCCCACTGTTCGGCTTCGATGACGAGGATCTGTTCGAGCTCGCCTGGAGGCGCAAAGGCTCGCTGCACGGCGCGTTGCGGGCGAAAGCACCAGACAAACCGCGTTTTGCCGATGCGCTCGCCAAGCTCGAGCGTTTTGCCGGGTGGGCGCAGCAAATGCCGTTCGCGTTCTATGCGCGCGTATTGGGAGCCGAAGGCGGCCGCAAGCGCTTCCTCGCGCGGCTCGGCCACGAGGCGGATGACGCGCTCGACGAATTCCTCAATCTCGCGCTCGACTATGAGCGCCGCGAGACCCCTTCGCTGCAGGGCTTCGTCGCCTGGCTGCGCGCAGCGCAAACCGACGTGAAGCGCGACATGGAGATCACCCGCGACGAGGTGCGGGTGATGACGGTGCACGGCGCCAAGGGTCTGGAAGCGCCGATCGTCGTTCTCGCCGACACCACGACACCGCCGGCGGGACCGCCGCAGCGGCAACCGCGAGTCCTGGCGCTCGCCGCATCGACAGCCCATTCGCCAAACTGCCTCGTTTGGGCCGGCGCGAAGGTGAACGACACCGCGCCGGTGAGCGCGGCACGCGAACGCGCGCGGCACGAGGCCGAGGACGAATATCGCCGCCTGCTCTACGTGGCGATGACCCGCGCCATCGACCGCCTCGTCATTTGCGGCGCCGAAGGCGAGCGCGCACGGCCCGAGGGATGCTGGTGGAACCTGGTATTCACCGCACTCAAGCCGCCGAGATCGGTTGAAGAGCCCGCCGACGACGGCGATGGCCAGGTATGGCGCTATCGCAGAGTGCCGCTTTGCGCGGACACGCCTCGTACCGCGTCGCCCCCGCCCATGCCGGCAGAGCGGCCGCCCGCATGGCTCGAGCGCGGCGCGACAGCCGAGCCCCCGCCGGTTCGCCTCCTCTCACCCGCAAGCGCCTATGACGAGGCGACGCCGGGACGCGCCGTGTCCTTCTGGAGTCGCATCGAGCGTGACAAGGCATTGGCGCGAGGCATCCTGGTGCATCGGCTGCTGCAGGCGCTGCCTGACATTGCCGAAGCAGCACGTGAGGAGGCGGCTCGGCGCTATCTTGCGCGATCGGCCGATAAATTCTCCGATGAGGAACGTGAGCTCATGGTCGAGCAAATCCAACGGCTGCTCGACAATCCACGCTTCTCCCAGCTGTTTTTGCCGGGAAGCCGCGCTGAGGTTCCGATCGTCGGACGCCTCGAGGGCGGCAGGTTTGCCGTCTCAGGCCAGGTCGATCGCCTCGCAGTGACCGATGATTCGGTCCTGATCGCCGACTACAAGACCAATCGTCCCGCGCCGTGCCGCCTCGCCGATGTACCAGGGGCTTGCAAAGCCCAGCTCGCGCTTTATCGCGCTGTGCTCGGACAACTCTATCCGGATAAGCGTATTCGCGCCGCGCTCGTGTGGACCGATGTGCCTGATCTCATGGAGATTTCCGATGCAGTCCTGGATGCCGCGCTTATCTCCATCACGTCGGCTTGAGACAGCCTTGACGCTTGCTGAGCACGTTCCTACGTTCGATCCCCATTATTGCTGGCAAACGAGGTATGTCCCATGACCGTTGGCAAAGTTTCGGACGCCACTTTCGACTCCGAGGTGCTGAAGGCGACCGAGCCGGTCGTGGTAGATTTCTGGGCCGAATGGTGCGGCCCCTGTCGCATGATCGCACCGGCGCTCGAGGAGATCGCCGGCACGCTCAACGGTAAGGTGAAGATCGTAAAGCTCAATGTTGACGAGAATCCGCGGACAGCCGCGAAATACGGTATTCAGTCGATCCCGACCTTGATGATCTTCAAGGGAGGGCAGATGGCCTCGCGCCAGATCGGCGCGGCACCCAAGCAGAAGCTCGAACAGTGGATCACCACGGCGGTTTAACCCGCCCGCTTGCTGCCACTACATGCACATCCGCTTTAAAGCGTGATGGGCCAACGATCCCAGCAAAAATCCTCACGCGCTATACCGGCGGCGTGCCGTTGGCGCTGAGCACCGCGCCTGCGAGGTAGAGCGAGCCGGCAATCAGGATGCGCGGCGGAGGCTCAAGGCCGAAGCGTCCGATCACGGCAAGCGCCGTCTCAACATCGTCGGCGCTTTGCGCTGGAATCCCGACTGCGCGCGCGGCGTCGGCGATTACCGCGGCGGGGAAGGTTTTCTCTTGACGGGGGATCGGCACCGCCACCACCCGGCGCGCGAGGCCGGCGAAATTTTTCAAAAAGCTGTCGCAGTCCTTCGTTGCAAGCATGCCAACGATGAGTACAAGCGGGCGCGAGACCCGTTCCTCGAGGTCAGCAAGCACATTGGCGACGGCACGCCCGCCGTCCGCATTGTGGCTGCCGTCGAGCCAGAGCTCGCTTCCCGTCGGGCAAAGCGCTGCCAGCCGCCCCTGGGTAAGTCGCTGCATGCGCGCCGGCCAATCGGCCTTGGCAATGCCGGATTCGAACGCCCCGGACGGAATTTTAAGCTCGCCGACCGCGCGCAACGCGGCGATCGCGACGCCGGCATTCTCGAACTGATGCCGGCCATAGAGTTTCGGCGCGGGAAGATCGAGCAAGCCGTTGTCGTCTTGGTAGACGAGCCGCCCGCGCTCCTCGGTCGCCGTCCAGTCCTCACCCGCAACCTTGATCGGCGCCTTCGCGCGCGCAGCCTCGCGCTCGATCGGCGCCAATGCCTCGCGCGGCTGCGCTGCCACGATTGCCGGCACGTGCGGCTTGAAAATGCCGGCCTTCTCAATCGCGATCTTGCCTAGCGTATCGCCGAGATGTTCGGCGTGATCGAACGAGACCGGGGTAATCACGGTGGCAAGCGGGCGATCGACTACGTTGGTAGCGTCGAGACGTCCGCCCATTCCGACTTCGAGCAGGAGCACGTCCGCAGCATTGCGCGAAAAAAGCAGGAGTCCCGCCGCGGTGGTGATCTCGAACACGGTGATGGGCGCACCCGCGTTGGCGCGCTCGCATTCGCCGAGCGCATCACCGAGCTCCGCGTCCGAAACGAAGCGTCCCTCCCCCTTGGCACCGAGGCGAAAGCGCTCGTTGAAGCGTACGAGATGCGGAGAGGTATAGACGTGCACGCGCAGCCTTGCCGCCTCCAGAATCGCGCGCATGAAAGCAATGGTCGAGCCCTTGCCGTTCGTGCCGGCGACGTGGATCGTGGGCGGCAGCCGCTGCTGCGGATCGCCGAGCGCCGCGAGAATGCGCCACATCCGATCGAGTGATAGATCAATACGCTTCGGATGCAGGTCCGTCAGCCGCGCAACGATAGACTCGATGGGGGTCATTCTTTCGTCATAGCAGGGAAGATCTCGCAACGGCGCGTCGCGTTGCCGCGATTCGCCGCGGTGCAAGGATGGAGTTTACCCCGCGCTTGGAAGAGGCGACTTGTCGGCGGGTGGCTTCGGCCGCGCCTTGGTCAAGAGCCGGCACAGATTTGCCAGCGTCGGCCGCAGATGATGGCGATGAACGACCATATCGACCATGCCATGGTCCTTGAGATATTCCGCCCGTTGAAAGCCGTCGGGCAGTTTCTCGCGAATGGTCTGCTCGATGACCCGCGGCCCGGCAAAACCTATGAGCGCGCCCGGTTCCGCGATGTGGACGTCGCCGAGCATGGCATAGGAGGCGGTGACGCCGCCGGTGGTCGGATTGGTAAGCACGACGATGTAGGGCCGCTTCGCCTCGCGCAGCATCTGCACGGCAAGCGTGGTCCGCGGCAGTTGCATCAGCGAGAAAATCCCTTCCTGCATGCGCGCGCCGCCTGAGGCGGCGAACATGATGAAGGGCGTCCCCTTGTCGACAGCGGTTTCAAGACCTTTGATCACTGCCTCGCCCGCCGCCATGCCGAGCGAGCCTCCCATGAAATCGAAATCCTGCACGCCGATGACCACTGGCAAGCCTTCGAGCTTGCCGAAACCGAGCTTGATGGCATCGTTGGTGCCGGTCTTGGTTCGCGCATCCTTGAGACGATCGGCGTAGCGCAACTCGTCGCGGAATTTGAGCGGATCGAGCGGCACTGCGGGGATCGCAATATCAAACCAAGTCTCGTTGTCGAACATCGATTTGAGCCGCATCATCGCCCCCATGCGCATGTGGTAGTTGGAGCCGGGGATGACGAACTGGTTCGCCTCGACGTCCTTGTAGAAGACGAGCTGGCCGGTTTCCGGACACTTGATCCAGAGATTTTCCGGCGTCTCGCGGCGGGCGAAGTAATTGCGGATTTTCGGCCGGACGACGTTGGATATCCAATTCATGACGCGGTCCTCTCGCCTGCATATATGGATCGCCCGCTCACAGCTGGCAACCGCAAGAAAACCGCGCGCTCAGCGGCGGCTTCGCGCCTTCGGCTTGACGGCGAAGCCGAACGCGCCGTCGCCGTCGAACAGCGTAGGCGCATCGCTGGTGCGCGCGTGTTCGATCGTGAGCAGGCGCAGCTTGGTCGCAACTCCGCCGTTGGCGGAGAAGCCTCCAGACCTGCCGCCGGACCCGAGCACGCGATGGCACGGCACGATGAGCGGAAAAGGGTTGCGTCCAAGGGCTTGTCCGACCTCGCGCGCCAAGCCGCGCTCACCAATCCGCGCCGCGAGCTCTCCATAAGCGAGCGTGGTACCTGCTGAGATGCTACGCGCCGCCTCGTAGACACGTCGATCGAACTCCGGCAGGCCATGCATATCGAGCGCAAAGGAGGAAAGTTCGGTTGGCTCGCCGCGCAAGAGCGAAGCGATGGCGTCGATCGCACGCCGCACATCCGCCGGCGGCGGCGTTTCCCGCGCGTGCGGATAGCGGCGGACCAGACGGGCGCGAGTTTTCGTTTCGCTCGCCTCCGGCAACTGCACACCGCTGATGCCGCGCGCCCCCCACGCGATGCCACATCGGCCGATAGCGGTGTCGAAAAGAGCAAAGGCGCGCGCGGTCATAGTGCCGCTATCTTAGCGTCAGTCGTTGCGGCGAGCATCTCGGATCTTGCGCGCTATTCCGCCGCAAAACTGTCAGGCGCCGCGGACGCCGCGCGCGAGTTCGGCGACCAGATTGACTACGGCGGTCACCGTTTTCGCGGTTGCCTTCTCGTTCTGGTCGAGGCTTGCCTTGAGCGCGTTCACCAACGCGGACCCGACAACCACGCCATCCGCTCCCGCCGCGATTATCGCCGCTTGCTCGGCCGTGCGCACACCGAAACCGACAGCCACCGGCAAGCTCGTGTGGCGCTTGATGCGACCGACCGCGGCGGCGACCTTCGCAGGATCGGCCGTGGCCGTACCGGTGATGCCGGTGATGGAGACGTAGTAGACGAAACCCGACGTGTTCGCGAGCACCGCCGGCAAGCGTTTGTCGTCGGTAGTGGGCGTTGCCAGCCGGATGAAGTTCATTCCGGCCTTAAGCGCTGGCAGGCACAACTCGGCGTCTTCCTCCGGCGGCAGGTCAACGACAATGAGGCCGTCGACGCCGGCGGACTTGGCGTCCCGCAAAAACAGGTCGACGCCATAGATATAGATCGGGTTGTAGTAGCCCATGAGCACGAGCGGCGTCGCAGCGTCCGTTTGGCGAAAGTCGCGCACGATCTCGAGCGTCTTGTGCATGGTCTGCCCGGCCTTGAGCGCGCGCTGCGAGGACATTTGGATCGCAGGTCCATCGGCCATCGGATCGGTGAAGGGCATGCCGAGCTCGACCATGTCGGCGCCAGCGCCCGGAATTGCACGCAGAATGGCGAGCGAGGTCTTCGTGTCGGGATCGCCGGCGGTGAGGAACGTCACCAGTGCGGCACGACCTTGCGCCTTCAGTTCAGCGAAGCGGCGATCGATGCGCGTGCTCATGGCGATTTCACTGGAGAATCAATCGGCCGAACCTCTGCGCCCGCGCTCGCGCATCGCCGCCATACGGACATTGATGGTGCCCAGCATCAATATCACGATCGAGCCGATGAACTGGACCCATTCCTTCTTCTCCAGTATCGGACCGGGCGTGAACAGCCGCACGCGCAGGAAATAGGCGATATAGGCGGCCGATACGACAATCAAAATCCAGCCGACGAGCTTCTGCCTGCTGATCACAGGTCATCCCCGCCGTCGGCACGCCTCATGTGCGCCGTCGCTGCAGATAGGCAGCGACGCTCGTTAGATCCTTGTCGCCTCGTCCCGACAAGTTGACCACCATGAGATGGTCTTTAGGCTTTTGCGGCGCCAGATCCGCCACCCTTGCCAATGCGTGCGCCGGCTCGAGTGCGGGGATGATCCCTTCCAGTTGCGAGCAGAGCTCGAATGCCGCCACCGCCTCGTCATCGGTCGCGGAAAGGTATGTCACTCGCTTCACGTCGTTGAGCCACGCGTGCTCGGGACCGATGCCGGGGTAATCGAGACCGGCGGAGATCGAGTGCGCCTCGTTGATTTGGCCGTCATCATTCATGAGCAAATAGGTGCGGTTGCCGTGCAGGACGCCGGCTCGGCCACCGGCGATTGAAGCCGCGTGCAGGCCGCTGGAAAGCCCGTGACCCGCCGCTTCCACCCCGTAGATTTCGATGTGAGGCTCGTCGAGAAATGGATGAAATAGCCCCATCGCATTCGAGCCGCCGCCGATGCAGGCGATAAGCGAGTCGGGTGAGCGCCCTTCCGCCTCGAGCATCTGGGCTCGCGTTTCCTCTCCGATGATCGATTGGAAGTCGCGCACCATCATCGGATAGGGATGTGGCCCCGCCACCGTGCCGATGCAATAAAAGGTGTTTGCGACATTCGTGACCCAGTCGCGCAGCGCCTCGTTCATCGCGTCCTTGAGCGTCTTCGAGCCCGATTCGACCGGGCGCACCTCGGCCCCCAGTGCCTTCATGCGCAGCACGTTAGCCTTCTGTCGTTCAACATCGACCACGCCCATGTAGACGACGCATTCGAGACCGAATTTCGCGCACATCGTTGCGGTCGCAACCCCATGCATCCCGGCACCGGTTTCGGCGATAACCCGCGGCTTGCCCATACGGCGAGCCAGCAGGATTTGGCCCAGCACGTTGTTCACTTTGTGCGCGCCGGTGTGATTGAGGTCCTCGCGCTTGAGATAGATTTTCGCTCCGCCGGTACCGCCGGCGGCGGCGGACACGCCCCGCAGATGCTCCGTCATGCGATCGGCGAAGTAGAGCGGCGTCGGCCGCCCGACGTAATCCCTGAGATAGCCGTCCATCTCACGACGGAAGAGGGGATCGTTCCTGGCCGCGGCATAAGCCGCCTCCAATTCCAGGATGAGCGGCATTAGCGTTTCGGCGACGAAGCGGCCGCCGTAGAGCCCGAAATGTCCGCGCTCGTCGGGTCCGGTGCGGAACGAATTGAGCTGCTGCACGGTCATGCGCTGCTCACAGCCCTGTGCAGTGCGGCAAGCTTGCTGCCGGCAGCGCGTGCTGCGGCGATGAAGGCCCGGATCTTGGCGGCATCCTTCTCGCCGGTCCCGCTCTCGACGCCGGAGGAGACGTCGACGCCGGGGGCGCCGGTGATGCGCAACGCCTGGGCGACGTTGACGGCATCGAGGCCGCCCGAGAGCATGAACGGCACGCGCGTTTGCACGTTCTCCAGAAGGCGCCAGTCGAAGCGCTTGCCGAGCCCGCCGGGCCGCGTCGCCTCTGCCTCTGCACGCGCATCGAAGATCAGCCGATCCGCCACCCCGTCGTAGTGGCGGATCGCCGCGAGATCCGCCCGTTCCGCGATCGGCAGCGCCTTCATGACCGGCAGCCCAAAGCGCTCGCGCACCGCTGCAACGCGCTCCGGCGTCTCGCGGCCGTGAAGTTGCAACAGGTCGGGCTTAAGCGCGTCGATGCTTGCCGCGAGCTCATCGTCAGTGGCGTCAACGGAAAGCGCGACCTTTTGCGCCCTTCGTCGCACCCGCTGGCGAAGCGCGCGCGCAGCCTCGACGCCGACGTGACGGGGCGAGGCCGCAAAGAACACGAAACCGACAAAATCGGCGCCGGCCTCGAGCGCCACATCGAGGGCCGCGGAGGTCTTGAGGCCGCAGATCTTGATCAAAACGGACATGGCCGTGGTTCCGCTACAGCGCGGTTCTACCGCGGCGACGGCGTTTTGTCTCGCCTTCGCAAGTAATTGATAGATAACGATAACCTGCGGCTACGCCGCGGGCGGCGGAATGGTGAGCCGCGGCGAAGCATCGGCAGGCACCGAATGAACGGCAACGGCCGCTGAGCCCAGACGTCGCCTGAGGTAGTCCACCTCCGCGCGCAGCTCGCGCGCTTGCGCATCGGCAAGGCGCGCCGCACGCCGCCACTTGCCCTGTCTGAGCCAGGCGGCGCTGCCGCCAATGAGGACGCCGCCGATCACGAGCATCAGCATCAAGAGATAGAGCGGCAGTGCCCGCGTGAGAGCGGGATGGACGGGATCGAACGGATCGAAGGAGACAATGACGCTCTGGCGATTTGCTACCGCCAAGCTGACGACGACGATCGCAAGCGGTACCAGGATCAGGACGGTGACAATCCTGCGGATCATGAGCTTGGGGGGCTCGTGCGATTGAGTCGCTCGCGCATTTCCTTGCCGGTCTTAAAGAACGGCACGGATTTCTTCTCCACCGAGACATGCGCGCCGGTGCGCGGATTGCGTCCGGTCCGCGCCGGGCGGTTCTTGACCGAGAAGGCCCCGAAGCCGCGCAACTCGACCCGATCGCCGCGCGCCATCGCCGCAGTGATCTCGCCGAGAATGGCGTTGACGATATTTTCCACGTCACGCTGATAGAGATGCGGGTTCTGCGCAGCGATTCGCTGCACGAGCTCGGACTTAATCATCGCTGGTGCCGTCCTGGGCCTGCCGGATCGAATCGGTCCGGCGCTAATTCGCGATTGGAGGGTGCCAAAGGGCCAAGAGACCGTCAAGGTTGAGACGCTCGACCGCCTGCACCGCGCCCCACTCCTCCAGGCGGCGTGCAAATGAGCTCAGGCCGACCGCGTCGAGGGTGCCGACCACGGCCGTATGGAGAAACGGCCAATCGCTGAACCGCTCGCGCAGCCGATAGTCGCGCACGGGCGTGTTCGGATCGACGTTCTTTTCCTTTGCCAGCCACGCCAGTGCGGCCCTCTCGTCGCCGATCTCGTCGACGAGCTTCAGCTCGACGCCCTGACGCCCGGTAAAGACACGCCCATCGGCGACACGCTCCAAGGCAGCATCGTCGAGATGACGGCGCACCTTCACCATGCCGCGGAACCAGGCATAAGAATCCGAGACGATCGCTTCGATAGCGGCACGCGCTTCCGGCGAGGTGGGTTCAAAGCCGTTGGGGGCCGCCTTGAGCGGGGACGATTTGATTTCCTCGACCTTGATGCCGAGCGTCTTTAGGAGATCGCTGACGTTGGGATACTGGAACAGGACACCGATCGAGCCGACCAGCGAGGTTTCCAGAGCGATAATGTGATCGGCCGCGATTGCCGTGATATAGCCACCCGAAGCCGCAAGCCCGTCGACCACCACCACCAACGGCTTCTGCTCCTTAAGTCGCATCAACGAGTCGTGCAGCTGCTCCGAGCCGGACGTGGTGCCGCCGGGGCTGTTGATGTGCACGATCACCGCCCGGGCGTGCGACTTCCCGAGCCGCTCCAGCGCCTCAACCCGCTGCATATCGCTGCGGATGAGGCCGGTGATGGTAATGCGCGCGATCGATCCAGCCGGCGACCCTACCCATGCCCCGGTGCCGGGGGCCCGCAACGCGACGGCTGCCGCGACCACGGCGCCGATGGCAACGATGACCGCGCAGAGGCGCCAGAAGGTAAGCTTGCGCCGCATACGGCGGCGATCGACGATGGTGTCGGCGTCGAGCGACATAGTGGCTCCCTCCCTCGCGGCTCGTTCGGCCTATTCTTTCTTCTCGGACGGCTTTTCCGTTGCGCGCCTGAGCGCGGTGCCGAGGATATCGCCGAGCGTTGCCCCCGAATCGGTCGAACCGTATTGGGCGATCGCTTCCTTCTCTTCCGCCACTTCGAGCGCCTTGATTGAGACTTGCACCTTGCGGGTACGGCGGTCGAACTGGGTGACGCGGGCGTCGACTTTCTGTCCGACCGAGAAACGCTCCGGCCGCTGCTCGCCACGGTCGCGCGCCAGTTCGGAGCGCTTGATGAACGTGGTGAGGTCGGTGCCGACGATCTTGACGTCGATCCCAGCGTCTTTCACCTCGGTAACCTCGCAGGTGACGACCGAGCCTTTCTTGAGATCGCCAGCGGTCTCCATGGGATCGCCTGCGAGCTGTTTGATGCCAAGAGAGATCCGCTCCTTCTCAACGTCGACGTCGAGCACCTTGGCTTTGACCCTGTCTCCCTTCTTGTACTCCTCGATCACCTGCTCGCCTGGCCGCTTCCAGTCGAGGTCGGAGAGATGGACCATGCCGTCGACGTCTCCGTCGAGACCGAGGAAGAGCCCGAACTCGGTCTTGTTCTTGACTTCGCCCTCGATCACCGCGCCGGGCGGATATTTCTCGACGAAGGCCTCCCACGGATTGCGCATGGTCTGCTTGAGACCGAGCGAGATACGCCGCTTGACCGGATCAACCTCAAGTATTTGCACGTCCACCTCTTGCGAGGTTGACACGATCTTGCCGGGATGCACGTTCTTCTTGGTCCATGACATCTCGGAGACGTGAATGAGACCCTCGATGCCGGGCTCGAGTTCCACGAACGCACCGTAGTCGGTGATGTTGGTGACGCGGCCTTTGAACCGCGCCCCCACCGGATATTTGGCCTCGATGCCCTGCCAGGGATCGTCCTGCAGTTGCTTCATGCCCAGCGAGATGCGGTGGGTCTCGTGGTTGATTTTGATGATTTTGACCTTCACCTGCTCGCCGACGTTGAGCACTTCGGTGGGGTGATTGACGCGCCGCCATGCGATGTCGGTGACGTGTAGCAGCCCGTCGATGCCGCCGAGGTCCACGAACGCCCCGTAATCGGTGATGTTCTTGACCACGCCGTCGATCACCTGGCCCTCTTCGAGGTTCTGCACCAGCTCCTGGCGCTGCTCGGCGCGCGTCTCTTCCAGCACGGTGCGGCGGGACACCACGATGTTGCCGCGGCGACGATCCATTTTCAGGATCTGGAAGGGCTGCGGCTGATTCATCAGTGGAGAGACATCGCGGATCGGTCGGATATCGACCTGGCTGCGCGGCAAAAACGCCACCGCGCCGTCGAGATCGACAGTGAATCCGCCCTTGACTTGATTGAAGATGACGCCCTGGACCTTTTCGTTGTTGTTGAAGGCCTTTTCCAGCTTGCCCCAGCTCTCCTCGCGTCGCGCTTTGTCGCGCGAGAGCACGGCTTCACCCAACGCGTTCTCCACCCGCTCAAGATAAACTTCGACCGTATCGCCGATCTTGATGTCCGCCTGCCGACCCGGCCCCGTGAATTCACGCAGTGCGACCCGTCCCTCGGTCTTGGCGCCGACGTCGATGACGGCGAGATCCTTCTCGATCGCCACCACCGTTCCCTTGACAACAGCGCCTTCCTGCGGACTTCCGTGGGCGAAGGATTCTTCCAACATTTTCGCGAAATCTTCGCGCGACGGCGCGGCGGGACTGGCGGCGGTGGCCATGAACTCTCCTTAAGCTAACGGTGGCGCCGGATTATCGTTGAGGGCGTCTCGCTCGCAGGGGCCGAACGTCCGACGGACTTTCGGCAGCCGCCGCAAATTTAGTGTTGCGCGGGCTTAAAGCCTTGCCCACGTGCGGCGGTCCGGGCCGATGACCCAGCGATCAAAACGATGATTCACGTCCCGTGCGCCACGAAAGAAGCAGGGCGGAGCAGGCTCATCCTCCAACGACGGAAACACGGTCAGCCGCGCTTCCGGCCTGCTCGGACGGCTTCGACAATGTCGATGGCGGCCCGGAACGCGGCGTCTATATCCAAATGCGTGGTGTCGAGCAAGTGCGCATCCGCCGCGGGTTTTAAGGGGGCTATCGCCCGCATGGCATCGCGGTCGTCGCGGCGCCGAATGTCTGCCAAGACCTCGGCCTCGTCGACGCGATCGCCCGCCTGCTCCAACTCGACGGCACGGCGGCGTGCTCGTACCTCCGGGCTTGCCGTGACGAAGATTTTCACGTCCGCGTCGGGAAAGATGACGGTTCCGATGTCGCGGCCATCGAGCACGGCACCGGGCGGGGTTCGTCCGAAATCGCGTTGGAACGCGAGCACCACGCTGCGCACTTCCGGGATCGCCGAGACTAGCGAAGCCGCCTCACCGACGGGTCGGGCCTTGAGCGCCGCCTCGCCGAACCGGCGGGGATCGAGCGTCTCGGCGGCCGCGCGAGCGCGCGCATGATCCTCGGGAGAATAGCCGGCATCGAGCAAAGTCTTCGCCACCGCGCGGTAAATCAGCCCTGTGTCGAGGTGGCGCAAGCCATAGTGGCTGGCGAGCCGCTTGCCGAGCGTGCCTTTGCCCGAGGCTGCCGGCCCATCGATGGCAATGATCATGAAAGATCGGCACCAAGGGCGCGCATCAAGGAGGCGAAGCCGGGAAAGCTCGTGGCGATGATGGCGACATCGTCGACCCGCACCGGCTTCTCGCTGGCCAGCCCCATAATCAGAAACGCCATGGCAATGCGGTGATCCATCTGCGTTGCAACCAAGCCGCCCCCCGCGGCTTGATCCTTGCCATGCACCATCAGATCACCGCTCTCGATTTCGACGTCAACGCCGTTTGCCCTGAGCCCATCGGCGACGGCGCTGAGCCGATCGGACTCCTTCACGCGCAATTCCTTGAGCCCGCGCATCACCGTCGTACCCTGGGCGAAGCTCGCCGCCACGGCTAGGACCGGGTATTCGTCGATCATGGAGGGCGCGCGCGCCGCCGGCACCTCGACACCGCGCAGAGGCGATGCCCGCACGTGCAAATCGGCGACCTCTTCGCCCCCGGCGCTGCGCAGCTCAAGCGCTTCGATATCGGCGCCCATCTCGCGAAGCGTGACGATCAGGCCGGTGCGCAGCGGATTGGTCATGACATCCGTGAGCGTCACGTCCGAGCCGGGCACGATCGAAGCCGCCACCATGGGAAAGGCGGCGGAGGAGGGGTCGGCCGGCACCAGGACCGCGGCCGGCGCAAGCTCGGGCTCGCCGCGCAGAGTAATTTTGCGGCCGTGTGTACCTTCCGCTTCGACGCGCACCTCGGCGCCGAAATG
>Ga0306926_10001630_pt1 | contig 22428 bp, 21 predicted proteins | sample flu12Cox44000178_FD_203759 | JGI IMG/M metagenome (GOLD analysis project Ga0306926, IMG submission 203759) | Lab enrichment of tropical soil microbial communities from Luquillo Experimental Forest, Puerto Rico - flux8day.12C.oxic.44.000.178 (v2)... | ecosystem: Environmental > Terrestrial >...
CGCCACCGGCACCGTTCGCGGCCGTGCTGGTGGCGGCATGGGTCAGCCGGTCACCCCTGCTGCGCGGCCCCGCCCACCAGCGGCGCGTCGTCCCCCGCCGGGGCGATGATCGGCGCGAACTCCTTGTTCCGGCCGGTCACCAGGTAGTAGATCAGCCCAATGAGGGACACCACCACGAACACGGTCCACAGGATCGGGATCTTGTTCAGGAACTCGATGTGGAAGTCGAGCAACTGGACCCCGCCCACCACGGTCTGGTTCGGGGTGGGGTTGCTCGCCGCCCGCGGCCAGGCAAAGTTGATGAGCATCGCCCCGCCGTAGACGAGCCCGAGGATGTTGATCGGCAGCCCCCAGCCGCCGAGCCGGAATGGGGCGGCCGTCTGCGGGAAACCGCGCGTCCTGGCCCGCAGGATGGCGATGTTGCCGAGGAAGTACGCGAAGTAGATCATCGCGGTGGCGGCGATGGCGATGGTCCCGGCCCCGGAGAACTGCAGGAACGGCACCGCGGCGAGCAGCGCGACCACGATGCAGGTCCAGATTGGGGTGTGCAGCTTGGGGGAGACCCTGGCCAGCGGCCGGGAGATCGGCAGCTGGTTGTCGCGGGACATGCCGAAGCAGAGCCGGATGGTGGCGGCCATGATCGCCAGGCAGCAGACAAAGATTGCGGCCGAGACCACCAGCAGGTAGACGGTGGCGAACGCGGGGGAGAAGTTGGCCTGGATGATCTGGGCCGGCCCCCACGCGCTCTTCACCGCCAGACCCAGGTGCGGGATGGCCATCAGCGTCCCGAGCAGGAACACGCCGCCGATGATGAACGCGCCGATCACGGCGTAGAGCACTGCCTTGGGCGCGGCGCTGCGCGGGTTATGGGTCTCCTCGGCCAGCGTGGACGCGGTATCGAAGCCGTAGATGACGAACAGCGACATGAACATGGCGGCCAGGAACGTGCTGGGGGTGACCGGCAGCCCGGCGCTGTTGGTGATGACGTGCACGCCCTGGTGGTTGTGGAAGATGGCCAGGATCAGCGCGAACACGAACATGCCGAGGATCTCGAAGATCACCCCGGTGTTGTTGATGACGGCGACCAGCCTGACGCCGTAGATGTTCAGTACGGTGATCACGACCAGCGTGATGAGGGCGACGACCAGTTCGGTGTGCAGGGTCAGGCTGATGTTCCAGGCCGTCTGGCCGAACAGGGTCGGCACCCCGTCGATCGCCGGGATCAGCGCCAGCGGGATCGTGGCGACGACGGAGGTGACCGTCAGGATGCCGGCGAACAGGTAGATCCAGCCGGTGAACCAGGAGTAGCTGCGGCGGGACAGGTACTTGGTCCACTGGAAGACCGAGCCAGCGACGGGGTAGTGGCTGGACACCTCGGCGAAGTTGAGCGCGATGATGAACTGGCCGATCGCGACCACCGGCCAGGTCCAGATGAACACCCCGCCGATGGTGACAAGGCCGAGCGCGAACAGGGTGAAGATGCCGGTGGACGGTGAGATGTAGCTGAACGCGACCGCGAACGAGCTGAACAGCCCGAGCCCGCGGTTCAGTTCCTGCTTGTAGCCGAACCTGGCCAGGTCGGCAGAGTCTTGATCGGTGGTGTTTGACTCAGCGCTCATGGGCCCGGTCCTCCCCGGTACGGCCGCACCTAGCGGTGCCGCTGACGACAGCGCAGATGGGGCGTAGCGTAAGGTCACCGCTGGCTAACTGTCTAGACCCTTTGGCATGCCGCCGGCACGGCTCCCACCTGGTGAGTTATCCCTTAACTTTTGTCTAGACCTTTTTGCTCCCTGGCATCTACGCTGCGACCGAGGGGAGGGCCGGCCGATGGCAACCGAGCTGACCGATGATCTGGCCGCCCGGCTGGACCGCGTGCCTGGCCTGGCCGGGGTCCCGCGCACCATCTCCGAGCTGCCCGGCGGGCTGACCAACCGCAACTACAAGGTGACCACGCCGGACGGCGTGTATGTGGCCCGGCTGTGGTCCGGCGGTGGCGACTTCCTGGCCATCAACCGCGACTACGAGCACCACAACTCGGTGGCCGCGGCGCAGGCCGGGGTGGGGGCCCGGGTGGTGGCCTACCGGCCGGAAGACAACCTGCTGGTGCTGGAGTTCATCGAGGGCCGCACGTTCAGCGACGCCGACGTCCAGAACCCGGCGAACATCCCGCGGATCGCGCAGGCCTGCCGCCGCCTGCACAGCGGCCCGCGGTTCCTCGGCGACTTCGACATGTTCGTCATCCAGGGCCGGTACGCGGCCGTCACCGCCGAACTGGGCTTCCGGGTCCCGGCCGGCTACGACGCGCTGATGCCGCAGGTGGAATCGGCGCGCCGGGCGCTGGCGGTGCGGGCCGGGCCGACCGTGCCGTGCAACAACGACCTGCTGGCCGCCAACTTCATCGATGACGGCGTGCGGCTCTGGCTGATCGACTACGAGTACTCGGGCAACAACGACCCCTGCTTCGAGCTGGGCAACATCTGGGGTGAGTCCGGGCTGTCCGGCGAGGCGCTGGCCGGCCTGGTCACCGGCTACTACAGCCGCCCGCTGCGGAACAAGATTGCCCGCGCCCAGCTGCTTGGCATCATCGGCAAGTACGGCTGGGCCTTGTGGGGGGCGATCCAGGCCGCAACCAGCCCGATCGAGTTCGACTTCTGGTCCTGGGCGATGGCCCGCTACGAGGGCGCAGCTGCGGGCCTGACCAGCCGCGATTTCGGCCGGCTGCTGGACGATGTCCAGCGTGACGACTGAGGAGGGCCGATGGCGGGACGGGCCCGGGTCGTCATCATCGGCGGCGGGGTGATTGGCACCAGCGTCGCCTACCACCTGACCCAGCTGGGCTGGACCGACGTGCTGCTGCTGGAACAGGGCCAGCTGTCCTGCGGCACCACCTGGCACGCGGCCGGCCTGGTCGGCCAGCTCCGCGCATCCGAGAGCGGCACCCGGCTGGTGCAGTACTCCACCGAGCTGTACGCGCGGCTGGCCGCCGAAACCGGCCAGGACACCGGGTTCCGCCGGTGCGGCGGGGTGATCGTGGCGCGCACGGCGGACCGGATGACCCAGCTGCGCCGGACCGCCGCGGTGGCGGAGGCGTTCGGCCTGGACTGTGAGATCATCTCGCCGGCCCGGGCCCGCGAGCTGTACCCGGTGATGCGCACCGACGACCTGGTGGGCGCGATCTGGCTGCCCGACGACGGCAAGGCCAACCCCACCGACCTGACCTACGCGCTGGCCCGGGGAGCGCGGCAGGGCGGGGCCACCATCCGCGAGCGGACCAGGGTAACCGGCATCCTGACCGAGGGCGGGGCGGTTACCGGGGTCGCCACCGACGGCGGCGGCATCGCGGCCGAGATCGTGGTGAACTGCGCCGGCCAGTGGGCCAAGCAGGTGGCCGGCTGGTGCGGGGTGACCGTGCCGCTGCACTCCTGCGAGCACTTCTACGTGGTGACCGAGCGGATGGACGGTGTGCACCGGGACCTGCCGGTGCTGCGGGACCCGGACGGCTATACCTACTTCAAGGAAGAGGTGGGCGGCCTGGTCGTCGGCGGGTTCGAGCCGCAGGCCAAGCCCTGGGTCCCGCCCGACGCGCTGCCCTACCCGTTCGAGTTCCAGCTGCTGCCCGAGGACTGGGACCACTTCTCGGTGCTGATGGAGAACGCGCTGCTGCGCATCCCGGCGCTGCACGACACCGGGATCAAGAAGTTCTACAACGGGCCGGAGAGCTTCACACCGGACAACCAGTTCATCATCGGCGAGGCCCCGGAGTGCCGGAACTTCTTCGTCGCCGCGGGCTTCAACTCGGTCGGCATCGCCTGCGCCGGCGGGGCGGGCAGGGCACTGGCGGAGTGGATCGACTCCGGCGACCCGGGACTGGACCTGACCGGCAACGACATCCGCCGGTTCGCCCGCTTCAACGGCAACAACCGCTGGCTGCACGACCGGGTCGGGGAAATCCTCGGCCTGCACTACGCGCTGCCGTGGCCGAACCGGGAACTGGCAACCGCCCGGCCGTTCCGGCGCTCCCCGGTGCATCACCTGATGGCAGAGGCGAACGCCTGTTTCGGTAGCCGGATGGGCTGGGAGCGGCCCAACTTCTTCGCCCCGCCCGGCGAGCCCCCGGTGATCCGCTACTCCTGGGGGGCGCAGAACTGGCTGCCCTGGGTCGCCGCCGAGCAGCGCGCGACCCGGGCCGGGGTGGCGGTGTTCGACCAGACCTCGTTCTCCAAGTACCTGCTCACCGGCCCGGGCAGCGAGGCCGCACTGCAGTGGGCCTGCACCGCCGACGTGGCGGTCCCGCCCGGCCGGACTGTCTACACCGGGATGCTGAACGAGCGCGGCACCTACGAGTCGGACCTGACCGTCACCTGCCTGTCCCCGGACGAGTACCTGCTGGTCAGCAGCGCCGCCACCACCGAGCGCGACAAGGACCTCATCGCCAGACGGATGCCTCCCGGTACACGCGCTGCCCTCGTCGACGTGACCTCGGCCTACGCCGTGTTCGGCGTGATGGGGCCGAAGTCGCGGGATCTGCTGGCCACGCTGTCCACCGCCGAGCTGTCCGAGGCCGGCTTCCCGTTCGGCACCAGCCGGGAGATCGACCTGGGCTACTACACGGTCCGGGCGACCCGGATCACCTACGTCGGCGAGCTGGGCTGGGAGCTGTACGTGCCCACCGAGTTCGCGGTCGGGGTGTATCAGGACCTGATGTCGGCCGGAGCGGCGTTCGGAGTGGTCAACGCCGGGTACTACGCCATCGAGTCGATGCGGCTGGAAAAGGGATACCGGGCGTTCGGCCGGGAACTGACCCCGGACTACAGCCCGGTGGAGGCCGGCCTGCTGTTTGCCTGCAAGCTCGGCACGGGCATCAGCTTCGCCGGCCGTGAGGCAGTGGAGAAGGCGAAGGCAGAGGGGCCGCGGCGCAAGCTCGTTTCGCTGGTGCTGGCCGGGCCGGAACCGATGATGTGGGGTGGCGAACTGGTGCTGCGGGACGGACGGCCGGCCGGCCAGGTGATGTCCGGGGCGTGGGGAGCGGCCCTGGGTGCCTCGGTCGGGCTGGCTTATGTGCGGGACCCGGACGGGGAGGTGGTCACGGCCGGGTACCTCCGGTCCGGCTCCTACCAGGTCAACATCGGTGGCGAGGTGCACCAGGCGGAGCTGCACCTGCGCCCGCCGTACGACCCCGCCGGGCTGCGTGTCCGGCCCGGACCCGCTGGAGCTGCGCCATGACCATCAGTGCGTTCGACTTGTTCAAGATCGGCATCGGGCCATCCAGTTCGCACACCGTGGGGCCGATGCGGGCGGCCGGGATGTTCGTGGCCGTGCTCGACGCCGAGGCGCTGGCCGGCCAGGTCAGCGGGCTGCGTGTGGAGCTGTTCGGCTCACTCGGTGCGACCGGGCATGGGCACGGCAGCGTGAAGGCGGTGGTGCTGGGGCTGTCCGGGGAGGCGCCGGAGACGGTGGACCCGGCGACGGATCTGGCTGAGCGGGTGGCGGCCAGCCACCGGCTGCGGCTGCCGTCCGGGCAGGAAATCGATTTCGATCCGGCCGAGGACATCGTGCTGCACCGGCGCAAGCGGCTGCCGTTCCACTCCAACGCGATGCGGTTCGCCGCGGTTGCCGCCGATGGCAGCGAACTGGCCGCACGCACCTACTACTCGGTCGGTGGCGGGTTCGTGCTCGGCGAGGACGAGGCAGGCGAGCCGGCGATCGTGCCGGACCGCACCCCGGTGCCCTACCCGTTCCGCACCGGCGCGGACCTGCTCGCGCTCAGCGCCCAGACCGGGCTGCCGATCAGCGGCCTGATGATGGCCAACGAGACGGCCAGGCGGCCGGAGGCGGAAGTCCGTGCCGGGCTGCTCGGCATCTGGCAGGTGATGCAGGAGTGCGTGCAGCGCGGCTGCGCGGCGCAGGGGGTGCTGCCCGGCGGGCTGAAGGTGCCGCGCCGGGCCCGGCCACTGCACGAGAAGCTGATCAAAGCCGGTGACACCGACGACCCGCTGTACGCGATGGAGTGGATCACCGTGTACGCGCTCGCGGTCAACGAGGAGAACGCGGCCGGCGGCCGGGTAGTCACCGCGCCGACCAACGGGGCGGCCGGGATCATCCCGGCGGTGCTGCACTACTACACCACCTTCGTGCCCGGGGCCAGCGACGACGGGGTGGTCGCCTTCCTGCTCACCGCGGCCGCCATCGGAGTGCTGTACAAGGAGAACGCCTCCATCTCCGGGGCCGAGGTGGGCTGCCAGGGCGAAGTCGGCTCGGCCTGCTCGATGGCGGCCGCCGGGCTGGCCGAGGTGCTGGGCGGATCCCCGGCGCAGGTGGAGAACGCGGCCGAGATAGCCCTGGAGCACAACCTCGGGCTGACCTGCGACCCGGTGGGCGGGCTGGTCCAGATCCCGTGCATCGAGCGGAACGCGATCGCCTCGGTGAAAGCGATCACCGCGGCCCGGATGGCGGTCCGCGGCGACGGCCAGCACCACGTGTCGCTGGACAAGGCGATCAAGACGATGCGCGATACCGGCCGGGACATGAAGGACATCTACAAGGAGACCGCCCGCGGCGGCCTGGCGGTCAACGTCATCGAGTGCTGAGGGGGGTCCATGCCGACCGCGCTACTGCGCATGATCGGCCAGCAGGCCGACGCACTGGACCGGATGGCCGGGCTGGAGCTGGCCCGCCCGGCCGCGGTGCTGGCTGCGGCCGGGCGGGTGGTGCTGACCGGCACCGGCACCAGCCAGCACGCCGCCGAGCTGGGAGCGATGATGCTGGCCGCGGCGGGCCTGGACACCCGCTGGTACCCGGCCGCCACCTGGGCCCGGTGGGACAGCGGCCCACGGCCGGGGGACGCGTTGGTGGTGATCAGCCACACCGGGGAGACCGCCTACGCGGCCCGGGCCCGGGCCGCCGCGCTAGCGGCCGGGGTACCGCTGGTGTCGATCACCGGCACAGGCCGTGGCTGGCCGGAGGCGATCGAGACCGTCCCGCCCGACGAGTCACACACCTACACCATCAGCTACACGTCCGCGCTGGCGGTGCTGGCCCGGCTGGCCGGCGAGCTGGGCGCGGCCGGCTTTGCCGCGGCGGATGTGGCCCGGGCGGCGGACGCCGTCCGCCAGGTATGCGCCGGCCCGGACGAGCTGCCGGTGCCGGGCCGCGCCCTGGCCATCGCCGGCTGTGGCCCGTGGGGGATCACCGCCCGCGAGGGAGCGCTGAAGATCCGGGAGGCGGCCCGGATGCTGGCCGAGGGCTTCGACACCGACCGGCTGCTGCATGGCGGGGCTGTCCCGTACACCGCGGCGGACGGGCTGGTGCTGCTGGAACCGGCGGCCGACCCGGACGGCCTGACCGCCGCGCTCGGTGCCGCGGCGGTGGCGGAGCGGGTGCCGGTGACGGTGCTGGCCGCCGCCGGCGGGCTGCCGCCGCTGCTGGCCCAGATCCCGATGACTGTGCGGCTGCAGCTGGCGGCCGAACGCTATGCACGGCTGCGCGGCCAGGACCCGGACGCGGCCATCACCGGGGCGTGGGATACGCCCGAACTCTGGCAGATGGGCGCGCCCGGGTCCTGAACTCAGCTGGCCAGTTCCAGCTCGGGCTGTGCCAGCGGCACGGCCTCCGACGGTGCCCGGCGCAGCCGGGGCAGCAGCAGCGCCGCGCCGGTCGCTGCCGCGACGGCGGCCGCTCCCGCCCACACCGCGGCGGACATGCCGGAGGTGAAGGCGGCACTGCTGGTGTAGCCGCCGCGGGCGGAGAACACCGCGCCCAGCACTGCGATGCCGAACACGCCGCCGAGTTCCCGGATGGCGTTGTTGGCGCCGGACGCGATGCCTTCCTGATCCCGGCGGACCGAGCTGAGCACCGCGTTCGCCACCGGCGCGAAGAACAGCGACATCCCCACCCCGGACACGATGAACGCCGGGATCAGGGCCGGGTAGGGGACCGTGGGGCTGGCCACCGCGGCCAGCCAGCCCAGCCCGATCGCCTGCAGGGCCAGCCCGGTGGCCAGCAGCGGGCGGGCGCCGATGCGGTCGGACAGCGAGCCGGCGATGGGGGCGACGATCACCGGCATGGCGGTCCAGGGCAGCGTGCGCAGCCCGGCCTGCAGTGGCGAGTAGTGCTGGACCGTCTGCAGGAACTGGGCCAGCAGGAAGATCGAGCCGAACATGCCGAAGAACATCAGCAGCGAGGCGATATTGGTCATGGTGAAGCCGCGGCTGCGGAACAGCCGCAGCGGCAGCATCGGCTCGCTGGCCCGCAGTTCCCAGGCCACGAACCCGGCCAGCAGCAGTGCGCCGATGATCATAGGCGGCAGTACGGTCAGGCTGGTCCAGCCGTGGTCGTTGCCGCGGACCACGCCGAACACGAGCCCCAGCAGGCCGGCGCTGGCCAGGGCCACGCCGGGCAGGTCCAGCCGGGTGGCCGGGCCGTAGCTCTCGGTCAGCCGGGTGCGCGCGAAGGGCAGCAGCACCAGCCCGATCGGCACGTTCAGCCAGAAGATCCACTGCCAGGAGGCGCCCTCCACCACCGCGCCGCCGACCAGTGGCCCGATCGCGATGGCCAGCCCGCCGACGGCGCCCCACGCGCCGAGCGCGAGACCGCGCCGGGCGGGGGGCACCGCCGCTGACAGCAGGGTGAGGGTGAGCGGCAGCAGCACGGCCGCGCCCACGCCCTGCACGGCGCGGGCCGCGATCAGCCAGCCGATGCCAGGTGCCAGCGCGGCCGCAGCCGAGCCCGCGGTGAACAGCGCCAGCCCGGCCACGAACAGACGGCGCCGGCCATAGCGCTCACCCAGGGTGGCACCGGTCAGCAGCAGCACCGCGAAGGTCAGGGTGTAGGCGTTGACCGTCCACTGCAGCCCGGCCAGCCCGGCGTGCAGGTGCTCGCGGATGGAGGGGAGAGCGGTGGTCACCACCAGGTTGTCGAGTGAGGCCATGAACAGCGCGGCCGAGGTGACCACGAATGTCCACAGCATGCGCCGCCGGTCGGTCATCGTCCTTCTCCTCTAAGTGAGTAATCACTAACTTCTCGGGTGAAAAAAATTTGGGCCGGGGAACTGGGCCGCGCCATCATGAGCACCACTGCGCCCAGCGCTCGTCCACCGCGGGCAGGTCCATGGCCGCTGCCACGTTCATCAGCATCCCGCTGGCGAAGAACGACACGATCGTCTCGTACGGCAGCCCGCTCAGCCGCTCCACCAGCAGCCACAGCTCCTTGAAGCCGGCCCGGGTGGCCGCCCGGATGTCCGGGTCATCACAGGCGGCATAGGCGTGCAGCTGCAGCAGCAGCAGCGTGCGGTCGGCCAGCAGCTGGTGGTAGGCGTCCGCCATGGCCATCAGCGCGTCCTCGCCCGTGTGGTCGCCGGCCGCGCCGGTGAATGCCTCCGCGATCCGCTCGAAGCAGCGCTGCACAAGCGCCAGGAAGAGCCCTTTCTTGGTCGGGAACAGCCGGAACAGGTAGGGCTGGCTGATCCCGGCCCGCCGGGCGACATCCTCGGTCGACGTGCCGGCCAGCCCGCGCGCTGCGAACTCGGGCAGCGCCGCATTGAGCACCTGCTCGCGGCGCTCGCTGGCGCTCATCCGCAGCCCAGTGGTGGTCATATCGACAAGATAGTAATCACTCACTAACTTGTCAAGGAGGCGTCCGGGCTGCTGCCGCCCGTAGGGTGGCGGGTATGCCGGAACCTGACCTGGCCCGGCTGTACCGGGACACCCAGCAGCGGGTGGCCGGGCTGCTGACGGGCATGGCCGCCAGCGCGCTGGCCGCCAACGTGCCCGCCTGCCCCCGCTGGTCGGTCCGGGACGTGCTGGCACACCTGGCCGCGGTGGCCGAGGACGCGGTCGCCGGGCGGCTGTCCGGGCCGCCGTCGGAGGAGGAGACCGCCGCCCAGGTCCGCCGTTACGACGGCCGTCCGGCGGCGGACGTGCTGGCCGCCTGGGCGGCGATGGCACCGCGGTTCGAGGAGCAGATCGGCACCGCCCGGAGCTGGCCAGGGGTGATCGACGTCGCCAGTCACGAGCAGGACATCCGCGGTGCGGTCGGCCAGCCCGGCGCCCGGGACAGCGAGGTGGTCTGGCACGCCGCGGGCTACCTGCTCCGCAGGCTGCGGCCGCCGGTTCCGCTGCGGGTGGTGGTGGAGGATGCCGAGTTCCGGCTCGGGCCGGACAGCGGGCCACCGCTCAGCTTGACCACCACCCGGTTCGAGGCGTTCCGGTGGCGGATGGGCCGCCGTAGCCGCAACCAGCTGGCCGCGCTTGGCTGGTCCGGCGATCCAGCTCCGGTGCTGGACCATCTGGTCGTGTTCGGCCCGGCCAGCTGCGACGTCATCGAGTGAGGGTGGCCGGGCAGCCGTTCGGTATCGGCCGGCCTGGGCCGGCGGCTGCGGCCCGCGGCTTACCCGGTGCCTTCCACCAGGATCAGCTTCCCGGCCGACGCGCGCTTGCGCATCTCCATGAGGGCGACGTACTCCGGGCAGGTGTACCAGCTTCTGGCCTGCTCGGCGGTGGGGAACTCCAGGACCACCATGCGGGGCGGCTGCCAGCCGCCTTCGAGTGTCTCGCAGTGCCCGCCACGGACGATGAACCGCCCGCCGTACGGTGTGAGCGTGGCCGGGACCAGCGCCCCATACTCCCGGTACAGATCCGCGTCGCGGACATCGATCTCGGCGATCACGTAGGCAGTCATCCGCTCTCTTTCTGACTGTGCGGGCGCTCCCTGATGACCTGAACCTGGGTGGTCTGGGCCACCAGCCGCTCGCTGGCGTCGTACAGGCTGGTCTGCACGGTGACGGTGGTCCGGCCCCGGTGCAGCGGCACCGCCACCGCACGCACCACACCGGCGCTGACCGGGCGGAACATCTGGGTGGCCGAGGTGATCGTGGCAGTGCCCGCGCCCTCCGGCAGGCCAAGGAACGCGGCCAGCGCGCCGGCGCTGTCGGCCAGCGACATGAGCACGCCCCCGTGCATCACCCCGCCTGCCGTGCACAGGTGCGGCGCCCAGGCGAGCTCCGCGACCACGCGGTCCTGGCTCGCCTCGGTCACGGTCATGCCCAGCTGTGCCGCGAACGGCATCAGCGCGATCAGGGTTTCCGGCTCTGCGGGCATATCCGCAGTCTGTCATCGCCGGCCCGCCGGGACCGGGCGAGGTCAGCCGAACTGGGTGAGCGACAGGATGTTGCCATCCGGGTCGGGGAACCAGGCCACCCGGTCGCCACTGGGTGTGGTCCAGATGCCGGCGCTGTCCTGGTCCATGCTGTCGTAGCGGATGAACCCCACGCCCCGGGCGGTGAGGTCGCGGACGGTCGCCTCGATGTCGCTGACCTGCCAGCCGAGGACCGTGTAGAGGGCGGGCGAGACGGCCGGGACGGCGGTCACCCGGAGCATGGTCCCGTGCGCGTCGAACACGCAGGCGAACTCGCTCTCGCCGGTCACCGGCAGGCCCAGCGTCTGCTCGTAGAACAGCCGTGACCGGGCCAGGTCGGTGGCCGCGGCAAAGGCGATGACATCGCTGGATCCCAACATGTCTGGCCAGTCTGCCACCACACCCGCCATGCTGACACCGGCGCTAGTGGGAAGGTCTTGGGCATGTCCTTCGCGCCGGTGCCCGCGACCGCCGCGTGGCGCCATCAGGGTGCCCGCAGTGGGGAAACGGTTTGACGCGCGGCGGCCTGACGGCCGAGGCTGCCAGCATGACGAGCCGGATCTCGCACACTGCGATCGACGCCATCGATGCGTATGCGCAGTCGGTTTTCTGGTCGCGGGTACTCGGCTTCACCGAGGACCCGGACGACCCCAACGAGCCCGCGCATGCCGAATGCCTGATCATGTCCGCGGACCGGCGCCAGCTGCTGCTGTTTATCACCGTCCCGGACCACAAGCAGGTGAAGAACCGGATGCATCTCGATCTGCGCCCGGTAGACCGGTCCCGGGAAGAGGAGGTCGACCGCGTCCTCGCGCTGGGTGCCACCCACCTTGCCGACCACCGGCGTCCCGATGGCAGTGGCTGGATCACCCTCGCCGATCCCGAAGGCAACGAGTTCTGCATCCTGTCACAGCAACCGGCCGCCACGGGCCCGACCACCTGACAGCTTGATCGCGGCCAGCTTGTGTCTGACCGGTGGCCGCTCGCCTCGCTGGGTGAGCGTTTGCTGACCTGGGCAGGCGTCGTTTTTGCCGGTCAGGTACTGCATACTCGCCGGTGTGGACAGTCCATTTAGCTCCCGGGCGCTGCGGATCCAGCAGCCAGGAGAGCTGCTGGCCAACCGTGCGAGGTATGAGATTTTCGACGATCGATCGCGACTGGTGGCAATCGCCAGCGAAATCGAGGCGCACACCCGGCTGAACATCCTCGCAAAATCGATGCCCGACGCCCGCGTGCTCTCGGTCACCACGGCCGGCGACGAGCCGGTGCTGATCCTCATCAAGCACGGACGGGACCGCATCACCGAACTCCTGGACCCAACCGGCGAGCCGGCCGGCGCGATCCAGGCCATGCAGACCAACCGGTACTACACGTTGCTCGACCACCACGGCCAGGCGGTCGGCAGGGTGTCCGGCGACCTGGCGCTCAAACGTTTCTCCGTTACCGGCAGCGCCGACCGCGAATTTGCCCGGATCCGCAAGACCTGGGCTGGTTTCAAGGAAATGGTCACCACCTCCGACCACTATCAGGTTGAGTTCACCACCGAAGTCTCGCCGCTGGCCCGTACTCTCACCGTGGTCATGCCGATCGTGCTGGATCTGACTGTCTACGGGCCCTGCTGAGCTCGGCCTAAAGGGGTTATCCGCCGTCGCTTATCCAATGGAAGGTGAGGGTGAATCCGCCCAGCAGGTTCCAGAACTCGGCCGGTGCGCCACCCGGACCCACCAGCGGCGCAGCCACCGCGGGCCGATGCCCAGCGGACTCTCCCGCGGCGTGACAGCCTGATCTGGAGGCCAGGCGCTATCCTCACGTACAGGCTCACCGGGCACCTCCGTCCCGCAGGGCCCGCAGGTGCCCCTGCGGCTCACGGGAGGCGGTCAGCGCAACCCACCGCCGGGAGTAGCCGGGAGCTTGCCAGGGGAGCAGTTCGCGGGGCTTGGCTGGACTTCGCTGAACTTCGGCGTTCAGAGTCGTTCCAGGTGACGAAGCTGTGCGAGGTTCAGCGAAGGGATTGGCCATCCGCGGAGACAATGTCCGGCCCTGGTGCAGTCAGGGGCACCGCAGTGCCCCTGGTCAGCAGTTCTGCCAGACGTGCGGCGAGTTTCTCCAGGCCACCCAGAGCTACCGGATCAGCGGCGGGCAGGCGCCGGTGCTGGACTACCAGACTGGCTCGTTCGCTGAGGGCCTGGCCCGCATCGCCGAACGGGAGCAATACTGGCCCGCACAGCCTGAGCTGGCCGGATCCGAGCCATTCGAACCTGAGCCGGCCTGGCCCGTCCAGCCGGAGCCGGATTGGGCCGAGCTGGCCTGGCCTGAGCCGGCCCCGGTGCCGGCGCGGGCCGCCTGGGCGGCCGGCCCCGCCGAGCCGCTCGACCGGACGCGCCTGCCCGGGGCGTGGCGGGACGCGTACCCGGACGGGACCGTCGGCCTGCCGCCGCGCCACCGGGGCACCAGCCCTGCACCGTCGACGCCATCCCCGCCGCCGCGCCGGGCCACCCGGCGGATCCTGGTGACGTTGCTGGCCCTGGCCGTGCTGGCCGGTGTCGTCACCACGGGTGCGATGATCCTGCGTCACCGGGCCCTCCCCACCGCCCAGCCGCCGCCCCGCCCGGCGGGCCCCTCGGCAGTCCATCCAGCGAAACCGGGGTCACCCCGGGCCAGCCGCCCGGCGGCCACCCAGCTCGCCATGGGCAGCTGGGTCGGCCCCATCCCCATCGACCTGAGTGCCGGTCATGGCATCCTTTCCGGGCTGTCCTGCCCGCAGCCGTATGCGTGCTATGCCATCGACAGCGCCGGGAACGTGCTGTACCGGGCCACCTCGCCGCTGCCTGTGCGCAGCTGGCAAGTGACCGCCCGGGATCAGAACGGTGGCCTAGTCGCGATCTCCTGCGCGAGCGCCCGGTCCTGCCTGGCGGTGGACACGTCGGGTCACGCGCTAGCCATGAGCCAGGGCCAGTGGCACGGCGTGTCCTATGTGGACGCCAGGTCCGGCACCTTCACCTCGGTGTCCTGCCCGGTGGTGGCGTTCTGCATGGCGGTGGACAGCGGCGGCAACGCCTTCGCCTACCGCGCGGCCACCCGGACCTGGCAGCCATTCACGGTAGACCGCGGCCGCAGGCTCACCGGCGTGTCCTGTGCCAGCCGAGCTGACTGTGTCGCGGTGAGCCGAGGGGGCAGCGTCTACACCTATAACGGCACGTCCTGGAGTGCCGCCGACGCGGTCGATTCCGGCCGTGCGTTTACCGCCGTGTCGTGCGGCGCGCCGGGGTTCTGCGTGGCGGCCGACGTGGCCGGCCGGGCCGCCGTGCGGTCTGGCCGGGGCTGGTCGGTGGCGCCGATGGGGCTCACTGCCACCGCGGTCTCGTGCCCGGCCGCCGGGTTCTGCGTGGCCACCGACGGCTCCGGTGACGCGGTGAGCTACCGCAACGGGGTCTGGTCGGCAGTGCGCCAGATCGATGGAAGTTCGGTCCTGGCAGCGGTGAGCTGCCCGGTGGTGACCTCCTGCACGGCTGCTGACCAGCAGGATGACGTGCTGTACTACACCTCGGCCGGCTGATCCGGTGGCGGGAACCCGCTGACCCGGTGGCGGGATCCGGGCTGGCCCGGGGGCGGGAACTCGAGCTGACCCAGCGGCAGGCTATGTAGCTGTCATGGGATCAGCACGGCCCGGCAGTGCGGGGCCTGGCCGCAGCGGGACCAGGCTCCGGCGGCATCCGCCAGTGGCATTACTTCCCGGTCAGCGGTGATCCGGCCGGCGCTGGCGTGGGTGAGTATTTCGGCCAGCGCAGCGGCTTTCTGCTCGTCGGTGAGCTGGTTGTTGGTGTAGCCGAGGATGGCGAGCACCCCGCTGCGCAGGGTGGCCGAGCCGAAACTGGCCTCCGCCGCGGCGGACGATCCCAGGTTGACCAGCCGGCCGTGCGGCGACAGGATCCGCAGCGCGGCCTCCGCGGGAATCCCCCAGACCGGGTCGAGCACCAGGTCGGTCCGGCCGCCGGTGGCATCCGCCAGCACGGCGGCCACGGCCGCGGTGTCGTCTCCGGTGATGTCGGCGACCGCGTCGGCGCCGAGTTCGGCCGCCCGCGCGCGGCCATGCCGGTCGCGGCAGGCCGCCACCACCCGGCCGGCCCCGAGCAGCCGGGCAGCCTGCACGCCGACCTGGCCGACACTGCCGCTGGCGCCGAGCACGAGCACGTGCTCGCCGGGCCGCAGCCGCCCCCGCCAGGACAGCGCCATCCAGGCGGCGATCGCAGAAAGCCCGAGGGCGGCCGCGAGATCGTCGCTGACGCCTGCGGGCACGGGCAGCACCGCGGTATCGGGCACCACGCAGAACTCAGCCATCGAGCCGTCGCCCGGCTGCATGCCAGCCGTGGCACTGAACCAGACCCGCTGCCCGGCCGGCAGGGTGTCAGATTCGGCGGTGACCCCGATTCCCTGTGTGCCCGGCACGTACGGCAGTGCAGGCGCGCCGAAGTACGAGGTGCCGGAGGCGCACAGCAGGTCGAGCGGGTTGATGGGTGCCGCGGTGACCCGGATGAGCGCCTGCCCGGCCTGCCGCCGCGGGACGGGGCGCTGCCCCGGCTCCGGCGGTGCGCCGTGCCGGCGCAGCACCGCTGCCCGCATAGCCGTCACGAGACCGGGCCCGCGTCCTCGGTGTAGGTGTAGGTGTAGGGGTTGTCCAGCACCCTGGTCTCCGGGATGTCCGGGTGCATGCCCTCGTCCCAGGCCTGCGGGCCAAGCTCGCCCTGCAGGTACTCGACCGTCTGCCCGATCACCTGCCGGGCCTTGGCCAGGTCGGCGCCGGCCAGCTGATGGCCGTACTTGACCACCCGGCCGTTGATCACGACCGTGTGCACATCCCCGCGCTGGGCCTGGAAGACGACATGCCCGTAGGGGTTGAGCAGCGGGAACATCACCGGTGAGGCGTCGTTCTTGATCAGCACGAGGTCGGCCTTCTTGCCTGCCTCGATGCTGCCGGTCACCGAATCAAGGCCGAGTGCCCGCGCGCCGCCCCGGGTGGCCCAGTCCACCACCTGCTCGGCGCGCAGCTGGTGGTGGGTCACGGTCTCATCCCTGGCGTGCGCCTCCAGGTGCTCGCGGGCGCGGTCGGCAGACAGGGTGGCGCGCATGGCGGAGAACAGGTCGGCACTCCACCACACGCTGGTGTCCATTGACAGCGAGACGCCGATACCGTGCTGGCGCAGCTTCCAGGTCGGCGGGTAGCCCTGCCCGGCGCTCTGCTCGCTCTCGGTAGACAGCGACGCGTGCCCGCCGGTGGCGGCGATCCGGTGGTAGGAGTCGGCGGACAGGCTGGCCGCGTGCACGTAGATCGTCTGCGGGGTCATGAACCCGTGCTCGTGCATGAGCCGGATGCCCTCGTCGGTGGTAACCTTCCACACCCCGGCGTGGGTGGTCACCGGGACGCCGAGGTCTCTGGCCACCTCAAAGGCCGCTTTCTCCGGGAAGTCCGGGCTGGCCGGCGGGACGTCAAAAGCCATCTGGAAGCCGAGCATGTCGTTCCCGCTGCCGAATCGGCGGCTGACGAAATCACGGAACTCAGGTGCCGCCGACCATTCCCACGGTGCCGCCTGAATGTTGCCGTATGCGAGCACCCACCGGCCGGGTACCTCCTGCAGCGCATCCACCGCGGCTTCCGCATGCTCGACCGTCTGCAGGTTGTGCGACCAGTCCACGGTGGTGGTCACCCCGGCGTCGATCGCCTCGATGGCAGACAGCAGGTTGCCCGCGTAGATGTCCTGCGGCCGGAACGACTTGCCCCACTGCAGGTAGTTCCAGACGAAGTACTGGGTGAGCGTCCAGTCGGCGCCGTACCCGCGCATGGCCGTCTGCCACATGTGCCGGTGGGTGTCGATCATGCCCGGCATCAGGATGCCGCCGGAGGCGTCGATCTCGGCAGTCCCCGCGGGCACCTGCAGGCTGGGCCCGGCAGCAGCGATCGTCTCGCCGGTGATCAGGACATCGGCATTTGCCAGGACGTGGTGGGCGTCGTCCATCGTCAGCACGGTTGCGCCGCGGAACACCACCGGCTGGCCGGGCGTGGGGGCGGCTGTCATCTGGAGCACCTCCGGGGTCAGGGAGCGTGGCTCGGCGGGATCGCGGACAGATGTCCGCAGAACGGCCATGTGGAACGTCGACCGGAACATTGGCCGGCCCGCGGGCGCCTGTCAAGGGCGATTCTCACCGGTTGGCTGGTAGGGCATACTAGCCACGTCCGCGATGCGGACGACGGCAACCACCGACTCCAGCAGCCGAGGGGGCGCAGATGGCACGCCGCGACAGCAGCCCCGATTTCATCGAGGCGCTGGCTCGTGGCCTCGACGTGATCCAGGCGTTCCAGCCGCGCCAGCCGGTGATGCCGCTGGCGGCGGTGGCGGCGGTGGCCGGGCTGGCCCGGCCCACCGCCCGGCGGATCCTGCTCACGCTGGAGCAGATGGGGTATGTGCGCAGTGTGGAGGGCGGTTTCGAGCTCACCCCGCGGGTACTCGAGCTGGGCATGTCCTACGTGCTGTCGCGCAACCTGTGGGAGGTGGCCCGGCCGCACATGGAGCGGCTGGTGGCCCGCACCCACGAGTCGTCGTCCATCGCCCAGCTGGACGGGCCCGACATCGTCTATGTAGCCAGGGTGGCGGTGCCGAAGATCGTGGCGCTGGCGGTGACCATCGGCACCAGGTTCCCGGCGATGCAGACCTCCCTGGGCAAGGTGCTGCTGGCCGCGCTGCCGCCGGGCGAGGCGGACCGGGTGCTGGCCGAGCCCAGCCGGTCCGGGATCACGCCCCGGGTGGTGCCGGGGCAGGCGGACCGGGCGGCTGTGCTGCGGGAGGTGCGCGCCCGTGGCTGGGCGCTCACCGACGAGGAGCTGGCGGCCGGCATCCGGTCGGTGGCCGCGCCGCTGCGGGACGGGAATGGCCAGGTGATCGCGTCACTGAACGTCAACACGCACGCCGCGGAGACCCCGCTGGAGGTGCTCACCGGTGAGTACCTGCCGCTGCTGCTGCAGACCGCCGGGGCCATCAGTGCCGACTGGGCCGCCTGCCAGGCGGCGCCGCAGCTGACCGTGGTCCCGGCCGCCGGACAGGCGGGACGCTGATGCCCGGCGTGACACCGGCCGGCCTCCGGCCCCGAACCGAAGCTAGCCGGACAACTGTCCGGCTAGCGGACAGAAGGGCGTATCCCACACCATGACCGCACGTCCTGGCCCGCTGGCAGGCCTGCTGGTGGCCGACTTCTCCCGGGTGCTGGCCGGCCCGTACTGCACGATGCTGCTGGGCGATCTCGGCGCGGACGTGATCAAGGTGGAGAGCCCGGCCGGAGATGACACCAGGTACTGGATGCCGCCGGTCACCACGGACGGGGTGTCCACCTACTACCTGGCCATCAACCGCAACAAGCGATCGGTGGTGCTGGACCTGCGCACCGGCGAGGGCCTGGCCGCCGCCCGCGAACTGGCCCGCCGCGCCGACGTGTTCGTGCAGAACTTCAAGCCTGGCGGGCTCACCCGGTTCGGCCTGGACTACCCGGCGGTCAGCGCGCGGAACCCGGCCATCATCTACGCCTCCATCAGCGGGTTCGGGGCGGGCGGCGGGAAGGACCTGCCCGGCTATGACCTCATGGTGCAGGCCATGTCCGGGCTGATGAGCCTGACCGGCGACCCGGACGGGCCGCCGTACCGGGCCGGCATCTCGGTGTTCGACGTTATCGCCGGCCTGCACACCACCATCGCCATCCTGGCCGCGCTGCACCGCCGGACCGGCACCGGCGAGGGCCAGCATGTCGAGGCCAACCTGATGTCGTCGGCCCTGTCCGGCATGGTGAACCAGAGCAGCGCCTACGCGGCGGGCGGGGTGGTGCCCTTCCGGATGGGCAACTCCCACCCCAGCCTGTTCCCGTACGAGCCGCTGCCGACCGCCGACGGGGAGCTGATCGTCACCGCGGGCAACGACGCGCAGTTCCGGAAACTCTGCGAGGTGCTCGGCGCGCCGGAACTGACCGACGACCCCCGGTTCGCGCATAACGAGGGCCGCACCGCCAACCGCGGCGAGCTGCGGCCGCTGCTGTCCGAACGGCTCGCGGCCCGCCCGGCCGCGGAATGGTTCGATGCCCTGATCGGGGTGGGTGTGCCCTGCGGGCCGATCAATACCGTCGACGCCGGCATCGGCTTCGCCCGCAGCATCGGGCTGGAGCCGGTGGTCAGTGCCGGCGGCGTGCCGGTGATCCGGCACCCGGTCAGCTACTCTGCCACCCCGGCCAGCTACCCGCTGGCGCCGCCGGTGCTGGATGAGCACGGCGAGCAGGTCCGCGCCTGGCTGGCCGGGCCGCCCGGCCCGCTCCCGCCTGCCGAGGAGAGCACATGACCGACGCCGTGCCCCGCTTCCCGACCTCGCTGGGCGCCTCCAGCCCGGACACCATCACCCTGCTCGGCCAGGATCTGGCCACCGACCTGATGGGCAAGGTCAGCTTCGGTGAGCTGGCGCTGTGGCTGGTGACCCAGCGGCGCCCGGCGGCGGGTCAGGTCCGGGTGTTCGAGGCGGTGCTGGTCGCGCTGGCCGATCATGGTTTCACGCCGACCGCGATCGCCGCCCGGCTCACCTACCTGAGCGCGCCCGATTCGGTGCAGGGGGCGCTGGCCGCCGGGCTGCTGGGGGGCGGCTCGCGGTTCCTCGGCGTGACCGAGGACACCGGCCGGTTCCTGGCGGCCGCGCTGGCCGGCCGGCCGGTGCCGTCCGATGACGCGGGCTACGACGCGCTGGCCCTGGCCGCGGTGACCGGGGCCCGCGCGGCCGGCCAGTTCGTCCCGGGCCTGGGCCACCCGGTGCACAAGGTCACCGACCCGCGCACCCCGGCGCTGATCCAGATCGCCACCGAGGAGGGGCTGCACGGCCCGCACCTGCGGCTGTTCGAGGCGATCGGGCGGGTCCACCCGCAGGTGCTCGGCCGGACCCTGCCGCTGAACGGGGCCGGCACCTGCGGTGCCGCGCTGGCCGACCTCGGGCTGCCGCCGGACATGCTCCGCGGGTTCGCGCTGCTGGCCCGCTGCGCCGGGCTGCTCGGCCAGCTGGCCGAGGAGCAGCGCCGCCCGGTCGGCATGGACGTCTACCTGACCGTCGAGCACAACGCCGAGTACCTGTCCCCGTGAGGAGCCGCCCATGGCCACCGTCGCCGCGGTGATCGCCTCGACGCATCATCCGTTCTACTACCGGGCCAGCACGTCCACCAGCGCCGGCCGACCGCCGTTCGCCGACGAGTGGGTGGCCAAGATCGATGCGTTCCGGGAAACCCTCACCCGGGCCCGGCCGGATGTGCTGGTGATGGTCGGCTCCGACCATTTCCACCAGCTGTGGCTGGACAACATGCCGCAGTTCCTGGTCGGCAAGGCGCCGTTCTACGACGCGAACTACTACAACGAGGAACGGGAGTTCGGCCTGCCCCGGATGTTCCTGCGCGGCAACGAGGAACTGTCCGCCTACCTGCTGCGCGAGGGCCTGGACGCCGGTTTCGACCTGGCCTTCAGCAACGAGCTGCGGATCGACCACAGTGTCACCTGCCCGCTGATCACCCTGCGGCCGGAAGCGGACCTGCCCATCGTCCCGATCTACACGAACATCTTCGCGCCACCGCTGCCGCAACCGAGGCGGTTCGTGGAGCTGGGCAAGATCATCCGGCAGCTGGTGGAGGCGTGGCCGAGCGAGCTGCGGGTGGCCATCATCGGCACCGGTCACCTGTCGCTGGAGCTGGGTGGCCCGCGGCAGTTCGGCCCGCACGGCCCGGACCCGGAATTTGACCGCAAGGCGGTCGAGTGGATCGCGTCTGGCGACCTGAAGTCAGCGCTGGCCGAGGTCAGCCTGGACAGCCTGTGGCTGCCCGGAAACGCCACCCACGGCTTCATGGATTTCATGCTGATGATGGGCGTGGCCGGGGAGAACGTGGCCGCCGACTACGTCGACTCGCTCGACCTGTTCCACACCATGGAGGCGTATTTCACCTGGTACCCGGAGGCGTCGCGATGAGCAAGTACCTGGTCAACAAGTTCCTGTTCACCGTCGACCGGGACCCGGAACTGGTCGAGCGGTACCGGGCGGATCCGGGCGGCACAGTGGACTGGTGGGAAGCCGAGCGCGCGAATGTGATCCTCAACCTGCCCACCGGGGAGCGGAGTACCTGGCTGACGTTCACCGAGGAGGAGCGGCAGGCGCTGGCCACCCACGACTACCCCAAGCTGTTCGAGCTGGGGGCGCACAACTTCCTGACGCTGACCCTGTTCATCGCCATGTTCGAGCGCGACTACGACGAGCCGCTGGGCTTCCAGCTCGAATACGCCCGGCGGCTGAGCCACTTCGCCCTGCCCTATCCCGACATCTCCACGTAACGCCCCTTCGCGCCCGCTTTCATGGGCCGGGTCACGCTGAAACGTGCACCTCCGGCGTGATTATCACGGAGCCTCGGGAACAGGCAGGGATGCCAGGCCCGCGCCGCGGGCCTGGTGCTCGTAGAGGGTCAGGAAGTCCTCGCCGCGAAGGCCAGTGCCGATGGCCGACTGGACGATCTGGTAGACGGTGGACGCGGTGGGCATCGGCACCTCCAGTGCCCGGGCCGCCGCCAGGCCCAGATCGAAGTCCTTGCGCAGCAGCTCGTTGGTGAAGGTCAGCTCGTACTGCCGGGCCGCCAGTTCCGGGCTGCGGCGCTGGATCCAGGGCGAGACCAGGGCTGAGCCGGTGAAGAACTCCAGGAAGGCCGCCCGGCTGGTGCCGGCCTTCTCGGCCAGCGTGACCACTTCGGCCAGGGACTGCACCATCATCCCGAGGTACAGGTTGTGCGCCAGCTTCACCAGCCGCGCCTGCTCGTGTTCCCCGACGTAGGTGACCTGGCCGGCGATCCGCGCCAGGTCGGGCCGGACCGCCTGGAAGGTGGCCGCCGGGCCGGACACGATGAACGAACCGTGGCCATCCGCGAACACGCCCGGGTTGCCGCAAACCGGGGCGGCCAGGAACTGCACGCCGGCCGCGCCCGCCGCCGCCCGGACCGCGGCCGAGGTCTCCTCCGACACGGTCGAGCAGTCGATCAGGATGTCCGGTCGGCCGGTGCCGCGCAGCAGGCCGCCCTCGCCGAGGGCGACCTGCTCCAGCTCAGCCGACGCGGACACCATCACGAACACCACCTCGCACCGGCGGGCAAGCTCCGCCAGGCTGGCCGCGACCAGCGCACCCCGCCCGGCCAGCGGCCCGGTCTTGCCGGTGGTCCGGTTCCAGACCATCACCGGGCGGTCGGCGGCAAGCAGCCGCCCGG
>Ga0306926_10001632_pt1 | contig 22418 bp, 16 predicted proteins | sample flu12Cox44000178_FD_203759 | JGI IMG/M metagenome (GOLD analysis project Ga0306926, IMG submission 203759) | Lab enrichment of tropical soil microbial communities from Luquillo Experimental Forest, Puerto Rico - flux8day.12C.oxic.44.000.178 (v2)... | ecosystem: Environmental > Terrestrial >...
CACGAGGACGGTCGGAAACGGTCCACCCTTGTCCGGCATTGCGCGATAGGCCGGAATCGATCCGTCCGCTACGGGGATCTTGACTTCTCCAGCATCGAGACCGATCGCGTCGGTGTGGATGGCTTCCGCCGACACCGGCTGGACCGAGAGCGCAAAGCCGGTGGCTAGCGAAGTCATGACAAACCCGCGACGGCTCCATTGCGAGCGCGGCAATAGCCCCTCCAACCCACTCTCGACAGCGTCCATCGCGTCCTCCCTAGGCGAAATCACCGGCGGCAAAGATAGAGCATGAGCCGACACAGGCGAAAGACGGCGTTGGTGCACGTCACGCGGCTGTGATCGAGACGGCCGGTCAGTAATCGTAGTTGTAGTTGATCCCAAGACCGGTACCGCCGCCCTGGCCGACCTCCCCGCCGACGGTCAAATGCGGCCTAACCTGAACCTCGACCGTGATCTTGCTGGTTGGTGGCGAGATGCCCTGGCTGACCCCGACCGAGACCCCCGGGACAATGTATTTCCCGGCGCTGAGCGCCGTGCCGCTCGCCGCCGAGCTGTTTGCGCCGCCCGGGTTCAGACTTCCGGTTGTCGGTCCGCTCGCGCTCGAGCCCAGTCTGAACCAGTCGAGGCCAAGGCCGCCGCGCAAGCGGTCGAGCACCCCCGGGCCGCCGCCGGCAAGGCTGGCAGCTGCGGCCGCCAGCTGCACCCCTTCTCCGGGGGTGATCTGACCGACCCCTTTGCCGAACAACACGCGAGAGAGAATCTCGTCTTGCGGCACAACCGGCGTCGAGGTCAGAGTAATTGTCGGCGCCGAGGCCAAGCCGCCGATATTGACTTGCGCCGTAATGTCCGCCGTGCTCGCCTCGGCGACGATGTCGAGCAGCGGGTCGAGCTTGTCGTTGCCGTCGAAGATTATCCTGCCCCGAGTCAAGGTAAATGTCTTGCCCAGAAGATCGACGGTGCCGTGGATCTGCTCGAGCGACCCGTTTATGACAGGCGCCGCACTGGTGCCAGTGATCGCGAGCTTGCCGCGCCACTCGCTGTCGAGCCCGTGTCCGCGCACGAAGATGTTGCCCGGCATGTCGATCTTGATGTCGAGGGTGGCCGGAAGTGCCGGCGGTTCGGCGACGGGGATGGCTGGTGGCTGCTCGCCGGCATTGCCGTTGATTCTGGTGACCTTGATCACGACGACGTTGGGCGGCAGGCTGTCCGGGAGGTTGATGTCGGCGCGGTCGATGATGAGTGGTGCTGCGACCTTTGGCGCGGTCAGGGAGCCGGTAATCGACAACATTCCGGTTGCTGTCGCAGTCGCCTCGTCGCGGGCAGCAACGCGGAAATTTGTGAGTGTCGCGGACAACGCGGCCGTTGGCCCGGAGGGACCTGTCAGTACGACGTTGCCCTGCGCTTTAAGGCCGCCGCTTGCGCTATCGCCTGCCGAAAGAGAACTCAAGTTGATACGGTCGCGATCGCCTACGGCCTCCGCCTGCAAGTTGGTCAGAACCATGCCCGTTGCGAAGTTCTCGTAGCGCCCCTCAGAGAGCTTGAAGCGACCGCTTGCCGAGGGAGCGGCGACGGTGCCGCCTAGCGCGATATCGGCTGCAAACTGCCCACTGACCCGGTCTTCGCCGAGCGGCAGCAAATCGGCAAGATTTTCCAACCGCCCCGCACCCCGAAGCTGTAAGCTTAACGGGCCGTTAGCGGGCACCGATATCCCCAGCGGTGACGGCGTGAGCAACAATGGCGCCGAGCCGGCAAGGCTGATGCTATCCCCTCTGAGGCCGGTGACCTGTCCCTTCAGGTCGATGCTTCGCCCATTCCAATTGCTGTTGACGTCGAGCCCCAGGGTCGGGAGCCGGGAATGTTTGGAGGCGGCGAAAGAAAGTCCGCGCGCGTTCAGGGACATGTGGCCCCGCGGCGCGCGCAGGGTTCCGTCGAGCGTTGTAGTGATGGTCAGCGTACCTCGTGTTTTGGGATAACCCAGGAGCCGCGCGGGCGAGCCGACCGGCAAATTCGCGGCATTCAGGGCAAGTGACAGCGACTCTCCGCGCACGCCGCCATTGCCTGTTATTCGACCGGTCCCGAAATCCACGGCGAGACCGGACAAGGAGAAGTCGGAGCCGCGCTTCGATAGTGTAAGCGGCTGCCGGAGGACTATCTGATCGCCACCGAGCGAGCCGGCGAGCCTGGTGAGACGCAGGTCCGTCCGGCCGGGTTCTAGCGTTCCGTCGCCCCCGAGGGAGACCGTCAAGGGCTGGCCTTTGCCCTCCGCTTGGAAGGCGAAACGGCCCGGGCGCGGCGCATCGAGTGTAAAGTTCGCGGTGGCGAATTCGACTTTGCCAAAGCTCGCCGATGTCAAGGCCAGACTACCAGTTCCTGAAGGCGTGCCCAAGGCGTCGGCAAACCGTGCCGTCAGGACGACGCGGCCGATCCCGAGAACGGAAGATCCGGTGCCGCCAGTCAGCCGGCCCCCGGTCAGCGAGAGGTCGAGCAGCTGGCCGCGACGTGCGTCAAGCCCGGCGCTGAAGACGAGGTTTCCGCCGAGCGGCGTACCGGCGAGACGCGAGAAGCGTCCGAGATCGGGTGCCCGGCCGTTTATCGAGCCTTGCATTAGGCCGGTATCGAGGGCGATGCGGAGGCTGCCCTCGATCGCGCTGTCCGCCGCCGTGAGCCGAAAGCGCGGCAGTACCACCTGGGAATCCCCTTTTAGCTCGGCCGCGACTGCCAATGTCCCGTCCAGACCGTAGGCGCGATAGGTGCCTTCGAGTGCTGCCTTCGGATCGGAGAGGTCGGCAACCTCTCCAGTGAGCCGCAGTCGGTCGATCTTCGCCCCGGCGGCCACAAAATCATTTCCTACAACCTCGCTCTTGAGCCCTAATCGATCGAGCGGTCCCTCAGCATTAATCCGCGCCGAAAGGGCACCCGACATCTCGGTCCCCAACGCGGCGCCAAGCGGCTTCAGTCGCGGCAATTCGAGTGCTAGCGCCGCGACGAGCTGGTTAGAAGCAGGATCAAACCGTCCGTCACCGGACAGATTTACTGCCGCGCCCTCGATGGCGAGCTGGTCCACGGTCAGCGTGCCCGCGGCATCGCGATGGAGAGTGCCGGCCACCGTCGCCGCACCGCCAAGCAACGCGTCGCCTGCCGCAATCCCAGTTCGCAACCCCTTCGCCGAGCCAGCGAGTTTGGTAATGAAGCCAGCCGTCCCCTCTCGTGCGGCATCGGCATCGAGCTCTATCGAGCCGGCGAGCGGGTGGCCGGCGAGGCCGGAGAAGGGACGCAGATCAGCGACTGACAAGTGCAGCTGACCTTCGAGTGTCTGACCGCCTTCCGAAATTTGCCCGACCCCGGTAAGGGCAAGCCCGGCACCCTCCGCGGAAAGGTGGGTCAGATCGACATTGCTGCCATCGCGGGCAGCGACTCCGGCGAGCGACCAATCGATGTCGCGGCCGAGTTCGCGCGGTACTGCAACACCTTCGGGGGGTACGAGTCCCTCGATCCGGCCCTTTGCTGCGAATTCAACCCTTGCGTCCGGTTTGTCGAGTACGTCGGTCGGCGTAGCCGAGACTTCTGCCTCGACATGCTCCGCCCCCGAGGAGCCGAGCCGGATCGAAGTCCCCGACAGGTTCAGTGCGAGCGCAGGGTGCTCCTGCGTGCCGGTTATATCAGCCGTTAGCGATGCAGCGCCTTCGAGGTGATCCCGGAACAGCCCCGCCAGCGGCGAGAAGTCCGGCACATTTACTAGCAGATGCGCATCGACCACCCCGTTTGGGCCACCAAAAGCGCCATCGCCGGTCACCATGCCCACCGCGGCCTCGATTGACAGCGCGTCAACCACGATTCGTTCGCCGAATGCTGCGTGCAGCGAAAATACAACCCGATCGCCGACGAGCGGCGCGAACTCCGGCGGGAGCAGCGACGCCAACGCCGCCGTACCTGACAACCCAAGAATAGTTTTTGTGGCGACGGCGAGATTCACATCTGCGTCTAACCGGGCGACGGTACCAGCCGAGGCGTTTAGCCGCCCGTGCCAATCCGTCAGCGGGCCGGAACCATTTACGTTCAGCGCGAACGGCGGGCGGTCGGTGCGTCCGAGGGAGCGGTCGAGCAGGACGCCGGTCGGTTCAGCGGCGTCAAGCCGCAGGCTGAGAACGGGTGTGCTGCCGGCAAGCTCCAATGCTAACCCGATATTGCCGGCAGCGCCGTCAGTGCGGTGCAGATCGAGCGCGACATGCGCGATCTCGCCGGCAAGCCTCGCATTTCCTTCCACCGTCGCCACAACGCTCTCGCCCAACACCGGAGGAGCCAGCGACAGCCGGCCGATTGAAAGCCGGTCGAGAACCACCTCGACGGGGAGATGCGGAACCTCGAGATATTCGGTGACCGGCGTGGTCGAAGGTGCGGTCGACGACCGAGCCATATCAATCTCACCGAAGCTCAATGAGCGAATGTGCAAACGTCGTGACAGCAACGCTACTGCCGAGACATCGAGGCCGACATCGCGCAGGGTGAGATAGATGCCGTCGCGGTCGCCGATCTCGATCCTCTCGACCGTCACGCGAAACGGTACGATCCCGCTAAGGCCCTCTATCCCGACGGTAAAGTCCGGATCGCTTACCGCTTGGGCGGCAGTCTTGGCGAACCAAGTCCGGCCAGCCTGGGTCTGCAGCACTCCAAAGGCCGCGAGCAAGATGCCGACCAGCAGGCCAAGGAAGGCACAAAACCAGCCAAGCGCTCGCGCCGCGCTGCGCATCAGAAGGCCTGACCGAGACTGATGTAGACCTGGATCGGCGAGTCGCCGCTGCGCTTATGGAGCGGGGTCGCTAGGTCGAGCCGCAACGGTCCGAACGCGGTATAGTAGCGCAGCCCCAAGCCCACCCCATAAAGAAGTGTGCGGTCGAGCTGCGGGACCGGGCTCTCATAATAGCTGCCGGCATCAAAGAACGGGACAATGCCGATCGTTTCGGTGATCTTGATCCGAGCCTCCAAATTGAGCACCAGGCTCGACCTTCCGCCGATCGGTACATTATTGGGGGCCAGTGGTCCGGCCATTAAATAGCCGTAAGGGCGGATCGAACCGCCTCCGCCAGCGTAGATCCGCTGGTCGGAGGGAAGCTGCGACAACGGCGCGCCATCGAGCGAGCCGAGCGCGAGCTTCCCGGCGAGGATCGCGCGCTCTTCGGACCCCAGCGCCCAATAGGTGCTCCCAGAAATGAAGCTTGTTACGAAAGTCAAGTTCGAGCCGGAGAAGGTGTGGGCCGGTGTCAGGGAGAGCTGTGCCCGATAGCCGGTTGTGGGGTTTAAGAGATTATCGGTCGAGTCGAGTTTTATGTAAGCCGGCACGCCCGCAAGCTCATAGCGCTGGCTGCCAGTCCTCGGGTTGAGATCCGCGAGCTGGACAACGTTCGCCTTTTCAACTTCGAAGGCCACTCCGCCGGTCAGCAAGCGGCCGAACCGCCGCTCGAGCCCGGCCGAGGCCAGTGCCCGGCGGCTGCGGTAGGCGACCGGATTGTCGTTGGCGATCTCAACGGTCGCAAGGAAGTCCTGATCGACGGCCAAAAAATCGGGACGGCGAAAATTTCCGCGAAACGCGTCGATTTGTTGGCCGACTTCGGCGGAAAGGCGAAGGTACTCGGCATTGCCAAAGAGGTTACGGTTTTCCCAAAAGGCACGGGCGCCGACGCCTTGACTGGTGTTGTACGCAAGCCCGGCGCCGATCGTGCGATGCAATCGCTCGGTCGCGTCAATAGTCATCCGCACATCTTCGGGATTATCTGGGTCGGCGGTGGGAGTGAGCTGGACCGTGCTGAACAGCCCGGTTTCGATGAGTGCCCGTCGGGTCTCTGCGACTTTGCTCGCGTTATAGATTTCATCACGCTGCCAGCGAAGGCGCCCTTCGACATACGCCGGATTGAGCCGCTCGAGCCCCTCAATGGTAACCGGGCCAAAACGCATGACAGGCCCGGGATCGAGCGTGTAGGTCACCTCCATCGTCTCTGCGGCCTTGTCAATCTCGACGTGGCGGTCCTCTGCCTTGGCGAAAGGATGTCCGCTATTACCGAGCCCCGCCAGCAAGGCCGTCTCGGTCGCTACCACCGGAGCGGTGCGCGCTGGGTCGCCAGGCTTGAGCGGCAGCTTCTTTTCATCTTGAGGGAGGGGTAGCGGCTGCCCGTCAGGCCCTAGCACTTTGACCGAGCCAACGTGGTAGAGTGGTCCTGGCTCGACCGTGATCGTTATCTTGGCCGGATCGGCCTCGGCGTTAATATCGTAAGAGAATCCCGCATCCCAGTAGCCAAGGCTATGAGCCGCGTCTGTGAGTCGGCCGAGATCTCGGTCGGCGCGACGACGTAGCGCCTCCGCGGAAACCGGGGGCCTGTCCTCGAGCGTCTTCAGCTCGGAGACCTTATCCAACAGATCAGCGAGCTCGCTGTCCTCGACGCCGGTGATCTCGGTTCGATAGTTCAGATCAGCGCGGGCAACATAACGGGGAACAACTGCCGCCGCGATCAGTGCAACCATCAGGTAAAGCCATCGAACTCGCATCCCGCCCCGATAATGGGAACGGCCAAGCGCAATGACTCGTTCCTCAGGCGGATTGCGTCTCCCCGGTCTGGCGTGCGGCGGCTGCCGCGATCCGTCGCTTCAGGCGGCGGATCTCGGGAGACAACTTGCGGTCCGGTGTATCGCGCAAAAACACGTCGATGCCGCCCTTGTGCTCGATCGTGCGGATCGCCGCAGCGGTAATGCGCAGCCGGACCGAGCCAAGCACATCCGAGAGGACACTTGTTTGCTGTAAATTGGGCAGATAGCGCCGTTTGGTCTTATTGTTGGCGTGGCTGACATTGTGCCCGACCTGGACGCCCTTGCCGGTGACCATGCATCTCCGCGCCATCGCGCACCTCGACCAACACTACCCTGGAACGATTCGCGCGGCCGCTCTCCGGCCGCGCGAATCTCTTTGTACCCACTCCAGCCGTGCCGCGTCAAGCGCAGCTCCGAGGCGGCACTGCTCGAGCGGCTCGGCGGCAGACCGAGGGAGGCTTCGCTGAAACGGGGCTCGCGAGGGATTGCGGCACTGTCGACCGCGAAGCCGTTCTGCGGCACGGGTGCCGCCTTCGGTCGCGCCCCATCGCGAGCGCCACGAGGCCGTCACGCAGCCGAGCCCGAAGTGTCGTCAGCGATCGAAGGCGGCAAAATCGCCGGCTGAGCCCTAGCATTATTCTCGTCTCGCCGGTAGCGTCGATCAACCTGGTGTCTGGTCGATCCGAGCGAGAGATTTGCTCGGTGGCGGAAGCGAGGTGGCTAAATTCCAAGTAGATCCCTGATATTTCACAGTTAGAAACGGGAGCGCAATCGCGGGTGTTTCGCTCCTTGCTGATTCGACGCGAGATGTCGCCTCGCGCGCGATTCCCCTTTGGGCAGGCCGGCGTTCGAGATCTCTCAGCATCAAAGATTCAAATCCGTTTCACTGATGAGCATCCGGCGCCCGTCGGTTGCGTCCACATAATGGGCCTCCTCACAAGGCATCTCCTTACCGCGGGGGGCCTCGTATCCTGCCTTACTGTTGCGTGACCCAGATTTTGATTTCATCCGGCTTAGGAGCCTCGACGGTCTGAAGACGGGTATTTAACATTCCGTAAACCAATCGTCGCTCCCAGCGACTTCCTCCACCTGGTGATCGAATTCGGCCGCCCGGAGCGCCTTGATGAAAACCTCCACCAAGCTGGAAAGCTCGGTTGCTTCGCCCGGTGTCACCTCGCCAGCAGCCGCCGCAGCTGTGAGCATTGCTATCGCACTGGCTGCATCATGAGTCGATCGAAGTGCCGGCAATTGGATGCGCACAGACCTCTCGCCCCGCGGCGGCCGACGTGCCTTGAGCAGTGCTAGGAGCACGCTATCTGAATAGTGCTGGACCATGATGGGTTTACCGTCATCGTCGCGAACGAGTTTGCCACCACTGACGAGCGGCCTGGCGACGCCTTCCATCGCGCGCCGATGCGCCTCCTCTTCGAGCTTATCGGTCGCGATCTCCTGGGCTTCGTCCCATGCTGCGGCAAATGCAGTATCCGTTTTCCGGAGCTCGTAAACACGGGTCCGGCTGGTTCTGGCTTCGGCGACCGCGGCGGTCACGCTGCCAGTATCGGCCAGAGCCTCGAGAAAGCGCGCCTGCCGCGCTTCAGTTAGCTTTAGCTGTTTCATCGGACGTACCACATCTCCGCCGGCTCGCCGGCACCTATTGCGTGGGTGATCATGTCGGTGATGTCAGTCTAGTTAGACACCACGGGTTCAACGATTAAATCCGGGCTGTCGACCGTGAGCCTCGCGGTGAGGCGGTCGGGTGAACTGGCCAAGCGTCGGACGCTCGGCAAACTTCTTGTATTGGCTGAACCCGAAAAAAATCACAACCCTTGAACCTCGCCGCCGCACTGCACGAGCCGTTTTGTGAAGCAGTGTGGTTGGCGCACCGTGCAAAGCACGGGTCGCCTTCCAACCGATCTCGTCTCGCCGACATATTGTCGCCCAATCGACCGATGAGCCACGCGGCCTCAAATCATTGCGTGGTCGCTCTGCGTCTCCCGCACCTACGCTAAACCTGGCTTGGTCGAGATCAATGAATTTCAGCGTGTTATGGCTGATTCCGGAACACGCGGGACACCCGACGCGCGCGCGTGATGGGACACCGAACCGCCTGGGTCCGCTACTGGGCAGACAGATCTCTGATCGTGGGCGTCCGGCAGTTCCGACGATTGCACCGGGCGTGGTTCGGTGGCCACTGCCTTTAGTCTGCACGATCGTACCCATATTCTCGGACAATGGGCGAACTCGTTGCCGTTGAAAGAGGTAGATCTCACACCCAAGGCCGGGCTTATCTGATCCTGGCTGGCAAAGCCCACGGGCTCGCCAGCAATCAAAGAAGGCTCCAATGACATCAAAAATGCCCTCTTAAGTATCGCCAAATGAGGCGCAGCGGATTTTAATCGGAAATCAGCTAAGAACGATACACGAACGTATTGGGTTTGTCAATCGATATTCGACTCGAAGGAATCAGTGTTCGTTGCTCGGCCTTTAATAATCGAGAATTGTCGGCGGATGTCATTTCGAAAATGGTTGAATATAAATGACATGTTTCTTGAAAATGATTTGAATTTTATTGACATGAGTAGTTCTTACGAATAACTTGTCTTGTAAAGATCGTTATCGAGGAGAAAAGCGATGGGCCTGCGCAGCGACGGGGAGTTACTCAAGGCCCCGCCCGGAGATCCGCGGATCGGCCAAACCACTAGATCCATTTCGTCGCTGAACGAGGCATGGTCCCACACGCTCGACAGATGTGTGTTCGATACCTCAGTGAGCGAGCTTACCTTGCCTCTTATGCGCAACTGCTTTTTTGGCGGAGCCATGCATGCGGTACTGTTACTGCAGAGCGGTTACGGCGATCGGCTCGCCGCCGATATTGCTGGCTTCATCATGAAAGAGCGCAAGTCGTGATTCCAAAGCCGTATATTTACGTATTGACCCCGGATGCCGGACGAAACGATGGCGCAAATGGAGTTTGTCGATGCGCTCCGCGTGATGCCGAGATTGGGGAAAGCTTCTGCGGGCCGCGCGTGTCGCTTTTAGTCACAGAATAGTTTCGAGGCGGAACACCGACGGGCGGGACAGCTTCAAACATCGAGCCATGCTGAATGCCAGCCGGAGAAGAAGGAGTTCTCTAATGGAGAATCAGGCTAGCCTGTCGCGACAGACCGAGCAGCGGGAACAGCCGGTTGAACGGCGCCCGCCCGCGCCAGCATCGGACAGCCCTTCCAGAGTCTTGGTGTTAATCGAAAAAGTGGCGCTTGATCCCCGCGCCGATGTCGAAAAGCTCGAACGCATGATGTCTATGTACGAGCGCCTCAAGGCAAAAGAGGCCGAGCTTGCATACAATGCTGCAAAGGGCCGCATCCTAAAAAAGCTCGCCGACATCAACATCGTCAAGAATCGACCCGTTCTACCCGAGATCGACAAAGGAACGCCGAAAAGGGGTGTCTTAGAGGCGTTTAAATACGCCCCTCTCGAGGAGATTAACAAACATCTACGGCCGCTTTTAGCGGAAGAGGATATGGATCTTTCATATTCCGCCGAACCTGGTGAGGGTGGCGACATCCTGATCCGAGGCCGTTTGAGGCACCTGTCGGGCGGCCATTACGAAGATTTCTTTATGCCGGCGCCGCCCGACACCACCGGCGGCAAATCCAATGTACAGGCAGTGGGGAGTACCAATTCTTTTCTGCGCCGCTACGTCGTGTGCAACATCTTTAACATCGTGGTTGTCGGGGATGATGACGACGGAATCGGAGGAACGATTGACGAGGCCCAGACCAAGACAATTCTTGAGCTGCTCAGAAAGGCAAAAGTCGGTGTCAAGTTTCTGAAATATATGAAGGCCCAGAGTGTGGAGGAAGCCGGTTCTCTCGAAGCCGCCGTAGCGACGATTGCAGCGCGGGACTATCGCAAGGCCATAAGTACTCTAGAGGAACAGATAGGTAAGGCGGAGGCCAGGCGTGCCCATTGTTTATCATGACGTGAGGCAGTACTCGGACGAGTATGACCGCCTCAAGCTGGGAATCCCAACAAGCTCGCATTTTCACAAGATCATGACGGCCCAAGGCAAGCCGTCGAAACAGTGGCGGGAATACGCCTGTCTCCTGATTGCTGAGCGGATACTGCAGCGAAAAATCGAGTTTTATCATTCTCCGGCAATGGAGCGGGGCTTGATCGTCGAGGCCGAGGCAGCCGATTGGTACGAATTCGATCAAGATGTGACGGTTCAGAGAGTGGGCTTTATCACCGACGATAATCACAAGTTGGGATGCAGTCCTGATCGGCTCGTTGGCGACCAGGGCCTGCTGGAAATTAAGGCACCGCTACCGCACACCCAGGTCGAATACTGGATTTCCGGAGAAGTCAATGAACGCTTCCGGCCTCAGCTGCAAGGTCAGCTCTACATATCCCAGCGAAGCTGGGTCGATATTCTATGCTGGCACGACGTGCTCCCAAAAGTGGTCATGCGAGTTGAGCCCGATGAGCAGTTCATCAAGACCCTCGACCGCGAGCTGCAGATCTTCAATCTCTTTGTCGAAAGCGTCATGGAAAAGATCCGCGCCACGTATGAGATGCCGGTCCCACAAGCGGGATTGGCATTGAAGGCGGCGCTGCGAGCGAGTCTGGAGATTATCCCGTGACGGAGAAGGGAAATCTGATGGAAGGTGCGGCTGACTCAGTACGGTGACGACGGTCGCCGGCAATCCCGCGCCCTACAAGACGTTTGCGGACGCCATGGGCGACATTGTGTCAGACCTTCCAAAGGAGGTCGGCCGGGTTCACCTGGCTTCGCCGATCGAATTTACACTGAGCCGGAAAAAGAGCGTTCTGACAATTCCTACGATCAATGCCCGCCCCCCGCATCCCCCGCACCATAGCGCGCACCAAGGCAAAGCCTAACTTGCGCAACCGAGTGGCGCATTTGGCTTTTGTCCGTCTGCTTCCCTGCGTAGCCTGCGGTAAAGCAGCGCCATCGGATGCCGCCCATGTGCGTACCGGAACCGATGGTGGTACAGGAATGAAGCCGGGTGATCGCTACGCCGTTCCTCTATGCGCCGCCTGTCATGCGAAACAGCATCACGTTGGCGAGCTTACCTTCTGGTCCACACTCCGCATCGACCCTGTCAACGTGGCTTTACGGTTGTGGACTATATCGGCCGATGTCGAGGCCGGGGAACGCACTGTCTTTCGCGCACGCCAACGGATCACTCTGGCGAAGGCATTAGGGTGAGAGACATACCATCCATTATTCCAGAACAAATCTTCGCGGCTGCCCTCTGCGCCGGGCATAGATGCGGCCGCATTGTGTGGTCAGCGATGCCAGCCCTTCATTTCGCAGACGGCAACACGGGATGGTCTCTGTGACGACGGCGACGCCACTTAATGTTGGCAGCGTCGGTCGCCCTTCACCTTTTCATCAAGCGGTCATCAGTAAGCAAACCGGCTCTCTGCGATGTCTTCGCCCGCCCGCTATACGCTCGGCAACCGGTTGCCTTTAGAAAAGGGAAAGCGATCTATGCGACCTTTGGCGACGAGCTGGTGGTGAGAGAAGTCGCGCTCTCAGCGAAATTCTGGAAACTGCAGGTACGGTCTCGCTTTATATGCGGGTCGGTGGTGGGCGGGCAGGCAAGTTAAGACTTGTGTTTTTGAGAATTTCCATATAAACGTTGTTGCTCGCTATAACGCGATTTCGTTCCCTCGAATTGACACCCAGCAACCGAGACGCCATCGTCATGTCTTTGCCGCACCCATTGAACGCCTATGATCCGCGAACAGGGCGGCTGCTTAGAAGCACCGATCAGTTGGCTGTTGAGCTTGGTCCGGTCGAACCGGTTCTGTTGGCCTTGTCGGAAGAGGCGTTCGCTCAGTCGCCCATCTTCCGGCCGCGCAAGACGCGTCTCGGTGTAAACGCGGAAGTCCTGGCTCGATCGGACGCATCGCCGCGGTCAATGTAGTGAATCTAATGCGATCGACCCCGCGGGAAACAGGATTGCGCATTATTCCGGAAAGATCCTTGTCACTCCGAGCGGTGTCTCGAAGCTGCTGCGATTCTCTTTGAATGACCTACCTGGTGTCTGGGCAGTCCGAGTTAAGGATTTGCTCGCCAGCGCGACTGAGGTCCTGAACTGCAAGTCGAGCCCTGACAAAAATCAGCAGCGCGGACTTATTGATGCGAATGTTCTTTGTCTGCCAGCGTGTCCGGTTCCCGCCGGACCGGGGCGACAAGATCACCACCTTCAACGAGATCCGCCATCTCTCGACAAAGCATCAGGTGCACATTTTTTGTCTCGCCGACGGTAAACGGGATCTCGATAATATTCCCGGTCTGCAGCGCTATACGGAAAGCGTCACAGCGGTGCCGGTGAACGGGTGGAAGAGCAAGCTGCGCGCGCTCGAGGCATTGTTCTTCGGGGGTCCGCTTTCGGTAGCAGCATTTAACGAAGCCAAGCTGTATTGCCATCATGCAAAAATTTACCGAGCTGAAACCCGAGCTGATCATGGTCTACAGTTGCAATGTCGCGCAATATGCCGAGCATTTTTCGGGGACGCCGCGGATAATGCAATTCGCCGAGCTCGATTCATCGCGGTGAGGACAATTCGCGGACCTCTGATGCCAGCGTTTTAAGCTCGGCATACTCGGCATCAACCGATTGGCCGTGCCGCTTGCGCCGGCCACCGCCCGGTAAATTGCGTTGCTGATTGACAAATTGAATACATGCTAGTGTAGCATGCCCGTCATAAACCGTTTCTCGGACTCGGCCTCTCGAGGCCGCCTATCGCTCCGGTAAGCCCGCAAACGGCCGCGGTTTCTCGATATCGAGTGGAGCGATGTCGACGGCCGAGTGGTCGAACAACGGCGAATGCCGCTCGATCTGGCTGGTGCGTCCCAATTGACGCTCCCGCTCGACATCAGGCGGGCTGTGACAATGAAAAATCGGATCGCCGCGCATCTCTCGCTCGACGGCGTCGATCAATGCGGCGCCGCGCTGCATCACGAGAATGATGAAACCAGGTCGTTCGTGGACCGCGGTTGGTTGCAAAAGGTCCACGATCGTCTCATCCGTGATGTCCGCGCGCTGCAACCCTACCAGCCGCTCTATTATAGTCTCGGCGATGAAACCGGCATTGCCGACCTGTCGGCGTTCTGGGATTTCGACTTCTCCGAGGCGTCGCTCACGGCGATGCGGGAGTGGTAGAAGGAACGCTACGGCAGTTTGAGGGCGCTCAATCGAAAATCGGCCTCCAAGTTCGATCGCTGGGAACAGGTCACGCCGATGACGACGCCCGAAGCCGTTCAGCGGCCGGACCTGAATTTCTCGGCATGTGCCGATTTCCTGAATTTCTCGGCATGTGCCGATTTCCTGAATTTCTCGGCATGTGCCGATTTCAAGGAGTGGATGGATGCCGCCTTCGCGCGCGCTATCACGGCCGGGACCGAGGCGATCCACCAAGCCGATCCTCAGGCGGTGGCGGCAATCGAAGGCACCCAGATCCCCGGTTGGGGCGGCTACGATTATTCTCGCTTGGCGGCCAGCATCGATGCAATGGAGCTTTATGATTTTGGCGATAACGTCGAAATCGTGCGATCGTTCAATCCTAGGCTGATCACGCTACTGACGTCGGGAGGACGCGGGGCGTTCGAGGAGCACCGCCTTTGGCGGGAGGCGCTGCGCGGAATACGCGGGCTCATCTTGTGGGACGAGAAAAACGAGTTTGTCGACGCCGATGGCAACGTCGCCGAACGCGGACGTGAAGTAGCGCCCTATTTCGCTGAGCTGCGAGGCGGGCTCGGCGCGTTGCTTATCAACAACCGCAGGCATACCGACGCCATCGGCGTGCTTTACTCGCCCGCCAGCATGCGCGTGCAATGGCTGCTCGACCGCCGAGCGTCGCGATCGAAACGGCGCCGCGGCAACGCGCGCACCGAATATCAGGATGATGCGATTAGAGCGGCCACACGGAACTCCACTCGCCTGGTCGAGCACCGAGGCCTGCAACCTCGGTTCGTTTCGACCGAGGAGTTGGGACGCGGCGAACGCGCCGACGGCGATTACCGCATATTGATGCTCCCTCACACGATTGCGTTATCGCCGGTTGAGGCGGGAGAGATCCGGGCCTTTGTCGCGCATGGAGGCATCGTCGTCGCCGATTGCGAGCCTGGCATATTCGACGAGCAGGGCCGGCGAATGATCGAACGAGCGCTTGCCGACGTCTTTGCCGGCCTGCCGACGCGCGCGACATCCGGTTTTGTCTTTGGAGAAGGAAAGGCGATCTATACTGCCTTCAACGGTGAGCGCACCCGCGACAGCAGGTGCGCTCTCAGCGAGATCCTCGAAGTCGCGGGCGTGCGGACCCGCTTTCCACTCGTCCGCGCCAATGGCCGGCCGGCAAGCAATGTTGGGACCTATGTTTTTGAAAACGGCGAGGTCTTCATTGTCGCTTTCTTACGCGACTTTCTTCCTACGGCATCCCCGAGCAGCCGAGAGACCGCCGTGATGATCTTGCCGCACCCGTTGAACGGCTACGATCTGCGGACAGGAAGGCGCCTCGGACACACTGACCGGTGGGCTGTGGAGCTGGGGCCCGTCGAGCCGGTTGTACTGTCCCTGTCGGAAGAGCCGCTCGCTCCACCTTCCATTTCCGGGCCGCGCAATACGCGACTCGGCGGCAACGCAGAATTCGTGATTCGGCCGGATGACCCCACCGCGGTCGATGTGGTTCACTTCGATGCTATCGGCCCCGGGGAAAATGACGTTGCCCATTACTCCGGAAATCTGCTTGTCACTCGCAGCGGGGCCTCGAAGCTGCTGCCATTCGCATTCAACGACCAGCCCGGTATCTGGACAATCCGAGTCAGGGACTTGCTCAGTGGTGCGACCGAGGTGGCCAAACTGCAGGTCGAGCCCTGACATTCGGTATTCCGACCACGCGGAGCTATTGATGCGAATTTTCTTTATATGCCAGCGCGTCCCGTTCCCGCCGGATCGGGGGGACAAGATCACCACCTACAATGAGATCCGCCATCTCTCGACAAAGCATGAGGTGCATGTCTTCTGTCTCGCCGACGGCACGCGGGATCTGCATAATATTCCCGGTCTTCGTCGCTATGCGAAGAGCGTTACCGCTGTGCCGGTGATCGGGTGGACGAGCAAGCTGCGCGCGCTCAACGCGATGCTCGCCGGGAAGCCTCTTTCGGTGGCGGCGTTTAACGAAGCGAAACTACATGACGCCATCACTCGAAAATTTGCCGAGCTGCAGCCCGATCTGATCATCGTCTATAGCTGCAATGTCGCGCAGTATGCCGAGCATTTCCCGCAGGTGCCGCGGATCATGCAATTCGCCGAGCTCGACTCGTCGAGGTGGGGACAATTCGCGCGCCGGTCGCAGCCGCCGATACGCTGGGTCTATGCGCTCGAAGAGCGGCGATTCTTCGCGTACGAACGGCATATAGCCCGCACTTTCTCCCACGCACTCGTCTGCACGACAGCCGAGCAGCGCGACTTCGAGCGTCTGATCCCGAGGGTGCCGGTCAGTCTCGTGGGCAACGGAGTAGACCTCGACTATTTCCGTTCGAGCGGTGTTGCCAAGCAGCCCGGATCGATCGTTTTTACCGGAGTGATGGATTATTTTCCTAATGTGGATGCTGTCGTCTGGTTCTGTGACAAGATCCTGCCCATCGTGCAACAGCAAATACCCGAAGCTGGCTTGACCATTTGCGGTAGCCGACCAGAAGCGGCGGTGCGACGCTTGGCAAATCGGCGCGGCGTCACCGTCACCGGACGTGTCCCCGACACGCGGCCATATATGGACAGGGCGGAGGTCTTCGTGGCGCCGATGCGAATGGCGCGCGGCATCCAGAACAAGCTGCTTGAAGCCTTGGCCATGGGGCTACCCTGTGTCGCCTCCGCCGCCGCCGCGACTGGCACGGTCGTTCAGCATGGCGAGGGTATTTTGGCGGCGGACGACCCCGAGGAGTTTGCCGGACACGTCGTGCGGCTGCTGCGCGACGGCGCTTTCCGCGCCGCGATGGCGAGCAAAGCTCGGGCCGCCGCAGAAGAGAATTACCGGTGGGAGGCGCAGCTGGCCTTCCTCGACCAGGTCATTGCAGCTGTTTCGCCATGCCCAGGGTTGTCGGTTGCTCTGAAACAAGCTTGACGAGGAATGCGGCGGAAATGCGGATCTGGATCAGCGGCTGCGGCGGAATGATGGGGTCGCATCTGGGTGCGGCGCTGGTAAAGGCCGGACATGACGTCGTCGCCAGCTACTACAACCCGACGGTGGATGCCGCCGATTTGACGGATCTTCCGCTCGAAGAGGTCGATATCCGGGATTGGTGCTCGGTGTACGATTCGCTGACTCGCTTCCGCCCCGATGCAGTGTTTCATCTGGCGGCGCAGAGTTACCCGACGGTATCGTGGCAGCGTCCGATCGAGACGTTGGAGACCAATGTGATCGGCACTGCCAATGTGCTCGAAGCAGTACGCCGGCTCGGCACGAAGGTTCGTGTTGTGGTTGCCGGATCGTCGGCGGAATATGGGGCAGTCGATCCGCAGCGGGCGCCGATTTCCGAAAGCGCTCCGCTGCTCCCCTTGCACCCGTATGGCGTTTCCAAAGTCGCGACCGACCTGCTCGCCTACCAGTATTGGGCGGGCTTCGGGCTCGATGCGGTGCGTGTGCGGATTTTCAATTGCACCGGCCCGCGCAAAGTCGGAGACGCGTTGTCGGACTTCGTGCGCCGCGTTGTCTGGCTGGAACGCCATCCCGAAATCAACGTGATCCGGGTGGGCAATCTCGAGACGCGGCGGACCATTGTCGACGTGCGCGACCTCAATCGTGGTCTGATCCTGCTGCTCGAAGGTGGCAAGAGCGGCGAAGTTTACAATCTAGGTGGTCCGACTGCCTATCCGATGAGAGCGGTGCTGTCACGGGTTCTGCGGCGCGCGAGGCGAAGCGATATAGTGCATGAGGTCGATCCCAAGCTTCTCCGGCCGACCGACGAACCGATCATCTGGGCGGACTGCACCAAGCTGAAGCTGGCGACAGGATGGGAAGCGACGATATCCCTCGATCAGACGATAGACGACATGTTCGATTACTGGCGCCAGAAACCCGAGCGCGCGTTAGTCGTCTAGCGGACCCGCAGCCCCCTGTACTCGAGGGCTTCGGCTGAGTTCCATAGCCATAAGCGTGGTCCGCCACCGTCGGAACGAGAGTTACGGTTTGAGGTCCGCGGCGCACGAATGCGACGCTCCGAAGTTTTTTAAGGTCTATGTCAGTGTACGCTGTTAAGATGCCGGATAAGATGTCGGATCACCCATCCGGCGAAGGGAGACAGCGGCGAGGTGAGCGGTTCCCGGGTAGAACATAGGTTTGCCGTCGTCATGTGCGCCGACGTTGTCGGCTATTCGCGCCTGATGGGGATCGACGAGGAGGGGACTTTCGCGCGGTTGAACACTGTTCGGCGCGATCTCTTCGACCCGACGATCGTCGAACACAGGGGCCGTATCGTGCGCGCTATGGGCGACGGCTTCCTGGTCGAGTTTAACAGCGTCGTCGATGCGGTGCGTTGCGCGGTCAAGGTGCAAAACGAAATGCCCGAGCAGACCGCCGAGATGCCCGAGGACCGGCGAATCCAGTTCCGCGTCGCGATCGCGATGGGTGATGTCGTCACCGATGGTGACCTGATCTACGGGCAGGCGGTCGACATCGGGTCCCGGATGGAGAGCCTGGCGGAACCGGGCGGGATCAACGTCAGCCGGGCCGTGCGCGATCAGGTTCGTGACCGGCTGCCGATCGCCTTCGAAGATTTGGGGGAGCACCAAGTAAAGAATGTCGCTCGCCCGGTACGCGCGTTCCGTATCGTGCTCGACAAGCCCGCGGCCGCTCCCGCGACCGCCGCCCGCAGGGCGGCAGCACCGCCGGAAAGGCCCGGGCTGGTGGTGCTGCCGTTTCAGAATATCGGCGGCGACGCCGAGGCCGAGTTCTTTCTCGATAGCGTCGTGGAGGATCTGATCACCGAGCTGGCACGGGCACGCTGGTTTTCGGTCGTCGCGCGCAACACCAGCTTCAGCTATAAGGGCAAGCGAGCGGATTCGAAGCAGCTAGCCCGGGAACTCGGGGTCCGCTATGTGGTCGAGGGCAGCCTCAGAAAGGCCGGCAATCGCGTCCGCATCGGCTGCCAGCTCGTCGAGGCGGGGAGCGGCGAACATCTGTGGGCCGAGCGCTTCGACGGCACGCTCGAAGATTCGTTCGATTTGCAGGACCAGATTACCGAAAGCCTGATCGGCTCGGTCGGCCCGGTGCTGCGCGGCGCCGAAGTCGAGCGCGCGCGGCGCAAGCCGGAGCCGAGCCAGGATGTCTATGATCTGGTCTGTCGCGCGATACCATTGGCCTTTGCCGAAGCTGCCGAGGACAATCAAGAGGCGCTGCGTCTGCTCGGGCTGGTGTTCGAGGCCGATCCCGACAATTCGCTCGCCAATGCACTTGCAGCTTGGTGCCGGCAACAGCGTCATTTGATGAATTGGCCCGGCGCCGAGGACGACGACCGCGAGGCGGCAAAGCGCTTGGCCCGGGTGGCGATCGCTGGAGGTGGCGATACGCCGCTGGCGCTCGCCGTGGCGGGCGCGGTACGCGCCGCCTTGAGCCGCGATCACGATTCGGCGTTGGCAGCGGTAGATCGGGCTACGATGATCAACCCAAATTCCGCCATTGTCCTCGGCTTCGATGCTCTGACGCGATGCCTGTGCGGGGCCTATGACAAGGCCATCGAGCACGCCGAGAAGGCGTTGCATTTGAGCCCTCTGGAGCCGCTCAACTACCATGCCAGCTTTACGCTCGCCTTGGCTTGCTTATTCACTGGCCGCAACGAAGAGGCCGTGACGCATGCACGAAAAGCGATCGAGGGCAATCGCAATTTCGCCCTTCCCTACTGCATGCTCGCGTTGGTGTGCGCCCGCCTGGGTCGACAGGAAGAAGCAGCGCAAGCAGTCAGCCAGCTGGTGGGCACGGCGCCGCGCTTTAGCGTCGGGACCTTGCGCAAGATCCGGTTCGCTGACGCCGCGCGCCTGCAGCCGGACCTCGCCGTCCTGCAGGCGGCGCACCTGCCGGAGTAACCTCGGTTCGCTTTGAGCCAACGCTTTTTATGTCGCGGCACTTCGGCGGTGATACGGCGGGCAGGGCGCGGCAACGACCTTAATCGTCGGACAGGAGCAGTACATGGACAATTGGCTCGAGCCCGCCCTGGACTACATCACGCAGTGGCTCGAATATCAAATGCGCGAAACGGAGCAACCAGGCTGTGTGATCGCGGTTGTCCACAAAGGTCAGGTTGTTCTCGAGCGGGCCTTCGGATATGCCGACATCGTCGAGCGCGTGCCCCTGACGCCGCGGCACCGTTTCCGTGTGGCCTCCCATTCGAAGAGCTTCACCGCTGCCGGCATTATGAGGCTTCGCGAGGATGGCAAGCTCGGCCTCGACGACACCATCGGGCAGCATGTCTCGGGTTTGCATCCGGAAATCGCGGCGGCGAGGATCGGCCAGCTGCTCTCTCACAGCGCCGGAATTGTTCGTGACGGCAGCGACAGCGGCCACTGGCAGGACCGCCGTCCGGTCCCCGACCAGGCAGAGCTACGCGCCGACCTTGCCGCGGCACCGGTGATCGAGCCGAACACCCGCTTCAAATATTCGAACCACGGGTACGGGCTGGTCGGTCTCGTCATCGAGGCGGTTACCGGGATGCCTTATCGCGACTGGATCAGGCGTGCGATCATCGACGCAGCCGGGCTCGAGGAGACCGAGCCGGATATGCCAGTCCACAACTCTGTGCCTGTCGCGCGCGGCCACAGCCCCAAATTGCCGCTCGGGCGGCGCGTTGTGATCCCGGGCGACAATCCGACCAATGCGCTGGCCCCGGCGACGGGTTTCGTCAGTACCGCTCGAGATCTGGCGCGCTTCTTCGCGCAGCTCGATCCAGCCGCGAAACAGAGCATTCTGGCGGTCGCCAGCCGACGTGAAATGATCCGCCGGCAGTGGCGCGCTCCGCATTCCAGTATTGAACGCTATTACGGGCTTGGCACGATGAGCGGCAAGACCGGCGAATGGGAATGGTTCGGTCACGGCGGAGCCTTTCAGGGCTTTGCCAGCCGTACCGTGGTCCTGCCGGACCCCGCCTTCGCCCTGTCGATTCTCACCAATGCGGTGGACCGACTGACCGATCGTTGGGCGGACGGGACGATCCAGATTCTGGCAAGCTTTGCCAAAAACGGTGCACCGACCAGCGAAGTTCGCGACTGGACTGGTCGTTGGTGGAGCCTCTGGGGTGCCGTCGACCTCGTGCCGATCGGCGGGAAAGTGATGGTTCTGACCCCCTCGCTACCCAACCCATTCACGGATACCAGCGAAATTGTGGTCTCCAGCGCAGATCGCGGACGCATCAGCCTCGCTGCCGGGTTTGCGCGCCACGGCGAGGATGTCCGCCGCGTTCGCGGCAGCAACGGCAAGGTCGCCGAGGTGTGGCTCGGCGGTATCCGCCTGGTACCGGAGGCTGTGGTTGCCGCCGAGCTCGAAGCGCGCTATGGCAGTTGATATGCGGCCGCCGTTCGTCACCGGCCTTGTTTCGCGTGGCCTTCCGAAGACCTCACTTCCGTGTTAAATTTGTGCTAAATGCCAGTCAAGTGTGAACTAGTTCACACTTGACGTACCGACCGCGGGGCATTTTTACCGCACCTTAGGCAGGTGCTGAATACCGTGTCAGAGAATATGAGCGCACGCGCCCGTCGCCGTCACGCGGCCATCCTGGTAGCCGGCTACAACCGGCTGTTGCCCGGCGATGAAGCCGACCGTTTTGCCGGCCTCAGGGCATTTCTGGCCGAAATCGTCGAGCCGCAGATCCTCGAGTTTGATGGGAATATCTTCAAAGAGACCGCGGAGCTGGTGCTCGCCGAGTTCAAGAACGCCGTAGGCGCCGCGCGCTGCGCGGCCTCGCTGCGCGACGTGGTCGCGCAAATGAACCAGAATTTGCCGGACGAACAGCGCATCGCGATGCGGGTCGGTGTCAATTTCGGCGATATCATCGCCGAGCAGGGCGACATCTTTGGTGACGGTGTCAACATCGCAGCGCGGGTACAAGCGCTGGCCCGGGCGGGCAGTGTCTATGTGTCGGAGATCCTCCATGATCGAGTCGTCGACGAAGACGATTTCGTTTTCGAGGATCTCGGCCCTCAGGACCTCAAGAACATCTCGAGGCCGATCAGGATCTACCGGATGGCCGGTGAGATGGCCGAGCTGTCGGAAGACCTGCTCGCTGCCGGTGCCAGATTCGCGGCCCGCGCACCGGCTTTTGACGATCGACGCGCCATCGCCGTCTTGCCGTTCGTGAACTTCAGCGGCGATCCCGAGCAGGAGTTCTTTGCCGACGGCCTCACCGAGGACATCATTTCGATGCTCGCCGGCTGGCGCGCCTTTCCGGTCATCGCCAGCGCGTCGACCTTTACCTACAAAGGCAAGACCCTCGACATCAAAACGGTCGGACAGGAATTGGGCGCGCGCTATGTGCTCGAGGGCAGTGTGCGCAAGTCGGGCCGCCGGGTGCGCGTCACTGCGCAGCTGATCCAAGCAGATACCGGCCATCACATCATGGCCGAAAGATACGATCGCGACCTGACCGACCTTTTTGATCTGCAGGACGAAATCACCCACGCGATCGCCGGCGCGATCGAACCGGAAATCCTCAAATTCGAGCGCGAGCGCATCGCCGAGCGGCCGCAGCTTCGCGAAGATGCTTACGAACTCTATCAGCAAGGCATGTCGCACTATTATCGCAACACCAAGGCGGATAAGGC
>Ga0306926_10001634_pt1 | contig 22399 bp, 18 predicted proteins | sample flu12Cox44000178_FD_203759 | JGI IMG/M metagenome (GOLD analysis project Ga0306926, IMG submission 203759) | Lab enrichment of tropical soil microbial communities from Luquillo Experimental Forest, Puerto Rico - flux8day.12C.oxic.44.000.178 (v2)... | ecosystem: Environmental > Terrestrial >...
GCCGCAACGATCGCGCCAGTCGGCTCAAAGGTCAGCATCTTCAGCACCAGGGCCGAGCGGTTGACCATCTCGCGCCAGCGGCCATGGTAGCGGGACTTGCTCAGCCAGCGCCGCCAGAACGCGAGCGTCTGCGTCAGCAGTTCGATACCGATAAGCCTCGCCTCCAGCAGCCCAGAGTCGCCATTGCCCTCGACTTGGCGCAGGATGAACGTCGTTGGCTCGCCCGGGTGCAGCAGGAACTCGGTGACGACTCCCGAGCCTTGGCGCGCCAGTGGAAAGCGGCTAATCAACAATAAGCGCACACCGGGAGCCTCAAACGCGGCGCCGCGGCCCTCCAAAGTGACTTGATGGGGCCGCCGCGCGTAATCGAATGCGGGTTGGCATTCGAGCCGGAAGCGCACGGCCCCGCGTACCGCCCGCACGACCCGAACGATCTGGTGTGCCTTCTTGGCTCGGCTCGGGTCTTGGACCGGCATGAAGTCGATCACTTCGCCGACGCCGTCGGGGCTGAGGAAGCGCGTCACCAACACGTTGCTGTCGGGCAGGTACATCTGCTTGTGCTGGGCCTCGTGGAGGCTGGCGATCTTGAAGAAGCCTCCTTTTTGCTCGTCGAGAATCGCGCCAAAAACGCTAGGCGAGTCGAAGTGCGGCAGGCAGCACCAGTCGATCGAACCGTCCATACCCACCAGCGCCACCGTGTGCAGGTCGCCAATGACGCCGTAGGACTCGATCGGCTTATAGACCATTTCTCATCAGCCTCTCGCCGCAGCGAGAAGCTCGCCGCATCCCGCAGCAAAAAACGTCAATGTCACTATTAGCCTTCGATAATCAATGGCTCATTCCACGTCTCGGTCCGCGACACCGGACCTGGCATCTCAGCTGCCGATCACGTGACCAATATCGCCAAGTTACCGCAAGCTGAAAATTCCAGTCGGCAGGTTGTCCTCACCCCAGCGGGTGTCAACAAGCACATTGCGGACTCCAGGACAAAGAATCCGTGCCCATGAATCCAATGGTCGGCACTTTGCCCACCTGCTGCGCGCGCGCCGCGAGCGGCCAGGATTACAGCAGGGTTTTGCGACCGGCGAAATGGGGTTCAGGGGTCAGTTTGCACGGCAGCAATCCTAAGCCGCTCACGTCTGCTTTGGGTCAAAAGCGACGTTTTAGCCGCCTGGCTCGATGTCCGCTTTACCCCCGATAGCGACCGGGATCGCGACCTGCCGAGGGGCCGCTAAGTGCCAGAAGCGACCAAAGTGCAGCGCGACAAATGGCGCCTCATCCAACGGCGCCAAAGATAGCACCAATGCCGGCCGTGACCCCCATCGCAAGAGCACCCCAGAAAGCCACACGGATGGTTGGCTTGACGATGCTTGCGCCGCCAGCTTTCGCACCGATCGCGCCGAGCACCGCGAGGAATAGCAAGGAACCCACGGAAACCGCCGCGATTGTCCACCGCGACGGCGAGACAAGCGCAAGTGCGAGCGGGGCTGCCGCCCCAACCGAAAAAGTTGCCGCCGACGTCAATGCCGCTTGCACAGGGCGCGCAGTAGTGATTTCCGAAATCCCAAGCTCATCACGGGCGTGCGCGCCCAGTGCATCTTTCGTCATGAGCTGCTCGGCAACCTGTTGGGCAAGGCCATACTCGACTCCACGTGAGATGTAGATGTTGGCAAGTTCCGTCCTCTCGAACTCAGGATCATTGGCAAGTTCTCGCCTTTCGCGCGCGATATCGGCATTTTCGGTGTCCGATTGCGAGCTGACTGAGACATACTCGCCCGCCGCCATGGACATGGCACCTGCGACAAGGCCGGCGATGCCTGCGAGCAAGATATTAGTCTGAGACGCTGCGGCCGAAGCGACACCTAGAATCAGGCTCGCGGTCGAGATTATCCCATCATTTGCGCCCAGCACGGCAGCGCGAAGCCAGCCGATCCGCCCGACGAGATGCGTTTCGTTGTGTATGCGGGTCATGGATCGCCCCTTTCGAGGGTAGCTCTCTGCTTACAACGACGGCATAGCCTTCCGGTCCTGGTGATAGCGACGCTGTAATGGTAATGGTGTCCAGTATTTGCCCCGAGGAGCGGCACTGAATTATTTTCCATCTAATCCGCTTTGTTCTGCGGCTTGTACCGATGATCGCGCGACAGAGAGCCGTTAGCGTCATTCTGGTTCTTGTGCCTTATGAGGGCACTTCCGAGCAGTCCCAGCAGAAGCAGTGTACATCCAAGAATAGCGCTGGCGAGGTCGATATAATGCCCAGCGCTTGCTGGCTGACCCCACCCCAACGCGGGCAGCCAGTGCGCCGCAGCGACGAGGACGCACAGGACAAGGCCGGTCATGATGGTCATCGCGGATCGGCTTTGCCGGTCACGCGGCCACCAGGATCGTAGAGCGTCGGAACGCAAATGCTTCGCCAGACCGTCCTCGCTCTCACCGCAGCCGCCGCGCTTGGCGGCGGCGCGCTGGCCCCGACCTCCGCTTCGTCGTGGGGTTTCCACGGCGGCGGCTTCCATGGCGGCTGGCACGGCGGCTTCTTCGGCCCGGCCATCGTCGGTGCCCCGGTCTATGACAGCTGCCTGGTCCGCACCTGGGTGCCCGGCCCGAACGGTCCGGTGCTGCACACTGTCGATCGCTGATCAGTTGCGGCGCTACGATCTGAAATGCAAAACCCCGGCCTCGCACGAGGCCGGGGTGAGCTTTGTCATTCGCGGCGCCAGCCCGGCCGCGCCGAGCGATCAGCCGGCGGAGGATTCGCCTTCCAGCCAGCGCGCGATGACGCCGCCGATGACGCCGCCGACGATCGGCGCCACCCAGAACAGCCACAGGCACGACAGCGCCGCGCTACCGCCGAAAATCGCCGTCGCCGTCGAGCGCGCCGGATTGACCGAGGCGTTCGATACCGGAATGGCGATGAGGTGGATGACGACGAGCGCGAGGCCGATGGCGATCGGCGCGAATCCGGCTGGTGCGTTCTTGCCGGTTACGCAGGTTATGACGATGAGGAACAGTGCGGTAAGGACCGTCTCGATCAAGGCAACCGACAGCAACGAGAAGTGGACGTCGCCACCATAGACGTTGGAGATAGCGAGGAAGTCGTTCCAGTTGAACGGCGGCGCGCCGGCCAGGATGACCTTGAACACGGCCGCGGCGGCGATGCCGCCGATCACCTGGGCGATGATATAGGGGATCACCTTTTCAGCCTTGCAGCGGCCGGCGACAACGAGCCCGCAGGTGACAGCCGGATTGAAATGGCCGCCTGAAATCGAGCCGACCGCATAGGCCATGGCCAGCACCGACAGGCCGACCGCAAAGGCGACTGCGACAAGTCCGGCCGATGGCGCCGAGAACAGCGCCGCGCCGCATACCGCGCTGACCAGCATGAACGTCCCGATGAACTCAGCCCCCAACTCCCGCACCATTTTTGCCTCCCTGTCGTGCTCAGTGTTTTCGCCGCGCCGCGATGCGACGCGCTTTATCTAACTTGGCGATTCCGATGGAGGCAAGCGGGTGCGCAGCATGGCCATGCAAGCGGCGCAACCGGCCGCCCATCGGCATCGCCGGCAACGCAATCAGGTCGCGTTGTTGCTCGACGCCTGCTTCTTGGGCTTCGCCGGCTTCTTCTTAGCGGTTTGCGGCGGCGGCGCCGACTCGGCGACGCTGTCCATCTGCATCAGCCGCCCGCGCTGGAAATGATAAATCCCCGGCCGAGGCCCGCTGTTATAGGTCAGGACCGCGGTACGATCGCCGTTCGGGGCCTTGCCGATCTGCACGCTGCTCGGCGCGCCTGCCCGCGCCACCACATCGCATTCGCTCATGCCGAGGCCCACGCCCTCGCCGAGCGCCGGCGCCGCTGCGGGACCGCCCGGCGCGGCTTGCGGCTGCGCTGCCGCCGGGCAAGCGCCACTGCCGCCGATCAAGTCGGCCTCGGTTATCGGCCGGTTCAGCCTGCTCGACTCCTGCAGGTCGGAATAGGTGTAGCCGGCGTTACGACCGCCAAAATCCAGCGGCTTGCGGAACCACGGCTGGTCGGTGCCGATATCCGTATTGCCGCAGTCGGACAGCGCCGTCGCCATTATGAGCGCCAACAGCGCGCTGCAACGCCTCGGTCCAAGGTTCACCACAGAGTCCCCTAAGCCAGTGCCGCCATCACAGAAGGATGCGCCGGTTTGTGTTGCTAACGTGGCACTCCGCCGCGCGCTGTGCTAGCCACCATGCTAGCGGCTTTGGCCATGCAACTACAAGCCACTTCGCGCCGCCGCATGGGCCGGCCGAAGGTAAAAATCAACGATGGCACAGTGGGTTGAACGCCGATCCTGATCCCAGCCGGCAACATTGCGGTTTGTGATTACCGTCACGGATTTTTGCTTCGCCTGACGCGAAACTGTCAACTGAGGAAGTTTGTCCGCGTACGCCCCGACCGACCAAGCGCAGAAATGAGCACGACGTAGGGACCCTCCATGCATCTGCAATTCGTCGGCTGCGGCGACGCCTTCGGCTCCGGCGGGCGGCTGAACACCTGCTTTCACCTGGTCGGCAAGGAGGTCAACGCACTGATCGATTGCGGCGCCACGTCGCTCGTCGGCATGAACAAGCTCGCGATCGCCCGCAATGGGATCGACACGATCTTCATCACGCATTTCCATGCCGACCACATTGCCGGTCTGCCGTTTTTCATCCTCGAGGCCAACTACGTCGCAAAGCGCACGCGGCCGCTCACCATCGTCGGCCCGCCCGGACTGAAAGCCCGTCTCCCGCACGTGATGGAATGCGGCTTTCCCGGAACCAAAGAATTGTCGCTTGGCTTCACCTTGACGCTTCAGGAACTGGACATCGGCAAGCGTCGCGAAGTCGGACATGTAGCGGTCACGCCGTATCACGTCGTGCACGACGACCGCGCCGGCCCCTGTCTCGGCTTTCGCTTCGAGGTCGAAGGCAAGGTGATCGCATTCTCCGGCGACACACAGTGGACCGACGCCCTGATCGAGCTCGGCCGCGACGCCGACCTCTTCATCTGCGAGGCCTATACCCGCGATAAGCCGATCGCTACCCACATGGCGCTGTCGTCGCTCGAGCAGCATCTGCCGCAGATCAAGCCGAAACGGATCATTCTCACCCACATGAGCAATGACATGCTGACGCGGCGAGCCGAAGTTCCCTATGAGACCGCCGAAGACGGCATGATCGTCAAGCTGTAGGCGCTCAGCCTCCGAGCGCGGCTTCGATCACTTTAAGCGCATCGTCGGCCTTCGAGGCATCGGGGCCGCCGGCTTGCGCCATGTCGGGCCTGCCGCCGCCGCCCTTTCCGCCAAGCGCTTCGGCGCCCTTGCGCACCAGATCGACGGCGTTGAAGCGTTTCGTCAGATCGTCGGTGACGCCGACGACGATGCCGGCCTTGCCGTCGCCGGAAACGCCGACAATGGCGACAACGCCCGAGCCAACCCGCTTCTTGCCTTCGTCGACAAGGCTGCGCAGGTCCTTCAGCTCGATGTCGTGCACCACCCGGGCCATCAAATTCGCGCCGGCGACCGAGCGAATGCCGTCCGCGCCGGCGCCCGCCTTGCCGCCTCCGCCGCCCATGGCGAGCTTCTTCTTGGCGTCGGACAATTCACGCTCGAGGCGCTTTCGCTCATCGAGTAGCGTTGCAGCGCGCGTCACGATCTCGCCGACGGGTGCTTTCATCTCGGCCGAGATGGCGCGGACGTCGTCGCGCAACTTGTTGAGCTCGTGACGGGCGGCGTTGCCGGTCAGCGCCTCGATGCGGCGCACCCCGCCGGCGACGCCGCTTTCGCCGACCACCGAAACGAGCCCGATATCGCCGGTGCGCGCCACATGGGTGCCGCCGCACAATTCGACTGACCAGCCCATAGTGTTGCCGCCGGCTGCAGAAAGATCTTGACCCATGGCGACCACGCGAACCTCGTCGCTGTATTTCTCGCCGAACAGCGCGCGGGCGCCCGACATCCGCGCATCCTCGAGCGCCATCACCCGCGTGGTGACGGGCGAATTCTGCAGCACGTATTCGTTGGCGAGATCCTCGACGCGCTCGATTTCTTCCGCGGTCATCGCCTTCGGATGTGAGAAGTCGAAACGCAAGCGGTCCGGCGCGACCAGGGAGCCTTTCTGCGCCACGTGGTCGCCGAGCACGTGACGCAGCGCCTCGTGCAACAAATGCGTCGCCGAGTGATTTTTGCGGATCGCGCCGCGGCGCCCGTGATCGACCTCGAGCGAAAGCGCCGCGCCGGCCATCAGCGTGCCGTCCTCGACGGTGCCGATATGCACGAACACGTCACCGAGATGCTTTTGCGTATCGGTGACCTTGAAGCGCACGCCGTCGGCGATCATCAACCCGGTATCGCCGACTTGGCCGCCGGACTCGCCGTAGAACGGCGTCTGGTTGAGCACCACGGCGCCGCTCTCGCCTCTTCTCAGCGCGTCTACCAGCTTGCTGTCGCGCACCAGTGCCGCAACGACGCCTTCGGCGCGCTCGGTCTCGTAGCCGAGGAATTCCGTGCCGCCGACTTTTTCGCGGATGCGGAACCACACCGCCTCGTTCGCCGCCTCGCCGGAGCCGGCCCACGCGGCGCGCGCCTTGTTGCGCTGATCCTCCATCGCGTCGGTGAACGAGGCGACATCGACGCCGATGCCGCGCGAGCGCAATGCGTCCTGGGTGAGATCGAGGGGAAAGCCGTAAGTGTCGTAGAGCGTGAACGCGGTGACACCGTCGAACATGTCGCCGCGCTTCAAACTCTTGCTGGCGTCGTCGAGGATGGCGAGGCCGCGCTGCAGCGTACGGCGGAAGCGCGTCTCTTCGAGCTTGAGCGTCTCGGAGATCAGCGCGTCGGCGCGATGCAGCTCCGGGAAGGCCTGGCCCATCTCGCGCACCAGCATCGGCACGAGCCTCCACATCAACGGATCCTTGGCGCCCAGAAGCTCGGCGTGGCGCATGGCGCGGCGCATGATGCGGCGGAGCACGTAGCCGCGGCCCTCGTTCGACGGCAGCACGCCGTCGGCGATGAGGAAGGCCGACGCGCGTAAATGGTCGGCGATGACACGGTGCGAGGCCTTGCGCTCGCCGTCGGGCTCGACGCCGGTGTGGTGGGCAATGTCGCGGATCAGGGTGTGAAACAGGTCGATGTCGTAGTTGTTAGTCACGCCCTGCAGGATGGCGGTGATGCGTTCGAGCCCCATGCCGGTGTCAATCGACGGCCGCGGCAGGTCGACGCGGGTTTTCTCGTCGATCTGTTCGAACTGCATGAAGACGAGATTCCAAAACTCAAGAAAGCGGTCGCCGTCCTCCTCGGCCGACCCCGGCGGGCCGCCGACGACACTGTCGCCCTGGTCGTAGAAAATCTCCGAGCAATAGCCGCACGGGCCGAGCGGCCCCATCGCCCACAGGTTATCGGCATGGCCGACGATGCGGGCCTCCGGCAGGCCCGCGATCTCCTTCCACAGCGCGCGCGCGTCTTCGTCGGACGGATGCACCGTGACCCACAGCCGATCCTTGGGTAGCTCGAATTCCTTGGTCACCAGCCGCCAGGCAAGCTCGATGGCGCGATCCTTGAAGTAATCGCCGAACGAGAAGTTGCCGAGCATCTCGAAGAAGGTGTGGTGGCGGACAGTGTAGCCGACATTGTCGAGGTCGTTGTGCTTGCCGCCGGCGCGCACGCATTTCTGCGAGGTGGTGGCGCGCACGTAGGGGCGCTTTTCGAGGCCGGTGAAGACGTTCTTGAACTGCACCATGCCGGCGTTGGTGAACATCAAGGTCGGATCGTTGCGCGGCACGAGCGGCGACGAGGCCACGATCTCGTGGCCCTCGCGCGCAAAATAGTCGAGGAAGCTCGACCGGATTTCGTTGACGCCGCTCATGTGCCGCAACTCTCTAGCGGGGCTCGCGATTCCTGTCCAGAAACCGCGATTGCGCGCCCGCGCCAAAGCATATAAGCGCTCGTTCCGCGTCGTGCCGCCCACCGAGTGCCTGCAATGAATGAAAGTTCTGCCCCGTCCACCGACTCGCTCGAGGCGCGCCTCAAAGCCGGCCGCTTCGTCATCACCGCCGAGCTTGCCCCGCCGGTGTCCTGCAGCGCCGACGATCTGCGGGCCAAGGCCGCCGCGCTCAAGGGCCTACCCGATGCGATCAACGTCACCGACGGCGCCGGCGCCCGCGCCCACATGGCGGCGCTTGCGGCGGCCTCGCTTCTGCTCGGCATGGGGATCGAGCCCATCCTGCAGATCACCTGCCGCGACAAGAACCGAATCGCCTTGCAGAGCGAGATGATGGGCGCCGCCGCGCTCGGCATCCGCAACCTGCTCCTGCTGACCGGCGACGATCCGAAGGCCGGCGACCAGCCCGACACCAAGCCGGTGTTCGACATCAACTCCGCGACGCTGATCGAGACCGCGCGGCGGCTGCGCGATGAAAGCAAATTGCCGACCGCCCGCAAGGTTGCGGGCCGCGCGGATTTCTTCATCGGCGCCGCGGATATGCCTCTTGACCCGCCACCCGGCTGGCAGCCGAACGCGCTTACGGCCAAGATTAAATCCGGTGCGCAATTTGCCCAGACCCAGTTCTGCATGGATGTCGGCGTAGTGCGGCGTTATGTCGGCGCGCTGCATCAGGCCGGCCTCACCAAACAAATCGCGATCCTCATCGGCGTTAATCCGTTACGCTCGGCGAAGTCGGCGCAATGGATGAAGAGTCATCTGTTCGGCACCATCATCGCCGACGCGCTGATCGAACGCGTGGAGAAGGCCGCCGATCCGGCGCGCGAAGGCATCGCCATCTGCGCCGAGTTGATCGAAGAATTCTCGACCATTCCGGGCGTCGCCGGCGTCCACATCATGGCGCCGGGCAACGACGCGGCGATCCCCGAGGTGATCGCGGCGGTGCGGACGCGCGTAGCGAACGCCGCCAATTGATCAGGCGCGCCCCTCCTCTCGCGTCCGAATATCGACTTCCGATTTCAGCGTGCGGTGCACCGGGCATTTGTCGGCGATCTCTAAGAGTTTCGCGCGCTGCTCTTCCGATAAATTGCCCTCGAACGTGATCGCGCGCTCGATGCGGTCGATCTTGCCCTCTTTGGTTTCGCATTCGGCGCAATCCTTGGCGTAGATCTTCTCGTGGCGCAGTCGCACTTCGGTACGCGTCAGCGGCAGAGCTTTGAGATCGGCGTAAAGGCGCACCGTCATCGAGGTGCAGGCGCCGAGCGCGGCGAGGAGGAGATCGTAAGGGCCTGGGCCGGAATCTAGACCGCCGTCCTTGACCGGCTCGTCGGCCATCAGCCGATGGGGGCCGACGATGATCTCCTGCTGGAATTTGCCGCGCCGCGTCTCCCGCACCTTGACGGTGCCGGGCGCGGTGTCGGCGGCCGGCTCACCGTCGGCGGCCATGTCGAGATAGCGCGCGGCCCAGGCGGCGATGACGCTCGCCACATAGGCATCGTCGCTGCGGCGGCTGAGCAGATGATCGGCGCCGGCGAGTGAGATGAAACTCTTCGGGTGCTTGGCCGCAAGAAAAATGTGGCTCGCATTGTCGATGCCAACGGTGTCGTCGGTCGGCGAATGGAAGATCAGCAGCGCCTTATGCAGCGCGGCGATGCGCGGGGTGAGCGTCTGCTCGGCGACGTCGTCCAGGAAGGCCCGGCGGACGCGGAAATTGCGGCCGGCGAGCGTGACCTCGACCTCGCCCTGTAGATTGATGTCGGCGATCTTGTCCTTGAGAAGCCCGGTGACGTGAGCGGGATCGGCCGGCGCGCCGATCGTGACAACGGCGCGGGCTTCGGCGATGTGATGCGCGGCGGCAAGCACGGCGGCGCCGCCGAGGCTGTGGCCGATCAGGATCGCGGGCGCGCCGAGTTTCTCGCGCAAATGGTCGGCGGCGGCAACCAGATCGTCGACGTTCGAGGAGAACGTGGTGTTGGCGAACTCGCCTTCGCTGGCGCCGAGCCCGGTGAAGTCGAAGCGCAGCACCGCGATGCCGCGCAGTGTCAAGCCCTCGGCAATGCGCCGCGCCGCGCGATTGTCCTTGCCGCAGGTGAAGCAGTGCGCGAACAGCGCCACTGCCCGCGCCGGCCCGTCGGGCCGATCGAGCAGCGCAGCGAGCGTTTCGCCCTTGGCATTGCGGAAGTCGAATTTTTCGGCAGGCATTTTCGGACCTCTCGCATTTTCTCCATGCTATTTCCCGGATGCGGTGCAACGCGAAGTGATGCACCGCTGATACGGGATCGTCGCAGACTCTAAGCCTATGAAGGTCTGCAGCGCACGACTTCATGGCGCGCCGCGCCCGGGAAACGCGGCCAGTGAGACACATAAGCACGCGACGATGAGGAGTGATTGCAGCCAACGCTTTGCTGGGCGCAGGGCCGCCCGTTCCATTCTGAACGCGCCGAGGGCGGAAAAGTCACCTAGGAATTAATGCTCAGAAGTCGAGTAAGCCGCAGGCGCTGAAAGCCACCGCAGGGCGACGGAAGGAAGAAGGGCCGCCCTCGCGAGCAGCCCTTCCATTGTCAGGCAGCGGCCCGGTTGCGCGAGGCGAGGACTTGCTACTACCAAGTCTTGCCTCACGCGCATGAGCCGGTGACGGATTTAAGTCACCTGGCTGGACCCTCGGCTGAGGCGAAGATCCAGTTCATGCATGCCGGCGACCGCGGCGATAGACAATGAGACACTGGATCACCTCCTTTCGGTTGTTAATGATGGCCGCAATATAGGGCATGCGCGGAGATTCGGAAGACGCGTTTGGCGCATCGGCGACGCTACCGCCCCAGTTCCCGCATCGCCGCGTCCAGACCATCGATCGTCAGCGGATACATGCGCCCGCCCATGATCTGGCGAAGAAGCCGCGTCGAGGCGGTGGTCTCCCATTCGTGCTCGGGCACCGGGTTGAGCCAGACGCAGGACGGATAGGTGGACATGACGCGCTGCATCCACACCTGCCCGGGTTCCTCGTTGAAATGCTCGACCGATCCGCCGGGCGCGACGATCTCGTACGGTGACATCGCCGCGTCGCCGACGAAGATCACCTTGTAGTCGTGCGGATAGGTGTGCAGCACGTCCCAGGTCGGCGTGGTCTCGGTCCAGCGCCGCGCGTTCTGCTTCCACACCCGCTCGTAGAGGCAATTATGGAAGTACAGATGCACCATGTGCTTGAACTCGGTGCGGGCGGCGGAGAACAACTCTTCCGTCACCTTGACGTGCCACTCCATGGAGCCGCCGACGTCGAAGAACAAAAGCACCTTGATGGTATTGTGCCGCTCCGGCCGCATCAGGATGTCGAGATAGCCTTTGTGCGCGGTGCCCTTGATGGTGCCGTCGAGGTCGAGCTCCTCTGGGGCGCCGGTGCGGGCGAATTTGCGCAACCGCCGCAACGCGATCTTGATGTTGCGGGTGCCGAGCTCGACGTCGCCGTCGAGATCCTTGAACTCGCGCTTGTCCCACACCTTCACGGCGCGAAAGTTTCTATTCTTGTCCTGGCCGATGCGCACGCCTTCGGGATTGTAGCCGTAGGCGCCAAACGGGGACGTTCCTGCCGTGCCGATCCATTTCTTGCCGCCCTGATGGCGGCCCTTCTGCTCGGCGAGGCGCTGGCGCAGCGTTTCCAGAAGCTTCTCCAGGCCGCCCATGGCCTCGATCTGCTTCTTTTCCTCGTCGGTCAGATATTTCTCGGTGAGCTTCTTCAGCCACTCGATCGGAATTTCGACGGCGAGCGCCTGTTCGATCAGATCGAGACCCTTGAAGACGTGGCCGAACACGCGGTCGAACTTGTCGAGATTGCGCTCGTCCTTCACCAGCGCTGCGCGCGACAGGTAGTAGAATGACTCGACCCTGCGGTCGGCCAAATCCTTCTCCACCGCCTCCATCAAGGTGAGGTATTCGCGCAAGGTCACCGGAAGGCCGGCGGCTTTGAGCTCATGGAAGAAGGTGGCGAACATGGGGGTCACTCTACTGCGAAACACGAGCGCCGTGCGCCCGGTCACGCCTCGGCCCCCATACTGCCAAAATATCTAGCTGGCACCGCTAACCCAACAATCAATTCTTCCTAAACTATTGATTTAGCATCATAAAAACAATTACGATAATTATTTCGACACATCGAAAGATATATCTTGCGCTATAGCGGCATTTGATCTATCTAAAGATATATCTTTCAACGGAGAATTGTGAGAATGCAAAGACATCGTGGATCACGCGACGAGCGCTGCGGCTCGCGCGAAGAACAGTGGGCGGCGGGACACCATCGCCGTCATCGCTTCGGCGGCGGGTTCGGGTTCGGCGGCCGTCACGGCCGCGGCATGGATCCCGAAGATATGCGCGCCGGGCGGATGCTGGCGCAGGGCGATCTGCGGCTGATCGCGCTGTCCTTCATCGTGCAGGAGCCGCGCCACGGCTACGAGATCATCAAGCTCGTCGAAGAGAAGACCGGCGACTGGTATTCACCGAGCCCCGGCATCGTCTATCCGACGCTGACGTATCTCGAGGAAGCGGGCTACGTCACCGCCTCCACCGAAGGCGCGAAGAAACTCTACGCCATTACCGCGGAAGGCCGCGCGTATCTTGAGGCCAATCGCGACGTGGTCGACGCGGTGCTGGATCGACTAACGGCGATCGGCGAGCGCATCAACCGCTGGCGGCGTGCCGAACGCGGCGAGCGCGGCAACCGTCGCGCGCTGCCTCCCCTCGTAGAGGCCGCGTTCGATCACTTGCGCGAGACCGTCGGCAAGCGGCTCGAGGCCGACGCCGACGCCGAAGCGCGCCTCGCCGAAATCTTGGCCCGCACCGCGGGCGAGCTGCAGGACAAGAATTAAGCGTACGAACTAAGCGCAAGAACTAAGCACAAGAACTAAGCAGAGGTCACTTCCGGCGTGCGCACATGCTCTGGCCGCACGCCAAGCCCGATCAGGCGTGCCGGGATGCGGCGCAGCACCGGAAACAGCCCGAGCAGCTTGAACATCAGCGGTGGCTTCGGCCGCTGCTCGCTGGTCAGCGCACGGCTGATAATGCGGTTCTGTACGGCAAGCTGCACGGCTTGCGTCAGCCGCACCGCCAACGTCCGCCGCTCCTGAATGGCGTACAGGTCGGCGTCGGTCACCGCGCCGCGCTTGAGCGGCGCCGCGAGGCGGTTGGCGGCAGCAACGGCGTCCTGGACCGCGATGTTGACGCCAACGCCGCCGACCGGCGACATCGCGTGCGCGCTGTCGCCAATGCAGATCAGCCCCGGCCGCCACCACTGCCGCAGCCGGTCGACCTTCACGGTCAGAAGCTTGACGTCGTCGAAGCTTTTGATCTCGCCGATGCGATCGGCGAGGAACAGCGACATCGACAAGACCCTTTGGCGAAAAGCGTCGATGCCTTCGGCCTGGACGCGGTCGATACCGCCTTTCGGAATTACGTAGGCACACTGCCAGTAGTCGCCGCGGTTGAGCATGATCATCAGCTTGGCGGCTTCGATGTGGCCGAAGACGTCGCCCGGGTCGCCGGCCTCGCGCGTCATGCGGAACCACAGCACGTCCATCGGCGCGCCGTAGTCGTCGCTTTGCAAGCCGGCGCGCTCGCGCACCGTCGAGTGCCGCCCGTCGCAGCCGACCACGAGCGCGGCACGGATCGTGAGCGTGCCGTCGGGCGCGCGGGCGCGCAGCCCGACGATGCGCCCGCCCTCCTCGATCAGGTCGGTCGCCTCGGTCTGCATGTGCAGATCGAAGCTCTTGTAGCGCTTGCCCTGCGCGGCCAGGAAATTGAGGAAGTCCCACTGCGGCATCAGCGCAACGAACTTGCAGTGGGTCGGCAGATGGGTGAGGTCGGCGAGCGCGATATTGGTGTCGCCGAACTGCAGGCTGAGCCGATCGATCTTCTGGTGTGGCACCTTGAGGAAAGCATCGAGCAGGCCGAGCTCGTGGATCACTTCGAGCGTCGAGGGATGCACGGTGTCGCCGCGGAAGTCGCGGAAGAAGTCGATATGCTTCTCCAGTACGACGACTGGAACGCCGGCCCGCGCCAACAGAAAGCCGAGCATCACGCCGGCCGGGCCACCGCCAGCGATGGCGCATGTAGTGGTGATGGTGGAATCGGCCATGGCAGTCATCTCTGCACGCTGCCGCCTTGTCTACACGCTGCTGCCTTGCGACAACAGGCGGGAAGGTTCAATCTCCTTTATCATCGGCTGATAAGGAAACGCGCCGGAGCCGCCAATGTTCGCCAAGATCAACCACGTCGCCATCGTCAGCGAGAACTACGCCAAGTCGGCGCTGTTTTATCAGGCCGCGTTCGGCATGCGGACCTCGAACAAAACACGCGTCAGCCGTGCGCAGACCGTGGGTGACGGCTATGTCGGGCTCAACATCAATCCGCGCCGCGCCGGCCGCGCCGCCGGCCTTGATCATTTCGGCATCGAGGTCGAGGATTCCGAGACCGCGTTCGAGCGTATGCGCCGCAAATATCCGAGTGTGAAGTGGCTGCAGCGGCCGTCGAACCGGCCGTTCGCCGGCATCTCGACCCACGACCCCGACGGCAACATGTTCGACATTTCGCAGAAAAACATGACCAACCGTACCTCGGTCTATCGCGACCAGGAAGGGAGCGCCTCGGTCAATCCGCGTCATATCGATCACGTCGCGCTGCGCACCATGCGCGCCGACGACATGGCCGAGTTCTATCGCGACGTGTTCGAGCTTGCCTCCGCCAACAAGGCGGCCGGCGATCGCAATCATTATCTCACCGACGGCCACATGACGCTCGTCATCATGCCGTGGGACATCACCGACTATGACGGCACCGGCATCATCACCGCCGGCATGGACCACATCGGCTTCAAGGTCGAGAGCATCGAAAAATTCAAGAGCGACGTCGCGCGCATCGCCGCCGACAATCCGCTGTTGGCGCCGGCCCCAGTCGGCACCGGCGCCGAAGGCGAAAAGCTCCTCGACCTGTTTCGCCGCTCCTGCCCGCTCGGCCAGCATCAGATGGCCGATTGCGACGGCGTCCTGATTGACGTCGCCGAATAGCACCGATGCGGTGGCAACGGGCAGCGATGGCGACGGCAATAACGCTGAGCCTTCCGGGCACCGCCTGCGCCGATCCGATCGCCGATTTCTACAAGGGCCGCACAATTTCCTGGATTCTGAGCGCCGGCGCGGGCGGCGGCTATGCAAGCTACGCGCAAGCGTTTGCGCCTTACTTCAGCGCGCACATCCCCGGGCATCCGACCATCGTCGTGCAGAACATGCCGGGCGGCGGCGGCATCCGCGCCATGCTGCATCTGGGGTCCGTGGCGCCGAAGGATGGCACCACGCTTGGGCTTGTGCATTCGAGCGTGCCGTTCGCGCCGCTCTACGGCATCAAGGCCGCGGCCTACGACCCGCGCACCATGAACTGGATCGGCAGCATCGATGCCTCGACCGGCATCTGCGTCGCCTGGCACACGTCCGGCATCGAGACGTGGCGGGACCTTCTGGAAAAGCCGTTCGTCGTCGGCGGCACCGGCGCCGGCTCGCAGATGGAAACCATGCCGAACATGCTCAACCGGCTGTTCGGCACCAAGATCAAAGTCATCTCCGGCTACAAGGGCGGCAACGACATCTATCTCGCCATGGAGCGCGGCGAGATTGCCGGCCGCTGCGGCGGCCTGATCTCATCCATCGCCTCGACGCGTCCGGACTGGTTCGCGGAGAAGAAGGTCAACGTGCCGGTGCAGATCGCGGCGGCGCGCAACCCGCAATTTCCCGAAGCGCCGGCGATCATGGAGCTCGCCAAGGACAAGCGGACCAAAAGCATCCTCCAGCTGGTGCTGGCGCCGCTGCAGATGGATCGTCCGATCCTCGTGCCGCCCGGCACGCCGGCCGACCGGGTCGCGGCGCTGCGTCAGGCCTTTCATGACACCATGATCGACCCGGCGTTCATCGCCGAGGCCGAGAGGGAGCACCTGGAGATCGACGAAGTCAGCGGCGCGGAGGTGGCGAAAATCCTCGATACCGCCTTTGCCATGCCGCCCGACATCGCCAAGGCAGCGACCGAGGCTATGGGTGCTGGCGGCGGCACCGGCACCGCCGACGAATAGGTTAAGCTTGCCATCCTCACGGCAAGACCGCCTCACATTTCTGCCGCAAGGCGGGTGCTAAGAAAGAAGGGCATCCGCCGCTACTCTCCGATCATGCGCCCTGCGATCCTCCTCGCCGTCCTCCTGTCGCTCGTGCCGTTCAAAAACGCGGCCTTTGCGCAGCTCACGGGCGCTCCTCCCCAACAGCTCCCCGGCACGGTGCCCCAGCAGCCCCCCGGCGGGGCGCCCCAGCAACTCGCAGACACCGGCAATTTTCGCATCGTCTGGGAGGTCAAGAACCGCTTCCGCCTGTTCCGCCGCGAGGCGGACTTTCTGCGCCAGGTCGCCGCCAGCCGCGGCGACGGCGTGCTCGCCGCCGAGCAGCGGCTGGAGCGCGACAGAGACGGCCTCGGCTGGGCCAAGGACGTGGTCGCCAATCTGTGCGTCGATACCTCCGGCAACCTGATGACGACCTGCGAGCGCGACGGCACGAAGGAGAACTACGTCGCGCCGGCCGATCACCGCATCAGCGTCGAGCTCTCCGGGAATGTGCCGCAGGGCGCGACCTGCACCTGGACCTTCGACGACGGCCAGGGCGCGTTGCGGCAGAACGAGGCGCCGTGCGAGGGCGAAGTGATCCTGCGCGTTGCGTCCACGCGCACCACCGTCGCCAGCGTCGACATTCCGCTAGGGGACGGCACGGCGCAGCGCGTGGTCACTGAGATCTATGTGCGCGACGTGCTGATCGCAGGCTTGGGCGATTCCATCGCCGCCGGCGAGGGCAATCCCGACAAGGCGGTCGAGCTGGAAGGCAGCTTCTGTTTCAAGCGCTTTCTGCGCGGCAGCTCGGGCGGCCAGTATTTCCGCCCCGGCCGCGCCGGCTATAACGACGATCGCTCCTGCGAGAACGGGCCGTCGACGTCGGCGGCGGGAAGCGACTGGGCGCGCCACGGCGCACGCTGGATGTCGCCGGGCTGCCACCGTTCGCTCTACAGCTATCAGGTGCGCACCGCGCTCGCGCTCGCCGTCGAACAGCCGCATCTCGCGGTGACGTTACTGCCGCTTGCCTGCAGCGGCGCTGCTATCGGCCCTGGAATGTTCAGCAGCCAAGCGGTCGACGACTGTCCGTGGGTCGTCGGCATCGACAATTGTTCCGGCACGTCGCCCGCACAATTCGCCACGCTGAAGGATCTGATGGCGGCGGCGCGCAAGCAAAATCCGCAGCGCAGTCTCGACCTTGTCCTGCTCACGGTCGGCGCCAACGACATCAACTTCGCCGGCCTCGTCGCCAACGTCATCGTCGATGCCGCGACCGAGCGGCTGTTGCTGCGGCAGAGCGGCTCGCTCGCCACTGCCCAGGACTCGCAGAAGCTGCTCGATGGCAATCTGCCCGACGCATTCGGCCAGATGCGCACCGCGCTGAAGCCCTATGTCGGGGGCAATCTGGCGCGCGTCGTCTTCGTCTCCTACGGTAATCCGGCGCTGGCCGCGCCGGACAAGCCGTGCCCCGGCGGCCGTGACGGCCTCGACGTGCATCCGGCGTTCGGCGCCGACGCCGAGCGGCTGCGCGCCGCGGCCGAATTCGTCGACAAAAAGTTCTTGCCCGGTCTCAAGGCGCTAGCGACCTGCGACGGCGCCAAGAGCTGCCGCGATCCGATGACCGACCGCATGATCTTCATCGACAGCCACCAGGGCGCGTTCGCTAGCCACGGCATGTGCGTGCACAGCAAAAGCGATCCCGAATTCGACCGCGCCTGCTTCTCGGCGAGCGGCGGAAGCTTCGAGACCGAGCTGACCAAGGGCGCCGACAATCCGCTGATCTGCGGCCGCGCGGCGAGCGACTACCTGCCCTATGCGTCGCGCGGACGTTGGATCAGGACCGCCGACGACAGCTACTTCACCGCGATGACCTATCCCGAAGGCATGCCGGGCGTGCTGAAACCGAGCGACATTCACGACGCGATCTGGGGCGTGCTCAGCGCCGTCTATGGTGGCGCGGTGCATCCGACCGCCGAAGGCTATGCCGCCATGGCGGATGCGGCGCTGCCGGCCGCACGCGAAGTCTTAGGGATACCGCTGCCGCCCGCGGTGCGCAGCGAGCCGCTGGCCCCACTGACGCCGGCCCCGGCCGATCCGGCACCCGCCGCCGCGGCGGCGCCGCCGGCGCCCGCGCATTAGCTCCGAACCGCTCTTTCAAATCCTGCGGCCGGGCCCGCGGCACGACCGCTCGTGCCGGCCGATGAGCGTTCGCACGGTCTTCCGAGCTTCATCGGTGCAATGCTACTATGAACGCATTTTCTGGGCTGCGACACCGGGATCTCAAAGAGTCAGGGAGGAAGACATGAATCGGACTATCGGCGTGGCCGCGGTGGGCTGCGCGCTTTCGCTCATGATGGGGCTTCTTGGGACGGCGCCCGCCAATGCGTGGCATCGCGGCCATGTGCAGCTGCTCACGGTGCTGCCGAACGCATCACCGGGCGTCCAAAGCAGCGTCGAAGGCCTGACGGTCGGGCCCGACGGCAACATCTACGTACCGACGTTCGGCTTCAACACCACCGGCGCGACCACCCCACCGGCGACGCTGTTCACCATCAGCCCGAACGGCAAAGTATTGCGTCAGGTGACGATCAAGGCTTCGCCAGCGGCGAGCCCGCACATGCTCGGATTGGGCTTCAATCCAGTTACCGGTCGTTTGCTGATCCTCGATTTCGGTTCCGGCTTCTCCGGGACGGCGAACGTCCTCGACGTCGATCCGGTAAGCGGCAATGCCAGCGTGTTCGCGACCGTGCCGACGTTTCCGGGCTCGGGGGCGGTGCCCGGTATCAACGCGCTGACCTTCGACAAGGGCGGAAACGTTTACGTCTCGGATTCCTTCCAGGGCATCATCTGGAAGGCGCCGCCCAGTTGCCATGGCTGTCAGATGACACCGTGGAGCAATTTTCCGTCGCTGCTTGGGCCGGGAACGGGCCTGACGCCGCCGTTCGGGGCTAACGGCATCGAGTTCAGCAACGATTATTCGACGCTCTACGTGGCCGACACGGCGTTTCATCAGATCATCCAAATTCCGGTCACCAATAGCGGCGGCAATCTCACCGCCGGCACGCCCACGATCCTGATCACCGGCATCAACGCGCCGGACGGGATCGCGGTCGACCGCAAGGGCAACATCTGGGTCTGCGCCAACCAGGAAGACGAGATCGTCGTCATCGATCCGAAGGCGGCTACCGACCCGACGACCGGCAAGCCGCTTGCGAAAGTGATCGCCAAGCTCGGCGATTTCTACGGCATCGACGAGAACGGCATCGCGCAAGGTTTCCTGTTCCCGGCGAGTCTCGCCTTCAGCAAGGACGGGCAGACGCTTTATGTGTCCAACTTGACGCTATTCCTGCCGTATGCGCAGGCAACCGTGGCGATCGACTCGGCGTGGACGCTGCAGGTCAAGGGCTACACGGTGTCCCAGATCTCCGCGTCCATTCCGCCGTTGAACCCCGGCGACGACGACTCGCAGCACTAGCTGCATCCGCAGCAGCGGATCGCCTCCCGAAGAGTTACTTCGGGCGAAGATGATGGAAAAGCGGCGGTGTGTTGGGTAAACCACCGCCGTTTTTGCGGCTCACATTCTTCCAGGTCCCGCCCGACCCTCGCTGGCGTTTATGTGAAATAACTTTGCGTGCATGAGGAACATGCGTCGCTGTCGCGCATTGCGTTTGACACGCGATGCAAATTTAAATTACGCGTAGCCCGCCTTCTCGCTTTCGACGACGAAGCGACAAAGAGGCTGGCTGTGAGGGGCGATCGGCGGAATACCGGGGTGCGTCGTGCACGCCATCGACGCCCTTTATCAAGAGCACCTGGCGCGCCGGCAACTTCCGCCGCTCGCCTTGCTCGAGCGACATACCCGCGGCATCGTCGACGAGAGTCTTGCTCGCGACATCGCCGCCCGGCTGTCCTGTGCTCTGCCCAGCGCCGAAGCTCTGGATTACCTCCACCGCCACCTGCGAACGTCTCTACTTACGGTCGCCGCGGGCATCGGGTTCTGGTCGCATTGCCTGCATCACGTCGAGGGAATCGAAGCTGTCGCCACCGACCGCTTCACCCCGGAGGACAATCCGCGTTTCCGCCGGCCGGGCTGGTATCCGGTGCAGCCGATGGATGCGCTCGAGGCGCTGCGCCGCTATCCAGACCGCGACATGCTGGGGGTCTGCCTGCCGCCGGGTTTGAGTCTGCAACAGGTTTACGAGGCGGCCCCCGGGGCCACCGCGCGCCAGCTTTTCGTCGTCGGCTACTTCTCGTCCGGCGCCTTCGGCGGTGTGCGCGAAGGCACCATGTCCGAGGCGCACGGCTTGAAGTTCAGGCGGGTGGACTGCATCGCGCGCTGGGGCCTGGAGGCGCCCAACCGACAGACAGTGTTGATCCACGTCTGGCACGCGTGAAGGCGCTGCGCGCGGCGCTCCGACGAACGCCGATCAGCGCGGCGTCGGCGCGACGCCGAGCTTCTTCTGGAGGCTGGTCGACGACGTGGTGTACTGAAACACCAGGCGCTTGTCCGGATAGATGTAGTGGTAGGCCTTCTGCGCCATCAGCGCGCCTTCGTGGAAGCCGGACAGGATCAGTTTCAGCTTGCCCGGATACCAATTGATATCGCCGATGGCGAAAATGCCGGGGACGCTGGTTTCGAACGCCTCGGTGTCGACCGGGATGTATTCGTTGTTCTTCAGCTCGAAGCCCCAGTCGGATACCGGGCCGAGCTTCATGGTCAGGCCGAAGAACGGCAGCATGACGTCGCATTCGACGTCGGCCATGGTGCCGTCGCTCTTCTTGACCACGGCCTTCTCGATCTTACCGTCGGCGCCGGCGAGTGCGGTGACCTGACCGAGCACCAGCTCGACCTTGCCCTCGTTGACCAGCTCCATCATCCGGTTGACAGATGCCGGCGCGGCGCGGAATTCGCTGCGGCGGTGACACAGCACAAGCTTCTTCGCCAGCGGCTGCAGGTTGAGTGTCCAGTCGAGCGCGCTGTCGCCGCCGCCGACGATCAGAATGCGCTTGTCGCGGAAGTTCTCCATCTTGCGCACGGCGTAGTGGACGGTGTTGCCCTCGTACGGCTCGATGCCGGGGATCGGCGGACGCTTCGGCTGAAACGAGCCGCCGCCGGCGGCGATGACCACGATCTTGCTCTCGAACACCTTGCCGACGTCGGTGGTGACGCGGAATAGCGGGTCGCCGATTTTCTCCACCTTCTCGACCATTTCACCAAGGTGGAATTGCGCGTTGAAGTTTTTGATCTGCAGCAGCAGCGCGTCGACCAGGCCCTGCGCGCTGGTATAGGGAACGCCGGGAATGTCGTAGATCGGCTTCTCCGGATAAAGCTCGGCGCATTGGCCGCCGATCTTGTCGAGAATGTCGATGAGATGGCATTTCATGTCGAGCAGTCCGAGCTCAAACACGGCGAATAGGCCGACCGGCCCTGCGCCAATAATCACAACGTCGGTCTTGATGGGTTCAGTCATGTGTTGAGCGTACTCGTCTTCAATGTCGGTGTTTGTTGATGCGGGCAGTGTCTAGCGTGCGAAGCGCAGCAGGGGAAGAGATGGAAATGCTGTTCTTGGCAGGCGTTTACCGGGTTTCGTTCTAGTAGAGCGCGGATTTGTGCCAGTCTTTAGGCCTGCCGCTCGGGCGTCGTCACCGTGAGCCCATCCAGATCCTCGCGCACCTTGATCTGACAGGACAGCCGCGAGCTCGGCCGCACATCGTAGGCGAAATCGAGCATGTCGGTTTCCATGGGCGAGGGCTCGCCGACCTTCTCGCGCCACGCCTCCTCGATATAGACGTGGCAAGTCGAGCAAGCACAGGCGCCGCCGCACTCGGCCTCGATCCCGGTCACACCGTTCTTGATCGCGGTCTCCATCACGGTCGAGCCGACCTCGCCTTCGACCGTGCGCGCGGTGCCGGCAGTATCGATGAACGTGATCTGGACCATGATGGAAGCGTGAAGCGGGCGGGACGCGGAGCGGGTGACAAGACGAAAAAGAGCGGGCTTTCGGCCCGCCCCTATCTATTGCTTTGCGCCGCGCGGCGCCAGTGTCGCCCCACCGAGGCTGGAAAGCGCCTCGCCCAAGCCTCAGTGGTCGCGCAATACGCTACCCAGGCGGGCGGTGATCGCCGCACTCGCCTCGACCGTCGCGGCCTTGAGCGCCTCGACCGCGCCATCGAACTCCGCCGACGAGGCTTTGGCGCGAGCGGCTTGTTCCAACCGCTCGGCGGCCTGCGCCACCCGGGTCGCACCGATGCCGCTCGCGGACCCTGAGAGCGTATGGGCCGCGCCGGCGGCGAACGCCGGATCCGCTTTGGCGATGCGCTCGAGTAAGATGACAG
>Ga0306926_10001637_pt1 | contig 22391 bp, 19 predicted proteins | sample flu12Cox44000178_FD_203759 | JGI IMG/M metagenome (GOLD analysis project Ga0306926, IMG submission 203759) | Lab enrichment of tropical soil microbial communities from Luquillo Experimental Forest, Puerto Rico - flux8day.12C.oxic.44.000.178 (v2)... | ecosystem: Environmental > Terrestrial >...
GTTCTCACACAGTCGTTCTGCAGTGCAACAATCCCTCAAGAGCTAGGGCGCTGATTCCAACATTCAAGCGGGTATGGGCAAACGGGACAATGGTTATCGACACTTTAAATGAGCGCAGTGATCTTAAGGTCACAACAAACGAAGCAGGAATTCGCAGGTGTAGAGCGTAAGGCCAGCCAGTCCGCCGATCAACGATCCATTGAACCGGATGTATTGCAGGTCGCGGCCGACATTGATCTCGATCAGCGAAATCAATTGCCCCATGTCCCATGCCTTGACCTGATCGGCGATGAACGTGGATACGCCGCTCTTCTGATCCGCGATGAAACTGCGCAGCACCGTGACGAATCCTTCGTTGATTTCACCGCGCAATTCGGGATCGGCGGCAAGCGCCTCGCCCGCTTTCACGAACATGCCGGCGAGATGCTGTTGCAGGACCTGGCTCTCGCCGCTGGCGCTGCGCTCGATGAACGAGCGCGCGTTCGACCACATGGTTCGCGCAAGTTCGCCGAGTTCGGGGCGCGCAAGGAGGTCGCGCTTCAAGCCGTCAATGCGATCGGCATAGCTCTTGTCATTGGAAAGCCGGTCGACGAAAGACAGCATCATGCGGTCGAACTCGCCGCGGAACGGATGATTGGGATCTTTGCGGACCTCCTCGAGGAAGGCGCTTACGGAGGCGACGATCTTGTTCACCAGAAACTTGTCGGCGCGATAGAGCTTCAACAGCGTCGGCAGTTCGGCGCGGACCTTCTCGCGGATCATGGCCATGGTCTCGGCCTGCGTCAGCGTCTCGTGGACGCCGCGCAGGAGATCGTCGAGCAGGCCCTGATGCCTCCCCTCGGCCACGAACGCCCGCAGCGTTCCGGCGGCGAGCGGCGCTAGGTCGATGCCTTGCAATTGGCTGGTGATGCGGCGGCTGATGAAATTCATCAGGCCGGAAGTTTCGGTCGCCGAAAACGCTTCCGGCAAAAGTCTCAACGTGAAACGGGCGAGGTCGGCGCTGCGCTTGCGGTCACGCAGCCAGTCGGCGATGAAGGAACCGAAATCGATCTGGCGCAACTTGGCTTCGACCGGTCCGGGTTCGAGAAAGTGTGCCTCGATGAATTCGCCGAGTTTGTCGGCGATGCGGTTCTGATTGCTCTGGATGATCGCCGTATGCGGGATCGGCAGGCCGAGCGGCCGCCTGAACAGCGCCACCACGGCGTACCAGTCGGCGAGGCCGCCGATGGTGGCGGCTTCCGCAAAGGCGGCGATGAAGCCGAAGACGGGGTGGACCGGCAACAACAGCTTTGCCACGACGAAAAGCGCGAGCGTGCCACCAAGCACGAGCGTCGCCAGCGCCTTGACCCGGCGCAGGTCGGCGGCGCGTGCGGCATCGGCGGGAGCGAAAGAAGACAAGCCGGAGATGGTCATGGCTGGTTACATGGTAGCTCTCGGATTGCAATGCTATTTCAGCTATCCGTCGTCACGGCCGGGCATAGCCGTCCAAGGGACGGCGTCGCTTGCGCTCGCCTATTCCGGCCATCTACGCCTTAACCGGCTGAAGACAGGCCCGGACATGACGAGCGCGGGCTAAAAAAGAAGGCCCGCGGAACGCGAGCCTTCGAACTGACGCAACTGATACTTAACGCAATCAAGCCGACTTGCTGTAGACCTTGGTGAAGTTGTCCTGAGCCGATTTCGCACTCTCGGTCACGAGCTTGCTCAGATATTCGGTCGAGGCCTTGGCCCTCGACACGAGCACTTCACCGCGCGAGCGCAGAAGGTCGGACTGGATCTGTACCGCCTCGTTCAGCGACTTGGCCGACGCCAGCTTGTCGATGCCGGCGAAAAACGCCTCGGCGTCCTGGTACAAGGCCTGCTGGATATTGCGGCTGATCTTGGCGACTTCGCTGACCGAACCGGCAACGGCGGACTCGATCGCATCGGTGGCCTTCTCCGAACCGGCGTAGAAATCGGCGGCGCGCTCCTTGGCAGTCTCGGCCTGCTTCTTGACGAACTCGCGGGCGGCCTCGGGGACTTCCAGGTTCTGGAAGTTCTTGAAGGCTTCGGTGACGGGCGCAAAGGCTTCCTTGACGCTATTCAGCATTGGATTCTCGGTGCTCATTGGGGGTCTCTCCATCCTCGGGTTTGAGCTATGGGCTCGCCCCGTCCTGGTTGGCCCGGGGCACGGCTTATATGGCATCGCCGTTGTTGCAACGCAATATGGATGCTGCGTCGCGATATCACAAATCCGTGATCAATCAAACCTCGATGGAATTTTGGGCGATTTGCGGGGGAACCGGCGGATTTTCGGCCCTCAGCCGTGCGCCACGGCGCCGGGAACCCCGTAGGCCTCGAGCTGTGCCCGAACCTGCGCCACGTTGTGCCCAAGCACGACGATATCGTGCTTTTTGCCGTCGACGTCGCGGACGTGGTCGCGCAAGAGCGCCTCCGCCTTGAAGCCGAGGCTCTCGAACAGCGCGATCGCCGCCTGCTGGTCAACTGTCATCTGCACCGAAAGCTTTTCCAGCCCCGCGCCGAGCGCGATCGCGAACGTCTCTTGCGACAGCGCCCTCCCCACGCCCTGGCCGCGGACATCGAGCGACACTACCATCCGGATTTCGCCGACATGAGGCGACCATGAGTGCGGGTCGCGCACCAGCGTGCCGCAGCCGACGACGACGCCCTGCCTGATCGCGAGCAGGCTCGTGATGTCGCCCCGCTCGATCTCATTGATCCAGGCCGAAAGCACTTTCGGCTGGCTGATGTTGCGCGGCAGGAACAACAGATCGTGGGTCGGCAGTTTTTGCGCGAAGGCAAGCACCGCTGCCTCGTCGGCACGCGACATCAATCGGAATTCGATCTCGCCGGCATCTGTTTTGACGTGCCGCGGATAGGTGCGTTTGTCACTCATGTTGATCTCTCGCATAACCATGAATCGAGTTTGGGCCACAATCGCCGGATGGCGTTGGCGCCGGCGACCAGGCTGACATGGCCGCCCTTGAGCATGACCTCTTCCTTGTCGGCCGAGCCGACCTTCTGGATGAGCGGCTTCGCCGCATCATAGGGAACGATGTGGTCGTGCTCGGCCACTGCATGCAAAATCGGCACCCTGATGTTGGTGATATCAGCGTTGCGTCCGCCGACGGTCATGGTGTCGTTGTAGAGTTTGTTGTCCCACATCAGGTCCTTGGTGATGGTGCGGAAATATTCGCCGGCCAGCGGCAGCGTGTCGGTCGCCCAGCGATCGAACATCCGGAAGGATTTCACGAACTCGTCATTCCAGATGTTGTCCCAGAGCTGCACCTGGCTCGCGGCGCGCGAGGCCGGCCGCAGCATCTCGAACGACGACAGGATCATTTCCGGCGGCACGTTGCCGATACTGTCGATCAGATGATCGACGTCGAAATAGCGGCGGTCGGAAAAATTCTGGAACAGCTTCATTTCGTGGAAGTCGATCGGCGTGGTGAAGCAGATCAGGTTCTTCATCGGCCCGTCGTTGAAGATCGAGCCGTAAAGCAGCGACAACACGCCGCCGAAGCAGTAGCCGATCACGGTGACGTCGGTTTCGCCGGAATCCTGTTGCACCCGCCGCACGCAGTCCGGAATGAAGTCGAGGACGTAATCCTCCATCCGCAGCCGCTTTTCTTCCGGTTTGGGCGCGCTCCAGTCCAGCATGTAAACGTCATAGCCGCGCTTCAAAAGAAACTCGATGAAGCTCTGGCCCGGCACCATGTCGAGGATATAGCCGCGATTGGTGGTCGCCATCACGATCAGGATCGGCACGCGGTAGATTTCATCGGCAATCGGCCGGTAATGATAGAGATTCATCGTGCCGCGGACACTTAATACGTCCTTGGGCGTCGAACCGAGCGACGGTCCCGAGGTCGAGATATATTCGACGCCCTTGATGCTGCGTTGAATGGCGCGCTGGACTTCGGTCTGAATCCGTTCGGGGATCGACGCCAGGTCGAGACCGAGCGGATTGAGGCCGGCGTCGGCGCTCATTTTTGCTCTCCGCCTCCAGGTGAGGGCGGCGAAGGCGGGCGCCTGGTGCGCGGCGGCCGCGGCGTCGCCGGAGCGTTTGGCGCTCCGGTTTGTCCGTGGATTTGCTGCAGGAGCGTCTTGATCTCGTTCAGCTGCCCCTCGATCGAGGCCAGCCGCTCCGCCATGCTGACCATCTGCGCCCGGCTCGGCAGGTTCATGGATACCAGATACTTCTCCATGAGTTCGACGAGCTGTCTTTGTGCGCCCGCCGTAGTCCCGCCCACCTGATTCATGACCTTGCTGAATTGCGGCGACGCCATCGCCTGATTGGCGAAGGCGTTAAAACCCTTTTCCATCTCGCCGATCATGTTTTGCCACAGCGCGACTGGATCGTTGCTCTTGTCTGCCATCGGCGTCCTCCGGCATGATCGCGAAAGTCGAGGCTTGTCGCAGCATCAAGCTGCCCGCGGACTGCGGTTATTTCATTCCACACCGTTGCGCCAAGTGGAGTGGATTTGACATTCGCTACCCACTTAATCGCGAGATCGTAAAGCGAATGTCAAATCCAAAACTCCACTAGAATCTTATATTTGCCAGTGGTCCTTTGATTCTAACATTCGCAAAAGATGTCCGCAGCAACGGAATGCGAATGTTAGAATCGGACCACTAGCCGGTCAACCTGAAGAGCCTTCTGTGCCGCGAAAAACCGTGTCATAGAAATCCTTTCCAAAGCCGTTCACAAGGGAATGCCGCATTGAACCCGTCAACTCATCAACCGCCACAGCTCGCTCGCACCAACGGCATCGACCTTTGCTACGAAATCTTCGGCGATCCGGCCGCCGAGCCGATGATTTTGATCATGGGGCTCGGGGCCCAGATGATCCATTGGGACGACGATTTTTGCCGCCAGCTCGCCGCGCGCGGCTTTCGCGTCATCCGCTTCGATAATCGCGACATCGGCAAGTCCAGCCATCTCTCCGGCGGCAAGCGCCTGACCGCGATGGAACTGCTCAAGCTGCGGTTCCTGAAAATCCCGGTCCAGGCGCCTTACCAATTGCGCGACATGGCGGAGGATACAGTCGGGCTGATGGACGTGCTCGGCATCAGGTCGGCGCATCTCGTTGGCGCCTCGATGGGCGGCATGATCGCGCAGGAAATCGCGATCTCGTTCCCGCAGCGGGTACGCTCGCTTACGTCGATCATGTCGACCACCGGCAATCCTCGACTGCCGCAGGCGAGTCGTGAAGCGATGGCGATCCTGGTGGCGCCGCCGCCCGCCACCAGGGAGGAATACCTCGATCGCTTCGCCAAGACCTGGAAGGTCTTGCGGGTCGGCAGCTTCCCGGAGGATGAGGCGCTTGATCTCGCGCGGGCAAAGCGAACATATGAACGCGGCCTCAATCCTGCCGGCGCCGGACGCCAGCTTCGCGCCGTCCTCGCTTCCGGCAGCCGCAAAGAGCGGCTACACGCGGTCAAGGCGCCGACGCTGGTGATTCACGGCACCGTCGATCCGCTGGTACGGCCCGAGGGCGGCAAGGACACAGCCGCCTCGATTCCCGGGGCGAAACTCCTGATGATCCCCGGCATGGGCCACGCGCTGCCGATTCCGTTCTGGCCGCAAATCATCGACGCCATCGACAATCATGCGAAGGAAGCATCCAGAAAAGCGGCAAATCAGGAAAAAGAGAAGATCTCATGAAACTGGAAGGCGGATGCTATTGCGGCAGCATACGATATGTCGCCGAGGGCGAGCCGAAGCTGAAGGCGCAATGCCACTGCCGGGAATGCCAATATTTTTCCGGCGGCTCTCCCAACATGTTCATGCTGATGCCTGTCGACGGCTTCAGCTTCACCAAGGGCACGCCCAAACAGTTCACGCGCAGCGACCTTGAAGGCGCCGTCACGCGCGAATTCTGCGGCGAGTGCGGCACCCATCTGCTCACGCGGCGACCCGGATTGTCCCCCGTGATCATCAAGATCGGCACGCTCGACGATCCCACGCTATTCGGCGCGCCGCAGATGGCGATCTACACCGTCGACAAGCAGCCATTTCACATGATCGCCGAGGGGATACCGAGCTTCGAGCGCTTGCCGCCCAAGCGGTAGAATTTACCCACCCGCCCAGACGTCGAGCACATAGCGATTTCTGGCGCCGAGATCGCCGATCCAATGCTGGGCGGCGGACGCATCGGCGCCAGTGCGCTCGCGGTAGATCGCAACCAGCGCCGCCTTGACGTCCGGCTCCATCTTGCCGCCGTCGCCGCACACATAGATGATCGCGCCGTCCTCGATCAGCTTCCAGACGCGATCCTGTTCGGCTGCGACCAGGTTCTGCACATAGGTCTTCGGACCGTCGCCGCGCGAGAACGCGGTATAGAGTTCGGTGACGCCATCAGCCGCAAAGGCCTTCAGTTCATCCGCGTAGAGATAATCCTGTTCGGGATGGCGGCAGCCGAAGAACAGCATCGCCGGCCCAAGGGTCGCCCCACTCGCCTTCGAGGCGGCTCGCTGCTGCAGGAAGCCGCGGAACGGCGCAAGCCCCGTGCCGGGGCCGATCATGATGATCGGCACGGCGGGATCGTCAGGCAGGCGGAAACCGGCCTTGGTTTCGCGCACGGTGGCCTGGATGGCTTCGCCGACCCGGCGGCCGGCAAGATAGTTCGAGCAGATGCCCTTGTAGATGCCGCGGCCCGAGCTCGCTTGCCCCTCGACCACGGCGACGGTGACGCTGCAACGCAAGGGATCGACCGACGGCGAGGACGAAATCGAATAATAGCGAGGGGCCAGCAGGGAGAGCATTTCAAGGTAAGCATGCAACGGCAATTCGCAGGCCGGATATTCCTCCAGAAGGTCGAACACCGATTTGCGCTTGCCGTGAACCTCCGCGCGATAACGCTCGGCGGAGGCGGCATCGTCCCCGACAAAGGCGAGCAGCTTCGGCTTGGTCATCGGACAATTTGTGTGCTCAGACATGATCTGGATTTGCTTGCGGGTGGCGACCTGCTGCAATTCGACGAAATCTGCCAGCAGTCGCCCGACCGACACGGCTTCGCTTGTAGGCAATTGCGCGCGCCGGCCGTCGGCGACCTTCAGGCGAATCTGGTCGGAGGGAAGAAAACCGAACCGGCGGGCTACTGCATCGACCAGCGCCGGGTCGTTGCGGGGCACGACGCTCAAATGATCGCCGACCCGGTAAGCATGACCATGAGGCAATTGCACCTCGATGTGCCGGGTCGATCTCTCCGAGGCGTTGGCGCCTGCCTTGTTTTGCAATTCGGCATTGGCGAGCACCTTCATCGGCGAAGCGCCGCCGAGAGCGACCACGGTGTTGACCACTGATGGGGCAACCGGCTCGACCTGGTAAAGTGGTTCGTCATCGGCGCTGCGGGCGAAACTGGATTCGATGCCGAATTCCTTTGTCGCGAGCGGGGCGAGCTTGGCAAACCAGCTCTCGAATTCGCTGTCGAGGTCGCCACGTGCATCCCCCTCGCCGCGCGCAAAGACGCCGCGGCCGCCATGGGCGGCCAATTTCTCGTCGATGAAACGCGGTACGGCCTGATAGGTCGCGGCCCAGTCGCTGTTGCCGCAACCGAACACCGCGTAGCGCAGCTTCGAGAAAGCATCCTTGGGCAAATCGCCGCCCAGCCATTTGACGAACTGGGTGGCGTTATCCGGCGGCGCGCCATTATAGGACGCACAGAAGATCAACGCGCCGCCCTCTTCCGGCAATTTGCCCACGAATTCGTCGAGCGGCGCCAGCCTTGTCGCAAAGCCGTTGACCTCGGCAAGATCGGCCACACGCGTCGCAAGCTCTTCAGCGGTGCCGAGATTGGAGCCGTACAGCACAAGCAGCGGCGTGTTGTGCGCGGGACGGGTCCGCGTGCGAGGCGCTGCCGCAGTCGTCGCCGCCGTTGCGGTCGCGCCGGCAAACGTGCCGCGCTCCTTGTCGGCGCGCGGCCGCACCTTGATCCTGAAACCCTCCGGCTTGATCGTCAGCGTCTCCTTCAGATGCATCTGGTAGCGATGGACGTCGATCAACTTGAAGCGTTGCAGGATCATGCCGATCGCAAGCGCCGCCTCATGCATCGCAAAGCCGCGCCCGATGCAGGCGCGCTGGCCATTGCCGAATGGTTTCCAGGCGTTGACCGGACGCGCCGCTTCCGCTTCGCGGGAAAAATTCTCCGGATCGAATGCATCGGGATTGGGCCCCCAGACCGAGGGATCACGATGCAGCGCCAATACCAGCACGGTGATGAACTGGTTTTTTTTGAGCTTGTATTTGCCGCCAATGACTTCATCGGCCAGCGGTCCGATCCCGTAGGCCGGCGCCGGCGGCCAGAGTCGCAGCGCTTCCTTCAGCACCTGCGTGATGTAGGTGAGTTGTGTGACTTGCTGATAGGTCGGTTTGATGTTGACATCGGGTCCGAGAACCCGATCGACCTCCTCGTAGGCTTTCTTGAGCACCTCGGGGTGCTTCAACAACGCGTAGAGCGTGCAAGACAGGAGTCCGCTGGTGGTTTCGTGGCCCGCAATCAAGAACGTGTTGATCTGGTAGCGGATATTGACGTCGTCAAGTTGCTCGCCGGTAGCGCGGTCGACGCCGGTCATCATCGCCGCAAGCATGTCTTTCTTGTCCTCGGTCGCCGCAGCGTTGCTACGGCGCTCGGCAACGATCTCGTCGACCATCTTGTTCATGAAGATGACGTCGGCGGCCAGATCGCGCCGCCGCTTCTGCATCCACAGATTTTCCAGCGGCAGGCCGCGGATCATCATGATGGTCTCGAGCGAGCGGACCAGCGACGCCACGAAGGGGTGATAGTCGCGCCGGTAGAACGAATTGAAACGATAGTCGAAGCCGCACAGTCCGATCGTGTCGAGCGTGAGCGCGGTCATGTCGTGAACGACTTCGACTTCCTCGTCCGCGTTCAACCGTTCCCATTTCTTCACCAGCTGCTCGGCGATGTCGACCATGCTCGGATGATAGGATTGCATGGCGCGGTTGCCGAACGGCTGCAGCAGAATGTTATGCGCCTTGCTCCAATTCGGCTCGGTAGTATCGGCGGTGAAGAGACCGTCGCCGCCGATCGCGCGCACCCGCCGCAGCGGCCCGCGCACCAACTTGCCGAAACGCTTCTCGTCGCTGAGTTCGTCGACGAGATCGTGGCCGGAGACGACGACGAGCGGCGCGCCCATCATGTCCATCCAGTAGATCGGCCCCAATTCCCTGGCGAGCCGCGCCAGATTCTGCACCGGCGCCGTCGAATCAAGGGAGAGCATATTGCCGACCACCGGTTTCATCGGCGGATGCGGGATGGGGTTCAGTCGGTTCTTTTTCGCCGGCATTTTCGAATTTTCCGTTACTCATGAATCGTCATTGCGAGCCAACGGGTCGCGCGAACGCGCGCCCGCCGACAGGCTCCGCGAAGCAATCCAGAAAATGAACGAAGCAACTGGATTGCTTCGTCGGCTTTGCTCTTCGCAATGACGGTCACTAACCAAAACGCCTTCTCCGCCATTCGATCAGCCTGGCGCTGACCTCTTCCGGCTTCTCCTGCTGGGTCCAGTGACCGCTGTCCCGCACCAGATATTTTTCGAGATCGGGCACGATTTTTTCCATCCCGTTGGCGGCCGATGGCGGCAGTACGGCATCATTTTCAGCCATGATCATCAGCGAGGGCACCCGCACCGTGTGATCGAGCCCGGCCGATCGTTCCCAGTTGCGGGTAAAGTTCCGGTACCAGTTGATCCCGCCGGTGAAACCGGTCCTGGTGAAGGTGTCGATGAAAACTTTCTTTTCCTCCGCCGACAGAATCGGCGTCCGCGGGTCGTGCCTGGCATCGTAGCCGGCGATCATTTGCGGAAACGCAAGGTTCAGCCGGGGCGAAGCCCCAAGGCCCGCGGTCGGCGGCTCCGTCGGCGCGACGTCCCTGCGCGGCACCGGTTTGCGCATGAAGGCGTCGAAGGTCTGCTCGACCCGGCTATCGAAGATCTTGTCGGCTTCGCGCGAAGGATTTTGAAACTGCACGATGTACATGTGCTCGCCAAAGCGCTTGCGCATCAGTTCGATCGGATCGGCAGGCGCACGGTTGGTATGCGGCGTGTTGACACCGACGACCCCGGCGACGCGGTCGGGATATCGAAGCGCCATCTGCCAGACGACAAATCCACCCCAGTCGTGACCGACGAAGATGGCCTTGTCGATGTCAAGATGATCGAGCAGACCGACGAGATCGCCGGTCAGGTGCTCCAGATCGTAGTCCTCGACCGCTTCGGGCCGGTCGGTTGCGCCATAGCCGCGCTGGTCCGGCGCGAGAACCCGAAAGCCGGCCTCGCCCAGCGCCTTGATCTGGTGGCGCCAGGAAAACGCGATCTCCGGCCAGCCGTGGCAGAGAACGAACGGCGGCTTGTCGGTTTTCGGACCGGCCTCATAAAAGCCCATCCGAATCCCGTTGGTCCGTGCGAATTGCAGCGGAGGCATTTCGATCATCGGCGTTTCCTACTCGGCCGCGCCCTTGACGTCGGTTTCGGGCGGAGCAAATGCTGCTTCGAGCGCGGCGAATTCCGCAGGCAGCATGTCGCAGAGTTCCTGGACGTGCGGAATGATGTTGGCGCCGGCGATGAAACCGAAGTCGAGCTGATCGCGGTAGCTCTGCACGGTGATGTTGAGCGCAAGCCCATGCACCGAGATCGAAACCGGGAAGATGTGCAGCAATTCGGCACCCGCCGCGTACAGCGTCTGACGCGGTCCCGGAACGTTCGAGACCGTGATATTCGCGGTTGGCGGCAACACATCCGACAGGCTCGAGCGGCTGTAGAGCAACGCCAGGATCTGGACCAGGATCGGTGCTCCCAGCATCGAGACATTCTGCACCTGCGGCATCAGCGCCCGCAGCGGATGCGACATCTCCTTGGACTTGGTCGATTGCGCAATGATCGTCTCGAGCCTCGTCTTGGGATCGTCAACATTGGTGGCGATCGAGCAGATCATGCCGAACACCTGGTTGTTTGCCTCGGTATTGCCTTCTTCGCGCAGCGAGATCGGCACCGCGGCAGTCATCGATTTCGCAGGCAGCGCGCCGCGCTCCAGCAGATAGCGCCGCACCACCCCGCTCGATATCGCAAGCACCACGTCGTTCAACTTGCCGTTCGACTGCTTGGCAATGGCCTTGGCGCGGCTTAGCGGGATCGAGACGCCGGCAAAGCTGCGTTCCGACGAGATCGCCTTGTTCAGGATGGTCGGCGGCGACAACATGCTCGCGATGCTGTCGCGCGATTTCGGATCGCTGATCTTTCCGATCACGTCGGAGACGCTTTTGAGCATGGTCGGCACATTGCCGACGAATTTGACGGCGTTCTCGATCTGGAACATGGCGTTGTCGAACAGGATCGAACCGAGATCGCTCTTTCCCGATCGCGGCAGTTCGATGCCCTTGGCAGCCGCTGAAGCATCGAACGGCTGGCGCCAGAGCTGCTGGTAGGAGTCCAGAAGATTGGCGGCGATGTCACGCGGCTCCTGCCCGACCTTGACGCGCGCCGCGGGCGGATCGATTTTGCGCGGGATCGGCGTCACGTCATAGATCATGTTGGTCAGCGCCGCGCCAGCGCCGCCGTCGATGCAGGCGTGGTGCATCTTGGAATAAAGCCCGATCTCGTTATCCTTCATGCCTTCGAAGACATAGAACTCCCAGAGCGGACGGGCGCGGTTGAGAAGCTTGGCATGCATCCAGCCGACGATGCGCTCGAGCGTCGCGCGGTCGTGGGGCGCCGGGAGACTGGCGCGGAAAATATGGCGGTCGATATCGAACTGGTCGTCCTCGACCCAGGAAGGATGATCGATGTCGAGCGGCGCCTTTTCGAGGCGCGCTTTCAGGATCGGCGCGACGTGCAGGCGCGAGGCGATCATCGCCTTGAATTCTTCAAAAAAATCGCCCCTGTAATCGTCGGGCAGGCGGAAGATCGCCATGCTTCCGACATGCATCGGCATTTCCGGCGTTTCCAGATACAGAAACGATGCGTCCATTGAGGACAGCTTCCTGGCGTCGCTCATAGGCTCCTCCCGTGAATGATTCACGCGGCATCTAGTGTCCCGTTTCCGAAGTTCGTGATACCCCGCGGCATCACCTGACACGAACTTCGGAAACAAAGGGACACTAGAAAATTATTGTTTCTCTAGTGCCGCGGATCGATTTGAAATTCCTGAACTGAACTCGCCACTATCACCGCAGGAACTTCAAATCGGCGGCACTAGCGGTGCGTTCAGATGATCCCGTTGCCCGGGACGCGGTCAGGATTGTGCCTGTTCTGCGGGCGCATATGCAATGGCAAAGGGCCCGGATCGGTCAAATTGGCTGAATTGACCTTCGCCTTGGGCCAGACGGTCGGCAATCGCCCACAACGCGGCCGGGTTCACGCCGAGCCCGACATGGCTGGCAAGATGCACCTCGATATTCTCGGAGGTATCGGAGGGACGCAATCGGCAGGTTCGCCAGTTCACGATGCCATCGGCGCGCGAATAGATCGACGTGGTCGGGACCGGCAGATCGCCTGCGAGCGCCTGGAGAAGCGCGGGATCGCCGCCCACCGTTTCGCCCGACAGTGCCTCATAAAGGCGCGTGGCGTTGGTCGCTCTCACGTCATTTGCAAACGGGCTTCCCAGCGTCACCACATAACGCACCATTTCGGGCGCGTGCAGCGCCAGATCGCGCGCATAGATGCCGCCAAGGCTCCATCCGACGATGCTCACCTTTCGCCCGGTGCTTTGGTGGATTTCGGCAAGACGGCTGCGCAGCGCCATGCGCACTCGTGCAAGTCCACCGGTGTTCCGGCCCATCCGCCAGGCGTGGGGGTCATAGCCGAGTTCCGTCAGGTAACGGCGCATCGGCGCCGTCGACATGTCGCTGGCGAGAAATCCCGGCAAGGTCAGCACTGGATGGCCATCGCCCCTCGGCGCGCTCATCAGGAAAGGAGACAGCATCAGGCTGGCGTTGAACTCGAATATCCCCCGCACCTCGGCCAGCAACAGGCCAAGCCCGGGCGGCCGCAGCCGGCCGGTTTCCTCGCCTTGATCAGCAAACTGCGTCATTTCTTGTCGGACGTGCGCGAGCCGCCGAGCCCCGTCATGGCAGCGAACATGTCGCCAAATCGCTCGGCTATCTTCGGATCGAACGAAAGCCAGCTTTGCATCAGGGCTTCCGGCGAGACCTTCTGGATATTCTCCATCATCTGGTTCTGGAGTTTTTCCATGACCGCAGTCTGCATCGGCTGCACGTCGGGAAGCCCGAAGAACTGCCGGGCCTCAAGCGGCGTGCAGTCTATTTCCACATTAACCTTCATGTGCGCTCCTGCTGGCAGTGACGCCCCTGGACAGTATCGCCGCCAGAGGCCAGCGGTAGCAAGCCGCCTTGAGGGGGCCGGATGGCTCCTGAGGCGCCAAATCAACGCGTATGGTCAACCAAAACGGTCCGCAGCAAACGGCCTCGGATCGGCGAAAGGCGCCTGCCCCGTCATCATTTCCGCCAGCAACCGCCCGGTCGCAGGACCGAGCGTCAGGCCGTGATGCTGGTGTCCGAAATCGAACCACAGCCCGTCATGACGAGGCGCCTTGCCGATGACCGGCAGCATATCGGGCAGGCACGGCCGCGCGCCCATCCAGGGTTTTGCGTCGATCGCCTCTGCCAGCGGGAACAGGGCGCGCGCCCGCGGCAGCGCCTGCTGGACCTGGACTGGCGTCGGCGGCGCATCGCGGCGGGCAAACTCGACGCCGGTGGTGAGCCGAATCCCGCGGTTCATCGGCGCGAGCACAAAACCGAGATCGGAATCGAGAACGGGCTCGTGGAGGACGGCATTGCCGCGCGGCGCAAGATGCAGATGATAGCCGCGCTTGACGCCGAGCGGGATGGAGTATCCAAGCGGACGGAACACCAGGTCCGACCACGGTCCGAGCGCCACGACGACTTCACGCGCGGCGGCCCCGCGCACGCGCCATCCTTTTTCGTCCTGCCCGAGCGTTCTTGCATCACTGACCAGAAAACGTCCGCCATTGCGCTTGAACAGCGCCGTATATGCCTTGGCCAGGGCGCCCGGATCGGGAACAAATCCCGGCGTCGGCAAATAGATCGCGCCAGTGAAATCGCCGCTCAGATGGGGTTCACGCGCCGCAATCGCGGAAGGTTTAAGAACCTCGCTGGGAACGCCGAATTGGCTCGCGCGCTCGACCTCTTTCACGGCATTAGCGAAGCTCTTTTCGGATCGAAACAGTTTGAGCCAGCCAGTGCGGCGCAACAGTTCCGGGACGCCGGCTTCAGCAACCAGCGCTTCATGCTCGATCAGGCTGCGCTGGATCAACGGCAGTTCGGCCAGGGCGCTGTGCAGCGCGCGATCCGGCGAAGACGCCAGATAATAGCGCACCAGCCACGGCAGGAAGTAAGGCAGATCGGCAACGCGATAGTGGGCTTGCGGCGAGCGGTTCAACGCATATTGAACGAGCTGGGCGACATCGCGGGGGAACATGTAAGGGAAAACCGAAGCGCATTCGATCAGGCCGGCATTTCCGAAACTGGTCTCCTCCCCGGCAGCCTCGTTTTTATCGACCAGGATGACGTCGCGCCCCCGCTGCTGCAGGTGCAAGGCGGCGGCTACGCCGACCATGCCCGCTCCCAGCACAAGAACATCGGCCTTCAGTTCCGCCATCCGGCACTCCCGTCCATGCCGCCCGTGCTGTAGCTAGTCATGGCGGAGGCACGGCGCAAACGACTATGCTTTAAGGGAAATCGCGCTTGCGCCACGGCCAAACTCTGGCAGATTGTCGCCCTCGACAAGCCCAAACAGCATGCGGAGAGCGCCAAATTATGCCGGTACGTCAATTCCTTCTTGCAGCGACCACCTTCTCGATCGTCGCTTTCGCCATGACGCCGGCGTCAAGCCAGACCCTGCGCTACGCCAATCAGGGCGAGCTGAAATCGCTTGATCCGTATACGCTCAAGGAAACCACCACCATCGCCCATCATGCGCATGTCTATGAGGGATTGGTCACCCGCGACAAGGAACTGAAGATCGCCCCTGCGCTTGCCGAAAGCTGGGAAATCCTGGAGCCGACGCGCTGGCGTTTCCATCTGCGGAAGAACGTCAAATTCCACAACGGCGATCCCTTCACCGCCGATGACGTGATTTTTTCCGCCGACCGCGTCCGCGCCAAGGGCTCCAACTTCCTGACCAACGTTCCTTCCGATGCCAAGTTCGTCAAGGTCGACGACTACACGGTTGACGTAAAGCTCGACTCGCCCAATCCCATCCTGATTTCGCAGTGGGACGGCTGGTTCATCATGGACAAGAAATGGTGCGAGGAAAACAATTCGGTCGCGCCGACGCCGGCATCCGCGACCACGCCAAGCCATGCCTCGCTGCACGAAAACGGCACCGGCCCCTTCATCATCGAGAGCCACCAGCCCGGCGTGAAGACCGTGTTCAAGCCGAATCCGAATTGGTGGGGCAAGCCCGAGCACAATCTCAAGGAGATCGTCTTCACGCCGATCGCATCGGCCGCAACGCGGGTCGCGGCCCTGCTCTCGGGCGAAGTCGACGTGATCGAGCCGGTTCCGACGCAGGATATCCAGAGGGTCAATGCCGGCGGCAATGCCGCCGTCCTGACCGGACCGGAAGTCCGCACCATTTTCCTCGGCATGGATCAGGTGCGTGACGAACTCCTCTATTCGAATATCAAAGGCAAGAATCCGTTCAAGGATGTTCGCGTGCGCGAGGCCTTTTTCAAGGCGATCGATGTCGAGCTCATCAAGAACCGCGTGATGCGCGGTCTCTCGACACCCTCGGCGCTGATGATCGCGCCGCAATTATTCGTCCTCTCCAAGGACTTTGTCCGACCGAAAGCCGATCCGGATGCAGCCAAGAAACTGATGATCGAGGCGGGCTATCCCGATGGTTTTGAAGTCACGATGGACTGCCCCAACGATCGCTATGTCAACGACGCCGACATCTGCCAGGCGGTTGTAGGGATGCTCGCGCGCATTGGCGTGAAAGTTAATCTGCTCGCGCAGCCCAAGGCGCAGTATTTTGGCAAGGTGCTCAAGCCTGGCGGCTACCAGACCTCGTTCTACCTCCTGGGCTGGACACCGGCCTCAATGGATTCCCATAACGTGCTGTACGACATCATGGGCTGCCGCACCGACCCCAAGGATTCCACCCGCGGCGAAGCCAATCTCGGCGGCTATTGCGACAAACAGGTCGATGCGCTCGCCGACAAGATCCTGGTCGAGCCCGACATCGCCAGGCGCGACCAGATGATCAAGAAAGCCTTTGAAATCGGGATCAAGGATTACGGCTACATCCCGCTACACCAGCAGGCGCTGGCGTGGGGCGTTTCGAAGAAAGTGAAACTGACCCAGCGTGCGGACAATCAGGTCCTGCTCTACTGGGCCACGAAACAGGAATAGCGGTGTTGTCGAATTCTTGGTCCCGGAAGGTTGAGCTTCCGGGACTTGTCGTTTCCGCCTCTTAAAAGGAAGTGAAAGGAAGAGATGCTCGCTTTCACGCTTCGTCGGGCAATCCAGGCCATCGGCGTCATGATCGCGGTGGGGATCATCGCGTTCTCAATGTTCCGTTTCGCTGGCGACCCGGTCAACCAGATCGTTTCCATCGACACCTCGGCGGCCGAGCGCGCCGAGATCCGCAAATCGCTTGGCCTCGACGATCCCGTGCTGGTGCAGTTCGCCCGTTATTTTGCCAACGCTACCCAATTCAAGTTCGGCGTCTCCTACCAGTTCCGACTGCCGGTTGCTGACCTCCTGAAAGAACGGCTGCCGGCGACGCTGGAGCTTGCCACCTGCGCCACCATTTTGGCCCTCGTCCTTGGCATCCTGATGGGGGTCTATTCCGCACTGCGACGCGACACGCCGCTGGCCAGGATCTTCCAGGCGGTCTCGCTGATCGGGATTTCACTGCCGACCTTTCTGATCGGCATTCTCCTGATCTACCTTTTCTCGGTGACGCTCGGCTGGCTCCCCTCGTTCGGCCGCGGCGAGGTGGTGCGGATCGGCTGGTGGACGACCGGATTGCTCACGATTTCCGGGCTGAAGGCGCTCATCATGCCCTCGATTACCCTTGGCCTGTTCCAGATGACGCTGATCATGCGGCTGGTGCGGGCCGAAATGCTCGAGGTGCTGCGCACCGATTATATCCGTTTCGCGCGCGCGCGGGGCTTGACCACCCGTGCCATTCACTTCGGTCACGCGCTCAAGAACACGCTGGTTCCCGTCATCACCGTCGCCGGCCTGCAATTTGGCTCGGTAATTGCATTTGCCATCATCACTGAAACCGTCTTCCAGTGGCCCGGGATGGGACTCTTGTTCGTCCAGGCAGTGCAAAATGTCGATATCCCGATCATGGCAGCTTACCTGCTGATGGTTTCGCTGATCTTCGTCACCATCAACCTTGTGGTCGACATCCTCTACACCGTAGTGGATCCGCGCCTGCGCGCCACCATCGGCCGTCCGGCCTGAGGCGAGATTTTCAAAAATGTCCGACGCTGCCGCAACCCACCAGGCCCCCTCGAACGCGTCGCAACCGCGCGAGCATTCGCGGGGCCTTGTTCGGCGCGCGCTTCATAGCGACGTGTTCTATTCGTTCCGTCGCTCCCGCCTCACGGTGGCGGCTGCTGTTGTGACGTTGCTGTTCTTCCTGCTCGCCATCATGGCGCCGATGCTCGCCGTGCAGAATCCCTTCGACCCGGCACAGCTTCAACTCATCAATTCGCGCATCGCCCCGCTCTGGACCGCCGATGGCCAAAGCCCGTTCCTGCTCGGCACCGACGAGCAGGGTCGCGACGTGTTTTCCGCGATTCTTTACGGGCTTCGCATTTCGCTGACCGTCGGCGTGCTCGGCGTCGTGTTCTCCGGCACGCTCGGCATTCTGCTGGGGCTGATCGCCGGTTATTTCGGCGGTGCGGTGGACGGTCTGATCATGCGCATTGCCGATGTGCAACTCACCTTCCCCGCGATTCTGATCGCGCTTCTCATCGACGGCATCGTCAAATCCCTGTTCGGCAATCGCCTCGACGCCACCACCACGCTTGCGGTGCTGGTTTTTGCGATCGGCCTGAGCTTCTGGGTGCAATATGCACGCACCGTGCGCGGCTCGGTCATGGTGGAGAAGAACAAGGACTATGTCGCCGCCGCACAGTTGATCGGCCTGCCGACGCCCGTCATCATGTTGCGCCACGTGCTGCCCAATGCGATGGGGCCGATCCTGGTGATCGCGACCATCAATCTGGCGCTCGCAATCATCACCGAGGCGACCCTGTCGTTTCTTGGCGCCGGCATGCCCGACACCATGCCATCGCTCGGCACCCTGATCCGGATCGGCAACAATTACCTGTTCGCCGGCGAATGGTGGATCGTCGCCTTTCCCGGATTGGCGCTGGCCGCGCTGATCCTTTCCATCAATCTGCTCGGCGATTGGCTGCGCGACGCGCTCAATCCGAAACTGCGATGAGGAGCGCCGTGATTTTGGGATATCCGTGCGCATGAGCGAGCCCGTACTTTCAGTGCGTAACCTCCGGGTCGAGTTCGTCACCCGTCATCGTGTGCTCCACGCCATCGACGGCATCTCCTTCGATATCGCCAGGGGCGAGGTGCTGGGCGTGGTCGGCGAATCCGGCGCGGGGAAATCCGTCACCGGTCTTTCGATCATCGGACTGATCGAGCCACCTGGCCGCATCGCCGGCGGCGAGATCTATCTCTCGGGCATGCGGATCGACAATCTGCCGCCGGACGAGATGCGGCGCGTGCGTGGAAGGCGGATCGGGATGATCTTCCAGGACCCGCTGACGAGTCTCAATCCGCTCTACCGGATCGGCGATCAATTAATCGAGACCATCCGGACCCACCTGAATTTGTCGGAACAGGCCGCGCACCGACGCGCCATCGATCTTCTGGCCGAGGTCGGCATTCCCGCACCCGAAAAACGCATCGATGCCTATCCGCACGAATTTTCCGGCGGCATGCGCCAACGGGTCGTGATTGCGCTTGCGATTTGCGCCGAACCCGAACTGATCATCGCCGACGAACCCACCACCGCGCTCGACGTATCGGTGCAGGCACAGATCATCTCGCTGATCAAGCGGCTCGGGCGCGATCACGGTACCGCCGTGATGCTTGTGACCCACGACATGGGGGTGATCGCCGAGACCTCGGACCGTGTCGCGGTGATGTATTCGGGCCGTATCGCCGAAATCGGCCCGGTGCGGGACGTGGTGCAGAATCCGCTGCATCCCTACGCCAGGGGCCTGATGGGCGCGATCCCGACGCTTGCAAGCGAAGCCGCGCGGCTGGTCCAAATCCCCGGCACGATGCCGCGGCTTTCCGCCATCCCACCCGGCTGCTCGTTCAACCCGCGTTGCGCCTTCGCCTTCGACCGCTGCCGCATCGAGCGTCCCGAGCCGATCGCGCAGGGAACGCAGGCCATCGCCTGCCATCTCTATGACACCGAAGCCAAGGACACCGCGGCATGACCACGAAATCCTTCGTCGAAGTCAAAAACCTGCGCCGCATCTTTGACGTTTCAAGGCCGTGGCTCAATCGCGTGCTCGAAGGCGGTCATCTCGAATTCCTCAAGGCGGTCGACGGCATCAACTTCGACATCCGCAGAGGCGAAACCTTTGCGCTCGTCGGCGAATCCGGCTCCGGAAAGACCACGGTCGCACGAATGGTGGTCGGGCTGTTGGCGCCGACCTCCGGCGAAGTCATAATCGATGGGGTGTCGATGACGGACCCGCGCAAGTTGCCGGCGCGCAGGCGATTGCGCCGCCGCATCCAGATGATTTTCCAGGACCCGTATGCGAGCCTCAACCCGCGGCTTCGGGTCGACGCCATCATTGCCGAACCGATCCGTGCCTTCGACCTGATCCAGGGCGATCAAAATGTTCGCGCGCGCGTCGGCGAACTGCTGGGCCTGGTCGGCCTTCATGCCGATGATGGCTGGAAATATCCGCACGAGTTTTCCGGCGGACAGCGGCAGCGCATCGCGATCGCCCGTGCGCTGGCGTCTGAAGCCGAATTCATCGTCTGCGACGAGCCGACATCCGCGCTCGATGTCTCCGTGCAGGCGCAGATCCTCAACCTGATGCGCGATCTGCAGGACAAGTTCGGCCTCACCTATCTCTTCATCAGCCATAACCTTGCGGTAGTCCGGCACATGGCCAGCCGCATTGGCGTGATGTATCTCGGCCGCATCGTGGAGATTGCCGAAGGGCGCGAACTGTTCGCCAATCCGCGAATGCCCTACACCAGGATGCTCTTGGGCGCGGTGCCCGATCTTGCGATGTCCGGCCGGCAACGGGTCCCCGTCAAGGGCGAAATCCCCAACCCGATCGACCCACCCTCGGGGTGCGCCTTCAATCCGCGCTGTCCGCTGGTTTTCGACCTCTGCCGCCGCGAAACACCCGCGCTCGTCAATGGCGTGGCCTGCCACGCGGTCAACCAACCCGCCGAAGCGGCCATGTCCGCCTAATCAGATGGCCGGGAACCGGTTGGCAGAGCGCTCCGGCTGTGATCAAGTGCCGCCGCACGTCGGAAGCCCGCCATCGCTGGACGCCCATGAGTAACATCAATCCCGATCCATTCACCACCCGGCCGGAAATCGAAGGCATGTTCGGGGTGGTGACGTCGACGCACTGGATCGCCACCGCGGTCGGAATGGGCATCCTGGAGAAAGGCGGCAATGCATTCGACGCCGGCGTCGCCACGGCTTTCACGCTGCAGGTGGTCGAGCCGCATCTCAACGGCCCCGGCGGCGACGTTCCGATCATCGTGCACGATGCAAGGCGCGCCAAGATCGAAGTGATTTGCGGCCAGGGTCCGGCGCCTGCCGGCGCGACCATCGAGCATTACAAGGCCGAGGGTCTGGAAATGGTGCCCGGCACCGGGCTGCTCGCGGCCTGCGTTCCCGGCACCTTCGAATCCTGGATGTTGCTGTTGCGTGACTACGGCACGATGCGGCTGCGCGACGTGCTGGAACCGGCGATTGCCTATGCCCGCGACGGCTACCCTTTCCTGGAACGCGCTTCCGCGACCATCAGGACTGTCGAACAATTGTTCCGCAAGCACTGGACTATGTCGGCGGCGGTCTATCTTCCCAACGATGAAGTGCCCAGGCCAGGCAGCATCTTCACCAACAAGACATTGGCCGAAACCTATACGCGCATCCTGAAGGAAGCGGAAAGCGCAGGCGGCGACCGCGTCGCGCAGATCGAGGGCGCACGCAAGGCGTGGTCGAAGGGCTTTGTGGCCGAGGCGATCGACAAATTCTGCCGCACCCAGGACGTGATGGACGTCAGCGGCTCGCCGCATCGCGGCGTGCTTCGCGCCGATGACCTGGCGCGCTGGCAGCCGACGATCGAAGCGCCGCTGACCTACGACTATGGCCGCTATACCGTCTGCAAGGCCGGGGTCTGGAGCCAGGGACCGGTGATGCTGCAACAGCTTGCGCTGTTGAAAGGCTTTGAGCTCGACGGGCTCGATCCCGCCGGTCCGGAATTCATTCACCTGCAGGTCGAATGCGCCAAGCTCGCTTATGCCGACCGCGAGAAGTTTTACGGCGACCCGAAGTTCACCGAAATTCCGGTCACCACCCTGTTGTCGGATGCCTATAACAGCGAGCGCCGCAAGCTGATCTCGGAAAAGGCTTCGCTCGAATTCATCCCGGGTTCCGTCGAGGGTTTTGGCGCGGTCGTGCAATATCGCCGCCAGGACGGTCAGCGCGAAGCCGTCGATGCCATGGGCGGCGGCGAGCCGACCGTCGGCCGTTTCGGCGAGGTGCGCGGCGATACCGTGCATTTCGACATCATCGACAAGGCCGGCAACATGATTTCGGCGACGCCTTCCGGCGGCTGGCTGCAATCCTCACCGGTGATTCCGGAACTCGGCTTCTGCCTCGGCAGCCGTGCCCAGATGTTCTGGCTCGAGGAAAATCATCCAGCCTCGCTCGCGCCTGGCAAGCGCCCGCGCACCACGCTCAGCCCGACCATGGCGCTGCGCGACGGCGAACCGTATCTCGCCTGGGGCTCGCCGGGCGGTGATCAGCAGGATCAATGGACCACGCAATTTTTCCTTCGGCATGTCCATGCCAAGTTGAATCTTCAGGAGGCGATCGACGCGCCGGCATGGCACTCCGAGCACTTCCCGATCTCGTTCTGGCCGCGCACGGCACGGCCCGGGGTGCTGGTGGTGGAAGGCAGGGTCCCCAAGACGACCGTCGAAGAACTCGAGCGTCGCGGACATATTGTCGAAATCGGTCCCGACTGGTCGGAGGGCCGCCTCACCGCGGCCTCTAAAGTCGGGCCCCGCCGGCGCGCCGCGGCCAATCCCCGCGGCATGCAGGGCTACGCGGCCGGACGCTGATCCGATATGACCTGG
>Ga0306926_10001640_pt1 | contig 22385 bp, 25 predicted proteins | sample flu12Cox44000178_FD_203759 | JGI IMG/M metagenome (GOLD analysis project Ga0306926, IMG submission 203759) | Lab enrichment of tropical soil microbial communities from Luquillo Experimental Forest, Puerto Rico - flux8day.12C.oxic.44.000.178 (v2)... | ecosystem: Environmental > Terrestrial >...
GGACGAGTCGATCCGCTACGCGATCCGCACGCCGCATGACGGCGCGGAAATGACGCCATGCGTGCTCGCAGGCCCGACCTGCGATTCCGCCGATGTGCTGTACGAGAAGATGCCGTACCCGCTTCCTGTGACGCTCGAGATCGGCGACAAGGTGCTGATCGAGGGCACCGGCGCGTATACCTCGACCTACTCGTCGGTGGCCTTCAACGGCTTCCCGCCGCTGCGGACCTACCACATCTGACGACGTAGTCGCCTCCTACCCAACCCTCCCCCCGCGAGCGGAGAGGGAACAAAAGAGCAAGGAGCCCGTCCGCGGGCTCCCTTCCCCGTCACCTTCAGATTTGCTCACGCCCCGATGGCCTCATCGCCATCGGAGGCCGAGGAATGACCTGCCATGACCAAATTGCTGAAGACCCCTTTTGTCCTGTCGACCGACGCCGCTCCGCTTTCGATCCGCGGCGAGCGTGCCTCGGACGTCGTCGCGCGCGAAGCCCTGCTCGATGCCTGTTTCGGCACCAGCCGAACTTCGCGGACCTGCCAGCGGCTGCGCGACGGACACGCGCCGGCCGAAGGGCTTTCGCTTTCGGCCGTGCAGGGCGACAAATTGGTGGGAACCGTGCGGTTGTGGCACGTCAGCGCCGGCGGAGTGCCGGCCCTGGTGCTGGGCCCGCTCGCCGTCGATCCGTCATGCCGCAAGCTCGGGATCGGCGCTGCGCTGATCAAACGCGCGCTGGCCGCCGCCAGAGCGCGCGGTCATCGCGCGGTGATCCTGCTGGGCGATGCGCCCTACTATGCCCGCTTCGGCTTTTCGGCGCAGAAGACGGGCCTGCTGACCCTGCCCGGCCCATTCGAGCGCGAGCGCCTGCTTGGCCTCGAGCTCTCCGAGGGCGCGCTCGCCGGCGCCTGCGGCACGATCGTCGCCACCGGCGCATCGTTGCTGAAAACGAAGGTAGCTCACGGCAAGAACGCGTTGCGCGCCGTGCCTTGCGCAGCTTGACCAGGGCCCGCCATGCAGCAGATCATCCACACCACGCGCGATTTGGCGCGTCTGCGCACTCGCCGCATCGTGACCACGATTCTCATGATTGCGCTGAGCGTCATGATCGTGCGGGACATGGTTGTTCGCCGATGGGGGCTCGGCCGCATCGCCGTCCCCGACGTTACGCAGCCCCCGACGTGACACGACGTTCGTCCTGATATAGCGAAGGATTGCGCGGATCGGCCAAGAGCCGTTAAACCGCCCGAGGGGTCAGAATCGAGGTTCAGATGTCCCGCCGTCTCATTTCCACCGGCTCGCCGTTTGAAAAGACTGCCGGTTTCAGCCGCGCCGTGATCGATGGAGATTTCGCATTCGTCGCCGGAACTACCGGTTACGATTATGCCACCATGACGATGCCCGCCGATGTCACAAGCCAGACACGAAACTGCTTCAAGACCGTCGAGGCCGCGCTGAAGGACGGCGGGTTCGCCTTGGCCGACATTGTCCGCGCAACCTATTATATCGTTGATACGGCCGACGCTGATGCCGTGCTCTCAGTCTGCGGCGAGTGGCTTTCAGATGTCAGGCCGGCAGCAACGCTCCTTGTCGTTGCGGCGCTTTTGAAGCCCGAAATGAGGGTCGAGATCGAAGTCACCGCCAAGCGACGGACCGCCTGATCCCTCTTTCCGTTTTCTTCCGTTCACTTTTCCTGTTCCGGAGACCCTTACGATGAGCCTGTCCGACCGTCAGATTCATGCAAAAATTTCCGGTCCCATTGTCATGATCGGCTTCGGCTCGATCGGCAAGGGCACGCTGCCGCTGATCGAGCGGCATTTCGAATACGACAGGTCCCGCTTCGTCATCATCGATCCGCACGAGGAAGGCGAGCTCGCCAAAAAGCACGGGGTCCGCTTCATCAAGGAAGGCGTCACCCGCGACAATTACCGCAACCTGCTGGTGCCGCTCTTGACCGCCGGCGGCGGCCAGGGCTTTTGCGTCAATCTGTCGGTCGACACCTCGTCGGTCGATATCATGACGTTGTGCCGCGAGATCGGTGCGCTTTACATCGACACGGTCGTGGAGCCGTGGCTCGGCTTTTATTTCGACAAGAGCAAAGGTACCGAAAAACGTTCCAATTACGCGCTGCGTGAAACCCTGCTCGCGGCCAAGCACAAGAGCCCGGGCGGCCCGACCGCCGTCTCCACCTGCGGAGCCAATCCCGGCATGGTGTCGTGGTTCGTCAAGCAGGCCCTGACCGACATCGCGCGTGACACCAATACGCCGTTCAACGAGCCGAAGAGCCGGGAGGGCTGGGGCAGGCTGGCGCAGAAGCTCGGCGTCAAGGGCATCCATATTGCCGAACGCGATACGCAACGCTCGAAGCGGCCGAAACCGATGAACGTGTTCGTCAACACCTGGTCGGTGGAAGGCTTCGTTTCCGAAGGCATGCAGCCGGCCGAGCTCGGCTGGGGCACCCACGAATCCTGGTTACCGCATAATGGCCGCACGCATAACTACGGCTGCGGCGCCGCGATCTATCTGGAACAGCCGGGCGCCAACACCCGCGTGCGCTCCTGGTGTCCGACACCGGGCGCCCAATACGGCTTTCTTGTCACACACAATGAATCGATCTCGATTGCCGACTACTTTACCGTCCGCGAAGGCAGCACGGTGGTTTATCGCCCGACCTGCCATTATGCCTACCATCCCGCCAACGACGCGGTGTTGTCGCTGCACGAGATGTTCGGCGCCACCGGCAAGATGCAGCCGAAATGGCACATCCTGGACGAGAATGAAATCGAGGACGGGGTCGACGAGCTTGGCGTGCTGCTCTATGGCCATGCCAGGAACGCCTACTGGTACGGATCCCAACTGTCGATCGAGGAAACCCGGACGATCGCCCCGTACCAGAACGCCACGGGCCTGCAGGTGACGTCGGCGGTGCTCGCGGGAATGGTCTGGGCGCTGGAAAATCCGATGGCCGGGATCGTCGAGGCCGACGAGCTGGATTTCCGGCGCTGCCTCGAAATCCAGCGGCCGTATCTTGGCCCGGTGAACGGCTTTTACACCGACTGGACCCCGCTCACGGACCGCCCCGGACTGTTCCCGGAAGACATCGACACCTCCGACCCCTGGCAGTTCCGCAACGTGCTGGTGCGCTGAGATCAGGCTTCGCATTCCGCGGGGGCGAAGCCCATCCCGGCCTCCAGAGATATGGCGCCAAGTCGCGTCTCAGACACAGCGACCGCAGGAGCTCGTCACCTGTGCCCGGTTCGTCGCATCGCGAGCGTCAGCCGGAAGACGAGCAGTTTTCATCTCTTCATGTAATCAAACGCCACGGTCCCGAGCCCGAGCGTCAGGTCGGCCTTGAAGTGCAACGCCGAGACCACCTCGCGCACCGGCAGCTTGGCCACGTCGGCAAGCGCGTGCGGGAACAGGCCGAGCGCCGCCGGACCGGTCCAGGCCTCCTTTAAGGTGATGTCCTCGAGATGGAAGCGCACGAGTTCGCAGATCCGCGTCGATCCATCGATGTCTGGAATGATCTTGAGGATGAAGTTCGGCGTCTTCATGCCCTTTAATACCGTGTCATGATCGACGGGGCGATGCTTGTAGCCCATGGTCGCGGTGACGCAGAGCACCGATCCATAATGCAGTGTGCCGACGAGCACATCGCTCTCGACTTCGATTTTGGGCCGCGCCAGCTTTTTGGGAAATCCCCAAAGCTCGCGGCCGCCCGCGATCGGGCCCTCGTCGTCCAGATACATCGCGTGCGTATAGGCGCCCTCCTCGCCGCCCAGGCGAACCGGGATCACCTGTCCGGTCTCGGTATAGTCACCAAAGCCCGTTGAATCCGGCATGCGGATGAACTCGTATTTGACGACCGGCTCGATGACCTCAAGCGGCTCCGGTACGACGGCGGCCAGTGCCTCCGGATCGGTGCGATAGGTGATGACGAAGTATTCGCGGTTGAAGAAACGATAGGGTCCGGGCGGGAACGAGGGGCTGGTCAGCGGCATCGAGTAGGCGCTTCGCCTGACGTCATCGATTTTCATCGGCGTCTCCTCTCTGCTTGCGGGCCGGCGAAGTATGGCGCCACAAGGTGACAGAACCGAGACCGTAAGCACAGCAGGAAGAGTGACAGCGGGAGAATGTTACCGGGCTATTTCTGCTGAATCGGCGGCGCCATCTTCTCGGCTGGAGCAGGCGGCAACGCCGGCTTTGCGGCTACGCCCTGGGTCTGCGCATCCGGGTGTGCCGGTTCGGGCGCCGGCGTCGTCGGGCGCTCACCGCCGGGCTTCGATTCCGCGGGCTTGTCCGATGCGGTGGGAGGCGAGGATTGCAGGGGTTGCGTCGCCTGCGCCAGATCGACCTTCGTGTTCGTGATTTTGAAAAGCGAAACGCTGGACAACGCGAGGCCCGCCACCACCAACAAGGCGGCAACAGCTAAATCCCTGGCCAGGGCACGCTTCCTGTGGTCCGAAAACATCGCGCTCCGCTCGCTGACGTAGCAAGGGGATTAACGATTGTTGCAATTTATGGTTCCCGCGGCAACCGGAATTCGCGAGTCTCAAGTTGCGGCGAGGTCGAAGAGCCTGCAAGGCCGCGCGCTTCACAGCTCCAGCAGTCCGGCATCCCCGGCCTCGTCGGAAAAGGCGAGCAATGTGCCGCCAGCGTTCCACCCAAGTGCGGAGATGGCAACGTCGTTGTTGCGGCGAACCAGAATTTCCGCGCCATCGCTCATCCGAACCATCAGAACGGTGCCGTTACTGTAACCCGCCGCGAGGATCTCCTGCCTGGGGTGGCAGGCAACCGTGGTGACGCGCGCATGGAGCGGCGCCAGCATCGCTGGCTGCTTGCCCATCGGTCCATCCTTGCTGGCGAACGGCCACAGGATCACCGTGTCTGCGCCGGAGGTCGCCAGCGCCTTGCCGCCAGTGCTCCACGACATCGACCGCACGCGGCCGGGATAGCCCGTCATGCGCATGTGCCTGTTGTCGGCGAGGCGCCAGCCGTGCAGGGCAGGCTCATGCATCGCCGTCACCAGGAATTTGTTGTCAGGGCTGAAGATGACGGAGAGATGCGAACCGGCCCAGGCGAGAAATTCAGGAGTGGCAGCCATGTTGGGAAACCACAACGTCGCACCGTTATAATGGGCGACCGCCAGGCGAAGCCCCTTCGGGGCAAAGGCGAGGCCGCCGATGGTCGAAGGCACTTCGAGCGATTTCTCCTCTTTCTTGCCATTGCGCACAAAGGCCATCTTGCCAACCGACCACGCTACGGCGCCGTCCGGATGCAGTGCGACGTTGTCGATCCACCGCCGCTTCGGGTCGGTCACAAGCACCGTGACTTCACCTTTGCCGTCGAACGCAACGAGCTTGCCGTCGTCGCCGCTCGTCACAAGGCGCGTGCCGTCGGACACCGCGCACAAAATGGCGCCGCCGTGAACGGGGACGGTGGAGATTTGGCCTTCTCCGCTTGCGACAAAGACATTTTCCTCGGCACCGACGAAGATCGCATCACCGCCAAGAAAGTGAACGGAGCCGACCGGCGCACCGATCGGGACTGCGCGCACCCTGTCGGTGACGGAAACAATGGAGGCGGATTCGCCTGAATCGAAGCTTGTCATCACCTGGTGATACAGTTCTCAAAGCCCTCGCGGATCGCCTGCTCAGGCAATTCGCGGCCGATGAAGACGAGGCGGCTTTCGCGAGCTTCGCCTTCCTTCCACGGCCGCTGATGATCACCTTCCAGCATCATGTGAACGCCCTGGAAGACATAGCGGTCGTCATCGTCGCTGAAGGCAAGGATTCCCTTGGAACGCAGGATGTTCTGGCCTTCGCTGGCAACCAGGTTCTGCAGCCACGGCATGAATTTGGCGGGATCGATCGGCCTTTCGGATCGCAGCGACAGCGACTGCATTTCCTCGTCGTGATAGTGCTTCAAGCCGCCATGGTCGTGATCATGATGATGATCGTGGCTGTGTTGATGGTGGTCGTGATCATGATGGTCATGGCCATCGCCAACTTGCAAAAATTCCGGCTCGATCTCCAGAATACGGTCGAGATCGAAGGCGCCTCGCTCCAGAACGTCGGAAAGCGCGACCTTGCAGCGCTCGGTGCGATGAAGTTTTGCGTAAGGGTTGATGGCCCTGATCCGCGCCTCGACCTCGGCGAGCTCGGGCCTCGAGACGAGATCGGTCTTGTTGAGCACGATGACGTCGGCGAACGCGATCTGGTTCTTGGCTTCCGGTGCATCCTTCAAACGATCGCTCAGCCATTTCGCGTCGGCTACGGTGACAACGGCATCGAGCCGGGCATTCCTCTGCACGTCCTCGTCGACGAAAAAGGTCTGCGCCACCGGCGCCGGATCGGCAAGCCCGGTGGTCTCGACGATGATGGCGTCGAATTTTCCCTTTCGCTTCATCAATCCGTCGAGAATGCGAACGAGATCGCCGCGAACGGTGCAGCAGACGCAGCCGTTGTTCATCTCGAAAACTTCCTCGTCGGCACCGATGATGAGGTCGTTGTCGATACCGATCTCGCCGAATTCATTGACGATGACCGCGTATTTCTTGCCGTGATTTTCCGAAAGGATGCGGTTGAGAAGGGTAGTCTTGCCGGCGCCGAGATAGCCCGTCAGCACGGTCACGGGAATTTTTTGAGACGTCGATTCTGACATGATTGCTCCGGAAGCGGTATTTGGCGCGCCGGCAGCAGGAGGGGCCCCCCGCGCTAATTCGCCAGCGCGCTCGTCAGCGCCTTTATATTGTGCCTGACCATGTCAATGTAAGTGGGGGCATCGCCCTTTTCATCGGTCAGGCTGTCCGAATAAAGCGTCCCGCCGATCCTGGCGCCGGTCTCGGCCGCGATCCGTCGGATCAACCGGGGATCGCTCAATCTCTCCAGGAATACGGCAGGGATTTTTTCAGCCCTGATCTGGGCGACGATTGCGGCGATGTCCTTCGCACTAGCCTCGGATTCGGTGGAAACGCCGATCGGGGCGATGAATTGGATGCCGTAGGCGGACGCAAAATAGCCGAAGGCATCGTGGGTGGAGATCACCTTGCGGCGGCTCGGGGGAATCTGGGTCACCGCCCGGCGCACCTCACGGTCCAGCGCATCGAGTTTCGCAAGATAGCTTTCGGTGTTTTTTCGAAAACTCTCGGCATCGGCCGGGGCGGCGGCGATCAGCGCATCGCGGATATTGGCGACATAGCTTTTCGCATTAGCGACCGATTGCCAGGCATGCGGGTCGGCCTCGGAACCGAACTTGAGCGGCGCGATGCCCTGGCTTGCGGTGACGATCGGCGCCCTGGCGCTTGACACCTGCAACAGCCGCGGCAACCAACCTTCGAGACCGAGTCCGTTGATGACGAGAAGGTCCGCATCCGAGATCTTCCGGGCGTCTGCCGGTGCCGGCGTATAGACATGCACGTCGCCATCGACACCAACGAGCGTCGTCACCTCGACGCGGTTGCCACCGACATTCTTCACGAAATCGCCGAGGATGGAAAAACTGGCGACGACCTTGATCGGATTTTGCGGCGCTTGCGCGCGCAGCGGCGTCGAAGCGATCGCCAGCGCCAGGCCGATCGCCCACAGGAGAAAAAACCGCTTGCCGCGCATGCTTACGCCTCGAGATGGCGGCCCGGGAACATTTGCCTGACGATGCCGCGGACGTTGCCGAACAACACCGAGCCGACGTAGAGCGCGGTTGCCACCAGAATGATCGCCGGCCCCGAGGGAACCCTGGTCTGGAACGACAGCACCAGCCCGGCATATCCAGCGAGAATCGCGCTTACCACCGCGATGCAGATCATGCCTGTGATATCGCGCGACCAAAACCGGGCAATGCCTGCGGGCAATATCATCAATCCCACCGCGAGCAGCGTGCCGAGCGCCTGAAAGCCATTAACGAGATTGACGACGACGAGCGCCAGAAACACCAGATGCGCCGGAGCCCCGGCGCGGCTCACGGTGTGCAGGAAGAGCGGATCGACGCTTTCGATCACCAGCGGGCGGTAGATCACCGCCAGAACGATGAGGGTGATGGTGGCGTTGAACGCGACGACCAGGAGCGTCGGATCATCCATCGCAAGGATATTGCCGAACAAAACATGCAGGAGATCGATATTGGTGCCCCTGATCGAAACGATCGTCACCCCGAGCGCCAGCGATGCGAGATAGAGGGTGGCGAGCGATGCATCTTCCTTCAGATCGGTGGTGCGGGCCACCACGCCGGCCAGGATCGCCACCGTGAAGCCCGCGATTAGTCCGCCAGCGGTCATTGCGAACAGGTTGAGGCCAGACAGCAGGAAGCCGATCGCCGCGCCCGGAAGAATGGCGTGCGCCATCGCATCGCCAACGAGGCTCATCCGCCGCAGCATCAGGAACACGCCGATGGGAGCGCCGCCGAGCGCCAGTGCGATTGCGGCCGCGAGCGCCCGGCGCATGAATTCGTATTCGACGAATGGGGAAATCAGCGCATCGTAGACCATCGCGATCCAGTGTCCACTTTCCGGAGTTTGTGCTCCACCTCAGCTCCCACCTTTCACGAACTTCGGAAAGTCATGGGCGCTGGAGCTCCGATTCCCAAGTTCGCAAACTATCGCGGCAAGCTCCTATGCCAACTTTGGAATCCAAGGAGCTCATCCACTCCACTAGGCCGCCTGCGATGAAGCGTCCTCGGCGACGCAGGCTGCGGCGCTGTCATCAAAGGCTTCGCACATCCGCCGCGCCTGCGCGAGGTTTTCGGCGGTCAGCACCTCGGCGGTCACGCCCCAGGCGACCTCACCGCGCGCCAGAAGCAGCGTTTCGGGAAAATTGGCGCGCACGAGGTCCATATCGTGCAGCGCCGCCAACACGGTGCGCTTCTCGGCGTGCCAGCGCTTGACCAACGCAAGCAGATCGGCCGAGGTCTTGGCGTCGACGGCATTGAAGGGCTCGTCGAGCACGATAACGCGGGCGTCCTGCAGCAGCACCCGCGCGAACAGCATGCGCTGCATCTGCCCGCCAGAGAGCGTGCCGATGGCGCGGTTCTCGAAACCGCTGAGGCCCACCGACGCCAGCGAGCGCGCAATCCGCTCGCGCGCGCCCTTGCCGATGCCGCCGAAAAATCCGGTTTGCCGCCAAAGCCCGGTGCCGACGAAATCGAAAACCGAAATCGGGAAGCTGCGGTCGATCTCCGCCGTCTGCGGCAGGTAAGCGATATCCCGCAAATCGAGATCGCCCGTCACAATCTTCCCTGAGAGCGGCTTGAGAATCCCGACGACGCCGCGAAACAAGGTTGACTTGCCCGCACCATTGGGGCCGACGACGGCAAGCAGCGCGCCGGGCGCGACATCGCCATTGAGGTGATGCACCGCCGGATGGCGGTCGTAGCCGAGCGTGACGTCACGGAATTGCAGTCGGGCCGCCATGCTCACCTCATCGCGAGCCAGACAATGGCCCAGAGAGCCGCGCTGACCGCGACCGCGGCCGCAAAGCGGGCCATCACCGTCATGCGCAGGATGGACCAGGATACCGGCTGGGCCGGGTGCGGCGAGGCCGGCCCATGGCTGTGGGCATGGGTATGGCCATGGGCGTGGCCGTGATCGTGGCTTGGGGCGCTGGAATGAGACGCGGGCGGCATGAGCACAATGTTATATTATAACATTACCAAAGTCCACGGAGCTCTAACCGCTGTCTTCCCGAAGGAAACTCCCGCCGCCCTGCCGCCGGCACGTTCCCCCCGCAAGCATCGCCAATTCGCAACGCCAACGAAAAAGGGCGGCAGCTTCAATGCTGCCGCCCTCCTTGCAATTCAACGGTGGAGCAGGTCAGGCCTTCGAGAACAGCTCGTCCACGTAGTCCCAGTTCACCAGATGATCGACAAACGCCTTCAGGTAGTCCGGGCGGCGATTGCGATAATCGATGTAATAGGAATGCTCCCAGACGTCGACGCCGAGGATGGGCGTTGCGCCATGGACCAACGGGTTCTCGCCATTCGCAGTCTTTGAGACTTCGAGCTTGCCGTTCTTCACCGACAACCAGGCCCAGCCCGAACCGAATTGGCCGGCGCCGGCGGCGGTGAAATCGGCCTTGAATTTTTCGAGACCGCCGAGGTCTTCGTTGATCTTCTTTTCGAGGCGGCCCGGCAGTTTGCTGCCGCCGCCGTTGGGTTTCATCCATTTCCAGAAATGGATGTGGTTATAGTGCTGGCCGGCATTGTTGAAGAGCGGCGCATTCTTGCCGAACGAGCCCTTGACGATCTCCTCGAGGGACTTGCCCTCGAATTCGGTCCCCTTCAGCAGGTTATTGCCATTGGTCACGTAGGCCTGGTGATGCTTGTCGTGATGATATTCCAGCGTTTCCTTGGACATATGGGGCGCGAGCGCGTCATACGCATAGGGAAGGTTGGGAAGGGTGAAGGTCATGGGGCGATGTCCGAAAATGGTGGGAGACGAGATTTAACGGGCCCCCTTATAGAAGGTTCCTCCGTTCTTAGACACTGCAATTTGACGCGAGCAGACGTGCCCGGCCGGCCGAATGCATGTGCTGCCGGTAATTTGCCGGGTGTGCGTCACGTATGGAGGAGGAATACGGCGAGGCGGATAAATGAGCATTGAGATCGACGTTCTGAACGGCGACGAATCCTGGTCCTTGGCCGAAGGACTATTCGAGAGAGTCTGGCCGCCGGAGGCAGTCAGGGAATTGTCATGGGGCCATATCAAATGGGCCGATGCCGATTTGCGCGTGATGATCGAGGCGCCCGACGGTGGCCTTGCCTGCCATGTCGGGATTTTCTTTCGCAGCGTAAGCTGGAATGGCCGAAGCGTTCACATCGGTGGCATCGGCGGGGTTGCGACCCGGGCTGATTGCCGACGCCGCGGCTATGCCAGCGTCGCGCTCAACGCCGCTGTTCAGACCATGCGCGATCACGATACCGCGCAGTTCGCGCTTCTGTTTTGCGAACCGCACAATTTCGAATTTTATCAGTCGCGCGGCTGGCAGCCCTTTGGCGGCGACATCGATGTCGAGCAGCCAGACGGCAAGCTGCGCTTCACAGTAATGTCGCCCTTTGTCCTTGATCTCAGGCGGCGGGCGCCGCGCCAAGGTACCATCGACCTCTGCGGATTGCCCTGGTGAGCCTCGCACAGAGCGCACACGCCAAAAAGTTTTTCGATCATCACCCAATGATCGAAGCGTGACGGTAACGCAAAAATGCGTTGCCCGACCGCGAATCCGGCATTGCACAAATTTCATTTATTGCTATGGAGGCCCGTTTTTCCGATGGAGCTTCCATGTCCTGCAAGTCCAGCCTTGTCGTCACGATGTTGGTGATATTGTTCGCGGCCGCCCCCGTGACGGCCCAGACGGTCGGGCCGGGGGGTGTCTGGCTGACCGAGAAGGGCGATGCCAGGATCCGCGTCAGCAGATGCGGTGGAGGGATTTGCGGAGTCGTCGTCTGGTTGAAAGAGCCGATCGATCCTGCGACCGGAAAACCTCAGATCGACGACAAGAATGCGAATCCTGCGCTGGCGAAGCGCCCCATCATCGGACTTTCGCTGTTCTCAGGCATGCGCGCAGCGGGACCGAACAAGTGGACCGGGCGCATCTACAACGCCGATGATGGCAAGACCTATGCGAGCACGATCGCTGTGACGGGTCCGGGCACGCTGAGGGTGGAAGGCTGTGTCGGCGCATTCTGTGGCGGCGAAAACTGGACGCGGACTTCGCGCTAAGCGTAGCGGCTTCAGGCCGTCGCTTTCAACGCGACCGCGGCCGACGCATAGCCGCCCCGCGCGCCATCAATGAAATGCACGTGGTCGCTGCGAAGCGCCGACGGCGTGAAGCAGGTCATCATCGCGGCATCCTGCCGGTGCAGGCCATATCTGGCAATTCCGGCCGAAGCGGCTGCGGCAAGACGCCCGCTCAGGCTGCGCTCAAGTTCCGGCGTGCAATCGAGGACCATCCGCAATCCATCGTCATATTTCCGGAAATCGGAATTTTCCACGACCTGCTGCACATAGGTTTTCGGCACAAAGCCGCCGACGCTGATACCGAAGCGCATGATGACATAGACAAACAACGTATGCGCAAGCACGCCGATGCGCCGCTTCAACAGCGATCCTCCGCGCTGCGCACGGGCTTCGAATTCGACTCCAGCCGGCGGCCAGCGCAGCGCGGGACCGCCTGCTGGCACCGGCCGGCCGGAGTCCGGACTGCGCTCGACAAGCGCAACGATTTCTTCGATCAGCCGGCGAAAAGCGGCAACATCGGCGCGCGGTGCGCGCAACACCAGCACCGAGAGGATGAGGCCGCGCACGGCTGGCATTTCTTCGAACCGGCATGAAAGCCCGGACAGATCGGGCTGGGTGCCAGCCGGCGCCACTTCCACGGCGAACTCCCCGCGCTTCATCGCCGCTTCGGCCCAGCCGAGCCCGCCGCCAGAAAACATGGCGTAGGAGAGATTTGGCGAGGGTCCGAAGCGGGCAACGCGGACGTCAAGGCCCTGCCCCCGTATGGCTGCGACGGGCACGAGCGCGACCCGCATCACGAGGTCGAGATCTTCCTTCACCCAGGCCGCCGTTGCCGCAAGCGCCTTGCGCGCGCGCTCGAAATCGTCCGGCGCCACTGCAAAGCTCGCGCCATCGCCGCCGAACACAAACGGAAATTCGCGTCCCTCGAGTGCATTGGTGACGGCCGCAATCACCGAGGCTCCGGCCATGTTGACCGCTTTGTAACGCGCCTGCGCAATGGCTTTCGTGGATTCGACGATGTCGGCGACACCGATGTGCCAGTCGTCTGGCAACGGCGAATAAAGCGCAGGCTCCATCAAGCGACCAAAACTGCGAAACACCGGAATGCCGCTGTAGAATTTCTCACTGCCGTTGACCGCGGTCATTGCTGCGCAATCGTCCGATTTGCAAAAATTTTCCGACAGATACGGTTGAGCCCGAAGTTCGGTTTCAAAAATCCCGATGTACAGCGCGCCGGCGATTGGAAAGCGGGCCAACGCCGAAAACGCATGGCATGACCCTATCGTGCCGATCGGCGGATTAGAAGGCGCGGAAGCCGCGCAATCCCTAATTTGCGAGAAAGGCAGATCGACTGCTGCATTCGCGGCTAAACTGACGATGCTGTCGGCGCTGGGAAGCGCCTGTCTGATCGGTCCGCCTTGGCTTACGCCGTGTTGCCGGCGTCGATCGTCAGGACGGAGCCCGTGATGTTGCGGCCGCCGTCTCCGAGGAGATATTCGACCATACGGGCGATGTCGTCCGTCTCGGGCAAGCGACGCAAGGCGCTGCGGCCGGCAATGCGCTGGCGCTGATCTTCCGAAAGGTTTTGTGTCAGTTCGGTATCGACAAAGCCGGGCGCGATCGCGTTCACGGTAATGCCGAGCTTGCCGACTTCACGCGCCAGCGATCGGGTAAAGCCAGTCGCGGCGGCCTTGGTTGCACCATAGACCGACAGGCCATTATAGCCGGTCGAGGCGATGATTGAGGATATATTGATGATGCGGCCGGCGCCGTCGGCCATCATGTGCCGCACGACATGTTTGGTGAGGATGATCGGCGAGAGCACGTTGAGGCGAATGAGCGCCTCGATATCGCTGTTGTGCATCGTCGCCAGGAGCCCCTCGGTGCCAATGCCAGCGTTGTTGACGAGGCCGTAAATCGCGCCGAATTCATCGCGCAGCTCGCGAACCAATGCCGGGATGGCGTCAGTGTCGCTGAGATCGAAGGCCTTGAAGTGAAGACCGCCCCTGCCCCGATCCACAACGGCGTGGATCGCCTCGCGCAACTCATCGCTTTCGCGCCGCGCCACCGCAATCACGTTGTGGCCCGCTCCCGCTATTCGTCGCGCGATCGCAAGGCCAATGCCGCGACTTCCACCGGTTATCAGAACATTATGCATCGGTCCGCGCCAACTTTCCCGCGGCCGTAATGTCAAGCGCCGCGACGAATTTGATCATGGCAGGCACCTTGTGGGGCGCCAGACTGGCCCGGCAATCGGCGAGGATCTTGTTTCGGATATCCTCGCTCAGGCTAGCATCGCAGCCATCGGCCAGAATGACGTCGGCAACCACGATTGCGCCGGTGATCGGACTGCGGCGCGACCTGGCGCGGGACATGCGCACTTCGTCGCGGCGATTGATGACCGCCTCGATTTCCTCGGGATGAACCTTCAAGCCGCCGATATTGATGATGCCGCCGCGCCGGCCCACGAAATGGTACCGCTCTCCGCGCAGCTCCACCATGTCGCCGGTGTCGACGAATCCTTCTGCGTCGGTCAGGGCAGCGGCCCGGCGGCCGACATAGGCATGCGCGGTTCGCCTGGAACGAATCCGCAGCGATCCATCCACGACTTTCATTTCGACGCCGTCGCGGCTCTGGCCAATCATGGAAGCGGGAAAACCCTCAAGCCCGTCATTGACGGCAAAGCCGACACCCGCTTCGGTCGATGCATAAGCGTGACCGATCGAGGCCGAAGGAAAGGCGCGGCGCAAGCCGTCCAGGACGGCCTGATCGGCAATCTCACCCGACAGGCGAACGTAACGCGGAGTGAAGCCGAATGCCGCGCCGCTCATCAGCAGCTTGCGCCAGTGCGAGGGCGTCCCGGAAATATGTGTGACCGATTTTTCGTTGAGCCGGGTGGCAAAATCGCCGATCGTTTCTCCGGATTCGCAAAGCACCATCGAGCCGCCGCCAACAATGGCGCGCAGGAAAATCTGAAGGCCGCCATACCGCCTGATGTCGTAGAAGGTTGCCCATACGGTGCAAGCCGCGCGGGTGGACCCGTCGGCTACAATCGCACCCGTCAAGCCTTCCAGCGTGTGGCTGACGATTTTGGGCAGGCCCGAGGTGCCCGACGTCAGCATCAGCCATTCGGTGGCCCGCTCGGTCTGCGCGCGCCTGGTTGCTTGCACGATTTCCCCGACCGTCACGACCAGATCGACACCGCATGCAGCCCAATTCGCCGGATGGTCGGTGACGACGGCATCGATGCTGGCATCCTCGAGCAGCCCCTCGACGTGATCGGGCTTGAGATCCGGCGGACACAGCAGAATGCGCCCCGCCACGCCATCGATCTCCAGCATCGCAAGCGCAGAAAGGAATTGACCGGTGACCGCGAGCAGCACCGATTTTCCGGAGAGTTCCCCAAGGCGGCCCTTAAGACAGGTCCGGCTGGCAATATCGGTGAGCGAAGCGATTTGCCTCGCGTCCGAAAGGAAGCGGCCTTTCAGATCGGAATCGAGATAGTCACGCAGCGCGAAGATTTCACGCGGGGACATTTTCATAGGCCTCGATGAAGTCGCCTATCGTGAGAGGAAATCTCGCGTCTTCCGATATGGTAAACGGATCGATGCCAAGCTCATCCTCGAGCCGGGCAACCAGAATGGCGAAACCAAGCGAATCGAAGCCGGTCTCGTGAAGGGAGAGCTCGTCATCGAGCGGCGGCAGAGTGACCTGCTGCTCGGCGGCAATCTGCTTCAACGCCGAAAGAATCTTTAACCTTACCGACATGGATTGTTTCGCCTTCTCATAAAATTTTGAAAGTCCATGATAGATCGCAAAAGTGAAATAACACGCGTTTCGCGCGATCTTTTGCGCCCGTTGGTAAACACCATGCTCGCCGTCAGGCCCAATTTTCGCGAGATACGAGAGAGCGATCTCGACAGCATCGCCGATCTGCTGACGCGGGGATTTGTCCACCGCAGCCGCGAATACTGGATGCGCGGGCTCCGTCACCAGGCTGCGAGGTCGCTGCCGCAAGACGCGCCGCGCTTCGGATTCATGCTGGAGCACCAGGGCATGCCGGTCGGCTGCCTGCTTTTGATCTATGCGAACAAGATCATCGCGGGCGACGAGGTTGCGCCCTGCTGCAATGTTTCAAGCTGGTATGTCGATCCGCCTTTCCGCAACTACGCGGCGCTGTTCGCCTCGATGACGCAAAAGAACAGAGACGTGACCTATTTCAACGTCACGCCGGCGGCCCCGACCTGGCCGATCCTCGAGGCCCAGGGTTTTGCAGCCTATTGCCGTGGCCTTTATTTTTCGCTCCCCGCCTTTTCACGACGTGTGCGCGGCATGACGATCGAAGCAGTCACGGAAAAGACGACTAGCATCTCGGGCTTGCCGGATGCGAACCTTGCCATGTTGAGGCGGCATGCGGGGTACGGTTGCCTCAGCCTTGTGTGTCGCACGGCGGAAGAAACCCTGCCCTTCATTTTCTTCTCGTTGCGAAAGCGGCGCGGGATCATTCCCCTGCCTGCGGTGCAGCTCGGTTATTGCCGAAGCATTGCCGACTACGTCAGGTGCGCCGGAGCGATCGGCCGTTATCTGTTGCTGCGCGGCAAACCGATCATCATCACCGATGCCACCGGTTCCGTGCCAGGTCTGGCCGGCTACTATACCGAGGCGCGGGGCCGCAAATATTTCAAGGGCCCGCACACCCCGCGTCTTGGCGATCTGGCTGACACCGAGCTTGCGATTTACGGCATGTGAGGAAGTATCGACTGGTCGTTGTTACAGTCGGATCGAGCCGTCGAGGATCTGCGCGTGACAACCGGCATCGAGAGCAAGAAAATCACCGGATCTTGAATCAATGAAAAACAGCGGATCGGTGATGCAGCTCGGGTCGAATCCGGCGCGGATCAAATCCTGCTTTTTCTGCTTGAAGGTTTCCGTCGTGTCTAGACTCGCGCAAATCCGGACGAAGACGGGACAGGCATAGGCCGGCAACCGCTGCAAGAGGTGGTTCTTGAATCCTTTGAGATCGAACTGTTCGTCGACCACGATTGCCGCCATTCCCGCGCGGCCGTCGGCGTCTGCAACTTCGACGCCATAGGTCGTCGCTTCCACAACGCCGGGGCAATCCAGCACCGCTTCGGTCACCTCGGAGGCGGCGACATTCTCTCCCTTCCAGCGGAAGGTATCGCCGATCCGGTCGACGAAATGAAAAAAACCGCCCTCGTCTAGCATCATCAGGTCGCCGGTGCGAAACCAGGCATCGCCTTTGGCGAATACATCGCGCAGAACCTTCTTTTCGGTCTCTGCCGGATTGGTATAGCCCTCGAAACGACCGCCGCCCTCATCGGCGGTTCCGATGCGCCCGATCGCCTCGCCGACCTCGCCGCGAGCACAAGCGACGCAAAGACCATCCCGGTTGCGAACGGGCATGCCGACCTCGGCATCGAGGCGAACGATTGCGGCCGGAAAGCGATGCGCCAACAGAGGTGGAATCCGGCCGATCGCGCCCAGTTTGCCTTCCACGTTGTAGAGCGAGAAGTTGCCCTCGGTCGAAGCATAAAACTCCAGTATTTGCGGAATCGAAAAGCGCGCCTGAAAGGCTTCCCAGATATCGCCGCGTAGTCCATTGCCGCAGACGAGCCGAAGCCGGTGGCGAGTTTCGAATTCGGAAATCGGCGCCTTGAGAAGATAGCGGCAAAGTTCGCCGATGTACTGGAACAGCGTGCAGTCCCACCGCACGACATCGCGCCAGAAGTTGCTTGCGGAAAATTTGTCGGACACTACCACCGACGCTCCGGCCGCCAGCACGCTGCATGGAGCGACCACGCCACCGACGCTGTGGAACAGCGGCAGGCAATCGAACAATCGATCATCCGGCGTTGCGCCGGTCAATCCGGCAAACCAGCCACCCCAGTTCAGGATGCGCCGATGACTGACGCTGGCGGCTTTCGGCAAGCCGGTCGTGCCCGAGGTGTAGATCAGGAGCGCGGGATCATCGATCGTGATCTCGCGCCGCTCGGCGGACGAAAGCGTGCTTCCATCCAGGCGGTCCAAGGCTGCCGAGATGTTTGCATCACTGTCGTTCCCGTGCCGCCAGATTTTCGGCGCGAGCTCGAGATGGGGCAGCACGTCCTCGAAGACGCCTGCAAGTTCATCCCCGACAATGACGTGATCCGCAGCAGCGACGTCGACGCAGTGAGAGAGCGAGCGCCCCACCAATTTGGTATTGACGAGCGCCGCGACGCCGCCGACTCTGGTGATACCGAGCCAGGCCGCGATGTAATCGGGAGATCCCGGCATGAAGAGACAGACCACATCGCCGGTGCCGATGCCCTTCGAGAGGGCCCAGCGCGCGTAACGATTTACACGCCCGGCAAGTGCGCGATAGCTGAGCGTCTCGCGATCCGACAACAGCGCAGGCCGTTCCGGTTGTCGTTCGGCCCATTCATCGACGACGTCCGCGAACAGCCGGTGGGGATTGGTCTCGATGCGGGAAGTAAGCTCGATGGCTTTCAGCCAGCTCTTCGCCGCGGACGGTTTGCCGCGAGCCTGCGCCTTGCCCGTCGCTTGCGCAATTGTCGGATGCTCAATGACGCTCGCGTTCATGGCCGTATGCGCGTTGGTTGAACGGCTTTCTATAGCCGCTTCGGCCTGACCAGGCGTTAAGCAGCACGGTTAAGGCCCCGTCAGGCTACGGTCAACGAACGGCTGAACGAATTCACACCGTCAGTTGACGTGAACGACGAGCTTCTCTTCCGTGAAAAACTGGAGGGCACCATAACCCTCCATATCGACGGCGTAACGAAACTTGCCGTCCTCGGTCGGGAAGACGGCAATGACGACGCCGTCTTCGTGGTCGGCCGCTTTTTCAACCCTTTCGCCGATCGCAAACTTGGCCATAGCGAACCCCTTCCGGAATCTTTGCCGACGATTATCCCTCCAATTTGGTTAACGCATCTTAAGCAAACCTGGCGTGGCGCCGGTTGCATGTTGCCGTGGTAAAATTTTGCTAGCTCCTGCCATAAACCCTTACATGCATGCATGAATTTTGCCGTGACCATGCCAATGGAGCGCGCGGCTGGCCTGTTCCCTGCAATCTCTGCGCGCGCTCGGCTGGAAAATGAGATGATCGAAAGCGCTCGTAGCATCCGTCGCGATCGCGTCGCTCTGCTTCCGTCGCAGCACGTCGGGGCGACCGATTCCCATCCACCCCGCCTGGTGCGGCGGGTTCCTTTGTCGTCGCGCCGAGCCCGCGCGACTTGCCCGCTCGTACCAGATCGAAGAACGACGAGACGCGATGCTGGCGTTCGAAACCGAATGCCGGCGCAAGGCCGTGGAGCTGTCAGAAAAGAAAGATGAGGCAGCAATTTTTTCGGGATGGCCTGCAGGAACTGGCCGCGCTATCCTGCAGATATTGTCATCGGTCCGTCGGTTTTGAGTTGATATCAAGGTCCAATGATCAGACGCAGAGAACCGTGGAATAGCCAGCCCATCATCAGCAAGTCGGCGCACATCCTTGAACGGACGGGACTGGCGCTCACCGGCGCCTCATGCGGCTTGTTTGTTGCCGCGCATGTCGGGCGCGCCGACATCGACCTGATCGGTTCGGCGGGCGTGGTGCTGGCGATGATGCTTTACGGAGCCGCCGGATTCTATCTCGGGATCGATTTGCCGCAGGTCCCTCCGGATCACCATATGCACCTGCCGCTGCGTCATGGACTTGGTACCCGGGCGGACGCCGTCATGCTGCTGAGCGCGGCCGGCACCTTTCTCGCTTCGGTCGCGGCCTTCGTTTCCGTCTCCAGCATCGTATTGGACGAAACGGCCCCTACCAGCGCGGCGATCCTGATCTCCGTCAGCTGGGCCATCGGCGCCACCATGCAGATCGCCGCCGGCGTAGTCGCCCGGATCAAAGCTGAGGCCTCCGAAAAATTATAGGGATCGCCAGCGGAAAATGACAGGTGCAGCCAGGCTCGACAGCCAATCGAGTGAGAACCGCCGGTTGACCGTGATCAAGCCTTCAGCGCTATTCTCAGCTAACATGCGATTCCAGCGTTTGAGCAACCGGCCTGGAGACCGATAGATGCGTGCCCACCAGATCATGACGCCGCAGGTGATTACGGTTGCCGCCGAGACGACCATCATCGAGGCCATCCATCTGATGTTGCAGCATCATATCGGCGGCCTGCCCGTGGTGGATACAGCCGGCAACCTGATCGGCATCGTTTCGGAAGGCGACTTCATCCGCCGTGCCGAGCTTGGGACACAACATAGGCGGGGCCGGTGGCTGTCGTTCCTCGCAGGCGCGGACCGGCTGGCAACCGACTTCGCGCGCGAGCACGGCCGCAAGGTCGCCGATATCATGACGCCGGATCCGCTCACCGTGACCGAGGAGACGCCGCTGGATGAGGTTGTGCGGATCATGGAAACCCACGGCATCAAGCGCATCCCGGTGATGCGCGGGGACCGATTGGTCGGAATGTTGACCCACGCGGACTATCTTCCTGCCGTCGCTAACCTTGTCCAGAGCACTCCCGGCCCCTCTGCCGACGACGATCTCATTCGCAACGAAGTCATGGCCGCCTTGAGGCAGGCGCCGTGGCGGCCGCGCCCATTCAATGTCACCGTCAGCGACGGAATCGTAACCCTCAGCGGCGTGGTCAGGAAGAAGAGCGCACGCAAGGCCGCTATCGTCGCGGTGGAAAATGTCGCAGGCGTCCGGAAAGTGCGCGACTATCTATCGGTGGCGCCCAGCCATCCGCCCGCAGAGGAGGATTTTGGCGGTGGTGACTTCGTCTCGGTGGAGGAGGAACCCTCGACTGCCGATGATGAGCCGCTTTGAGGACTGATCCGCATGGACAGCCTTGAGGGAAATCGGATGCGCATTCTGACGCTATGCGTCGCAATGGCGCTGGCACCGTTCGGAAATGCCGTGTGCCTTGCGCAGAACATCGAAAACGGCCAGCGCCTGTCGGAGCGGTGGTGCGTCGGGTGTCACGCCGTTGGCGCGCCCACACCCAAAACCAGCCGCATCATCTCCTTTGCATCGATTGCGGAGCGGCCGGGCATTACATCGGACATGATCGCCTCGTTCCTGCTGATGCCGCACGCCACGATGCCGAACCTGCCGCTGAGCCACAACGACGCGCAGGATATTGCGGCCTTCATCATGAAGATGAAGAGGTAGTGACCGCTCCAGTACAGGTAGCGACTGCGCCTGCTAGAGCGGGCCAAGAAAGTAGCTGGCCAGCAGGAAAGCCGTGGCCACGATCAGAACCGCAAGAAAGATCTTGATGTCCATTTCGCGCACTCCTCGAACGCGGCCTTCGAAGTAGCGGCTTTTCGGGGCTGTTGTGGCCTTCCCCGGACTTCCATCATTGATGCAAATCAATGAGGGGTGACGGGATGCGGATCGCTGCACGGCCGGAAGGTTTGAGGTGGATCAAATCATCCTTCTCGTTCCGGCGTTTAATGGCAATTGCGCACGCATCAGCGACGCCATGCAACACCGGTTTAGAGAGCGGCCATGTTGAAAGATCTCTTCGTCCAGATTCCCTCGGAACGTCCGGTTCGTCCGGTCATTGACGCCGCGATTTCCCTGGCAATGAACCATTCGGCACATCTGGACGCCATTTCGGTGGGCCTCGAAAGCACCAATATCGGCCTTGCAGTCGACGGCGCCGCCGCCGCGGCCGCCGTGTTCGACGTCGAACGCGAGCGCGCACTGGCCCGAGCCAATGCCGCGCTCGCGGTATTCGAGTCCGAGGCGCGCAATGCCGACATCACCTACAGCCTCCAGGCACTCACCGCCGTTCCCGTCGATGCCTTCGCAACGCTCGGCGCGATGGCACGGCTTTATGACTTGACCATCGTGATGCAGTCCGACCCTGATCATACGACTTCCGAAAATATGGTGCCGGCGGAGATGCTGTTTCAGGCGGGCGGACCGGTGCTGTTCATTCCCTACACTCACAAGGGCCCGTTAACAGCGCGGCACGTCGGCATCGCCTGGGACGGCAGCCGGCTTGCGGCCCGCGCACTCCGCGACGCGGCACCATTCATCGCTAAAGCCGACGCGGTGACGGTCGTCAGCGTCAACGCGGCCGAACTGCCTGAAGAGACGTCCGTGGAAAATCTGACCACGCATCTGACGCGGCGTGGCGTCAAGCCGAGGATCGAGCGTCTGAGCGCTGAGGCTTCAGATATTCAGCCAACCATCCTGTCGGTGGCGGCGGACTCCGGGATCGATCTCATCGTCATGGGCGGCTACGGCCATTCCCGCCTGCAGGAGCGAATCCTCGGCGGCGTGACGCGCGGAATGCTCGAATCCATGACCGTGCCGACGCTAATGTCGCACTGAGGATGGAAGCGGCGCATAGCTGCGCCATCGACAACCTCCAATACGGGCCCAAAAGGAAAACCGTCCCCCGAAGGGATGCGCCGTTTGGGGAGGGTCAGAGGGGGTGATCATGTCTCCAACAGAACTGTCGAGCAGCGAGGCGGAACGATTGCGCGCATTCGAACGCCAAGGTCATGATGCTGTGGCAAAGAGCTATCACGCATTTTTTTCAGCCGTGACTGCTCTTGCCACCAACCCCCTTCTCGATGCCGTGTGTTTGCGCCCCGGTACACGTCTGCTGGATGTCGCGAGCGGGCCGGGCGCTCTTGCAG
>Ga0306926_10001641_pt1 | contig 22383 bp, 21 predicted proteins | sample flu12Cox44000178_FD_203759 | JGI IMG/M metagenome (GOLD analysis project Ga0306926, IMG submission 203759) | Lab enrichment of tropical soil microbial communities from Luquillo Experimental Forest, Puerto Rico - flux8day.12C.oxic.44.000.178 (v2)... | ecosystem: Environmental > Terrestrial >...
GTGGCTTGGGCCACCTCAGCGCAACGCCGAGCCGAAGCCCAGCGCGGTGATCTGTCCGGGTTGCCAACGGAGACCCACGACGTGCATTTCGAGCTCACCTCCGAGCAGCAGTGGCTGCGATGTAAATGCCGCGCGCTGGCGGCGGATTTTGCTACTCGCTCTGCGGCACCGACCGGGACGCCAGCCATCCCGTCGAGAATTACCAACGGCTGCGTGAGGAAGGTTTCCTTGCGCTCACTATCGGCAAACAGTGGGGCGGCCAGGGTGCGAGCCTGCTCGACCACACGATCGCTTACGAGGCGCTGGGAGCGGGCTGCCCATCGACGGCGCTCGCCTTTAACATGCACGCCTCTGTCGTCATGCCGGTGCTGGAAAGTCCCGAGGTTGCAGCGGCAACAAAAAAGTGGCTCGCCAACCTCGTGGTGCGCGAAGGCAAGCTGATCGCCGGCAACTTCTCCGAGCCGATCACCACGGCGTTCATCGCCGAGCGCCCGATCAAGACGCAAGCCAGGCGGGTCGAGGGCGGCTATCGCCTCACCGGCCGCAAAATGTTTGCCTCGATGATCGGGGCGGCGGATTTTGTGATGGTGGGGGCTTCCCTCGAAGGGGCAGCGAGTGCGATGGCCGGGCTCGTCTTTCTGCTGCCGCCGGGAACCGCGGGGCGGCGCGTCGATCCAAACTGGGATGTCCTCGGCATGCGGGCTACGCGCAGTGACGCTTTGATCCTTGAGGAATGTCTTGTGCCGGATAGCGCCGTCCTGTTGCGCTCTGACGATATGAGCCGACTGCGCCAGAGCAATTTGCATTGGTTCTGGGGCTCGTACACGCCGGTCTATCTCGGGGTAGCACAAGCGGCATTCAACGAATTGCGCAAGGTAGTCCACGCGCGCCGGCCGGAAGGCTATGCTCAGCCGCTCGCCTACCATCCCGATATCCGCCGACATGTCGCCGAGATCAGCGCCGAGCTGGAGGCGGCGCGGCTCGTCACCTATCATTCAGCCTGGCTCTGCGACACCGAGGGGCTCACCGAGAGAGCAACCGCAGCGCTGTATCGCGCAAAGTACCTCGTTGGCGAGGCGGTGTCCGGCATCACCCGCACGGCGCTGACGCTCGGCGGTGCGCACAGCATCTTCAAGGCCTCGCGCCTTGAGCAATTATTTCGCGACGGCGCGCTCGGGCCGCTGCACCCGCCACCGTCGGATTTCTGCCTCTACAACCTGGGTCTCTACGAGCTTGGCCTCGACGCGGGGGAGCTGTTGCCGCCGATGAAGCCAGAGCAGGCGTCACTGCGGACCGAGAACGCGGGAGCAAAGGCCCAATGAGCGAGAAGCCCCAATCAGCAAAACGGCACACGGGACGATTTGGCGCGCCTGGGCCGAGAACTTTCGCCCGCCTCGATCCCGACTGGCTGCGCGCCGACGTGCCGTTGCGGCGCTGACAACGGTTCGTCGACGACGCAGTCCGGTTCCTCCGCGACCCGTTTTTGTGCTGTCGCTGCGGCGCTTGACTGTTGTGGCTGTTGGGGCTGTTCGGCTGCGACAAGGACCGGAACAGAATCCAGAAGCTCTTGCAGGAAGTCCGACGCCCTCTTGCGGTGCATATGTCTCCTCGACGTTGACCCCGAGCGCTGCGCAAATGAAACGTTGCGGAGGAGCCTACATTCGAGGCTTGACCCCATCCTATTCGGCGGTCACGCGGCTGGTCAGCAAACTGCGGTCTGGTTGCTTTACCGCAATCGGCACTATGGCGGCACCGTTTTTTCAACAGCGTTCTGCTGGCCTATGTCTTGGCGGACAGCGATACCGTGCCTACTGTCGCGTTCGTCATGACGCCTTCGGGTTTTACGTCCCGAGGCCTCTGACCTTCGCCGACCCCTCGCATCGATTCCGGGAAGATGCGCAGCTCAACTGCGTGAATTTGGCCGTCAGTACCACGCACCTCGCCGGAAGCGACAAAATCTCCGGGTTTGATGTCACTGAGACGCCGCTTCTCAACCCCATAAATTTTCGCATCGGCTGACAGCATTACGGTCTGCGTCCCGCTGCCGGCTTCTTTGACGGTCAGCCGGTCGCCGTCGAACTTTTCAAACTGCCTGCGACGCGAGTCCGCTCTGCGGCACCGGGAGCCTGCGCGACTGCGGGCAGTGCGATCATCGGCCCTATAGCGACAAGCAGCGCCAATTTCTTCATCGTTCGGTTTTCCTCCCATTTCGTGTGTTCGCCTGGCATTCGTGATCCGGCCGGCGGTGAGCGATGCCGCTATAACTCGCGGCCGACGTCACGATACCATGCTTTTTGAGCGCTAGAAGGCAGCGGCAGCACCTAAGGGCTAATCGACCGCGTCAAGCAGCGACTAAACCGGCCGCCCGCGGGCTCGACCGTCAGCCAGGTGCCCCAAAACGGCAGCCCAACTTTGAAGGCCGCAACGCTTCGCCATATAGAGCAAAGCTGTCCGCGTCGCCCCTAGTCGAGAGTACCGAAAAGGAAACAAGACGGACATCAGCGAGGATCTTCGTGAAGAAGCTGGAACCGCTCTACACCGTCCCGGAGACCGCGAAGATCTTGAACGTTTCCGAGAAGACCGTGCGCCGACTGATAAAGGACGAAATCCTAAGGGCGATTGATTTCCGTCGGGAAGACGGCCGCCGGGGAGCGGTGCGGGTCGCTCCAGCGGATCTTGAGGACTTTATCCGTGACCATCGGAGGCGATAATTGACCAATCTTGTCCAAGAGTTATCGCACAATCGGGAATACTCTCTATAATAATAGGAGACAGGAGGCGCCCGTGGACGAGGCAAAGCCGTTCCAAGCAACGGTCGAACATCGGGAGCCGTGTGACTCGAGAGGGTCATGCACGGTTCTGGGAGCGCCTGGAGGTGAAATTCCTCCGGGCGACTCGACGAGGCCGTGGAAAAACGCATTTACAGAGGACGGTGGGCCGACCTCCGCAGTCAAATTGCGGCGGGGTGTCCGCGCTGATCCGGGCACTCAGGCCCGGATTGCCTGCAGCAGCGGTCCGACTCCGATGATCGCGATCACCCGCTTCATGTTGTAGGCCAGAACGTGGAGGCTCATCTCGGTGCGCACCCGCTTCAGTGTCTTGGTCAAGAAGTGCGTGCTTCCCATCCACGATTTGAAGGTTCCGAAAGGGTGCTCGACAGTTTGCCGGCGCACGCCCATGGCATCTGGCATCCGATCGAGCCTGGCTTGCATTGCGGCGAGGACATTTTCGTGCTTCCAGCGCTTGATCCGCTTTAGCTTGTCCGGCGTACATTTGGGCTTGAGAGGACAGGTGAAGCAAGCGGTCAGATGGCGGTATTTGTCGACGTCTCCGCGGCGGTCGGATCGAACATGCCCTCTTGTCAGGTGCTCACCGGCCGGGCAAGTGTAATGGTCCTTCTCGGCGTCGTAGACGAAGTCCTGCCTGGTGAAGAGGGACCCATACACGCACCGCATCAAAGGCGCATTGCTGCGCTTCACGCGGCGGTGCGAGCAGGCAATACCCGAATTCGAAATCATGCTCGCGACAGATCGCAACGATCCCAACACCCTTGTCCAGCTGAGCATGTGCAAGTTCCTGACCGGCGGCTCGGATCGGGAGGCGATTGCGCTCACCGAGCAAGCCATCCGGCTCAGCCCTCGTGATCCGGTAATGGGGTGGTGGTATACCTGGATCGGCTTCGTGCATTTGCTGCAATCACGCATCGACGAGGCGATTGCCTGGCTCGAAAAGGCGCGAAGTTTAGATCCAAGAGCCTCGAACACGCATAGTTTTCTCGCGGCCGCCTATGGCTTCAAGGGCGAGAGGGAACATGGCAGCGCCGAACTCGCCGAAGCGCAGAGGCTGAGGCCGTCGGATCGCTATTCGAGCATTGCCCTCATCAGGGCCAATGGCGACCTCTACACCCCGGCGCTGCGCGACCGAATGGAGACAGTATTTTTCCACGGTCTCCGCAACGCCGGATTGCCGGAAGAATGATGACGACCCGCCGCCTCGCTGCCATCCTCGCGGCCGATGTGGCGGGCTATTCGCGGCTGATGGGAGCGGACGAGGAAGGCACGCTTGAACGCCTCAAAGCGCTGCGCCGCGAACTCATCGATCCGAAAATCGCTCAGCATCACGGCCGCCTCGTCAAGACTACTGGCGATGGCTTGCTGGTGGAGTTTCCAAGCGTCGTCGATGCGGTACGCTGGGCGGTCGAAGTGCAGCAGGCAATACCCGAACGGAACACGGGTGCAGGCACGGACCACCGCATAGAGCTACGTATCGGCATCAACCTCGGCGACGTGATCGTCGAAGGCGACGACCTCTATGGGAACGGCGTCAACATCGCCGCGCGGATCGAAGCCCTGGCCGACGCCGGCGGGGTGTTCGTCTCCAATACGGTTCACGACCACGTTCGCGATAGGCTGCCCTTTGTGTTTGACGATCTGGGCGAGCAGCAGGTCAAGAACATTGCCCGACCAGTGCGTGTTTTCCGGGTCCGCGATGTCGGCGCCGCCGAGGACACACCGGTGCAATCACGACCGGCGTTGGCGCTGCCCGACAAGCCGTCGATCGCTGTTCTCCCCTTTGCCAACATGAGCCGGGACCCGGAGCAGGAATATTTCGCCGACGGCATGGTAGAGGAGATCATCACGGCGCTCAGCCGCATCCGTTGGCTGTTCGTGATCGCCCGCAATTCGAGCTTTACGTACAAGGGCCAGGCGATCGACGTGAAACAGGTCGGGCGCGAATTGGGTGTGCGCTACGTCCTCGAAGGCTCGGTCCGCAAATCCAGTGGCCGCGTCCGCATCACCGCGCAATTGATCGATGCGACGAGCGGCACCCACCTTTGGGCCGATCGGTTCGATGGCTCGCTGGGAGACGTGTTCGAGCTTCAGGACAAGGTCGCCGTCAGCGTTGCGGGGGTGATCGAGCCCGCATTGCAGGCCGCCGAGACCGGACGTTCGGCCAATCGCCCGACAAACGATCTGACTGCCTACGACCTTTATCTGCGTGCCTATGCGATGTGGCTTTCGTCGGGTACGCTACTCCTGGACGCGCTGCGTCTTCTCGACCAAGCGATCGAGCGAGATCCGAGTTACGGGCCTGCCCTCGCTTTGGCGGCAACCTGCTATGTTCGGCTCTGCTCGGATGGCTGGAGTAGAGATCCGGAAGCAGATGGCCGCAAAGGGACCGATCTGGCGCGACGGGGTCTGCAAATGGCCGGAGAAGAACCGGACACCCTCGCCAATGCCGCCCTCGCCCTCGCTTTCTTCGGCGAAGACATCGGCACCATGACAACACTGGTGAATCGTGCGCTAGCGCTCAACCCGAGCTTCGCCCGCGGCTGGTACATCAGCGGCCTCCTCACGCTCTGGGCGGGGCAGCCGGATCTCGCGATAGAGCGTGTGGAGGTCTCACTGCGACTGAGCCCGCGCGCTAGAGTTGGCTGGCCTTTCGCTCAAATCGGCGCGGCGCATTTGGTCAGCCGGCGATATGATGAAGCAGTCCCGAAGTTGCTCCTCGCGATCCAAGAGGATCCGAGCTATCCGGCCTCATACTGGTATCTCGCTGCCTGCTATACGCATATGGGCCGGCTTGATGAAGCGCGCGGGATTGTAGATAGGGTGCGCGTCATCACCCCTCTTGTGGTGCCGAGCTTCACCTACCTGCGGAATTCGGAGCACCGCGAGCTACTGCTGTCGGGCCTGCGGTTGGCGGCCGGCGAGATATCATGAGCCGGACGCGCCGCCTCGCCGCCGTCCTCGCCGCTGATGTAGCCGGTTACTCGCGACTGATCGGAGCGGACGAGGCCGGCACTCTCGCAGCCTTCAAAACGATAAAGGCTGACTTATTCGACCCAACCCTCGCGGCGCATCACGGCCGGCTCGTCAAGACGACGGGTGACGGCTTTCTCGCCGAGTTCAGCAGCGTAGTGGATGCGCTGCACTGTGCCACTGAGGTACAGGCTCAGATGGCCGAACGGAATGCGACGGTATCAACGGACAAGCGTATCGATTTCAGGATTGGCATTAATGTGGGCGACATCGTAGTCGAGGATGGAGACATCTTTGGGGATGGCGTAAACGTCGCGGTTCGCCTCGAAGGCGTGGCCGAACCCGGCGGGATTTGCGTGTCGGCGCGGGTGCAGGAAGACGCGGCTGGCAAACTCAATTTATGCTTTGACGATATCGGCGAGCAGCAACTCAAGAACATCGCCCGCCCGGTGCGTGTCTACCGAGTTCGCGATGTCGCCACCGCCAAGACGCAATCCGCACCGGAATTACCTGCGCTGCCGCTTCCCGACAAACCGTCGATCGCGGTGCTGCCTTTCATCAATATGAGCGGCGACCCCGACCAGGAGTTCTTCGCCGACGGTATCGCTGAGGACATTATCACTGCACTCTCTCGCTATTCCTCGCTGTTTGTCATCGCGCGCAATTCATGCTTCACCTACAAGGAGCGCGCGATCGACGTGAAGCAAGTCGGGCGCGAGCTCGGCGTGCGCTACGTTCTCGAAGGCAGCCTACGCAAGGCGGGCAATCGCGTCCGCGTCACCGGGCAGCTCGTCGAGGCGGAGACCGGCAAGCACGTCTGGGCTGAGCGCTACGACCGCGATCTCGCCGACATCTTCGCGCTGCAGGACGAAATTACCGGTGCGGTGACCATTGCCATAGCGCCGGCGATTGCGCATGCCGAACGGAAGCGCGCCATGCGTACGGCGCCCGGAAGCCTCGACGCCTGGACAGCCTACCAGCGCGGTCTGTGGCACGTCTTCAAAATCAGTCGAGAAGATGACGCCCTTGCACAAAAGTACTTTCAGCAGGCCATCGATATCGATCCCGCCTTCGCCGGCGGATACAAGGGCCTTGCTGTGGCTTACCTCCAGGCGGCCACCCTATTCCACACGCGCAGCCCGGCTGAAGCGTATAGATCGGCAGAAGCATTGGCACGCCAAGCGATCGCACTCGACGGCACCGATGCGGAAGCGCATTCGACGCTTGCGACCGCGATGTTGCGGCACGGCGACTACGATGGCGCCCTGGCCCAGGCCGAAATCGCTCTAGCAATGAGCCCGAACCTGGCCTTGGCACAGGGAACGCTCGGCGAGGCACTGATTTTCTCAGGCCAGCCGAAAAAAGGTCTTGTGGCTGTCCGGACATCAATCAGGCTCGACCCCCATGACCCTAAGTTGGCTAATCGTTTGAACAACTTGGCATTGGGTTATTACTTCTCCCGCGACTACGAGGCGGCAGTTGAGGCGGCGAAACGAGCGGTGCGCTCAAACCCCGAATACCCGCTGCCGTATCGATGGCTTGCTGCCGCACTCGGCCAGCTCGGTCGAACCGCGGAAGCGAAAGAGGCGCTGAAAAGGGGTATCGAGATCGCGCCGGCCACGTTCGACATGTATGTTCGCCAGCGCGTGCCGTGGCACAGGCCCGAAGATTACGCCCACATGCGGGAGGGCTTGCGCAAGGCTGGATGGGAAGGCTGAGCCTGGTGTTCTGCACCGCCCGGACAGCAAAAATCAATGCGAGATAGGCCGCGACGATTCCCGAAAGGACGATACCGTCGAAAGTCCCGGCTTCACCGATGCTGGCGATGCCGACGGCGCTCCGCTCGATCTCTTTGAGGTGGATGAGGTCAGCGCCGATCAGCGGCCCGGTGACACCCGCGATATACGCGACAGGCGCCGCATCGTTCGGTGCAGACAGTAGCGCCGGCAGCGCCGCCACGACCGCGGGCACCAATCCGGGCAGCAGGATCCCAACCCCTCGCACCGGCCGGGCAACACGGTAACACACCGTTGAGGACCAAGCCGAGGTCGCCCTCCCAATGGTGCTCGGATCCCCTTGCCTCCCATGGGTCCGATCATCACTGCCACCGAACGTCGCGGCTGATCCCGGGAATTTATTAAGGCACTCTTGGAGTCACCATCGAAAGGTCCCTCGAGCAGGAAGAGTTCCATGGACGAGACTGTCACGGTTCGGCCCGATTTGTCCTACGCAGGCTGGCGCGAGACCGCTGCAACACATCGCACGGCGCCGATGAGCCGCCGGCACCTCCTCGCCATGATCGGCACCGCCGCCGGAAGTTCGGCGATGTATCAGGCGATGAGTACCCTGGGGCTGGCGGGAGGGTCGACTTACCAGGGCCCGATACGGCTTGAGGGCGACCCGAAGGGCGCATCCGTCTTGATCCTCGGAGCGGGTGTTGCGGGCCTCGTTGCGGCGCTCGAACTCCACAAGATCGGCTACAAAGTGCAGGTGCTCGAATACGACGACCGCGCGGGCGGGCGCTGCTGGTCCTTGCGCGGCGGGGACCGCTTTACCGAGCTCGGCGGCTTCGAGCAAACCTGCGATTTCGACAAGGGCCTCTACTTCAATCCCGGGCCCTGGCGAATCCCCTATCACCACTCCGGCATCCTCGACTACTGCAAGCGCCTGGGTGTCAACCTCGAACCGTTCATCCAGGTCAACTACAACGCCTATCTGCACGCTCGGAATGCCTTCGGCGGCAAGCCGCAGCGCCTGCGCCATATACTGTCCGACTTCCACGGCAGCATCGCCGAGCTTCTCGCCAACGCGGTTAGCCAGGACAAGCTCGATCAGCCGGTTACAGCGGAGGACAAGGAGCTGTTACTGGCGGCGCTGCGTCAATGGGGCGCGCTCGACGCCAACTACGCGTACAAATCCGGGGTGCTGAGCAGCGATCGCCGCGGCTATGAGCGGGACCCGGGCGGCGCCTGAGCGGTGAGGGAGTGCCGTCCAAGCCGCTCCCTTTTGCCGAGATCCTGCGCTCGCGCGTGTGGTATCGGCTCGCCCTCGGCCAAATCTACGATTTCCAGTCCACGATCTTTCAGCCGGTTGGCGGCATGGACATGATCGCCAGGGCTTTCGTGCGCGAGATCGGCAGCCTGATCCACTACAACGCCAAGGTCATAGCGATCAAACAGGACGACAATCACGTGATGGTGACGTATGTGGATGCCAGAATGGGCGCCCTGCCGACAACGGCGATCGCCGACTGGTGCTTGTGCACGATTCCGCTTTCAGTGCTCGACCAGATCGATCTCGATCTCGGCAAGCCGATGATGGACGCCATCAATGCCGTGCCATACGGGGCAGCGGCCAAAATCGGCCTGCAGTTCAAGCGCCGCTTCTGGGAGGAGGACGAGCAGATTTATGGCGGTATCAGCTATACGGATCTGCCGATCTGGCAGCTCGGCTATCCGAACACGAGCTACGGCAGCTCGGGCAAGGGCGTACTGCTCGGCGCCTACGTATTCGACAGCCCGTATGCCTACGAGTTCACCGCGTTGCCACCGGAGGACCGGGTGAAGAAAGCGGTCGAGTATGGCGCACAGATCCACCCGCAATATAAGACCGAATACGAGAACGGCATAGCGGTCGGCTGGCACCGGGTTCCTTGGGTGCTCGGCTGCTTCGGCCGGTGGACCGAGGAAATGCGCAAGCAGCACTACGAGAATCTGTGCGCGATCGATGGGCGCATCGCTCTCGCCGGTGAGCATGTCTCCCACGTTCCCGCCTGGCAGGAAGGTGCGGTTCTGTCCTCGCTCGACGCGATTTCGCGACTCCACCGGCGCGTAGTGGCGAGTCGAGCATGTCACCGGAACGTCAGGGAAAGCCCGTAGTCGCGTGGCGGAGCATCCCGCTCGCCATATTCCTCACCGGAGCGATCACCTCGGGCACCGGCGCCCAGTCATCGGACGGCTCGTTCATGAGCCCGTTGCGCTTCATACAGCGCGATGGAGAGGTAATCTATCGCACCGTGTGCCAGGGCTGCCACATGTCAGGCGCGCAGGGTGCGGTCGGGGCAGGTGCGTATCCGGCACTAGCCAACGATCCAAAGCTTGCCGCAGCCGGATACTCAGTGCTGGTCGTGGTGAACGGGTCGAAGGACATGCCGCCGTTCGGCACACTGGTCGATGACGGGCAGGTCGCGGCGGTGGTCAACTACGTCCGCTCTCATTTCGGCAACTCTTACCCAGATACCGTCTCGCCGGCAGAAGTAAGATCGGCGCGTCCTTGAAATCCTTGGGCAGCCCGGATCATCAGAGTGAGTTCATGTGAATTTCTGTCGACATCTGCGTTTACCGTGGTGCGGCGGGAGGCCACATGACGGTGGATTGATCCGATGCCGGGTCAGCCGGGTCGCGAACTTCCCTGCGGTATTTACCGAAATACGATCCACAGACTGCAGCATTGACTGGACGAGAGCGAAATTTACGGTTGGCCGAACCCCGCATCTTAGAGTGTGCGAGTGGCGTTGGCTTGACGCCAGAAAGATAAACTTCTCGCACGCGCGGTTTAACTGCTGTCTACAACTAACAGGGCCACTCCCCGCCGCGTTCACTAGCGCGCTGTGCCGGTGGGGAGCGGATTGTGGTCGTCGCGCAGCTTGTACAGGAGGTCGCCCTCTATCGCCTGATGTGCCGCAGCAATATCGATCCCAAAAATCCGCGCCGCGTTCTCGCCGAAGATTTTGTTCTTCACCTCCGGCGTCAGCTGTGCGTAACCGTGCTGCCCGGCGATCTGTTCCGGTATCGTGAAGGTCTGGAAAGCCTCGATCTGCCAATGCGGCCGGCCGATGACCGGAGTATCGGTACCCCACAGAATATGATCGACGCCTAAGCCCTCGAGCAGCGTCCCAATTAGTACAGCATATCGCGCCGGATCTGAGCGCATCATTCGCGCCAAGGTGCCGAGCTCGGCATAGATGTTTTTGACCTTGGCATCTTTGGCGTGGCCGGCGAGCTCGGCCTCCCACGGAAAGGAGCTGTGGAAGGCGATAAAGTTGAGGTCGGGAAAAGTAGCGGCGGCCCGCGGGAGATCGTCGGTGTGGCAATACTCTTCGATAAATATTCCCGGCAGGCCCTTGTGCACACAGACGTTCCTGATGCCGTGCCTACGCAGCGCCTCGAATAGCGGATAGGTGTTTTTCTCGTCGTCGAGAACCCAGCCGCGCGTATCCGGGCCCGGCGGGTAAAGTTTCAAGCCGTCGATCTTGATCGTCTCGCATTGAAAGATCAGCGACTCGACCGCGGAGGCACCGTCGGGTGGGTCGACAGTCCCGAGCACGCGAATGCGTGACGGCGCCATCGAGCGGATGAATGCGGCCTCGCGCGGCGGAAAGAGATCAACCCCGTCAAATGCCGCCCGCATGCCAAAGCTGTTCAGAAAGGCGATGTCGGTCTCGCTGCCGAGAAAGACGTCCTCAAGGAACATAACGCGCCCCATATCGGCGATCGGCACGGGATGCCCGACCACCGAGGCGCGCGAGCCGGCGAGCGATTTGAGAAAATGCTCCCCTCGTTGGCTCATCTGTCGGATGCCGCCGGCGCGCCACCAAACATGTGTTTGGGCGTCGATGAGGATCGGCGGGCGAGCTGGGTCGCGATCCGCAATCCGCTCTGCCGCAAGGCGGTCGACGAAGTGCTCGGGGACCGGAAGGCCGTGTGCTTTGCGCTGCCAAAACGTGAAGGCCGCGGCACCACTTGCAAGCTCAAGCGCTCGTCGGCGGGACAGTGTCTGTCGATGAGAGCGATCGAGGCGGCTTTTTGTCATGAGCGCCATCCCCTGTCGGGATATCACCGTGGCCTACGGACGACCGCGGCTAAACCAGCTCAGGTGAAACACCCAACCCGATCCTTGGTTGCTTTAGGCCCTGTGCATTGACGGCGGCTGGCCATACCAGAAAACCGAAAAGCTGTTCGCGACTCATCGCCTGCTCAACATCGGCAGCGGTCCCTCGTCACTGCGGAAGAGCGGCGCAGGATGGAGGAAGACCTCTAATGGCGCGCTCGCCCGCGCTATGTCGTCTGGGGGCGACGTGAAATCAGGACGACGCGGAGCCGGTATGGTCGTGGATTTGATCATGGTTATCGGTTCGACAACGACATCCGTTGACCCCACCACTCTGATCCACGGCGGGCATCGGCGCAGGCGGCCTCCCGTGCCGATGCCTTCGCCCCCTTCCCGGTGCATTTTGGGAACCATCGGTCACCGGGCGCGACAAGTCGGGCAGTGTCGCAAACCAACAACCCCGACCGCTGGTGGCGGACCTCTTTATCCGCGTGGTCGGCACTGGACGAGGATCGGCATATTGGGGACTCCAGTGATCCGGTCCCCGGTTCTCAATGATGATTGGCTAGAAACTTCCCACTGCCGCCTCGCGGTGTCCATGCGCCCCGTAGGTCATATTCAACACACTCCTTGTGCTATATGACCTCGCACCACGAGGCATACAGCCCGCGATATCGGCGTCGCACGCGAACTGATCCTGGTCGCAGATTGGACGGGACCGCCCTCGCACCGATCCTCCGGGGGCTTCGGTACATGACGGCCAGCGGTAATACCGGTTCCGGACGATCCCCTCGCTGCGGACAGTTCGGCGAGGCGATCTTCGCCGTCAGTTGGTCTTTCGCGGATCGTCGGCCGGGTTGATGTAGGTAATCCCGGCCGGCCCCATGCCGTTGTTCTGGATGACCGCTTCCTCCGTGGTCCAGGCGTAATGATGCATGCCCTTCGGCATGTGGAGATAGCCGCCGGTTCCTAGCTCTTCGCCTTTACTCGTATCCAGCTTGTCGCCCATTCCGATATGGACGGACCCGGAGATCACCGTCACGTTTTCATCGGTCGGATGCATATGGGCCGCCACCTGATAGCCGGCGGGGAATTTGACCCGGTATACGAAAGGGCCCTCCTTGGTCGGATCACCGAAGAGAACGGCCATCTGGGCTCCCTTCGGAAGAGCCGGCGACGCGGGGCCCCACTGCAGGTTATTGGGCGAGGTGACGACGGCGTCATCGGCTGCAATCGCCGTCAGCGGCAGCAGCGCAACAAATCCACCCGCTATCAGGAACGGAACTCGGGTCATGCGGTCCTCCTCTGTTCGGATCTAGCGTCTCGCGCTTTTGGTAGCGCCTGGACATTTTAGCTCGCCTCACGATCGAACGAGTGTGAAGTAGCTCACACTTCAAGCCGAGGGTTTCCGCCAATGGTGGGTTGCCCAGGTGAAACTGAGGCTAATGACCGTCTCTTTCGTGCCGACGCGGCGTTTTGCCGTTATTCCTCGTCGTCGTAATCGCCACCGACGACGTCATCCTCCTCCGTCATCTCGGCGTCGAAGATCCTGTAGCCGTCGCGTGCCATCCCGAAGCTCCCTCTACAAGTCTCAAGACCTCTTTCAAGACCTCGAAGCTCTGTTCATCGGCGCCTTTGAGAAGCTCAGTTCCGAATATCCGACGATCACGCTCAATCCGCTGCGGGTGGATACGTTCAGTTCGTCCTTCCCGCGTCGACATAAGGAATTTCGCCTCGTCGCCACCACGAACCTGTTTGGCGACATTCTCTCGGATCAGGCATCAGGCCTTGCCGGTGGAGTCGGGCTCGCGCCCTCACTAAACGCGGGCGGCGATCATGCCATGGCGCAGGCCGTTCACGGCACCGCCCCGGATATCGCCGGCAAAGGTCTGGCCAATCCGGCGGCACTAATCCTGTCAACCGCACAATTACTGAATTGGCTGTACCAGCGGGCGCGTGAGCCGGCATGCCGCTCGACTGCGCAGCTCCTCCAGCACGGCGTTGCAGGGGCCATCGGCGGCGGCACCCACACCGTCGATCTCGGCGGCAGCGCCGGCACGTCGGGCTTTGCCAAGGCGGTGATCGCGGCAATGCGCAACGCCGGTAAAGCGGCCTGACTAATGACCTGCGCGGGCGCTACTTAATGACCTAAATACAGCGAGCGAGATTCGCGATTGGGAGTATCGGAGCAGCTACCTATTCCACAGTTGCCCCTCTGGGATTGAAGCGTCGCAGGCAAGCTCCTCATCGCGAAACGCCGACTGCCAATTCCGGGCGACAATCAGCTGAGCGCAATTCAGGAATTGGGCTCCTTGCAGGAAGGCCCCGGTGAGGTCGGCGCCATCGAGCACTGCTTTGAAGAGGTTCGCCTCCTGCAAAGTGGCACCCGACAGGTTCGCCTGGCTCAAATTCGTTCCTCGGAGATCGGCACCCTGAAGATCCGCGCGGGAAAGATTGAACCCGCTCAAATCGAGCCCGCGCAAACCGGCCCGAGACAGGTCCGGCGCCTCGTCGTTCCGCCATGCATTCCATGCCGCAGCGCCTTTTCTAATCAAGGCAACGTACTCATCGCTTGGCATTTTCGGTCCCTTTCAAACTTTCGGGCAGCCTCGTTCCGGTGTTGAGATGCGCCCGATCGAGCTGAGCCGGCGTTAGGCCTTCGGCGTCCTCCAGATTGGCATCGGACAAATCGGCGCCCTCCAGCCTTGCCAAACGCAAATACGCGCCGCGCAAATCGGCTTCGCGCAGCGACGCTCCGGCGAGGAAAGCGCCGCCCAACCGTGCGCCCTGAAGGTCGGCCTCGTCGAGCCGCGCATCACGCAGCACAGCGCCGCGCAGGTTTGCCTTACGCAAGTCGGCCCGGGTGAGTGCGCCGAAGTCAAGCAGAGCCCCGCTCATGTCGGCCTCTCGCAAGCAGGCGCCCCGTAACACCGCGTTGGCCATCACCGCGAACTCCATCTCTGCCTTGGCGAGGCGGGCGTCTTCGAAGCTGGCCGAAACCAAATTCGCGCCACTCAGGCGCGCCCGGGATAGATCGGCTTTATCAAAGCGCGCCTCCTGTAACATCGCGCCGATCAAATTGGCGCTTTGCAGGTGGGCTCCAGTGAAATCAGCCCCGCGCAGCACCGCACGGTCCATCTTGATCCCGCGCAGATTGAGCCCGGAAAAGTCTCGCCCGGTCAGGTCGACTGATGCGAAATTCGCGCGGTGCCCTTCGTGGTATTCCGTGTCCAGATAGAGCCGGTGCAACGCCAGCATCTGTTCGATTTCGTCGGGGGAAAGCACGCGGAGTGGTCTCCTCACCGAAAGATCGGCGATACCGGCGAACGGAGATCGCGGCCTATCTGAATCCGCCATGGGGTGATCTTACCGCTGAAGCGCGAAGCACGACACGGAGATGGCTGGAGGGGGAAACAGGGGCGCGTCGTCTTTGATTTGCAAGGCAGACCGGCGCCTCAGAAATGACCAGCCATGGGAGCGCGAAACGTCCCATTTGTCACTCGCGCGCGATAGGAGTACTGAAATTCAATACCTCCTTTCCTGTATTACTCTGGTCGCCGCTTTAATCCCTCTACGCATACGCGCGAGTGACAATTGGGACGTTTCGAAGGGAGCGGCAAATGGCGACGGCGCAGGACGAGTCAAATTCTCTCATCCGGTCAAGCCAGCGCGGTCGCCGCGTCGACGATCCCCAAACAAGGTCTCGTCCAGAGGCTTCGCCAAAATCCTGACGCACTCGAAGATCCGGGTACTCGTGTATCGCTGAGGGTACTCGTCGGCGTTCACAACGTCTCGCCGTATTGCCGTCAGCGGTCAGTCCGACGCTTTAGGCCTTGGAACTAATTCTGCTCCGAAGTTGCGCAATGCGGCTCAAATCAAGCCACCGATGGCAGGTGCGGCTCGTGCGCGAGGTGGCCTGACTTGACCCAGACTTTGCAGCCGCCCCGACCTGCGGCAGCTCGCAGCGTTGCACCGGCCGGCAGCCTGAGCCACGAGAGCCGGGTGAACTCCTCGCCGCCCTCGATAAAGCTGCCGTCCAGAGTGAGCAATTCGATGCCCCCGGGAAGCGGAACCGCAATGCTAATGCCGGGCGCCCAGCGTTCCATGAGAACAAGTTCCCAGGCGTCCTCGTGCAGCAGTGCAAATTCGACTCCAGGGAGGTCGTGCGCGGGTGAGAAGAAGAGGCCGGAGCTGTCGATACGCACTGGCGTCCGGTCCTCCGGGTCGAACTGCCACAGCTTGACAAAGATCGTGCAACCGGGCTCCGAGCCGGGCGTGTGGCTGCTGGGCGGTGGGTTGCGGACATATGTGCCGGTGGGGTAGTCGCCGAGCTCGTCCTGAAAGACGCCGTCCAGCACCAAGAACTCCTCGCCGCCGCCGTGGGTGTGGGGCGCGAAGCGGCTGTGCGGGGCGTAACGGACGATCGAGGTCGCGCGCGCCACCTCATCCCCGATGCGGTCGAGCATCCGTCGGTCCACCCCGGGAATCGGCGAAGGCATCCAGTCAAGGCGGGCCGCGTGGACTGCTGCGCGGGCGCTGAAATCTGAGTTGAGGTTCATGCCATTCACCTCCGCTTGTGTTCCCATTGGGGTCGAGCAGCACATCGAGGCTCGCGCCGCCTGCAGCGACCTTTCGGTTCCAACATATCACGGCCTTGACGCCGCCAATCGCGGGCCGGATCAGCTTCTTCCGAGCATCGGCTTAGCCCACCTGCGTTGTCGCGGACGGCAGAAAGGCGCATCCTGCCGAATCTCGACAAGGGAGGCTCGTATACCCATGACGGGACGTTCCATGGACCCCGAACGCGCCTCTGCGCGCGTCCAGGCGATCGCTGAAGCGCTTGGCCGGCTCGGGGAACGCATCACAGAAGCACAAGCGCGTGAGATTGCCGTCGGACAGCAATGCGACTGCCAGGAGGGCATGTTTGCGCTTGCGCCGACGCGTCGTGGCCTCCTTGGTAGCGCGGGATTGATAGCCGCGGTCGGCGCAACTGCAATGCTGCCGCGTACGGCTTCGGCCAAGGCATCGCCAGGCGCAGTGGAATATCAAGTGCCGGAAGACCCGACGAAGGAGCCGGGCCGCCTGATGGGCGTCGACGGCGGCTACGGCTCCCGCTCGCAGTTCGAGACCGATGTGCGGTGGGTGAACCCGACCCGTACCGCCTCTTTCACGCCCTTGCAGGCGAGCTACGGCACTATCACGCCCTCCGGCCTGCACTACGAACGGCATCACGCCGGCATCCCGAATATCGATCCTGCCAGACACCGCCTCATTATCCACGGCATGGTCAACCGGCCGATCAAATACTCGCTGGCCGATCTCAAGCGGTTCCCGACCGTCTCGCGCACCTATTTTCTGGAATGCTCCGGCACAACCGGCAGCGAGATCATGAAGGCGCGGGAGCCGACCGTGCAACGGACGCATGGGCTTGTCTCGACGTCGGAGTGGACTGGTGTACCGCTATCGACGCTGCTGAAGCAAACCGGGCTCAAGCCTAGTGCCGCGTGGGTACTCGCCGAAGGCTCCGACGCCGCAGTAATGACCCGCAGCGTGCCGATCGACAAGTGCCTATCGGATGCGCTCGTCGTGTTTGCGCAGAACGGCGAGGCTATCCGCCCGGAACAAGGCTATCCGATGCGTCTTTTTCTGCCGGGTTGGGAGGGCAACATCTCGATCAAATGGCTGCGAAGGCTCGAGGTCAGCGATAAACCCTTCTACACGCGGGAGGAGACATCGAAGTACACCGATCTGATCACCACCACCGGAAAGGCAAGGATTTTTACTTTCACTATGGAAGCGAAATCGGTGATCACCTTTCCGTCGGGCGAGATGAACCTGCCCGGAGCCGGGTTTTACGAGATCACCGGTCTTGCCTGGTCTGGTCGCGGCAAAATCGTTCGGGTCGAGATCTCGACCGATGGCGGCAAGAGCTGGAGCCTCGCGGCGCTGCAGGATCCGATTTTGCCGATCTCTCAGACCCGCTTCCGCTTCCCGTGGATCTGGGATGGGACTCCGGCCATCATTCAGAGCCGCGCGACCGACGAGACGGGCTATACCCAGCCAACACATCAGCAACTTATCGATGAACGGGGTCCGCTCGAGTCCGGCCCGCTATTTTATCACATGAACGGGATCCAGAGCTGGGCAATAGCTGCGGATGGGAGCGTGAAGAATGTGCATCCCACGTGATGTTTTTGCGCTCTAGAAGGCACGATGTCGTGAAGCGATTGACTTGCCTCGGCGCGCCTCATTCTGTCGCGAGCCCTCACCGCCACAACACGATCGCCGTCGCAATCATAGCCGGCGGGTTTGCATTGGCACTTCCGACGGCTCTCGCCCACTCTCAGGGCTACACGTCCAAATACGATTTCGGCACGACGGCGACCGAGCAGGAGATTGCGGCAGTGGCGATCGCAATCCCGGCTGACGGTAAAGGACTGCCTGCCGGTAAAGGGGACTACGCCGCCGGTAAGGCCGTGTATGAGGCCACGTGCGCGGCGTGCCATGGCGCGGACCTGACAGGTGTGGCCGGCATACCCGATATGCCTTCGGGAGCGGCGCTGCGCCTCGTCGGCGGCCGTGGCACGTTGGCGTCGGCCAACCCGGTGGTAACTGTCGAGAGCTATTGGCCCTACGCCACGACGCTGTTCGATTACATAAGGCGCGCCATGCCGTTCTCGGCGCCGGGTTCGCTCAGCAATGACGAAGTTTACGGCGTTACGGCCTACATCCTCGCCGAGGGCAATATCGTCGCCAAGACGACGGTCATTGACGCGGAGACGCTGCCAAAGGTGCAGATGCCTAATCGCGACGGTTTCATTCCTGACCCAAGGCCGGAATTGTTCAAGTAGCCACCGCTCGGCAACTGTACGCGGAGCGCGACGCTCGGGTCACGCGGGGCGGCCAGCCCGCAGCAGATCTTGGTCAGAGCAAAGGTACTGAACTGAGCCTACGCTATTCCCGCGAAGGCGAGGGCTAGGCTTGCTACTCAACAATGATCTGGCCGTACATCCACGGGTGGGGTGTGCAGATAAAATAGTAGCTGCCGGGCTCGGAGAACGTGATCGCCTTCGACTGGCCCTTCTCCAACACGCCAGTATCCCACTTGGCCTGCTTCAGCTCCGTTGCCGTGTGAGGGATATCGCCAACATTGGTGAAGGTCACCGTGGTTCCGGCTTTGACTTTTGTGCGGCCTGGGAAATAGCTGTATTCTAGATTGTTGAAGGCGATATTGACCTTGGTGACTCCTTCGGCAATTGGGCCCCCCGGCCCGGCGACCGTGGCAGGCGGCGGCGGTGGCCACAATGGATTGACCTGCCCGTTCAGCGAGAATGCCCATACCGCGTCGCCAAATGCGCTGCCCTGGAGTGAGTTTCCGCCGGTCGCGATCGCAATGAACTCCTCGCCATCGACCTGGTAAGCGATGGGCGGCGCATCGGCGCCAAAGCCGGTTTGGAATTTCCACAAGACCGCGCCCGTCTTGGCATCGACCGCGACGAAATTGCCGTCGGGCTCGCCGCGCAGTACTAGGCCGCCGGCAGTGACGATCGAGCCGCCCCCGCCGCCCATTCGGTAGGGCATCTGCTGCTGCCAGGCGATCTTGTTGTTGGTGCTAGATATCGCGGTGAAGGTGCCGGCCTGTGGCGAACCGATCGGCGCCGATAGATTGCCGGCGACGTATCGCTGCCCATGCTTGTAGGTATCGCCGTAACGCACGAAGGCGCCGGTGCGGATGCTGGCAGGGACGTAGAAATAGCCGGTATCGGGGCTATACGGCATTGGCGCCCAGACGGTGCCGCCTGCCGCCCCCGGCTGGATCAGCACCGGCTCCTCCCAGAAGGGCTCGAAGAGGCAGCCGACCTTTTCGTACTCGCCAAAGGGTGGGGCGCATTGCGGCATGACCGCGTCGCCGACCGGGTAGGGCTGTGTCTTCGTCGTCTTTTGGCGCGGCTCCTGCGGCACCGGCCGTTCCTCGATGCCGAGCAGCGGCTTGCCGTTCGTCCGGTCGAGCAGATAGACCCAGCCGGTCTTGCCCGCCTCGGCGATACCCTTGCGCGGCTGGCCATTGATCACGGTGTCGAACAGCACAACCGGGCTGACCGCATCGTAGTCCCAGATATCGTGATGCACTTCCTGAAAATGCCAGACGTATTCGCCGGTCTTGGCCTTCAGCGCGATAATCGACGTGCAGAACAAGTTATCGCCTTCGCGCATCGAGCCGTCAAAATCGGGACCGCAATTGCCGGTAACGAAGTAGATGAGCCCGAGCTCGGGATCGAGCGCAGGCGTATTCCAAATCGTCGCACCGCCGCGCATCGAATGATCTGTCCCGACCGGCCAGGTCTCCGAGCCGGGTTCGCCGGGTCCCGGCAGCGTGTACCAGCGCCACAGGATCTGGCCGGTCTTGGCGTCGAGTGCCGTCAACCGGCCGCGCACGCCGAACTCGCCGCCCGTGATCCCGCTGTAAACAATGCCGTCGTAATAAAGCGGCGCGCTGGTGACACCATAGCCATTATGCCAGTCCTCGATCGGCGTCTTCCACACCTCCTTGCCGGTCTTGACGTCGAGCGCCACGACATTGGCATCGAGCTGGCCGAGAAACAGCATGCCCTCGCCCATCGCCAAACCACGATTGTCCCATCCGCAACAAACCGTCGAGATCTTCTGATCGATTCCGGACCAGCGCTCCCACAGGATCTCGCCCGTCTTGGCATTGAGCGCAAAAACGTCGTCGTTGCCGGTCGCGATGTACATGATCCCGTCTTTGACCAGCGGCGTCGCCTCGAACGAGTATTTGCCGCCGAATCCGGAGCCCTTGAGGCGGGTCATCCAGGCTCCCTTGAGCTGCTGCACGTTAGCCGTGTTGATTTGCGTCAGCGTGGAGTAACGTTGGTTTGTTAGGTTGCCGCCGTTGGTAACCCAACCCTTGCCGACTGGGCTTTGGAGCAGACGGTCAATCTCGGGATCCGCGGCGCTGACCATCCCTGGGCACAACAAGCCAACGGCCAACAACCCCGAGAGCATTCGCCATGTGCGGTGCCGCATCATCTTCCTCCCGATTTTCCCGGTCGAGCCCAGGTCAAGCGAAAGAAGCCTAATCCCCCTCGATACTTGTTGCCAATGGATGGGTAAAACGTTGCGTGCGCTGCGTCGTGTCAGTTCGACCAAAGGAGGGAAAATGGAGGCGTACCACATCGACCGCTTTGGCAGCGTCGACGGCATCGTATTGCGATCGAACGAGGACCCACGACCCGGGCCTTCGAGATGTTCTTTCAGCCGGGGCGTCGTCGCTTCCGCCAGGAGCCTTCGTGCTCGTGCCGGCTCCGCGCGATGATAGTCCGCAGACTTCCGGTCCAAATGATCACCACTCCGAACGCATTCCTCAATATCGGCAACAGGCGGGGGCGGTTTCTGTTCACTTGCCAGCCAAAGGGCGCTCTCCGGCCGTCACGGCGTCCTGTGGAGCCCCGCCCCGACCCGCGGCATCGGCTCGTCCTCCCTCATCTGGAAAACACCGCGGGCCACCTCGGTTTTCGACCCGACACACTACCTTGCGACAAAGGCGCTGGCGAGCGTCGCATCGGCGAAACGGAGCGAAATTGCGTCGTTCAGCACTCCGCGCATTGGCGAAGGCGTCATCGCCCAACCATCGGACCCGCAATTTTCGTCAAGCCAAGCGGTCATTTGTGAAAGGCGCCGACCTAGCCCGCCTGAAGGGACACCAATCCTGATGCGGACCGGGAAATTCCGCTCGGCCACCGTGACCATTTCACGCGCGTTGCCCGGCATCTCGTGTTCCTTATTCGTTCTACACAAGACTGCCATGCCCGGTCCACCCCGGTCCAGTGGCTTGGGCTCGCGCTCAGGTGACGTCATGTTCCGGGCATGTGTGGCCGCGTCCGTCTCTCCTCCGATGTGAGCGAGATCAAGCTCGTCTTCTCGATCCCGCCACATCGGCCCACGCCCAACTTCCCGCCGACCTGGAACGCCGCTCCCACTGATCTGCTGCCCATGGTCCGCTGCGATCGCAAGGCCGGTGAGCGTAGCCTGGATCTTCTGCGTTGGGGTCTGGTGCCTTACTGGGCAAAGGATATTAAGGTCGGCTTCGCGAATATCAACGCCAACGCCGAAGGGATCGAGAGCAAGCCCGCGTTTCGCGAGGCATCCAGCGGCGGCGCTTCCTTGTCCCGGTCGAGCAGTCTTATTAAGATGCCAGGGCACCGACCGCACTCTGTTTGCTGAGCGGCTTGGGGGAGCCGGGATGAGCCGACCTCCAATCTACGAAGTTGTCGCCTTGCCCGCAGAAATGCGCGCCACCGCCCGTCGCGGCAAATGGCGCGGCAGCACCGGAGGACAGTGTCCCGCCTATCAGCAGGCAAATCTGGTCATTCTGCCGAAGGAATCGGCCGCGGAGTTTGCCGCTTTCTGCACACGCAATCCCAAGCCTTGCCCGCTGATCGAGATCACGCCGCCGGGCGACCCGGAGCCCGCCCGTTCGGCCCCGGGTGCCGACATTCGCACCGATCTGCCCGGCTATCGCGTCTATCGCTATGGTGAGCTGGTCGAAAAACGAGGAGAAATCCGTGACCTCTGGCGCGACGACCTCGTAGCCTTCTTGCTGGGCTGCAGCCTGACCTTCGAGCACGCCCTAATCGAGGCGGGGGTGGACGTGCGAAACGTAGAGCTCGGCACCTTGGTGCCAATGTTCGTCTCAAGCCTGGCCTGCCGTCCCGCCGGCCGCTTCCACGGATTTCAGGTAGTGACGATGCGTCCAATCCCTGAAAGGCACGTC